>Ga0111539_10005927_pt1 | contig 15784 bp, 12 predicted proteins | sample RhiMethybrSRZTD1_FD_79667 | JGI IMG/M metagenome (GOLD analysis project Ga0111539, IMG submission 79667) | Populus rhizosphere microbial communities from Tennessee, USA - Rhizosphere MetaG P. TD hybrid SRZTD1 (version 2) (version 2) | ecosystem: Host-associated > Plants > Roots > Rhizosphere >... | reverse complement strand
GGCCGAGGCGCTCTTCCCCCTGGGCGACGCGCGCGGCCAGCGCGTGCAGGTGGGCGGCGACTGGTTCGACGTCGTCGGCGTGCTGGAGGCGCGGGGCGCGGGACGGCGCTCCGGCGCCATCCGCACCCGCGACATCAACCGCGCGCTGATCGTGCCGCTGCCCGCGCTCGACCGCCCGCTGCGCGACCTCGGCCGCGTGCGCCACCTGGGAGGCGTCGGACACGCGCAGCACGATCTCGTCCACGCCCTCGGGGCGCGCGTCGCCGCCGCGGTCCATGGCCGGCAGGGGGACGAAGACCGCGCGGTTCACGTCGCGCGTGCGGATGGGCCCGCCCCTGCCGCGCGCGCTGGCCCGCGCCTCCAGCACGCCCACCACGTCGAACCAGTCGTTGCCCACCTGGATGCGCTGGCCGCGGGCGTCGCCCAGCGGGAAGAGCGCGTCGGCCACGCCCGCGCCCAGCACGGCCACGCGCTTGCCGTCGGCCAGGTCCACGGCGGTGATGAAGCGGCCGGAGGCGAGGGCCAGGCGCGAGGCCTCGCGGTAGCCGGGAGTGGTGCCCACCACCACCGCGTCGTCCAGCCGTCCCTCGGCCGCGGTGGGCAGCGGCGCCTCGCGCACCGGCGCCACCGCCACCACCCCCGGCACCACGCGCTGCACCGTCTCCGCGTCGCCCAGGCTGAGGCCGGGCGCGGGCGGCGCCCCCGCGGCCTGCGCGCGCACGCGCAGCGTGATGCTGTCGATGCCCAGGGCCCCGATCTGCGCCACCGCTTCGCGCCGCGCGCCCTCGCCCACCGACGACATGGCCACCACCGCCGCCACGCCGAACACCACGCCCAGGATGGAGAGCGTGGAGCGGAGCTTGTGCTGCAGCAGGCCCTTCTGGCCCAGGCGCACGAGGGCGCGGAGGGTCACGCGCGCCGCTCGTCGGCCACCAGGCGGCCGTCCACCAGGCGCAGCACGCGCGGCGAGCGCGCGGCCAGCGTCTCGTTGTGGGTCACCAGCACCACCGTGCGCCCCTCGGCGTTGAGCCCCTCCAGCAGGGAGGCGATCTGCTCGCCGGTGGCGGTGTCGAGGTTGCCGGTGGGCTCGTCGGCCAGCAGCAGGGCCGGCTCGCAGACGAGGGCGCGGGCCACGGCCGCGCGCTGGGCCTCGCCGCCGGAGAGCTCGGTGGGCAGGTGGTCCGCGCGGTGGGCCAGGCCCACCCGCTCCAGGCAGCGCAGGGAGCGTGCGCGCCACTCGCGCTCGGGCACGCGCGCGTAGAGCAGCGGCGTCTCCACGTTCTCCTGCACGGTGAGGGTGGAGATGAGGTGGAAGGACTGGAAGACGAAGCCCACGCTGCGGTTGCGCACGCGGGAGGCGGCGTCGTCGTCGAGGGCGGCCGCGGCCGTGCCCTCGAGCAGGTATTCGCCGGCGCTGGGCCGGTCGAGCAGGCCCAGGATGGCGAGCAGCGTGGACTTGCCGGAGCCGGAGGGGCCGGTGACGGCCACCCATTCGCCCCGCTCCACGCGCACGTCGACGCCGCGCAGCGCCTCCACCGAGGCCCCGCCGCGGGCGTAGGTCTTGCCCACGCCGCGCAGCTCGAGCAGCGGCCCCGGATCAGCGGCCGGGGGCATCGAGCACCCAGGCCTCGCCGCGGCGGTGGAAGCGCAGCGTCTCCTCCACCGGCGCGCTGCGGCTGGCGTTGCCGCCCACCACCACCGCCGTGCGGAGCACCGGGACCGCGGCCGCGGACGGCGTGGCCGCCACGTCGAGCACGCGCAGGTCGATGCCGACGTTGAGGGCGCCGGCCAGGGGAGCCAGCAGCGCCTTCCGCTCGGCCTCCGAGAGGTCGGGCCGGGCCCGGGCCAGGCGGGCGGCGTCCTGCGCCTCCAGCGCACCGGCGTAGTCGGACAGCACCGTCTCGATGGCCTGGCGCAGCGCCGGCTCCACGCCGTCGAGGGGACCGGGCGCGGCCGCGCTGGGCGGCGGCGCGGACGGAGCCGTCACCGGTGTCGGCGGCAGCGGTGCCGGGAGGCGGGCCCGCGGCCCGCCGCCGCCCGGGCGGACGAGGATGTAGCCGGCCGCCAGCACCACGGCCGCGCCGGACAGGATCAGGACCAGCGGCGTGGCCCGGCGGCGCGTGCGCGGCAGCAGGATCTCCTGCGGGATGCCCTCCGGACGCTGCACGTGCAGGCCGGGCACCGCGCGGCTGGTCGGGGCGCGGGAGGTGCGGGCGGGCGTGGCCGCGGCCCGGGCGGCGGCGATGGCGGCCCGGGCCTCGGCCGCGCGCAGGGCCAGGGCCGAGGGCGGCTCTCCGGCCCCCGGTTCGGACGCCGGCGCCGGCAGGGAGGCCGCCGGCGCGGCGGCGGGCACGGCCGGGAGGCGGCCGGCCCTGGATTCCAGCCAGGCCCGCCGCACATCCATCAGCGCGGCCTGGGCCCGCGCGTCGTCGGGCTCCTCGCGCAGCACGGCGCGCAGCACCTGGCGGCTCTCGGCCAGCCGGCCCTGCACCAGGAGGTCGTGGGCGGCCCGCACCCGCTGCTGCACGGCCCGGCGGCGGCCCGACTCCTGCTCGATCTGCTCGCTGGAGGGCTGGATCTCGCGCAGCACCGCCAGCAGCTCGGGGTCGTCCGGATAGACGCGGAGCCCGCGCCGCACGGCCACCAGGGCCTGGCGGTACCAGCCGCTGGCCAGGGCGGCCCGCGCGGCCTGGGCCGCCTGGCCGGCCCGGGCCCGGCCCAGCCGCTCCAGCTCGCGCTGCGCCTCCGCCTCCACGCTGGTCCCGCCGCGGCGCCTCTCGCGCAGCTGCGCCTGCAGCGCGCGGGCCAGCGGGTGGTCGGGCAGCAGCTTGAGGGCCGAGGTCACGATGCGCTCGGCCTCGGCCAGGCGGCCGGCCTCGAAGTGCGTGCGGCCCTCCGCGATGCGGGCCTCCAGCTTCTCGCGCCGGCGGCCGCGCAGCACGTCGCGCCGCGCGCGCTCGTAGAGGGCCAGGGCGGTGAGGCTGTCCGGCCGCTCCTTCACCGCCCGTGAGGCCAGCACCAGGGCCTTATCGCCGTGGCCGCGGGCCAGCTCCTCCTCGGCCTGGAAGAGGAGCAGCCCGAAGGCGCGCTCGCCGTCGGCCCCGTTGCCGGCTGGAGGCGGCGGGCTGCTCACGCGATCAGGGCGCGCCGGCGGAGCCGAAGTCCGAGGGCGGCGCCCCGGGGTCACGGAGGGCCACCCGGTCGCCCTTCTGCAGCCCCTTCTCGATCACCACGAAGTCGCGGTTGGAGGGGCCCAGCACGACCGGGCGGGGCACGAAGCCGCCCCGCTGCCAGAGGTAGCAGGCGGGCCGCCCGTCTTTTTCGAACACCGCTTCCAGGGGCACGAAGAGCGCCCGCGGCCGCTCCTCCACCTGGATCTCCACCCGGGCCGACATGCCGGGCCGCAGCCGCGCGTCGGACTCGTTGAGCTGCACGGTGACGCCGAAGAACTTGGCCCCACGCCGCTCCTTCTCCTCCTGGGCCAGCGTGCCCACCAGCGTGACCTGGCCGCTCAGGGCCAGGTCGGGGTAGGCCTGCACGCGCACCGAGACCTTCTGGTTGCGCTCCACCTTGTGGATGTCGGTCTCGCGCACCTTGGTCTCCACCACCATCTTCGAGATGTCGGGCAGGATGATGAGCGGCTGGTTGGCCCACACCTGGTCGCCCACCTGGGGCTTGCGCTGCTCGGAGCCGAAGAAGACCTCGCGGTAGACCACGATGCCGGGCACGTCGGCCCGCACCTCCGTGCGCGCCAGCTGCTGCTGGGCGAGGGCCAGGCGGCTGGCCGCCTCCTGGATGCGGCTCTCGGCCGCGGAGATGGCGGCCTTGCGCTGCTCCACCTTGAAGGCGGCCGCGGCCTGGAGCTGGCGGGCCGTCTCCTTGGTCATGAGCGCGTCGGCGCGGGCCTGGGCCACCTCCAGCGGGCGGCCGAAGTTGACCAGCGAGTCGCGGCGCCGCTTGGCCAGGGCGCGCTCCTCCTCCGCCCGCGCCACGGCCTGCTCGGCCCGCTCCAGCTCCTGGCGGGTGATGAAGCCCTCGGCCAGCAGCGGCTTCAGGTCTTCGAGGGCCGTGCGCGCCTTCTGCAGCTCGCGCTCGGCGTTGGCCACCGCCGCCGCCGCCTCCTCCTCCTTGAGGCGGCCCTTGCCCTCCTGCACGTCCTTCAGCTCCAGCTGCGAGCGCTCCTGCTTCTGGCGCGCCGAGGCCTGCTCCTCCTGGTTCTCGATGAGCTGCAGCTTGAAGTCCTGGCGCGCCTTCTCCAGGTCGGCGTTGGCCTGGGCCAGCAGGGCCTGGTTCTTGCGGATCTCCTCCTCGAAGGGGGCGGAGTCGAAGAGGATCAGCAGGTCGCCCTTGTTCACCAGCCGGCCCTCGGGCGTGATGACCACGATCTTGGCCTGGTTGCTCTGGATGCTGGAGGCGTAGGTCACGGAGCGCAAGGCCTGCAGCGTGCCTCCCTCCACCATCGACACCCGGAAGGCGCCCTCCTGCGCGCCGGCGGTGGCGATGGGCGGCGTGCCCGCCCCGCGCAGCAAGAGCAGGGGCACCACGGCCAGGCCGGCCAGCCCGGCCAGCGCGGCCCCCGCCCACAGCGGGCGCCGGCGGGCGGAGGCCACCACGCGCGTGAAGCCCTGCCGCGTCCAGGCCTCGCGGCGCAGCCAGGGGCGCACGGCGGCGGCGGTGGAGGTCAGCACGCGGCGCACCTCGGCCGTGGTGCTCACCTGAACTCCGCCTCCACGTCGAGCGTTCCCGTCACCCGCAGCAGCTCCACCCGCTGGACCTGGTAGCGGGAGAGCAGGCCCACCAGCGTGCTGCGGGCCAGCACCAGCGCGCTCTCCGCGTCCACCACGTCGAAGTTGGAGGCCAGGCCGCGCTGGTAGCGCAGGGTGGCCAGGCGCAGCTGCTGCTGGGCCACCTCCACCCCCTTCCTCTGCAGCTCCACGCTCTTGCGGATCTGGTCCAGCTCGCGCGCGGCCGCGCGCACGTCGGTCTCGATCTGCAGCTCGCGCTGGCGCAGCGAGCGCTGGCTGGCCGCCAGCTCGATGTCGGAGATGGACTTGTTGGCCAGGTCGCTCGAGCGCTCGAAGGGATAGGAGGCGCTGAAGAACACGTTGAAGCGGTGGTCGGCCCGGTTCCAGGCCGAGGAGAAGCTGGAGCCCCAGCCCTCGTGCGTGTAGCCGAGGTTGAGGTCGAGCTGCGGCAGCAGGTTCTGCTTCGAAAGTGAGGCCGTGCGGCGGGCGTCCTCCACCTGGTCGCGCGCCTCGTCGAGGTCGACGCGCGCGTGGCGGGCCGACTCGATCAGCACCTCCAGCGGCTGGGGGAGCGTGGCCGGCAGGTCGGGCGACAGCGCCACCGCCGCCGGCTCCAGCGGCTCCGCCGGCTCGCGGCCGAGCAGGAAGCGGAAGCGCTCCAGCGCGTTCTGCAGGGCCGACTCGGCGCGCACCATCGATTCCTCGGCCTGCGAAGCCTGCAGCTCGGCCCGGTAGACGTCGAGCTTGCTCACCAGGCCCACCTGCAGCCGCGCCTCCGAGGCCTTCAGCAGGCTGGTGGTGCGGGCCAGGCTCTGGCGGGCCACGGCCAGCAGCGTGCGCTGCTCCAGCACCTCGTAGAAGGAGCGGGTCACGTCCACGGCCAGGCGCTGCCGCTCCAGCACGTAGACGCGCTCGCGGCCCTCGCGCGTGCGCCGGCTGTTGCGCAGGTCGTAGAGCGAGGCGTTGGGGCCGAAGCCGCGCAGCAGGGGCTGGCTGACCACGAAGGCCATGACGGAGTTGCGGCTGAGGGGGCCGGCCACGTCCGGCACCGAGCGGTAGAAGGCGTTGGCGCTCACGGAGCCGCCGGTCCAGGGCACCTGCTGGCGGGCCTCCAGGGCCGCCCGCGAGTCGTCGGCCGAGCGCTGGTAGCTGGGCGTGACCTTCGGGTAGAACTGGGCCATGGCCGCCGAGTAGCGGTAGCGCGAGGAGCTCAGCGCGTCGGAGACCTGCAGCATCGCGTAGTTGTTCTGCAGCGCCGTGGCCACCGCCTCCGCCAGCGAGAGCGTGGGCGCGCCCGGCGCGGGACGGACGGCGTCGTCCAGGATGCCGTCGGCCCCGGCCGTCTCGTCGGCCGCCGCCGCTTGCGCGTCGGGAAGCACGGGCTCGGGAAGCACGGGCTCGGGCAGGACGGCCGGCGGCGGCGACGGCGGCTTGTCGGACGGCTCCGCCGGCCGGGCTGGAGGAAGGGCCAGCAGCGCCAGTCCGCCGAGGATCACCCACGCTCCCTGAGCCCGTACGCGCACGAGGGCATCAGGGTAACGCCCGCCGCTGGGGCCGTCAAAAGGCGCTCCGCGGGCCCCGCGGCGCCCGGGCGCGCCTTGAAAGCGCAAACGGCGGCGGTGTATCGTGCCTGCCCCTTCCCATGATGACCCCCCTCGGCTGGAGCCTGCTGCTGGGCGGCGCCGCCGCCGCCGCCAACGTGGTGGGCGGGCTGGTGGTGGTCTCGCGCCGGTCGTGGAACGACCTGGTGCTCAAGTACTTCATCGCCCTGGGGGCCGGCTTCATGCTGGCGGCCGTGTTCCTGAGCATGCTGCCGGAGGCGCTCAAGCTGGGCACCCATGCGCCCTCCCTGATGCTGGGAGGCTACTTCCTGGTGCACTTCTTCGAGCACACCATCGCGCCCCACTTCCACTTCGGCGAGGAGGTGCACGACGAGGTGATGGTGCACCCGGCCGTGGGCTACTCCGCGCTGGTGGGGCTGTCCATCCACACCTTCTTCGACGGCGTGTCGATCGCCTCCGGCTTCCTGGTGTCGGTGCCGGTGGGCATGCTGATCTTCTTCGCGGTGGCCCTGCACAAGGTGCCGGAGGGATTTACGGTGGCCTCCATCGCCCTGGCCTCGGGCCGGGGCAAGCGGGCAGCGCTGACCTCCGCCTTCGTGCTGGCCGGGGCCACCCTGGCCGGCGTGCTGGGCATGCACCAGTTCGCGGAGTCGGTGGCGTGGGCGCTGCCGCTCTCGGCCGGCGTGACGCTCTACGTGGCGGCCAGCGACCTGATGCCCGAGGTGAACGAGCCGCGCGGCCCGCTGATGCCGCTGGTGGTGTTCCTGGGCGTGGCCCTCTTCTGGGCCGCCGAACGCGCGCTAGCCGCCTTTGGGCTTTAGTGCTATGCGGTCCGGGCCAAGCCCGGACCGCCGCACTGGGGGCTTCCCGCCGCTGCGCGGCTTCGCCCCCAGACCCCCAAGGAGAGTCCTACGCGCAGCTACTCAGCCTTCTTGAAGGCGGCCACGAAATCCTTCAGGAGCAGCGGATTGTTGCTCTTGATGGCGCCGGTGAGGAAGTCCTTGGGGCCCGGCGTGTGCTTGCCGTTCCACACGTCCAGGAACATCTTCTCGGAAGCCTTGAAGAAGCAGTCGGCGTCCTGCGCCGGCTTGCCCGCCGTGACCGTGCAGGCGTCCGGTCCCAGGGCCACCGTCCACTTCTCGTCGTCACCCAGCGAGAAGTAGAAGGTACGCGGCTTCTTCACCGTGCCCTTCTGGAACCGCTTGGGCAGCGTCTTGAACACCTCTCCGATCTCGGACATGGGCCTCCCTCCGGGAACTTTCCGCCCGCCCGGGCGTCATTTCCTGAGGCGGTGGATCTTAGTGTGGCCCCGCGTGCCGATCAACGCGCGGGCCGCGAGGGGGTGGGGAGATGAACACGTTCACCGGCGGCCGGCCCACGTCGTTCCACCTGGTGGGCGACGTGATGCAGGCGGTGGTGGTGCCCCTGGGTCCCGGACAGGAGATGCAGGCCGAGCCGGGCGCGCTCCTCTACATGGCCGGTGACGTGGAGATGGACAGCACCATGCGCGGCGGCTTCTGGGGCGGCATCAAGCGCCTGGTGGCCGGCGAGAGCCTGTTCATGACCCGCTTCCGCGCGCAGCAGCAGGGCCAGGTGGCCTTCGCCGCGCCCCACCCGGGCAAGATCCGGCAGATGGAGCTGGTGCCGGGCGAGGTCTGGCTGTGCCAGCGCGACTCCTTCCTCTGCGCCACCCAGGGCATCGAGGTGGGCATCGCCTTCACCAAGCGCTTCGGGGCCGGCCTCTTCGGCGGCGAGGGCTTCATCCTGGAGCGCATCTCCGGCGACGGCACGGTGTTCATCCACGGCGGCGGCAACTTCCTGGAGTTCGACCTGCTGCCCGGCCAGACGCTGCGCGTGGACACCGGCTGCATCGTCTCCTTCCAGGAGAGCGTGCACTACGACATCCAGTTCGTGGGCGGCTTCAAGAACGCGCTCTTCGGCGGCGAGGGCCTGTTCCTGGCCACGCTCACCGGCCCCGGCAAGGTGGTCCTGCAGACCCTCCCCTTCTCGCGCCTGGCCGGGCGCATCATGGGCACCAGCCGCGAGGGCACGGGCAGCCTGGCCGGCGTGGGGGGCACGCTGCGCGACCTGGGCAACATCTTCGGCCAGAACGAGTGATGCGGCGGTAAACTCCGCCGTCGTGCTGATCATTCCCATCCGTCAGCAGAACAGCGTCGTCCGCCGCATCCCCTGGGTATCGGTGACGCTGATCGTCCTGAACACGCTGGTCTTCATCGCCACCTCCGTGGCCGCCGCCGGCCAGCGGCCCGAGCTCATCCGGCGCGCGGAGGCCGTGGCCGCCTATGCGCTCGAACATCCCTACCTCTCGCTGAGCGCCGAGATCGACGACCTGCTCGAGCTGTCGGAGGAGATGGACGAGCAGCGCGGCCAGCTGGCCAGCCTGCCCCCGCGGGAAGTGGTGGAGCAGGAGCAGGCCGTCTTCAACGGCCTGTGCACGCAGCTGAAGGTGGCCCTCGAAAGGATGCCCACGCGGGCCCTCGGCTTCGCCCCCGCCGCGCGGCGGCCGGCCACGCTGGTCACCAGCATGTTCGTGCACGCCGGCCTCCTGCACATCCTGGGCAACATGCTGTTCCTCTACGTGAGCGGGCCCTACGTGGAGGACGTCTTCGGGCGCGCGCTCTTCGCCGCCCTCTACCTCCTCTCCGGCATCGCCGCCGCCGCCGCCCAGGCCATGGCCGATCCGTCCAGCACGATGCCCATGGTCGGGGCCTCGGGAGCGGTGGCCGGGGTGATGGGCGCGTTCCTGGGCCGGCTGGCCACGTCGCGGGTGGTGCTGCTGGTCCTGCCCTTCCCCCTCATCCCCGCCCTGCGCTTCACGCTCACGCCGCCCGCCTTCGTGGTGCTGCCGCTGTGGGCGGCCGAGCAGTTCTGGTACGCACACATGGCCCCCGGGGCCGGCGTGGCCTGGTGGGCGCACGTGGGCGGCTTCGTCTTCGGCCTGGCCGCGGCCCTGGCCATCCGCGTGAGCGGCGTGGAGCAGAACTGGATCAACCCCTCCATCGAGCGCCAGATCTCCGTGACCCAGCACGAAGGGCTGGAGAAGGGGATGAACGCGCGCCTCGAGGGCGACCTGCCGCGCGCGCGGCGCGAGATCGCGCAGGTGCTGCGGGAGGAGCCCGACAACCTCGACGCCTGGCGCGAGAGCCTGGAGGTCGCGCTGGCCGGGCCCGACGACGCCGAGGCCGGCCGCAGCGCCGCCCGCCTGCTCGACCTGCTCTCGCGCGCGGGCGAAGAGGAGCTGGCCATGGAGCTGGTGCACGACGCGCGCCTGCGCGACCTCAAGCTCAACGCGCGCTTCTGGCTTTCCGCGGCCGCCTGGCTGGAGCGGCACGACGACGCGCGGGAGGCCCTCGACCTCTACCGCCGCGCGGCCGAAGCCTCGCCCGACGAGGTGAGCGCGCTGCGCGCCCACGTGAAGCGGGGCGAGATCCTGGCCCGGGCCGGCAACGTGCGCGAGGCGCGGGCCGCCTACGAGCGGGCCCAGGCCCATCCCGGCTGCCAGGGCAGCTGGGCCGGGCTGGTGGAGGGCGCGCTCAAGAACCTTGGCTGAGTTTTTGGCTATGCGGGCCGGCCCGAGCCCTCAATCGATGGTCACCGTGGCCGTCTGGCCCTCGGCCACCGCCACCGGCTGCCGGGCCACCACCTCCTGGCCCACCAGCACCTCCATCGTGTAGCTGCCGCTGGCCACGTGCTCCACCGTGGTGCGGCGGCCGGTGAGGGCGATGTCGGCGATGCCGTTGCACCAGCAGCGCACGTACTCCTCGCCGTCCGGCTGGAGCAGGCGCACCCGCCCCTCCACCAGGCGGGTCGATTCGATCACCAGCGTCCCCCCGGGCGTGAGGGCGATGCGCAGCCCGCTGGAGGGCGCGGTGACCGGGCGGGTGACGGTGCCGTAGCCGCTGGCGGAGACGGACAGGATGTAGGCGCCGTCGGCCAGCGGGATGTTGAGCGCGCCGTCGGGGCCCACACCGGAATGGCGGTTGGCCACGATGCGGCGGGAGGCGTCGCGCACCACCACGATGCCGTCCAGCGCGCGCGCGGTGCGCTGGTCCACCACCGCCACCGTGAGGCCGGCCGCCGCCGCCAGCTCGATCACGAGCGGCCCCGCCGCGCCCCGCTCCAGCTCCAGCTCGCGCACCTGCTGCCCGAAGCCGGCCTTGGCGGTGGTGAGCCGATAGCGGCCCTCGCGCAGGGAGCGCACGGTGAAGTCGCCCTGCTCGCTGGTGGTGGCCGTCTCGGCCGGGCTGTTCTGGCTGCCGCCGAACAGCGGCCAGAACGCGACCTCCACCCCGGCGATGGGCGCGCCGCCGTCCGCCCGCACCACGCGCCCCTGCAGCGCGGCCCCGGTGATGTCGATGTCGAACTGGCCCACGTCGGCGCCGGCCTGCGTGTATTCGGTGGAGTAGGAGCTCTCGCCATCGCCGGAGACCTGGACGCTGTACGTGCCGGGATCCAGGCCGTTCACCTCGTAGTGCCCCTGGGCGTCGGTGCGGGCCACGCCGCCGGTGCGGCGGCCGCTGCCGAACACGACGGTCACGCCCCGAACCGGGGCTCCGCCGCGCGTGACCTGGCCGCTGACCCCGCCGGCCGGGAACTCGAGCGTGACGTCCGTCTCCGAGCCCGGCGCCAGCACCAGCTCCAGCACCCGGCTGCTGCGCTGGCCGCCGTTGGCCGTCTGCACGCGCGCCTGGACCGTGACCGCCCCCGCCGGCGCGTCGTCCATGCGGAAGGCCAGGCTCGGGTCCACGGTCGCGTTGCCCATCGTGGCCCCTCCGTCCACGGAGAAGGCCTGCACCGTGGGCACGAAGCCGTCTTCGCCCAGGACGACGCCCGCCAGGCGGCCGGTGAGGATCGCGGTCTTGGCCGTCGCGATGACCAGCCGCAGCGGCCCGGCGGTCCGGGGATCCACATCTTCGACCTTGCCCCGGCCGCCGTTGCTGCCCCAGGCCTGGACGCTGTAGCGGTCCGCCGTCAGCCCGCTCAGCCGGAAGCGGCCCGTCTCGTCGGACGTGGCCGTCTGGTTCCCGTCGCTCGCCGCCGCGTAGACCCGGGCCCCGGCCACGGGCCCGCCGGCCTCGGTGACCACCTGGCCGCTCAGGGCCAGCCCGCGGCGCAGGGTCACGTCCACGCTCCTCACCTGCCGGGTGTCCACCTGCCGCGTCTCGGAGACGTAGCCCTCGGCCTCGAACGTGAACGTCACGTCCCCGGCGGCCTGGCTGCGGACCTCGTAGGTCCCGTCGTTGTCGGTGAGGACCGCGCCGGAGGATTCGCCGTCGTCGCCGCCGGTGCTGGGCTCGATGTTGACGTTGGGCAGGCCGGCCCCCGCCTCGTCGATGACGCGGCCGCTCACGATGGCCTCCGCCTCCAGGGCCACGTCCAGCGGCGTGGCCTCTCCGGCGGCGATGATCACGTCGAGGCGGCGGCGGGCGTGGCCCTCGGCCGTCACCGACAGCCCGAGGCTTCCCACGGGCAGGTCGGCGACCGTGAAGCGCCCGCCCGTGTCGTCCACCGAGACGGTGCGGTCGCCGCCCTCCCCGTCGCCCCAGACGAAGGAGAGCTCGAAGCGGCGCACCGGCCGGCGGCTGGCCGCGTCCACCACCTGGCCGGCCAGGCTGCCGCCGCGAGCGAACTTCACCCACACCGGGGGCCCGGGGACGTCGACCCGGCGCCGCTCGGTCAGGCCGAGTCCCTCCACGGTGGCCACCAGCCCATAGCTGCCGGGAGCCACGTCGTCGATCACGAAGCCGCCGTCGGCCCCGGTCGTGGCCGCCTCCGGCATCTCCTGCAGGGATTGATCGGACTCGAGCGCAACCGTGACCGCGCCCAGGCCGGTGCCGTCGGCGCGGGTCACGCGGCCGCGCAGCGCGGCCGCACGCTCCAGCACGATCTCGACGGGGCCGCGCCGCGGGTCCTGGCCGCGCGCCACCTGGGCCACGAAGCCGGCCTTCCGCGCCTGGACGTGGTGCACGGCCGCCTGCACGCGCGTGGAGAAGGTCCCGTCCGCGGCGCTCGTCACCCAGGCCCCCACCGCCAGCCGGCCCAGCATCATCGAGATGGGAATCCCGCTGTCCGCGAACGCGCCGTCTTCGGCCAGCGTCAGGGCGGCCCCGGCCACGGCCGCCCCGGACGCGTCGACCGTCCGTCCGCGCAGCTCGAGGCCGCGGGAAAGCGTGACCACCAGCGGTGCCGCATCCGCCGGGAGCGGGAGCTTCAGCGGCACGCGGGCGGCCGCGAACCCGCTCTTCAAGACCACCACTCCCGCGACCGAGCCGGCGCCCTGGGGCTCGCCGGGCAGGTCCCACGTCGGAATGGCCATCGTGAAGACGCCGTCGGGGCCGCTGCGGGTGGACGAGGCCGCCATCTGCAACAGCGGCAGGGGGACGGGCGCGTAGACGATGGGCACGCCCGGGATGGCCGCCGACACCAGCGCGCCCGCCACCGGCCGGTGGGCTTCGTCCTCGATGCGGCCGGTCACCATCGGCTGGCGCTCCAGGCGAAGATCGCGCGTGGCCGCGGCCGCGGAGGTGAGCGCGACGGACACCGGCGCCGGGCTCGTATAGCCGGATCGCGACGCCTCCAGCGTGTATTGGCCGGGCGGCAGGCCCCCCAGCGCGTAGCGGCCCTGGGCGTCCGTGACCGTGCCGCCGGCCACGTCGCCGTCCAGGAGGGCGAGGCGGACACCGGCCAGGGGTGCTCCGCCGGCGGCCGCGCGCACCGTTCCGCTGATCATGCGGCCCGGCCGCGCCACCACCGTCACGGCCCCGCTCCGCCGCCGCGCGCTGCCGACCAGCACATCGGTCCGGGCCTGCAGGACGGTCCAGCCCGCGGGCGCGTGGGCGAGGCGGAAGGTGCCGTCGGACGCGGTGGCCGTCGCCTGCGGCCACAGTCCCGCCGGGCCGCCGATCCACAGCGCCGCGCCGGGAACCGGCCGCTGGCCCTCGTCCACCACGCGTCCGCTCACGGCCTCGCCCGGCTCCAGCGCGACGTCGAGGGCCCCCGCGTTCTTGCCCCACTCGCCGTCGTGCTCGAAGCGCGCATACCCGGGATGGAGGACGACCAGCCCGGCGGCCCAGACCTGCGGATCGGGCACCTCGAAGGCGCCGTCGGCCCCGGTGTCGGCCGCCCACTCCCCCGCCAGCTGGGGGGCGAAGAACACGAGGCGGGCGCCGGCGACCGGGCGGCCGGCCGCGCTCACCACGCCGCGGCGCGGCGCCGCCGGGCTGAGCTCGATCAGGAGGCGCGTCTCCGCGCCATCGGCGAAGGCGGGCGCGTAACCCTTGGAGGTCACCACCAGGTCGCCCGGCCCGCCGGCCTCGAGGCGGAAGGCGCCGTCGGCGCCGGTCACGGCGCCGGCCAGCGGCTGGCGCGGGGCGCCGCGGGCCACCCGGCGCGCGCGCTGGTCGGAGGATTCGATCGGATAGAGGGCGACGGCGGCCCCGGCCACGGGCGCTCCGTCGGGGCCCATGACCACGCCCGCGGCCGCTGCCTCCAGCCGGGCCGCGCCCAGGGCCAGGGCCAGGGCCAACGGCCACGCTGCCCGCATCCCATCCTCCCGCCGTCCGCGCAGGGCGGCGGAAGGATGATAACGCGCGGACGGACGCGCTACTGCTTGGGCAGCGCCTGCAGGAACTCGTCCACCAGCTTGCGCTGGGTGTCGGGAGTGAGGGACGAGGTCACGATCTTGCCCGCGGCCTGGATGGCCAGGTCGGCCACCTGGGCCCGCAGATCGCGCACCGCGATGTCCTTCTCGCGCTCGATCTGCTCGCGGGCCTTGTCCACCAGGCGGGCGCTCTCGGCCTTGGCCTGGTTCATGAGGTTGGCCCTGAGCTGATCGGCGTCGGCCAGGGCCTGCTTCATCATCGCCTCGCGCTGCTGGCCGGCCTCGCGCAGCAGCTCCTTGTGCTGCGCCAGCAGGGCCTGGGCGGCGTCGTTGGCCTGGCGCGCGCCCTCCACCGACTCGGCGATGCCCTTCTCGCGCGCCTCGATCACGTCGAGGAGCGGCCTCCAGCCCAGCTTGCCGAGCAGGACGGCGAAGATCAGGAAGAGGACGACGGTCCAGATGACCAGGCCCAGGTTGAGGTCGGTGATCCCCCCCTTGCCTGCGGCGGCGGCGGCCTGCAGCGCGGCCAGCAGCGGCATGCGCCCTCCTACTTGATGGCCAGCAGGATGGTGACGATCAGCGCGAAGAAGGTGACGCCTTCGATGAGGCCGGCGGCCACGATCATGGCGCCGCGGATGTCTCCGGCGGCGTTGGGCTGGCGGGCGATGCCCTCCAGGGCGGCGGCGGCCAGGCGGCCGATGCCCGCCGCGCCTCCCATGATCGTGAGGCCGGCTCCGATGCCGGCGGCGAAGTAGGCCAGCGCTTTGGGATCAGTCGGCATGGCGTTCAGCTCTCCTTGATTGTGCGGTAGGGGCCACGGTCTAGTGCGCGGGATGCGCGTACATCCCGATGAAGATGGCGGTGAGGAGCGTGAAGATGTAGGCCTGGATGAAGGCCACCAGCAGCTCCAGGAACATGATGAAGACGGACAGGCCCAGCGACACCGGGATCATGAAGATGCCCAGGTAGATGCTGATGGCCGACATGAGCGGGATGAGCAGCAGCAGGGTCGTGATCACCATGTGCCCGGCCAGCATGTTGGCGAAGAGCCGGATCATGAGCGCGAAGGGCTTGGTGAACATGCCCAGGATCTCGATGGGGATCATGATGGGCAGCAGGAACTTGGGCAGGCCGGGCGGCACCAGGCCGCCGAAGTGGTGGACCACGCCGAACTTGGAGATGCCGCCCCACTGCTGGGCCAGGAACGAGATGATGGCCAGGCCCAGGGTCACGCTGATGTTGCCGGTGGAGGTGGCCGAGAAGGGGCCCAGGCCCACCAGGGCCGCGATGAGGATGAAGAAGAAGAAGGAGAGCAGCAGGGGCGTGAACTTGCGCCCGTCGTGGCCGATGTTCTTCTCCGCGATGTCGTCGCGCACGAAGACCACCATGGCCTCCACCGCCCCGGCCAGCCAGTTGTTGGGGATGCCGTCCTTGTAGCCGAAGTGGAGCACGCCCTGGATGATCACGATCACGAACAGGGCAACGCCGAGGAAGAAGGCCAGGTGTTTGGTGGGGCCGAGGTCCACCGAGCCCACGAAGAGGTGGCCGTAGCGCTCGTCCACCACGTGGTGCATCAGGATGCCGGCCACGCTCTCGTCGTGTTCGCCCTCGGCTTCGTGCTCCGCCGCGCCCTCGTGGGCGAGGCCGGGCATCGAGACCGCGCTCTCGTGCACGGGCGCGGCGGCCTCGTGCGCGGGAGCCGCGTGTTCGGGGGCCGCGTGCTCCTGCGCGCGCGCGGCCAGCGGCAGGCCGAGGGCCAGCAGGGCGGCCAGCAGCAGGCGCCTCATCGGGCCGGCTCCGGGCGCGGGCGGCGCGAGGCCAGGCGCAGCTCCAGGACCAGGAAGAACGTGAAGTAG
>Ga0111539_10005926_pt1 | contig 15786 bp, 11 predicted proteins | sample RhiMethybrSRZTD1_FD_79667 | JGI IMG/M metagenome (GOLD analysis project Ga0111539, IMG submission 79667) | Populus rhizosphere microbial communities from Tennessee, USA - Rhizosphere MetaG P. TD hybrid SRZTD1 (version 2) (version 2) | ecosystem: Host-associated > Plants > Roots > Rhizosphere >... | reverse complement strand
GATCTGCGACGCGACCTGCGCAGTGCTGACCCGGCTGAACTCGCGGGCGGGGGAGACGCGGACGGCGGCCCGCCTCCACTGCACGGACGAGGTCGCGGCGCAGCTCGCCTCGCTCGACAGCAGCGCCTTCGGCCACGTGGTGCGCACCCGCGCACCGGTGCTGCGCAGCGGGGCCGAGGCCGCGCCGCTCGGCTCCGTGATGCACACGCCGATCGAGCTCGGCCCGCGCCTCTACGGCGTGCTGACGGTCGGGCACGAGGAGCCCGGGCGGTTCGGCGAGGACGACCTCGAGCTGCTCGTGAAGCTCGCCCGGTCGTCGGCCGCCGCGATCGCGAACGCGATCGACTTTCAGCGCGAGCGCCGGATCGCGCGCGCGCTCACGCTCGGCTTCGTGCCGGAGTCGCTGCCGAGGCTGCCCGGCTACGAGACCGGCCTGCTGTACGCGCCCGCTGCCAACGAGGCCACCGGCGGCGATGTGTACGGCGCGTGGCCCGTCGGCCAAGGCGACAGCGTCGCCGTGCTGGTGGGCGACGTGGCGGGCAAGGGCGTGGAGACCGCCGCGCTCAGCGCGATGGTGCGCTTCTTCATCGAGGCGCGCAGCTGGGACTCCCTGTGCCCGGGGAAGGTGCTCGAGCAGGCGAACTCGATGCTCCTCGGCAGGCTTCCGCGCGACGCGTTCGTGACCGCATTCCTCGGGATCCTCACGAGCGACTCGCTCCGCTACACGAACGCCGGACACCTGCCGCCGCTGCACGTGCGCGGCGACCTCCTGCGGCCACTCGAGAGCCACGGCCTGCCGCTCGGGGTGATGGAGGACCAGGCCTACGAGTGGACCGAGCTCGAGATGGAGCGCGGCGACCTCGTGTTCGCGCACACCGACGGCCTGATCGAGGCGCGTCGCGCGGGCGAGATGTACGGGGCTCAGCGGCTCGCCGGCTTCGTGGCGGCCGCCGCGGGCTCGCACTCGCCGAAGCAGCTCGTGCGTGCTGTGCACGAGGAGGTCACCGGCTGGGCGGACGGGATCTCGGACGACGCGGTGGCTCTCGCCCTACGTCGCACGGCGTAACGACTGTCGACTTCGCTTGAATGGAGCCCGTGGAGGGCGCATACGCACGAGCCGGCGTGGACCAGCTCCTGTCCGGCAACGCGGTCGCGGCGCTGGTCGAGGTGCTGTCCGGGATCAGGACGGGGCGGCCGTCGCGCGCCGCGCTCGAGAGCGGTCACTACGCGAACGTCCTGAAGATCGACGAGCGGCGAGGGCTCGCGCTGTCCTGCGACAGCGTGGGCTCGAAGGTGATCCTGTGCGAGCAGCTCGGCCGCTACGACACGATCGGGATCGACCTGTGGGGCATGAACGCGAACGACGTGATCTGCGTCGGAGCCGACCCGATCGCCCTGCTCGACTACATCGCCGTCGAGGAGGCGAACCCCGAGGTGCTCGAGCAGATCGCGCTGGGTCTGCGCGAGGGCGCGGAGCAGGCGGGCGCCGAGATCCCGGGCGGCGAGCTCGCCGTGCTGCCGGACGTGGTGCGCGGTCACCCGTCGCCGCGCGGCTTCGACCTGGTCGGGTTCTGCATCGGCCTCGTGGACCTCGACTCCGTCATCACCGGCGCGGCGATCGAGCCCGGCGACGCGATCGTCGGCATCCCCTCGAGCGGCATCCACTCGAACGGCCTCAGCCTGGCGCGCGCGGTGCTCACGGACCTGGACGAGGAGCTGGACGCCGGCGTGACGATGGGCGACCTGCTGCTCGAGCCGACGGTCATCTACGTGAAGGCCGTCCGCGACCTGCTCGAGTCGAGCATCGACGTGCGCGGCCTCGCTCACATCACGGGCGACGGCTTCCTCAACCTGCTGCGGCTGGAGGCGCACGCCGGCTACCGGATCGACGCGCCGCTGCCCGTGCCGCCGGTGTTCGTGCACATCGCCGAACGCGGCGGCGTCGAGGACGCCGAGCTGTACGAGGTGTTCAACATGGGCTGCGGCTTCTGCGTCGTGGTCCCGCACGCGGACGCGGACGCGGCCGTCGAGCTGCTCGCGCCCCACCATCCCGGCACCGCCGTGATCGGCCACACGACGACGGCCACCGGCGTCGTCGAGCTCCCGAAGCAGGGACTGATCGGCCGTCGCGGCGAGGGCTTCAGAGCGGCTTCCTAGCGCGGTCGCGACGCTCGCGGCCGTTCTGGCCGGCGTGTTCGCGCCGGCCGCGGAGGCGAACCCGGTCGTGGGCGGCGACCACCCCGATCCCTCGATCCTCAGAACGGCGGGCGGCTGGTACGCCACGTCGACGTCCGACGACTGGCTGCCGGCCTTCCCGGTGCTCCAGACGCGCGACCTCGTGCACTGGCGGCAGGCCGGCGCGGTGCTGACGCGGCGCCCGGAGTGGGCGAGAAACGACTTCTGGGCGCCCGAGCTGATCCGTCGCGACGGCCGCTTCCTCGCCTACTACGCCGCCCTCGCGAAGAACGGCCGCCGCTGCGTGGCGGGCGCATCCGCAGGGCGAATCGCGGGCCCGTACCGAGACCACGGGCCGATCGTGTGCAGCCGCACCGGCGAGATCGACCCGCTCGCGGTGGAGGACGAGCAGGGCGCCGCGTGGCTTGTATGGAAGCGCGACGGCAACAGCCGCGGGCGCGCCACGCCGATCCTGGCGGCGCCGCTCGCGCCGGGCGGGATGTCGCTCGCCGCTCCGCCGCGCGAGTTGTTCCGCGCGGGAGCGAGCTGGGAGCGCGACAACATCGAGGCGCCCGCGCTCCTGCGCCATGGGGGCTTTATCTACCTCTTCTACTCGGCCGGGCACTGCTGCGGGCGCAACTGCGCATACGCGACGGGCGTGGCGCGGGCACACACGCTGCTCGGCCCCTGGGAGAAGCGCCGCCGGCCGATCCTGCGCGGCGGCGGCGCGATCCGGTGCCCCGGCCACGTGGGCGTGACATGGGCGCGCGACGGCGCGCCGCTGATCGCGTACCACGCGTACGTCCGCGGCGATCCCTCGGACCGGCAGCTGTTCACGACCCCGGTCCGGTTCGGCGTGGACGGGTGGCCGTCGGTCCGCGCGCCGGTCGCCGTCGCCGCCCGTACGTCACCGGTCACAGGGTGGCAGTGGCCGGCCGGCCCGCGGCCCGCGTTTTCGGAATCGGACGCCGGAATCGTCCTCCGAGACGGCACCGTGGCGCAGCAGACCGGGACGACGCGATTCACCGCCTCCACAGCGGTGCCCGTCGCGGACCGGGAGGCGCGTCCGAGCCTCGCGGTCACCGGCTCGGAGGGGAACGCCGTGGGAGTCGAGCTGCGCGGCGCCCGGGCGGTGGCGTGGTCGTCGGTGAACGGACGGCGGCGGATCACCGCCCGGCTACGGCTGCCGCCCGGGCGCCCCCTTGCGGAAGCTGCCCGGGTACGGCTGCGCGTGGCGGTGGGCGACCGGGTGACAACCGCGATCCGCTTCCGTGGCCGCTGGCGCGCCGTCGGGCGCCGGCAGCCCCCACCTCGGTGGGCGAGTGGCGCAAGAGTCGCGCTGACCGTGGGCGCCGCGAGTCACGCCGTGCGCTTCGGCACCCCGGCGATCAGGCGGCGCTAGGCCGGCTCCCACAGCTCGCCCGCGAGCACCGGCACGCGCTTCACGCGCCACTCGCTCGCGAGGCGCCACGCCTCCGCGCCGCCCCGCGGGCCGGGCAGGTCGCACACGGCCTCGAGCTCGGCCGTGGCCATCCGGCCGAAGCGGCGGAGCGCGCCGGCCACGTCCGGCCGCGGCTCGTGGCCCGGGGAGGCGCCCACCTCGATCGCCGCCGCCCGCCAGTCGTCGTGGGAGTGGTCGCCGCCCACCCACCGCTCGCCGTCCTCTCCCGTGAGGCACAGCGCCGGGAACTGGAGCCGCTCCACCGACGAGCCGTGGCTTCCATCGGCGGCAAGGCCCGCCTCCCGCGCGGCCTCCGGGATCGTCCGGCTCTCCTCCAGGTCGCGCCCGAACGCCTCAAGCGTCGCGTTCGACTCCAGGTCGATCCGGAACCGCTCACCGTCGAGCCCGGCGCGGCGCGCCTCGTCGACCAGCGCCTCCGGCCCGTCGAGCTTCCGGCGGCCGCACATGAAGCCCTCCCTGAGCGCACGCAGGTAGCGCTCCTCCGCCTCGCGGCCCTGCTCGGCGGCGGCCTTGACCGCGATGCATGCCGGGTAGCTCGATCGCGGTGCTCCGCCGTCCGCCCAGATGCGCGGGTCGACCGGCATGCCGGACTCGGCGGAGTGCTCGAGCCAGCTCATCACGAGCTCCGCGCGGTCACCGAACTCGCGCGCCAGGCCGCCCATCACGTAGGTGATGTCCAGGTCCCCGGCGAACTCCACCACTAGCCTGCGGAGACGAGGCTCGGCCGCCCAGGACGCCGAGCAGGCGGGGTCCGTGTGATAGCGAGCGCGTACAGACACCGGGAAGCGGAAAATAGATGACGGTGATCGGCACGCTCATCAGCGAGCGCTACCGGCTCGACGAGAAGATCGGGTCAGGCGGCATGTCGAGCGTCTACCGGGCGTTCGACCCGACGCTGGAGCGCTGGGTCGCGATCAAGCTGATGCACCGGGACATCTCGAACGACCCGGATCAGCTCGAGCGCTTCCGGCGCGAGGCGCGGGCGGTCGCCAGCCTCAACCATCCCCACATCGTCACCGTGATCGACGCGGGTGAGGACGACGGCGCGCCCTACATCGTGTTCGAGTACGTCGAGGGCGAGACGCTCAAGGAGCGCATCCGCCGGCTCGGCCGGCTGCCGGTGTCCGAGGCGGTGGCCTATGCGATCGAGATCGGCCGCGCCCTCGAGTGCGCGCACGCCCACCTCCTGGTCCACCGCGACGTGAAGCCGCAGAACGTCCTGATCGATCCCGACGGACGCGCGAAGGTCACCGACTTCGGCATCGCGCGCTCGCTGGAGGCGCAGGGGCTCACCGCCACGGGGCGTGTGCTCGGCACCACTGACTACGTCTCGCCGGAGCAGGCGCTCGGCCACGAGGTCACCGGCCAGTCCGACATCTACTCGCTGGGGATCGTGCTGTACGAGATGCTGACCGGCGAGGCCCCCTTCAGGGCGGACACCCAGGTGGCCGTGGCGATGAAGCACGTGCGCGAGCCGCTGCCAGACGTCCAGCGCCGGCGGCCGGAGATCTCCGCCTCGCTCGCGCGCGTCGTCGAGCATGCGACCGCCAAGGAGACGCAGAACCGCTACCAGAACGTCTCGGAGATGGTGCACGACCTCGAGGAGGTGCTCGCGATCGAGGCGGCCCGCACCGGGCAGACCTCCGGCGAGGCGACCACCGTCCTGAAGTCGCTGTCGGGCGACACTGCCGACTTCGCCCCGATCCGCATGCGCCGCCCCAGGCGTGCGGTCGCGCTGACGGTGATCGTGCTCGCGGCGCTTGCCGTGACTGGCGTGTTCCTCGCCACCCGCACCGAGAAGGGCCCCGGCGTGCCGGTCGTGAAGAAGCCTCGCGGCCTGACCGAGGTGCACCTGGGCGGCAGTGCCGCCAGCGACTACGACCCGGAGGGCGACAACAGCGAGTCGCCCGAGGCCGTGGGCAACGCCATCGACGGCATCCGGAGCACGAACTGGGACACCGAGAGCTACGAGGGCGGCTTCGCCGGCAGCGACAAGTCCGGTGTCGGCCTGTACGTGGACGCCGGCAAGCTGATCGCCGCGCGCGCTCTCGCGCTCGTGACCGCAACGCCCGGCTTCACGGCCGCGGTCTACGCCTCCGAGACCGTGCCTCCGAACCTGAAGGGCTGGACGCGCCTTACGCCTTCCAAGAAGGTCAAGCAGGACTTCACCTTCCGGTTCGACACCCGCGGGCACAAGTACCGCAACTACCTGCTCTGGATCAGCGAGCTGCCCTCCGGCGGGGACAAGCAGAAGGCCCAGATCCAGGAGCTGTCGCTCTTCAAGTAGCGGCGTCTCAGGGCGACTCCGGCGCGGGCGCGGGCGCGAGCGTGTCGTCCTGCTTGAGGACGCCCACCACGATCGTGACCTGGCTGCCCTTGTCCACCTGGGAGCCCGAGCTGGGCCGCTCCTCGATCACCACGCCGTCCTGGGTGGGATCGGTGACCTCGCGCTCCTGCCGCACCGGCGTGAGCCCGGCCTTGGACAACGCGGAGTTCGCCTTCGATTCCTTCATGCCCACCACGTCCGGGACGGTGACCTGCGGCTTGCCGGTCGAGACGGTGATCTTGACGGTCGACCCGCGCGGCAGCTTCGCGCCCGCGGCGGGATCCTGTGAGATCACGTCGCCCTCGGGCACGTCCTCCGAGTCCTGCTCGTCCACCTCCACCGCAAGGTGCGCGTCGCGCAGCCGCGACTCCGCGGAGTCGCGCGACAGGCCGGTCACGTCCGGCACGGACACCTGCTCTGGGCCCTGGCTCACCAGCAGGCGAACGCGGGTCCCCTTCGTGACAGAGGCGCCCTCCTTCGGCACGGTCCGGATGGCGAAGCCCTTCTTCACCTTGTCCGAGAACTCGGGGTCGGTGGTCACCTCGAGGCCCGCCTTGTGAATCTCGCGCACGGCCTGCACCTCGGTCAGGTGCTCCACCGCCGGTACAAGCACCTCTCCGGGCCCGCCGGACACCTCGAGCGTGACCTTCGAGCCGGCGTCCGCCTCCTCGCCCCCGTTCGGGTCCTGGTCGAGCACCTGGTCGAAGGGCTGCTCGCTCTGCACGCGCTCGGTCTCGACGTCGAAGCCGGCGCGCTCCATGATCGCCCGCGCCTCCACGAGCTGCTTGCCCGTGACCCGCGGCACCTGCTTCTTGTCCGTGGCGAGGACGCCGCTGAGGATCAGATAGGCGAGCACCGCAACGAGCGCCAGCGCGAGCGCCCCGATCGCGTACCAGGGCCAGCGCCGCTCGCGATCGTGCTCGGGGTCCTCGACCACCGGCGGCGGCGCGCCGGCGAGCTGCGTCGGAGCGGTCTCGTCCGCCACCGGCATCGGGATCGCCGCGAAGCCCGCGGTGTCCTGCCCGCCGTTGGCGCCGGACTCGATCTGGGTGCGGGCCGCCTCGAGGCCTGAGGCGAGGTCCTCCGCCGACTGCCAGCGGTGCGCCGGGTCCTTCACCAGTGCCGCCATCACAACGGCCTCGAGCGCGGGGTGCACGTCCGGCCGCCACTGCGAGATCGGCACGGGCTGCTCCGACAGGTGCTTGAGCGCGACCGCCACGGCGCTGTCGCCGTCGAACGGCAGCCGTCCGGCGAGCATCTCGTACAGCATCACGCCGATCGAGTAGATGTCGGAGCTGGCGGTGACCGCATGGCCCTGGGCCTGCTCGGGCGACAGGTACTGGGCGGTGCCCATGATCGAGCCTGTCTCCGTCATCTCCGAGGCCCCCGCCCGCGCGATGCCGAAGTCGGTGACCTTGGCGTGACCGGCCTCGTCGACGATCACGTTGTGCGGCTTGAAGTCGCGGTGGATCACGCCGTGGCTGTGCGCGAACCCGGCCGCCTGGAGGATCTGGAGGCCGATGTCGATCACGCGCTCCTGCGCCAGCGGCGCCTCGGCGGTGACGATGTCCTTGAGGGTGCGTCCCTCGAGGAACTCCATCGCGATGTAGTAGGTGCCCTCGTGCTCGCCCCGGTCGAAGACGCCGACGACGTTGGGATGGTTCAGGCCGGCGGCCGACTTGGCCTCGCGGCGGAAGCGCTCGACGAACTCCTGGTCCTGGGCGAAGCGGCGGTGCAGCACCTTCAGCGCCACCTGCCGGCCGAGATGCGTGTCCTCGGCGCAGTACACGTCCGCCATACCGCCTGAGCCGATGCGGCGCAGCACCCGGTAGCGGCCGTCCACCAGCGTGTTGCCGGCCACCTCGGTCATCCGCCGCCTCCGCCGAGCATCGCCTCCAGCACCGACTTGGCGATCGGCGCCGCGACGGTGCCGCCCTGGCCCTGCGTGCGCTCGACCGTCACGGCCACCGCCAGCCGCGGGTTCTCGACGGGCGCGAAGCAGATGAACCACGGCTGTGTGAACTCTCGGTTGGCGCCCACCTCGGCGGTGCCGGTCTTCCCGGCCACGGTGATGCCGGACAGCGCGGCCGCCGTGCCGGTGCCCTCCTCGACCACGCGGCTCATCATCTGGCCGAGCTGATCGGCCGTCTCGGGCTTCATCACCACCGACTGGAGGTCCGGCTCGATGCGCTCCTTGACCCGTCCGTCCTTGTGCACGATCCGGTCGGTGAGGCGCGGCTTCATCAGGCGCCCTCCGTTCGCGACCGCGGCGACCACCTCCGCCATCTGCATCGGCGCGGCGCGCACCTCACCCTCGAGACCACCCTGCCCGATCGCCACGCGACCCACGTCGAAGCCGTCGTCGACGTACTTGCCCTTCCCGTTGATGACGCCGCTCGGGATCATCTGCCAGCTCGGGTAGTCGAGCTGCGGATCCTCGTAGAAGCCGTAACGGCGCATGTACTCGACGAGCGTGTCGCGGCCGATCCGCTCGCCCACCTGCGCCCAGTAGGTGTTGACCGAGTTGGTGAGCGCGTCGGTCGCCGAGATGTCACCAAACTGCTCGCCGCCCGCGTTCTCGAGCGGCACGCCGCTGATCGTCTTCGGCGAGGAGGCGTTGATCGTCGTGTTCGGCGTGATCTTGCCGCTGTCGAGCGCCGCCGTGGCGGTCACGACCTTGAAGGTCGAGCCGGGCGGGTACAGCTCCTGCGTCGTCCGGTTGAGCAGCGGCTGGTTGGCGCGGTCGTTGTTCAGCTGGCCGATCTGCGAGGTGATCAGGTTCGGGTCGTACTCCGGGATCGACACCATCACGCGCACCTTGCCGGTGGACGGCTCGATCGCCACCACCGCGCCCTTCCGGCCCGCCAGGCCGTTCACAGCGGCCTCGGTGCCCTTGAGGTCGAGGTTGGTGACGATGTCGTTGCCCTCGCGATCGCGGCTCTCGAGGCCGGAGAGGATCGTCGCGAACTCGTTCTCCTTGCCAACCAGGTCCTCGTTCCGGCTCGCCTCGAGGCCGCGCTGGCCGTTCTTCAGGTACGAGAACCCGATCGGGTGGGCGAACAGGCCGCCCTTCGGATAGGTGCGCGTGTAGGTGCGGTTCTCGCCGCGCCCATGTCCGCGGTTGCTCGCGAGCACCGTGTGGCCGTCGTCGGCGAAGATCTGGCCGCGCGGGATCTTCTGCTCCTCGATCAGCGGCCGGCGGTTGTCGGGGTTGTTCGTGAGCGAGCTCGCCTCGAAGACGGTCCAGCGCGAGGTGAAGATGATCAGGATCGCGAACAGGAAGGTGAACAATCCGAAGAGCTGGACGATCTGGCGGTTCACGGGCTAGACCAGCCCTCCCCGCCGCTGCGCGTCGGCGCGCGCGTGGTCGGAGACGATCAGAAGCAGCGCGAGCAGGACCATGTTGGCCACGATCGAGCTCCCTCCGTAGGACACGAAGGGAAGCGTCACGCCGGTCAGCGGGATCACGCGCGTGACCCCGCCCACGATCACGAACACCTGGATCGCGAGCACGGTCGTGAGGCCGGTGGCGAGCAGCTTCGAGAAGCCGTCGGCCGCGGACAGCGCCGTGCGGAGGCCGCGGTAGACGAGGAGCAGGTAGACGCCGATCAGCCCGGCCGCGCCGAACAGGCCGGCCTCGTCGGTGAGCACGGCGTAGATCAGGTCCGTGTGTGCGGCCGGCAGGATCGTCCCTCCACCGGGCAGCTCGAGGAGCGCCTGGCCGAAGCCCTGCCCGAACAGACCCCCATCCGCCTGCGCGAACAGCGACTGCGCGAGCTGGTAGCCCTCGTCGTTGACCACGCCACGGGCGAACGGGTCGAGCCAGATGTCCACCCGCTCCTTCACGTGGGCGAGGTGCTGGGAGAGGTAGAACGCGCCGCCGAAGAACATCGTCGAGCCCACGCCGATCAGCGAGAGGCGCGCGGTGGCCACCCACAGGAGCCCCAGGAAGCCGCCGAAGAACATCAGCGAGCTGCCGAGGTCGCGGATGACGATCAGCATCAGCATCGCGAGGCCCCACACGAGCAGGAGCGGGCCGAAGTGCTTCGGTGAGGGCCGGTCCCGGATCACGGCCGCGAACGAGAACAGGAACACGCCGAGCAGCACCGAGCCCGCGGGCCCGAGGCCGAGCACCGCTATCCCGAGCAGGGTGAGCACGGCCGGGATCCCCCAGAGGATCAGCTGGCGCTGGTACGGCAGCGGGCGCAGCCGCGGCCGCACGAGGATGTCGCCCGTTTCTCGCAGATAGCTGGCGAGGAAGACGATGATCCCGAGCTTCGCGAACTCCGCGGGCTGGAACTGGATCGGGCCGACCTTGATGCCGAGGAACGCTCCGTTCACCTGCGCGCCGATGCCCGGCAGGCGGGGCAGCACGAGGAGCCCGATGCTCACCGCGGCGATCGTGTAGCGGTAGCGCTCGAGCACGTGATGGTCCTCGACCAGGAGGATGGTCACGCAGAAGAACGCCAGCCCGACCACGAACCACTGCGCCTGCTCGCGCGCCAGCTCGGGGTCGATCCGGTAGATCAGGACCAGGCCGATTCCGGCGAGCCCCGCCGCGAGCGGGAACATGTACGGGTCGGCCTCCGGCAGCCGGGCGCGGATGAACAGGTGCGCCAGGACGCACAGGCCCAGGAAGAAGGCGCCGTAGGTGAGCGTGGCGTTCGACACGTCGGTCGTGTGCGTGGACAGCACTGCCGCGAAGCCGGCCGCCACCAGGAGCGACACCGGCAGGAGGCCGAACAGCTCGCGCGTGCGCGCGGTCATCAGTTCGAGGCCCCGGCGTCGAGCTGGCCGCGCTCGAGCGCCCTCACCAGGTCGACCGCGTCGCCGCGGCTGCGCCACTGATGGTCGAGCACCCTGTCGCGCCGTGCCGCGGGGATCGCCCGGGCCGGCATCGCGCTCGCGTACTCCTGCCGGTAGAGGTGGATCCCGAGCGGCAGGTCGTACGGGATCCCGCGATACACGGTCACCAGACCGCCATCGTTCGTGCCGACGAAGTAGACCTGGCGGCTCGCCAGGTAGGCGCCGCCGATCACGGCCGCGATCAGGATCAGCGCCAGCGTCGCGCGCAGCCAGCCGCGTCCGCGGCGGCGGCCGGCTCGGCGCGCCGCGGCGGGGCGCCGCTCCAAGGGCTCGGGCGGCTCGGCCCGGCGGTGGATGACGGTCGAATCGACCGCATCGGCGTCCGGGGCCGCGACCGCCGCGGCGGCGACGTCGTCTGCGTGGAGCGTCCCGGCGATCGTCTCGTCGTCGGCGGGCGCCGGGACGGTCGTGTCCTCCTCCTCGCCCGGCACACCCTCGCCGAGCCGGAACAGGATCACCGTGATGTTGTCCTTGCCGCCGCTCTGGTTCGCGGCCCGGACGAGCGCCTCGGCGGCGTCGTCCAGCGACGCGGCGGAGCGCAGAATCGAGGTCACCTCGTCGTCGGAGATCATCGACGTGAGGCCGTCCGAGCAGATCAGGAAGACGTCCCCCTCGCGCCCGGCCAGCGTGTAGGTGTCCACCTCCACGTCCGGCTCCGGCCCGAGCGCGCGCGTGATGATCGAGCGCTGCGGGTGATGCTCCGCGGCCTCGGCCGTGATCTGGCCGCTCCGCTCCAGCTCGGCGACCAGCGAGTGGTCCCGCGTCAGCTGCGCGAGCTCTCCGTCCCGCATGCGGTAGGCGCGGCTGTCGCCCACGTGGGCGAGGCTCACCTCGTCGCCGTGGACCTTCGCCAGCGTGAGCGTGGTGCCCATGCCGCGGCGCGACTCGTCCGCCACCGCGAGGTCGTAGATGCGCCGGTTGGCGGCCCGGACGATGCCCGCGAGCTGCGCCTCGGCCGGCTCCCCGGACTCGCGCGCCCCCTCGACGGCCTCGACGGCGACCGCGGAGGCCACCTCCCCGGCCTTCGCGCCACCCATGCCGTCGGCCACCGCGAACAGCGGCGGGCGAACGGCCAGCGAATCCTCGTTCGCGGTCCGCTGGCGGCCAACGTCGGTGCGGCCGGCCTGTTCGACGATGCGGAGCGCCACCCGGCTACTCCTCGTAGCGGTATTCGCTGTCGCCTATGCGGATGGTGTCGCCCACGTCGAGCCGCTCGGCGGACTTCACCTTGCGCCCGTTCAGATACGTCCCGTTGGTGGACCCCATGTCCTCCAGGTACATGGCCCCGCCGCGGTTGTCGATGCGCGCGTGCGACGACGACGCGAACGGGTCCTCCACGGGTATGTCGGCGCTGTCGGCGCGCCCGAACATCGCGCCGCCGACCACGTCGAAGGTGGTGCCGGGCTCATGCCCCATGGCGGCCACCACGACCAGCCGCGGGGCTCCGCCGTCGCGCCGCTCGGCCGCGGGGCGCGAGCGCCGCTTCGGGCTCGGCGCCTCCACCGGCTCGGCAGCGGCGCTGCCGCTGTAGCGGGCGAGATCGCGCGCGGAGCTGCGCACCACCCACAGAAGGAAGAGGTAGAGGACGGCGAGGAAGCCGAACTTGAGCGCGACCGCGACCGGCTCGTCCATCGGCTAGTCGAGCTCGAAGGTCAGGTCGGTCACGCCGATCGTGACCTGGTCGCCCGGGCGCAGCGGCTGGTGGTCCACCCGTCGGCCGTTGACCTTGATCCCGTTCGTCGACCCGAGATCCACGACCTGCCAGGCCCCATCCTCGCGCCGGAGCTCGGCGTGCCGCCGAGAGACGTTCGGGTCCTGCAGCACGATGTCAGCCTCACGGCTCCGCCCGATGACGACACGGTTCCCGCTCAGCACGTTGCGGCGGCCACCGCCCACGAGCAGCGCCTGACGGCGATCGTCGACCGGCTCGACCTTGCGCGCGTCGCGGCTCGGGGAGTAGACCATCGTGTGGCCGAAGTCGCCCGACGAGGGCGACGGGCCGGCCTCGCCCTCGGGACGCTCCTCCTCCGGCAGCGCGACCAGCTCGGCCTGAATCCCGAACTCGCCGAGATCGAGGCGCTCGTCGGTGTGGAACTCCACCTGCGGCCGCGTCGAGAGGGCGAACTGCTCCTGGCGCGCGTGCTCGAGCAGGTAGTCCGACAGCTCCTTGCGCAGCGCGGGCTCGTAGCTCGCGAACTGCTCGCGGTCCTGCGCGGACAGGTAGACGCGGTAGTGGTTCGGCACGTAGACGCGCGAGACGGAGGCCATCTGGTTGTCCTCCATCTCCTTGGCCAGCTTGTGGGCGAGCTCGACCGGCTGGACGCTCGTGCGGAAAGCGCGGCCGAAGGCCCCCTCGACAAGGCCTCCCAGCTTCGCCTCGAGGTTGCGCAGCATGCTCATCTGGTCCCGCAGAGTAGTGCTAAGCCGTGGTCACACGCGGAGGACGGTGGGCAAGCGGCGCCCGCTGTCCGCCGGCTGCGTGATAGGTGACGATCACCACAAGGGCGGCGGCGATGCAGCCCGCCACGCCGCCGCGGGCGTGGTCGAGGGCGAGATCCGCGGCGAGCGCGTTTCCGAGCGCCGCGTGGGCGGCGATCAGCGCCACGGCGCACGCGCCGGCTCCGAGCAGGTCCACCGCCAGCCAGCGGCCGCGGACCACGAGCGCGAGCACCACCGCGCCGGCCGCCCATACAAGGGCCGGAGCCAGAGCGGGGCTGGTGAGCAGCGGCCCGAGCGCGTCGGATGCGGCCGCCGAGATCGAGCCGTCCCAGTTGCCGCGCGGCAGGACGCCCTCAGGCGCCCCGAAGAGCAGGATCCTCCCGGTGAGGACCTCGCCGACGATGACCCACCACAGGCCGGCGGCGGCGAGGCCGGCGCGACGGGCGGGCGTCGTCGCCAGCGCGGCAACCCCGACGAAGGCCGGCGCGAGGGCGATCGTGCCGAGCAACGGAGCGAGCACGGGCACCGACCAGAGAACGCCCGCGCGGGGAAGCAGGAAGGGGATCGGCGCGGCGGCGGCCGCGAGCACCAGCGCGGTGCCCTGACGATCGGCCTCCGGCGAGACCAGCCAGGCGCACAGCCCGACGACGCTCAGGATCCAGCCTACGCGCGGAAGTGCCGCCGTGGCCACCGCGGCGAGCCCCGCCGCCGCGAACGGCGAGAAGGACGGATCCGGGCCGAGCGTGAGCAGGCACGCCAGCACGAGCCCCCCGGCGGCCAGACCGGCGGCGACCCTTTCGGGGACGCGCGGCGGGCGCCGCGTGGGCTCGTCGAGCGGCGAGACGCCCGGGAGCGGGCCGCCATACCGGCCGTCGTCGGCGGAGCCCGCCGGCTCCACCACGCGTCTCGTGCCGAACAGGCCCCGGCGAGTGGTGGTCGGCAGGCCGACCCTGCGGAGCGTCTCGGGCTCGACCAGGCCGCCCTCGTCGGTGAGCTCCTTCTCCGCCGCCTTCAGCTCGGCGCGCAGTCTCTCGGGGAGGGGTCTCAGGGCCGGGTCGGGATCGAGCGCGTCGTCGATCGCGTCGCAGAGCGGCAGCGGCAGGTCGCGGCGCATGCGCGCCAGCGAGGGCAGTGGGCGGCCGAGCCGCCTCGCGGTCGCCGCGGGGCCCGCGGCGCGCACCGGGTTGGTGCCCGTCCATGCCTCGTAGAGGGTCAGCGCGAGCGCGTAGACGTCACACGCGGGGGTCACGCGGGCGCCCTCGGCCTGCTCCGGGGCCATGTAGGCGAGCGTCCCCACGATGTCGCCGGTGCGCGTGAGCTCGTCCGCCGTGGCCACGTGCGCGACGCCGAAGTCGGCGAGCTTGGCGAAACCCGCGCCGGCGGCCGGCTCGGCGAGCACCATCACGTTGCCGGGCTTCACGTCGCGGTGGATCACTCCACGCTCGTGAGCGTGCTCGAGGGCCTCGCACAGCGCGATTCCGATGCGGGCCACGTCCCGGTCCGAGATCGCCCCGGCCTTGGTCAGCTCCGCGAGCGTTCGGCCCCGAACGAGCTCCGAGACCAGGTAGACGTCATGGTCGTCCGAGGCCAGCTCGTAGATCCCGACGATGCCTGGATGGTTCAGCCGCGCCGCGGCGCGCGCCTCGCGCTCGACCCGCTCTCCCTCGCCGCGCTCGCGCGGGATCACCTTCACCGCGACCTCGCGCTCGAGCTTCTCGTCCCAGGCGAGCCATACGACGCCAAATCCGCCGGCGCCCAGGCGGCGCTCCATGCGGTACCGGCCCAGGATCACCCGCGCGTGCGATGTCGCGGACAGCTGTTCTGTAGGGTCAGATCCCCCTAGCGGGAGCGTTCTCATGCCACTTCCGTGTTCGGTTTTTGGAGAGCGCGTCCTGCCCCCCGTTCATACTCCCAACGACGCGCGCACCAGGCGCGCACTGCGCTAGGAGCGATTCGCCTGTCCTTTCTCGACGAACCGGACGAGCCTGTACGCCGCCCGTCTCGCCGCCCGCCGCGCGGTCCCTCCACGGACCGGCAAACGCTGTTGGTCCGGAGGACCATAGCCGCCGGCGCAGCGATTCTGGTCTTCATTCTGCTCGTCCTGGCGTTCAAGGGGTGCCTGAACGCCCGCAAGGAACGCAACATGCAGGACTACGTCAGGAGCTCGACCGAGCTCGTGGACCTGTCGAAGGCGGAGAGCCGGCGGCTGTTCTCGATCCTCCAGGCGCCGAGCGACCAGAACCAGGACGTGGACCGCGAGAACCAGGCGAACACGCTCAAGATCGACTCGGCCACGCTCTCCGACAGGGCGCGCAACCTCGATGTTCCCGATCAGCTGTCGAAGGCGCAGGATTACTTCGTGGAGAGCCTCGACCTGCGCCGCGACGCCCTGTCGATCATCGCGGAGGAGCTGCCCAAGGCGACCGCGCAGGAGGCGCGGCGTGAGAGCACAGCGCGGATCGCCGACATGATGCGGGTGTTCGACGCGAGCGACGTGCTGATGAGGAGCCGGTTCCTG
>Ga0111539_10005923_pt1 | contig 15791 bp, 28 predicted proteins | sample RhiMethybrSRZTD1_FD_79667 | JGI IMG/M metagenome (GOLD analysis project Ga0111539, IMG submission 79667) | Populus rhizosphere microbial communities from Tennessee, USA - Rhizosphere MetaG P. TD hybrid SRZTD1 (version 2) (version 2) | ecosystem: Host-associated > Plants > Roots > Rhizosphere >... | reverse complement strand
TTTCCACCTGGTGACCTCAGGTCACAAGACGCAAGGCTGAAGTGTGGGGAAACTAAGTTACTCACCGGTAGGCCTAGCATGTGACGCGTCGCGAGTGCGACAGGTGAGGAGCCGAGCTACCTGCTGCACCTGATCGTCGGTCAGCGGGGGCATCTTCGCGGCTGCGGCGAGCACCTCGGGTGGTGACGCTGCTGTCCCAAATGGGACAGAACTTGAGGAGCCGGGCTTGAGGTTATCCCAAGTGAGACAGGTGCCCACGTGAACGGGATGGCGGCGGCATGAGGGCGCCGCTCCAGTAGCCATCGCCACTGGTTTCACCGAGGTGTGGCAGCTGCCTGGGGGAGTCCATTTCGAGCGCGCTAGCTTCTTCGGCTTAGTGTCCCGATCGCGCGGAGGAGCGATAGCGGAGTGGCTGCTCTTATCGTCCCTCGCTTCACACTGTAGTTAAGAAAGTGAAAGTCACAGAATGTTGATCATGAAAAGTTGATCATGGTCAACATGTGACTAAGTTAACCGAACGAATATGTCAAATTGCGGGTTTGGCCGATGCGGTGCCCTTTGTTGACGCCCGGCTTCCAGATGGCAGTCGAGTGCATGCTGTGCTCGGTTGTTGGCGTCGCCTGGAACCTGCATCTCGTTGCGGGTGCCTGCGCGGCGGAGCTTTTCACTCGCGGACCGTGTGGCCGCAGGTTCATTGACCCCGGGCGGCGCTCAGCTTTGTCCCGCATGATTGAGGCAAAACTCTCCTTCTTGATCAGCGGCGGGACCGGTTCGGGGAACACGGTGCTACATCGAGCCCGGCTGAGGAGCGCGGGGTCATTTCATTCAGTCTTGGGGTCTTATGAAACGCTTTGTTTACAACAATCCCCTAGATGACCATCCTGATGTGCCCCTCCCGTATACGGAAGAGCAACTGCGGGCCTGTGCCAAAGGGATCACCGACGACAGGGCGTCCAATATCACGGTCACCCTCGACGGTAAGTCACTGCGGCGGACGGACGTGGGGACACCGCTACTGAACATCGTCCTGCCCGACGACAACATTTTCGGCGCGCCAACGAACCGGACGTATCACTCAGTGGGCTGGGGCAATTTCGTGGTGCTTCTGGGCCCGCTGACGCCTGGGACGCACACGATCTTCATCGGCCACGTCCCGGGCGGGTCGGCCACGACGACGATCATAGTTGAGGGACCGCCTCCAGCCTAAGTGGGTTGCATCAGGCCCGGTCGTGGCTTGCTACGCGACCGGGCCGCTGAATCTAGATATGGCTTATCGCGTGTTTACTCTGGCGAGCCTGGGCGGTCGCTAAGGTGCGGGCGGTGACTGACGCGCGGCATGGCACCTCTGCGGGCTGGCACACCGGCTGCCGCTGCGCGCAGTGCCGGGCGGCGCACGCGGAGACTCAGAAAGCATTCGGCAGAGCCAGAGCGCAGAAGCGGCTACCAGTCGAGGTGCGCCAGCAACTGTTGGATGCAATCTATGCCGGTCAACCGTTCAGGACGATCTTCCGAAATCTTGGACTAACACCCAACCAGGTATGGGGATTAGCCAGAACCAACGAGGGGTGGTCAACAGCGCTGGAGGCCGCTCTGACAGATTCCCGTCGGGACGACCTTAAGCACGGGAGCACTCCGGCGTATGTGCGTGGCTGTGTCTGCAAAGAGTGTCGAGACCATCAGCGCGAGCGGATGGCGAGGAACCGCTGAGGCTGGGTTACGACAAGTCAGGCTGCGCCGGTGTGGTCGACTGACCAGGGGAGCTGGCTGAGCTGGACGGGGAACCACGAGGCGTTGTCCAAGGCGTCGGTCAGCTTCAGCCACAAGATGTTGGTCTGCGGGTCGTACTTCCACAGGGTCGGCGCGGGGTTGTAGGTCCTGGCGTCGCGCGGGTTGAGGTCCGGCATCGGTGATCTTGCTCCTTACTGGTTACTGCCACGGCTTGCGATCGAACGCGCCGTTCTTGATCATCTTTGCGATGTGGGGTGGCGTGTCGTTGGCTGGCTCACCTGCTGGCTCGACAATCTCAGCCTCGATCTCGTCCAGCTCCACGTCGGCTTCCGGGCGGGCGATCACTTGCTCCTCGATGGCTCGCTGAGGCGGGTTCTCCTCCCAGTTGTTCGGGTCGCTGAGGAGTCCCTCGAAGAACCGCATGACCGGGTCCTCCGTCGTCGGAATGATCTGATGGCACCTCCGGGTCGTCCAGCCAATCGAGCAGCTTCTGCGGCGCGTGGTCCGCGCTCATGATTAACCGCTCGGCCGCTCGCTTCCGCACCTGGGCGGCGCCGCCGCCATGGACGCGGTACACGATAGATCCCGGCTCGGCCTCGCGCCGGCAGCGGCCTCCGTTGACCATGTGCCCGCTGCACCGGATCACGTGCTCCGGCAACAGTGCCCATCTCGCCTCGCTGTGAGAGACGCGCTTCATGGTCAGAGGTTCAGTGCCGGAAAGCGGCGGCGAAGATCGTCGACGTCGGCGCCAGGGTCCTTGGCGATCTCGAGCTGCCGCTCGTACACCGCCTTGATCGACTGAGTGCCGGCAACTATGCGACGGTGCTGCTCGCGGAAGCCCGTGAGCCGCTCGAGCGCCTCGCCGGACGCGATCGAGCCGACCGCGATCTGCTCGCCGACGGAGTTCGAGCTGATCACAAGCTGGCTGATCTCCTCGCCGACCTCACGGGCCTGGCGATCTTGCTCCTCGATGGCGCGGTGAGCTGAGTCCTCGATCAAGCTCGCTGCCGCCTTGAAGCGGTCCTCCTCGGAGCCGAAGATCGTCTCGAGCGAGGCGGGCGACCTGCTGCTGCCTCTGCTGCGCGATCATGTAGTCCAGCTGGGCGTGGCGCGACGCCTGGGCGGCGGCGTGCCTGGCCTCGGCCTTAGCCGACTGGCGGATCTGGTCCTCGGTCAGCGGCGGGTTTTTGCTCACGGTCACGCCACCTCCCCGTTCCACAGGCGCCCGTACTTGAACTTGGCGCGCAGTTGCTCTTCGATCAGCTGGTCTCGTTTGGCGTAAAGCGCGGCGCGGGCCTCCTCGGCCTTCATCGCGGCCACGAGTTGGTCCTCCGCCGCGCGGATGGCGGCCTCCGCGGCGTCGGCGCCGCGCTGGAGCGGCTCGAAGCTGATCACCTTCGGCGATCGCGCGGTGGACGGCGTGTAGAGCGGGTGCGTCATGTGATCTTGTCTCTCCTTATCGGGAGACAGCCTGGCGATCTTCTCTAGCCCTGGCGAGCCTTGGAGGACAGCCAGACTGTCCTCATCCCTGAGGTGAAAGGGTTACCTCACGGGTACCAAGATCAAGACTAGTCCAGCACTGCAGAGAATGGCAGATTTTGACAGCCATTATCGGCCGCGCCTTGATCAACTGAGCCAGATCAGCTAAGCCCCGGACCGACCGATGATCAAGGCGTGGTGCCCGGCACAGCTTCGAGCGAGGGGAGAGTGATCGTTCACGCTGCTGGTTGTGCGTTCGATGGGTCAAGGCTCGTTCGCGCGCGCGTGCGCGTAAGGGGTGCGCGTAGGTTTCCCCGGCTTAGCCCGCTTAGCTCAGATCAAGTTCCGCTCCATAAAGACCCAGTGGGACTTGTATTCATCTGGGATCTCGCTTTCCGGGTATGGCCGGATGTCCTTGAACCCGCTGGCGCGGTACAAGCTGTGGGCTGCGGTCATGAAGTCCGGGCTGTCGAGGCGGACCCGCTTGTAGCCCGTGAGTTGGGCTTCGGTGATGAGCTGGGCGAGCATAGTGCGGCCCAGCCCGCCACGCGATGCAAGGGGTCGACGTACATGCGCTTGATCTCAGCGGTCTCGGGGCCGATTCGCTGCATGCGGGCGATCCCGACTGCGTCGTCGCCCGCGATCGCCAGCAGGAGCCGACCGTCAGGTCGCTGAAACTTGGCGAGAGTGCGCAGGTCGCGCTCGACAAACCCGCCGATCGGCAGCCGGAAGCCGTATCTGTCTTCAAGCCCGTCGTTGCCCCAAGTGAGGTAGCAAGCCACAGGCGCTGGACGGCGTCCAGATCCGCAGGAAGCTCGGCTTCTCGGATCTCCGCCACGCGCGAAAGTTTAGATCCGCTCGTCGCTGCGTGCGCTGACATTAGGGGTTGTGTTCGCTGTTTCGGGGCTTTTACGGGTTTCCTCCCGATCACCTGGACCCCTGTGTTGACGGCTCTACTTCATCCTTAACATTGATATTTGTTCCGCGTATGGCGGTATGTAAAGGTTCAGTAATAGTAGTGATCGTGCTGAGAAGGCCAACAAACTCGCCATGGCGGCAGCAGTCTTGAACGCTGATCAAATCTTGCTTTGCAGCTCCGAACCGGGCACATGGTCGCCAGCCGATGTTGACGCGGTGCAAACAGCGCTCACTTCGAAGTTCGCCGACGAGCCGAACACGCCGACGATTCGAGTCATAACTGGGCTCGGCACGGCCATGTGAAGACGAACGCTCCGAGTAGATCAGGCCAAGGGTTCGCAAACACCCTTACTGCGGCCATACCCAGCCGCCAAGATCAATTCCTGACTGCCTGCGCCCGACGCTCAGAATTTTTTCGTGACCTGATACGCACGAGGCGCGGTCAGAAGTAGGTCGCACTCCCCCGGCCACATAAGCCCGAATCACAAGAAAGGTCGCTCCGGCACGATGCGACGGTGAGCCAGTTCGAGGCTGGCGTTGCCGAGAATGCGGGTTGCGTTGCTGATCACCTCGCCTAGATTTGCTGGGCTGCATTCGGTGACATGGCTGGGCCATGTGATCACGACAACCGGTTGGGCTCCGGGGTGATGATTCTTGATCAACTGCACCGAGATCGGTGAGTCGGCAGTGACCTGTCCTTCGGACAGCACTAATTTGCTCATTTAGCGGGCCTCCTGTTACGGCAGGTGGTTCGTTTCCACCGTCGAGGCGACGTTTGCCGCGGTGAAAGCGGAGGGACCTGACATAGCCGTCCTGAAGCTGTTCTCTGCCGATCAGCGGGCAGCGGTGGAGGGATCCATGCCGCTGACGTGCTGATCGTTGCAGAGCGGATCGATGTGCCCATATCGCCCTCGAGCGCCCCATCATCGCCTTATCGTCAAGGAGATGGGGCCATCTGCGGTCTTCCAACAAACAATAGGGAAACAAATCGTGATCACACCCGAGCAGCACGAACAGATCCAGGTGTGGCTTGACGCAGACGACAGCGGCGCATATGGCGCAGCGGATGGTGTGTATGGTGCGGGCCATCTGATCAAGGCCTTGGTCGCTGAAGTGCGGGAGCTTGAGGCGCGTCTCGCGGACCGAACAGGCTCGCACACCAGTCCAAGTAACCAGTCTCAAGCGGCAATGGGCTGATCAAATACCTCGACCGCTCACCAGAACTCAGCCGGATCCACCGCACAGCTGAACCTGGCGCTGCGCAACATCAGTGCACAGTCGACAAGATCGTCGCTGCCGTGATGCGGCTGCTGTCGTCTGCGGTCGTGGCTGTGGCCACCATCAGGGGTCTAAAAGAAGTTGTGAATTGGGCCACTGACCGCACAAATGTCTGGCAAGCTCCCAATGCAACCAAGAGAGGACATGCCAACAATGACGCAGGCCAAGCCCAAGCCGACCATGCTGGAGTGGATGATCTCCGGTGCAGTTCTCGGCGGTTTTGCTGGAGCGGTCGTGATGTTTTCGGCCCATGAGTACCGCGAAGCCGTGTGGGGTTACACGGGCCTCGCGCTGCTCATCCTCGGTGTGCTGATCGCGGTCACCGGCCTGTTCATCATCGCCGCGAATGCCATTCGGTTTCCGCAAGACAATGCGCCTCAGCAGGCTGCTGCTCGGCAACAACTTGGGCAAGCCAGGCGCTAGCCTCGCCAGCAGCACTTTTGCATCCGTCTAAGGAAACGCTCGCGATCTTCTGAGTCGTCCGACAGGCGCTCCATGGCTTCTGCGGATGCCAGATACCCTCCGACCACTTTCGGCCGTAAGCCGATCGATGACACGCCAAAAGCGGACTTCAGCCCGCTCCACTCTGCGAAGATTCAACTCCGCTGCGGATGGAAGACGCGGCGGATCTGCTTGCTGCTGAGCCTCCCGGTCCAATTGACCCTGTCCATCGCCCGGCGACGCGCTCAGCCCCTCTGATGCCTGCATGCGCAGCCGCCAGATCCGCGTATACCCGCGTTGCGGGCGGTCGCAGCCATGCGATTACGGGCGATCCGTATTGCTTACTACTCATGGCCATCGCCGGCGCATGCCTCGAACTGCCAGCCCTCCGGCACCTCAGCCAAACGCGGTCCCGAACTTTCCTAACGGGCCCGAGGGGGTCAGCAATCCGCTCCCAGCTCCTGGCCTGCAAGATTGCAATTCCCGAGTTCAGACCAGAGTCGATCCCTCGAGCTGCGGACGCGGTTCCATAAAGAAGGTACATGTCGCCCAGTGATCTGGTTGGGATGGTTGCGAACCAGTCCCTGGTGCCCGCTCATGGATCGATGCCCGAACATGGTCATTTGGCAGTTCTCGCCTGAACACAAAGGCCATGCAGATTCCGACACGGCTGCTCGCCCTGCCAGTCATACTGCTAGTCAATCGCTGCGGCACCCGGCGATCATCGGGGCACACCCACGGACCCCATTCACGCCTGCCGCCGCACTGTCAGGTGGGCCAGAGATCACTGACACGGAAGCCGTCATTGCCTCCTGGACGTCATGGACGGTAACGACCGGATCCACTCACGCCCGACACTTTCCCCACAATTTCGGGCGATTCCTAGGTGATCGAAGGCACCAGGCCAGACGCCAGAGGATGCCACTTGGCCAAAGCACTCCGATAGGACCGCAGAGAAGCAGCGGTTTGGGCAGAGTACGACTACCTATACGGACATTCTGGTGCGTTTCACGCGCAACCTCAGCCCAACCAGAGCCCGAGGTTACGAGAGGCCACTCGTCTGATCAGATTATTCGCGCTCCGCCTGCACGTCAGGGCAGCAAGCCGCGCTGAACGGCGGCCGCGGCTGCCGCTGTCCGTGAGTTGACGCCGATCTTGGTGAAGATGTTGCTGACGTGGCGGTGAACTGTGCGTTCACTGATGTACAGCTGCGTGGCGATGGCGTGGTTGGTCATGCCTGCCGCGACCAGCCGCAGTACCTCGATCTCGCGTTCGCTCAGCCCACCGGACGTCGGACCAGCCGAGCCCAGGAGGGACTCGACGTCACGGAGATCGGGGATGGCGCCCAGCTCAGCGAACAGCTCCCGCGCCGACTCGAGTTCCAATTGCGCGCCTTCTTCGTCGCCGAGTGCCCGACAGGCCCGAGCGATGAGCATCCCCGTACGGGCCGTCTCGTACGGAGCCGAGAGCCGACGCCACGTGTCGGCGCAGCGCCGCAGGTGCGGTAGTGCGGCCTCAGGACGGCCAGTGGCAAGGGCGACCTCGCCCTGTGCTTGCGCATATTCGGCGTCCAGTGCGGAACTACTCAGAATCTGTGTCAGCCCCGCGAGCTCGGTGAGCGCATGCTTAGCCTTCGCGAGGTCTTCCGCTGCCAGCGCGATTGTCACGACTGCCGGCAGCAGGCGTCCACGCGCCGGAGCCCGAGTCGCCTCCGCTACGGCGCGATGCAGCCCCTGGGCTGCGGTGGACGCGTTGCCTTGCCTGAGTCGCAGCAGCGCCAACCCGGGCTGGACACGGGCTCCGAGGGAGGTCGCCCGACGATAAGCCAGCTCGGCCGCGTCGTCTTGACCGAGCAGGCGGTGTACCTCACCGAGCTCATAGCAAGCGTGGCCGGCCACCAGAACGCCGTGGCCTTCGGTGAGGTTGCTCACGGCCAGTTCTAGTTCTGCTCTGGCCTCGACCAGCTGACCTCGCCGCCGCTTGAGCACGGCACGGTACACACGGCAGTTGTCGAGGAAAGCGCCGCCGAACAAAACAGGCAGTGACGACATCCAACGTTCCAGCGCTCGAGCCCACTCCTGAGCGCGGGCGAGTTCCCAGGCCTCCTCCTCACAGCTGCCGATGGCGGCGCAGTACAACATGCTCGTCATACGTGGGGAGGTCCGCCCACCAGTCACCCGCAGCATCGCGTCCTCCATCCGCGCCAGGCCCTCCTGGAGGCGGCCCGCCAGCAGCAGCGATCGAGCGGTGAGCAGTATCGCGAACGTCTCGAGGTCGATCTCACCGCTCTTCCGCGCCTGTGCCAGGGCACCAGTGAGAACGGCTCGTGCATCGTCAAACTGCTCCTGGCCGATGTAGCGGTGCGCCGCTGCGATGGAGAGCCAGCCCGGCACCGCAGCGCCAAACCGCTCGGCAAGCTCGCCCAACCGCGCCATCCAACCGCCCGCCCGAGCAAACTCACCGGCGTACACGAACTCCGAGTACAGCCAGAAAGCCGCAGTCGCGGCGGCGGCCAGGTCAGCCGCTGCCGCACGTAGCTCGAAGACCCGTTCAAGCGCCGACACGGCCTCCTCGTGACGCCCGGTCAGCTGTGCCGCCTCGCCCAGCAGCTCCAGATCCTCCACATCCAGCTCGTGCTCGGCGTCGGCAGCAAGGAACTCCAGGCACGCCTCATCCCAGCGTGCCCGTCGATGAAGATCCCGCGCGTGATCGATCACGTCATCCCGATTCGGCATCAGCCTGATCGTGACACGCAACGGCCATGGGCAAAAATGCCCATCGAACTCTCGCCAAGTTGGCCCGCCCTCCGGATGCCCCTGATCCCCTGCTGCAGCGAGATTTGGGGCTGTCCAAAACAACACAATCCCAACCCAGGAGGTCATCATGAGCGAGCCGTTCATCTACATCGCGAGCTACCAGATCAAGCCAGGCCACCTAAAGGAAGCCCGCCACCGGCTCCGCGACATCACTACCCTGGTCGAACAGCGAGAACCACAGCTACGGTCCTTCCACTTCTACCTCGACCAGGCTCGCGAGCGGGTCATCGGCGTTCAGATTCACCCCGACGCCGAGTCCATGGCTACGCACATGGCGGTGATCGCCAACCACCTGGCCACAGCGTGGGACTGGCTGGATCCAGGCAGCGCTACCCAGCAGGCGTTAGGCGCCCCACCCAGGGTGCTCACCGACTACGCGCGGAACTACAACGAAGACCTCGACAGTTACCCGACATTCGTTGCCGGCTTCACCCGCGACGTGACCGAAGGGGCCATGCGATGAAGGTTAAGGTGAGCACGACGATCGCCAGCCCGCCGTACGAGATGGCCGCGTTCACCTCCGACGCCCCACAACGAAAACAGTTGCACACCGACGCCCTCGCGACATCCCTCACCGCGGCGACGGCGTCAAGGCCGGTACGACGTACCATGTGCGACGCCCGCCACAGGCGGGCCTCACTGAACGAATCGGGACAGTGCTCGAGCATCTTCCGGATCCGACGGTCGTCGAGCGGCGCCTCGGGAAATAGGGTTTTTCGCCCTGGTCCTGACGGTCAGTCGTGCGGGCATCAAGCCGGCGGCGCCGACGCGCTGGCCTGCCTGAGGTTTGCGGTCATCGCGGCCGAACAGGTCTTCGACTTGGACGACCTGCGCGCCGATCGTGCGCTCTTGAAATACGAGCACCTATTCCGCGGCGTCATCACCGACGGTGACGCTTTGGACCTGGAGATCTACCGACTCCGCATCATCTAGAGCACGATCCGACCGCAGCAGGCCTTCGGCGATCGAACAACCAGCACGGCCTACACAGGTTGTGACCAGCAGAAAACCGCTCTCTAAGCGGCAAAAACGGGCGCTGCGCTCGGCGGATCAGCGCTCGCTACCATCCGCGCGGGCGGCCTCGTCCGTGGCAGCCAGCATGTCGGTGAAGGTCCCCGTCAGCATCTTGTCGATCAATGGGCCCGCCAATCGGCCGAGCGGGCCACCTTTAGGCACATAGCGGTAATCGAACGTCGCCAACGTCCCCTCAGCGTCGGGCTCGAGCACGAGGGTGGACTCGGCGCGCTTGAACGGCACCAACGCGCTCGGCAGATTCTTCGTATCGATCCTGCGACCCTCTTCCCAGATGGTCACGGTTTCATCCATGCTGCCGATCGGCCTCAGTTCAACGCGGCGGCGAGCGCCCACACCGCTGGTCTGGACGCCAATCGCTCTCGTTGCCCGAAGGCCGCTCCAATGGCTAGCAAGATTCGGAAAATCGGCGAACAACGCCCATACAGAGTCGGTGGACGCCGCCATGCGACGTTGCACCCTGATGTGACGTTCAGGCATGAAGACCACTCCCACCTGTCCCGCTGACTCTCGGCCAGGTCCGTCCACATCATCACCCCAGCAGATCCAGCCCAGCAATCCAGGAGACCCGACTCGCGGCATGAGCGGGTTTCCGTCCCGCCTGTGTGGTTCCTCGCTCAGACTGGTTCAAAAGTGGTGCAATCACTCCGGCCAGAGCCAATGGAATCGTTGCAGTTCGCCGAGCTCCGGCTTGGCTCAACGCAACTGCAGCCGCCATGACGGTGACTGCCGAGGAGAAGGTCCCAATGAGATAGAGCGTTAGGGGCGCGGGATGATGTACCAGGTTTGCAAGCACATCGCCGACCCCTATTAACACGGCTACTCTGCTGGCGGCCGTTCGCTTCCATACTTCACGAGGCCGACGACTGCGTCGAAGGCGCCGTAGAAAACCAGTTATCGCAGGAGCGCGACGCGACTAACCCGCGCCGCGGTGCTGGTACCTGATACAGAGCGGTCACGCCCGCATCGGGCAGCTTGCCATCAGGGGCGAGCGGTACGGAGCTTAGGGAATCAGACGCCGCGTGACATGGGCTATGTGATCGGCCATGCCGCTCGACGTCCCAACAATCACTGACGTTCTAGCAAGGACTTGAGGGCGGCTAGATCCTTCCGATTTGCACGCCGCATGGCTAGCGCCATCACAGGCGCGGTGACGCCTGCGAACCCGGATGGGGTTCCCCGGTTACGGAGGGTCATATGGGTTTGATGATCAGAAAGGTCGCTCCAGGCATAGGTCGTCTCCATCCGGAGCGGCCCTTCTGTCGTGGACATGATCAACCGTTGACTGGGGATGAAATCGATCACCTCGTAGGTATAAGAGAGTGTGCGGCCCAAGAAGCGCGCGACAAATGCGAGGCGGGTACCGATCTTCAGTGGCCTCTCGGTCTGCCAAGTGACCCGCTCGATGGTGGCGTACCAGTCTGGAGCATGATCAGGATCGGCAGCATAGGCAGCGACCAGCTGACGCGGTCGGGCGATGTCGATGGCGGTCGTAACGTCAACCCGCTTCATGAGCTCATGAAGACTGGTGTGGCTACGCCAGTTTCGAGATAACGCTTGAGCTGAACCATCACCTGACCCCACACATAGGCAACCTGGCCCTCCTCGGTCTCGTCGGCGAATGTGCCGTGACGGAAAGCCACCGTCGAAGTCCCATCACCGCCGGAAAGCTCCCACCCAATATCGGTGCCGACCCATTGCGGAGGGAAGGTAACGGTACGCCAAATGATCACTTTGTCGTCTGACTGGGCCAACAGCAAGTCGAACGGCAGTGGCGCTTCCGGAAAACCCAATGTGAGCGTCTCGCCCACCTCCGCTGGAACATCCGCTTCGTCCGTCCAGAAGCTGGCGATCCCCTCTGTGGTTGTCAGCGCCCGACGAACCGCATCCGGCGCGGCGTCGACCTCAAACGTGAACAGAACGTCTCCCATGGCGTCTCCCCTCTTCATTTTAGTGACAACTAAAGCGTAGCTTCATTTCAGTCTAGAGTAAAGTGATCGTGTGGATGCTCTTCAGCTGGTGGCAGAACCCCATCGGCAAGGCATCCTGAGGCTGATCTGGCGCGACGAGCTCCCGGTCGGCGAGCTCGTTAGACGACTCGACCTGAGTTATTCCGGCGTCTCGCAGCACCTAACGCGACTACGTGAAGCCGGATTCGTGACGGTTAGACGAGAGGGCAAGCAGCGCCTCTACCGCGCCGATCGAAAAGGCCTTGGCCCGCTCGAAGCTTTTCTTGAGTCATTCTGGGCCGGTCAACTTGACCGGCTAGCGACCCTAGCTGAGGAGGAAGAGTCACGGTGAGGGACGTCGTCGTCACGCGCTGGATCGCCGCGTCGCCCCCAACCGTGTTCGCATTCTTCGCCGACATCGAACGCTGGACTGCATGGCAGGGGGTGGGCGGAAATGTCGACCCACGCCCCGGCGGCGTACTGCGCGTGATCATGCCGGACACGGCTGCCGCATCGGGACACTTCCTCGAGGTTCTGCCTCCATGGCGAATCGTCTTCACCTGGGGCTGGGAAGGAAACACAATTCCGATCCCGCCCGGATCCTCGGTCGTCACAATCGAGCTCGAGCCGGCCGACAACGGCACGATGGTCACACTGACCCACTCCGGATTGCAGCCGGCCGAGATACGAGAGCTGCATCGCAGCGGCTGGGAACGCTACCTGGACCGACTCGCCCGCCGTGCCATCGGAGAAGACCCCGGTCCAGACCACTACAACGACTAAGCCCCGACCCCCGACGGCATGCGGCGTCGAGTCTCCCATGCGGCCTCGGTGGTACCTACCGCAGGGCCGCCGCAAAGATCCTCGTCACGTTCGCCGAGCAAGGCTTGAATGGTCTCGGCCGAATCAAGATCTCAGAGCTTTCCCCGGTCGGCAGCACTGAGCAGGGCGACGTCGCATACAGAAGCTCGCAGCGGCGAACTCCCGCTGACCGGGTCGCTCGGCGTCTGGCGAAGCACAAGGTTGAGGTTCGCACTGCCCGGCCCATACGGCGGGTAGCCAGGGAGTCCCAGTTCGTCGCAGGCCTCCCACCAGCCATGCTGGCCGAACACGACCCCCGGGTCGAGGCTGGCGTTGAACTTCGCGCGCGCCCGGACGCTGCCATATGGGGTGTCCAGAGAGACCCAGTCCCCCGTGGAGATCCCACGGGCCGCGGCCGCGGAGGGGTGCATCTCGAGCTGCGGTTCAGGCGCGCTCTTGCGCAGGGCGGCGACCTGGCGGTGCTGGGTCTCACAAAAGAACAGAGACTTCGCGCAACTGAGCACCAGCGGATACCGGTCGGCGAGGTCCGGCCGGGAGCGGGGGCTCGTGAGCGGTTCTTCGAAGGTCGGCAGCGGTGAATAGCCATGGGCGGCCAGCGTGGCTGAGTACAGCTCCACCTTGCCCGACGGAGTGGCGAACCCGGTGTCGGTGTACTTGCGGTACCGCGTGGTCAACGGCACCCGGACACCCGCCGGGTTAGCCCGCAGCTCTTCCAGGGTGATCCCGCTCGGCGCAAGTTGGTGGCGGAACGCCGCCTCGATGTCGCCGTCCCAGAAGTGCGCGCCGAGCCCAGGCGCGTCGCGAGGTCGAACACGATCTGCAGGTCCGAGCGGGCCTCGCCCCGCGGCGGTACGAGCGGCTGTCGCAGCTGGACGAGCGACTGCGCCTCCTGGCTGTACTCGAAGCCGATCTTGAGCGCCTCGGATTCGAACGGGGTGGTCACGGGCAGCACGATGTCGGCGAGTTCGGCGGTCGGGGTCATGAACAGGTCGGCCTGGACGAAAAAGTCCAAGCCTCGCAGCGCATCGCGGCCGCGGGCGCTGTCGGCGTGGGCCATCACCATGTTGCCGCCGAAGCTGACCAGCGCCTTGATCCGCCCGTCGAGGGCCGCGGTGTAGAAGTCCTCGCCGGTGACGAACTCGAACCGGGCCGGTCCGAGCGGTCGCTGGTCGACGCCTACCGCGGGCGGGCGGGCGTCAGACAGGAATTCCTTTCCGTCAATCGGGTTCGATGGCACCGCTTCGAACAGCACGTTTCCACCCGGGACGTCCAGGCTGCCGGTCAGGGCGTAGAGGACGTTGATCGCGCGCATGGTCTGAGTCGTGCCGCTGTGCTGCTCTAGCCCGCTCCAGGTGTAGAACGCGACCGGTCGGTCCTCCCAGAGCGTCCGCGCGGCGGTGACGATGTGTGCAGCCGGCACTCCCGTTGTCTCCGCTGCCACCTCCGGCGGAAAGTCGGCACAGCGTGACGCGAGCAGATCCCAGACGGTACCGCCCTGGACCGTCTCAGCAGCATTGGTCCAGTCGCGGACGAAGTCGGCGTCGTACCAGCCGTTCTCGATCATCACATGCGCGAGGGACAAAGCGAGTGCCGCGTCGGTGCCGGGCCTGACCCGAAGCCAGTGGTCGGCCTTGGCCGCCAGACCTGCCTTGCGCGGGTCGACGAAGATCAGCTTCGCGCCGCGCGCGACTGCGGCGGCGGTGCTCGTCGCGTGGGCGAGGCGGGCGACAGACGGGTTATACCCCCAAAAGAGGATGCAGCCGGCGTTCTCCAGATCCGGCAGGTAGACGCCGGGCACCGAGGCGCCGAACGTGTAGAGCGGCGCGAGGTACCGGCCCCACCCGCACAGCTCCATGTAGTTGCAGTAGTTCGGGCTGCCGAAGGCACGGATCAGCCGCTGGACCCAGTCGACGGCGTCGCTGATCGCCGAAGTGGACGGCGAGCTCGAACTGAACCCCACCGACGCGCGCCCCTCTGAGGCAGCAAATGTCATTAGCCGTTCGGCAACCGCGTCCAGCGCCTCGTCCCAGGTGATCCGTTCCCACCCCGGGTCTGCGGAATCCTTGGGGTTCGTGCGCCTCAGTGGGTGAAGGAGCCGCGAGGGATGGTAGAGGATCGCCGGCGCAGCCTTGCCGGTCGGGTGGGAAGGGTCGGGATGTAGCGCGACGAATGTCCCGTCTGCGACTGTGGCGCGCGCGCCACAGCGCGATACGCAGAGCGGACAGAATGTCGGGACCGTGTCCACGCCCATCACACGATTTTCGCGCGCGGCCCAGGGGGTGGCAACGGCCTCGACGTCCAGCCCAGTGAAGGCAGGGTCATCCGTGGTATCTCAGGGGCGCGCTCTGCCATATGAAGTCGCGCCTCTAGGCAATTGCGGCGACCTACCAACTTGAGCTTGTGAAATTTGCTGCTTAGATCATCGGTTCCAGCGAACCGACCAGGCCCAGACGGCCGGGCATCGATGATCACATCACTACCCGTACCATCCAGGTTCTCAAGGAGCCGCGAGCGGCTCCCACAACCCCGCGCGGCTGCCCGCTTGGGTGTGGAGCGGACTCCCAGTGCCCGTTCGTGTGGACTATCTCGCGAGTTCATCCGCAGACCTATTTGCGCTGACGCCTACCTGATGGAGTCGTGATCCATACATAGCGCGAACCCAAACACGCTCTCTTTGCTGAACGGCTCAACGCTCGATTGTGCGCAGCTTGACTGTGACGACGTCTCCGGCCGCGATGCCTTCGACGCGGCGAATCGACTTCTTGATGGGCAACGCATAGTTGCCGTCCTCGCCCGGGAAGATCGATGTCTGCCATGTGGAGCTGCCGATGGTCACCGAGACGCGCACAGATCCAAACCCTGCCCGCGGTTCGCTGGCTGAGTACGCGCGGATCTCCTCCGACTCCTCAATCGGCAGGCTAAGGAATGTCCAGCTATCCTCCCTGCGAGCATCCCAGATCCACAACTCGGCTGAAAACTCGTAGCAACCCACCTTGCTCCTCCCGCACTTTCCGTCACTCGCGGCTGGTATCCCCCATCCGTGCTCAGCACGATCCGCGCGTCGCCGATCAACGTCAACTGCTGGCCTATCCTCCAGCCGTACGCAGGAGATGAGCCGTGCCTAACCAACGGCGGTCAGCACCCCGGCGCGGAAGGTTCAACCCACGTGCCGTGATGAAATGCACGACGACGGCCTCGTCCAGGATGTGCTCGGCTCTGCTGGAGCCGACTGGCATGTGGGTTCCGTGCGGCCAGACCGGCCACGGGCAGTGGCTGCCTTCGACCAGTCAGACCGAGACTTCATGCGGTCGGCCGATACGCGCCTCAC
>Ga0111539_10005922_pt1 | contig 15791 bp, 13 predicted proteins | sample RhiMethybrSRZTD1_FD_79667 | JGI IMG/M metagenome (GOLD analysis project Ga0111539, IMG submission 79667) | Populus rhizosphere microbial communities from Tennessee, USA - Rhizosphere MetaG P. TD hybrid SRZTD1 (version 2) (version 2) | ecosystem: Host-associated > Plants > Roots > Rhizosphere >... | reverse complement strand
CATCACCATCGCCAAGGGTCTGCCGGAGCTGCAGGATCCGACGAGACAGATCGTGGGAATCGTCGGCAACGTGCGCGCCTTTGGCCTCGGTGAGGAGCCGGGGCCGATCATGTACATCCCGTGGGCGCAGCTGCCCGACAGCCACAACACCAATCTGGTCGGCATCACGCCGCTGTCGTGGATCGTCCGCACGCGTGGCGAGCCGTTTTCACTGAGCGATGCCATTCAGACCGAGCTGCGCCAGGCAAGCGGCGGGCTTCCAGCCGCGCGTCCCCGCGCCATGGATGAAATCGTGACGCAGTCCACCGCCCGCAACGATTTCAACATGTTGCTCCTGACGGTGTTCGCCGGATCGGCATTGCTGCTCGCCACGATTGGCATCTATGCGTTGATGGCCTACGCCGTTCAACAGCGGACCCAGGAAATCGGCATCCGCCTGGCGCTCGGCGCCGAGCCGCGCACGGTGCGGAACATGGTGGTCCGCCAGGGGATGAGCGTCGCGCTGGCAGGTGTTGCGATCGGAGTGGCGTCGGCGTTCGGCCTCACGCGCCTTATCGCCAGCTTTCTCTTCGGTGTCACCGCCCGCGACCCGATGGTGTTTCTAGTCGTTCCGCTCCTGCTGGGTACCGTGGCGCTGATCGGTGTGTGGCTTCCTGCCAGGCGCGCTGCACGCGTCGATCCTGTGATTGCGCTCAGGACGGAATAATAGAAGTTAGAAGTTAGAAGTTAGAAGTCAGAAGTCGGAGGTTGAATGGTGCGATTCTGTCTCAGAGTTGTCACGACATAGGTGATGTGTTTACCGATTTCGATGTTCGAATGGACGCCGTCACCAGCGCCAACGGTAGACAACACGCGCAAGTCGAGCGGCCGCTATCGCCTCGAGACCAACAAGGCCATCTACGGCATGATCAACGGCGGCGGACCGGAAATCGAAATCCGGACGTTCAACGGCGACGTTTATCTCCGCCGAGGGAAGTGATTTCCCGTCACTGTCTGACAGTTCTTGTCAAGCGCGGCTACCGCATCTCGATCGTTGCTTCCCGCAGCTGCGCGACATTGCCGGCATCGCCCATCGAAATCCGCCCGCTCGTGCGGCACCCAACTTGCTGAATCTGCCGGACGCTTCTCCCGAGGGGCCTGATGTTCACGTCCATGCTGATGGCTTCGCTCACGGTGTTCGCGCTGGAAACTGGACCTCAAGTCGCGCCCTCTACAGCCTCTACGGTCGACTCTGCCACTTCGATCGAGCGGGCACTGATCGAGCGCGCGTGCGGTATTCCGTACACACCTTGGGCAGACGAGGCGGCGCAGCAGTGTTTCAGCGATCATCTGCTCACGCTGCGAGCCGACTTCGGCCGCGACTTGAGCAAGCTCTCGATCGCCGATCGCAAGGCAGTCGACACCGCCTGCCTCGACCTCCGCCGGCCCGAAAAGCAAGACGTCTACGTTGACTGCCTCAGCGGACAGCTCGCCGCCATACGCGACCGCCAGCACAGGCAATCGGGAGTGGCTCAGGATTCCGCAGTTGACGCTGCAATCGCCCCTGCATTGTCTGTTGCCGTGGAACTGCCCGGGGGCCAGACGTCGTCGTGGCGTCGTGCCCTGATCGGTGGCGTGATCGTCACGCTTGTGACGGCGACGGCGGGTTTGGGTTTCCTGGCGATGCGGCCACGGCAGACGCGGCGGACATGTCGCGTGTGCGGTGTCGATTCACAGGGCGCGGACCTCTGCGCCCCGTGTCGTCATGAGGCGGCGGAGGCGATGAAGCGTGAGGCCGCGGAGCGCATCCGGAACGCGACCTTGCCGGAAGAGAAGCCGCGCCCAGAGCACGTGGCCGAAGCGGAACGAGTTGAAATCAGCGCGCCTCCCGATGTCAGGTTGGTAGTCCCGCCAGCCATAGAAGGCTATGTGAACGAACCATTGGAAGCGCCTGCCGAAGTAGGGGCGGACGCTCCGGCAGCCGATCACGTGGAAGCACGCGACGACATGGCGTTTGATCCCTACGTCGTGCTCGGCGTGCCCCGCGACGCCGGACAGGACGCCATCCGCGCCGGCTACGAGTTCGCCAGGAAGCGATACGATCCCGCGCAGGTGACGTTCCTGGGCTACGACGCGCAGGAACACTTCAGACTGAAGGCCGAATCGGTCGAGCGCGCCTACCAGATGCTTTCTGCGCCATAGAAACGAGGTTTCAACTTCCCATCGTCGAGCGCGCCTGGATCTTCCACGCGCCGTCGCGGAGCGTGACGAGAAATACGCCGTCGTCCGTGGACAACACCCGCCCGTCGCGTCCCAGCCGGCTGAATGCGACCGTCACGTTCACGCCATTCAGGTCCGTCTGAACCGCCTTCGACTGGTCGAGCCGAGTCTGGTACCACGTCCGCTGGCGACCAGGCTCGGGGCCGGCGCGGAATTCATCCGGCGAATTCCAGATTTCGACGAGGTTGTCCGCGATTCGCACATGCGGGTAGTGAAGCGACGCGGCCAACGCATTCGGGTCGTGCGAGTTCCACGCTTGCATGAACGTCTTCACCGCTTCGAGCGCCGCAGCGGAATTGCGCGCGACGGCCGTCGCGTCGGCACCGGCCGCACCGGCAGCAAAGCGCGACTGAATCGCCCAGCGCCCCTCGTGACTGGTCACGATATAGGTGATCGCGCTCGTCGCCTGAGGTCGGCCATCTTCGGTGTAGCGTTGCCAGCTGCCGGCCACGTGCACCTTGTCCACGCCGACCTGGAGCACGTCGCGCGAGATCCACTCGCTATGGTGCCAGCCGGTGGCGAGCGTCTGCTGGAAGTTGACGCCCGCTGCGTACTCCGCGGGCGTCTTGCTCACCGCGAACTCGCCCGGTCCCGGCCGGACGTGCGGATAGTGCAGCGACGACGCCCAGAGCGCCGGATTCCTGGAGTTCCAGGTCTCGAGATAGCGGTCGAGTGCGACCAGTGCCTGACGGGAACGAATCGCGATCGCGGCTGAGTCGAGCGGCGTCTGCGCGGCGACGGTGGCGCAGAGCAATCCGCCCGCGACCGCCAGCAGCGAGCTGCTCGCGCGTCTGTGATGGCTCATGGGAACCTACTTCGCTGGCACCAGGCGCTTCAGCTCCTGGTCCCAGTTCAACACGATGTGCGCGGCGGTGACCGGTTTGTCCGTGGACTCGACGCGACGCCGCAGGAGGAACCTCTGACCATCGGCGGTCGCGTCCCAGCTTCGCACCGGGGTCGTGCCGTCATATGGGCAGCATTTGACGTCGAAGACCAGCCGAGGCTGATCTGCCAGGAAGGGAGTCATGGAGCGGATCGCTGCGGAGAAGAACTGCTGGCGCTCCGACGTGCTCGATCGGAACAGGAGCTCGCGGCCGTTGGCGGTCCAGATTGGCTCGCCGGCGCCAGACGTCGAAATTCGGATCTTCTCACCGCCCGCGGGATACGACTGCACGTAGAGCTCCTGGCTTCCGGACTCGTTGGAGATGTAGGCGATATACCTGCCATCTGGAGACAGGTCTGGATGCGTCAGGCTGAAGGTGGATTCGAGGACGAGTTTCGTCGCCAGCGGCCGGTCGCCTTCTAGTGGAAGCAACCAGATGCCCGATCCGGTCTGAGTGCGCTGAAGGAACGTGATTCCCGCCGGCGACCACGTCGCCGGAGTTTGAGCGATCTCGCTCGACGAGAGCGATGTGGGTTTGCCCGAGCCATCGGCGCCGATCACTCTGAGGCCGTTGAAGACCACGCGCTTGCCGTCTGGCGACCACACCGGTGAGCTGTTATCGCCCGTGGAGGTGAGCCGGGTGGGCGTACCGCGGACGACGTCGTACACCCACAGATCGGCGACTCGCGTGGCGCCCCGTCTCATGGCCGTCACCACTTTCTGTCCATCCGGCGAGATCCGCGAGGTCAGGTACGGACCGACCGGATCTCCCGGAAAGGGTTGCGCGACACCTTTCCTGTCCACCCACACCATCGCCTGTTGAAGAATGGGCCCCGGGCCGCCGAGCACGTAGAGGAGAGTGCCGGAATCCGAAACCGCAAATTGGCCGGCGCCGGTTTCGTCCCCACCGTTCGGCGCGTTGATGCCCTGCATGACGCCTTCGACGAGTGCGACTGGCGAACCGTTTACCTTTCGCGACCCCGGATCGAACGACGCGGCCATCAGCGTACCCGTTTTCATGTACACGAGGTGGCCCGTGTTGACGTAGCGGGCGTCCGCACCGCCAGTAATCAGTACCTGCCGCGCGCCCTTTTCGATCGGCTGCACAACGATGGTGGCCGCGTCCCAGTCGAGAGCCGTCGTGATCGTGTAAAGAAAGGCGTTTCCGTCCGGGAGCCACGAGGGAAGAAACTGGCGCTCGCCCTTGGAGAGATCCGCCGTGGTCAGCGACACCGGCGCACCGCCTCCGGCCGGCACGCTGAAGATGCCGGTCGCCGAGGCAAACAAGATATCGCCGCGCGGACCCCAGCTGACGCCGTAGGTCCGCCTGATTCCGCCGGCGCCTGTCCCCGGTATCTCGCAGATCTCCGCTGCTGGTCCGCCGCCAACCGGAATTTTTCTCAGCTTGTTGTCGGCCCAGAAGCCAATCCACTCGCCGTCGGGCGAGAAAAATGGATTGGCGCCGTTTTCGGTTCCCGGAATCGCTTCCGCGTCGGCGCGATCCAATTGGCGCCGGTACAACTGTGACACATTGTCGCGAGTACCGGCGAAGACTACCAGTCGGCCATCAGGAGAAATCGCGATCGCGGTTCGCGACGGCCGCACCGCTGCGATCGAGCCGACGAGCGAATAGGCGGGCGCGACGTTCATCTGCAGGCGCGTGGCCGAAGTAATGACAGCGCTCGTCGGTCCCGAGAACAGCCAGCCGACGAGAGCGCCGGCCGTCAGCGCCGCGACGACCGCAGCCGCGATCCACGCGGTCGGCCAACCTCCGCGGCTCGCCGCGGTCGTCGCTTGCGCGGCCGCGCCCGGTGCCGCGGTGGCCGTCTCGTGGCCCGCCAGCAGAAAGCGGGCGACCGCCAGATCGCCGATGCGAGTGTTTCGATCTTTGTCCAGGCACCGCTGGATGAGGGTGACGACGTGCGGAGGAGTATTGGAGGGAAGCGCCGACCAGTTGGGCGTGCTCTTGACCACCGAGGCCATCGTTTCGGTGATGTCTTCACCTTCGAAGGCTCGCGTGCCGGTCAGCATCTCGAACAGCACGGCGCCAAACGCCCAGACGTCGGTGCGCTTGTCCACGGCTCGTCCGCGTGCTTGCTCAGGCGACATGTACGCCGCCGTGCCCATGATCATACCGATGCCGGTTGCGGCGACCGGGCTCGTCAGCGTCGGGGACATCGATGGATCACTGCTTACAGATCGGGAGGCAGTTTCAGAGAGCTTGGCCAACCCGAAGTCGAGCACTTTGACGGTGCCGTCTTCCCGGACCTTGATGTTCGCTGGCTTGAGATCGCGATGAACGATACCCTGCCCGTGCGCGGCTTCGAGTGCCTCGGCGATCTGCATGGCAATCGGCAGGGCTTCATCGATCGGAATGGCGCCTTGCGCGATGCGATCGGCCAGCGTCGGTCCCTCGACGAGCTCCATCACGAGCGCCTTCACGCCGGCCGCATCCTCGAGGCCGTAGACGGCCGCGACATTGGGATGGTTCAGGGAAGCGACGACCTCGGCTTCCCGCTGGAATCGCGCCAGCCGATCCGGATCGGCGGCCAGCGCCGACGGAAGAATCTTGATGGCGACCTGGCGCTTCAACCGCACGTCGGTCGCGCGGTAGACCTCGCCCATTCCGCCGGCACCAATCTTCTCCATGACGCGGAATGGACCGATCGTCTCGTTGATCAGCATCGCGCGCCATTATAGTGAGTCTTCCTGGGGCGCTGCCTGACTCCGAATAGAATGGCCGACGCAGAGATGCTCCGTTACGCCACGCGCGCCCTGCTCAAGTCGCCCGCTTTCAGCGGCGCAGTCATCGTCATCTTGGCGATCACGATCGGCGCCACCAGCGGCACGTTCAGTGCCGTTCACGCCATTCTCCTCACCCCACTGCCAATCAGCGAGCCGTCGCGCCTTGTGGTCGGGTGGGAAACCGACGCGAAAGCCAGCGGCCCCGTGGAGCTGTCATACAAGGATTTTCAGGATTGGCAAGCGGGCAGTCAAAGCTTCGCCTCCTTTGCTGGCGTGGGATCGTCGAACTGGCCGATGGTCCTGGACGGACGCGGCGACCCTGTGCAGCTGCCGGTCACCGGTGTGACCGCGTCGTTCTTCGAGACGCTCGGCGCTCGACCATTCCTTGGCCGGACGTTCCAACCTTCAGACGACGTGCCGAATGCGGCGCGCGTGATCGTGCTGAACCACGGCACGTGGGCGAGGAGATTCGGGGCAGACCCGACCGTTGTCGGACAGCGCGTCGTACTCGATGACAAGCTCTACACGGTCGTCGGCGTCATGCCGAAAGGGTTCGACTTTCCTCGGAAGACAGAGCTCTGGACGCCCGCGACTCCCATCCTGGCCGACAGCGGTGCGCTCAATGATGCGGTCGGCGTTCTCTATGGCGTTGGCCGGTTGCGGGATGACGTCACACCAGCCGCAGCGTCCGCGGAGCTCACTCGGCTGGTCAGGTCGGTGCGGGCCAAGGAGCCGACCGGGAATCTGGGGTCTGGCGCTGTGGTCACGCCATTCATTGACTATTTCTTTGGCCCGGTGCGTCCGGCACTCTGGTTGCTCTTTGCGGCGGTCGCGGTGCTTCTGCTGATCGCGTGCGCCAATGTCTCGGCGCTCCTTCTCGCTCGCGCCTCTCTACGGCGCCGTGAGCAAGCCATCCAACTGGCGCTCGGAGCCAGCCGCTTCACGCTTGCCCGCACATGGATTCTCGAAGCGTTGATGCTCTCCACCGCCGGAGGTCTTCTGGGCCTTTTCGCCTGTCGCGTGTTCGCGACTGCCATCGTCCGACTTGCACCGGACGACATTCCGCACATCGCCGACGTGTCCATCAACCCGAGTGTGATCGCGTTCACATGCCTGGCGGTGTTCATCACTGCGGTCGGGTGCGGTATCGCTCCTGTCCGTCATGCCGGCGCGGTCGAACTCCGCGAGGCACTGAGCGACGCTGCCTACGGAACGCCTGGACGGCAGGCGCGGCGCAGCCGATCGCTGCTTCTGATGCTGCAGATGGCGTTTGCCGTGGTGCTCCTCGTGAGCGCTGGGCTCGTCGTCAGAAGTTTTGTCAAGCTTCGAACGCTCGACCTCGGGTTCTCCGCATCGGGCGTGCTCGTCATGGACGTTACATCGCGTAGCGCTGGATCTTCGGGCAACGAGTGGATGCAGCAGCTCCTTGCGCGCGTGCGAACGTTTCCCGGCGTGGAGGCCGCGGGCGCTGTGCACCTTCCACCGCTGGCTTTCGGGCCGGTCGGCTCAGGCACCTGGTTCCAGTACGAAGGGCAACCGCGAACCGTGGAAGCGACCGCGGGGAATCCAATTCTGAACTACCAGGTGGCGACGCCGGACTATTTCCACGCGATGCGCATTGCGCTCAAACAGGGCCGCCTCTTCGACGCACGCGATGACGCGCGATCGACGAAGGTCGTCATCCTTGGAGAGAGCACTGCCAAGCGGCTCTGGCCGCGTGAGAATGCCATTGGCAAGCTGATCGGCATGCCGACGTTTGCCGATGGCCCGGCCCAGGTTGCCTGGCGAACCGTCGTGGGAGTGGTCGCGGATGTCAGGTACCTGGGGCTGGACGATGTCTCGTCGCTGGACGTTTACGACCCGGCCGCGCAGGCTTTGTACACCGCGAGCAATCTGGTGGTGCGAACAGCGGGCAACCCGCTAAGCATCGCGAGTGCCGTCGAAGCCGCTGCGAGAGCGCTCGACACTCGTGTTGTCATCGACCGCGTGACAACGCTCGAAAGCGTGGTGTCGCGCACGGTTGCGCCGTGGCGCCTGAGCGCATGGATGTTCGGTGTCTTCGCGACGCTGGCGGCGTTTCTCGCTGCCGTGGGTCTCTTCAGCCTCGTAAGCCTCGATGTGGCCAGTCGCGAAAAGGAATTTGCCGTGCGGATGGCCTTCGGGGCGGTGCGACGCGACATTGTGCGTCACGTGTTTTCCGCCGCAGCCTGGCACGTGCTGGTTGGGGTCGGCTCCGGCTTCGCGATCGCCGTTCTCTCGACCCGCGCGCTGCAGCGTCTACTTTTTGGCGTCGAACCGCTCGATGGTGTCACATACGCCTGTGTCATCGTCCTGGTTCTGGCCGTTGTCGCCATCGCGTCGTACGTCCCTGCCCGTCGAGCCGCGGGTCTCGATCCCTCGGTCCTGCTACGCCGAGGCTAGAGGTCGGAGGTGAGAGGCTGCTCACTCGTTGCGCAGGGCGCGGACGGGATCGACGCGAGCCGCGGCCAGCGCTGGAACGAGATTCGCCACGAGCGCGACGAGCAGCAGAACAGCTGACGCCGCGCCATAGGCGAGCCGGTCGAATCCGCTGACCCCGTACAGAAGCGAGTCGAGGACGCGGGCGACTCCGGCCGCCGCCAGCGCGCCCAGCACCACGCCAGTAAGAGCGAGCCGGATGCCCTGCCCGAGCACCATGCCCAGCACCTGGCGGCGTTCAGCCCCGAGCGCCATCCGGATCCCGACCTCCCGTGTGCGCCGGCTGACGGAATAGGCGATCACGCCGTACAAGCCCACCCCCGCCAGCAGTACCGCAAGCGTCCCGAACGCGCCGAGAATGATCGCGCCGATCCTTGTCGGCGCCATCGTGGTGGCGGCCACGTCTTCCGCCGAGCTCTCCACGGTGAAAAGAATGTTGGGCTCCAGCCGCCATAGCGCCTGGCGCAACATCGGCAGCGCGTTGACCGCTGGCGTCGCGGTGCGCACGATGAGCCGGATCGTACGCGACGGCTCTTCAGGAAGATGCAGATACGGCCGCGGCGCCTCCCCAACCGATCGCACCTTGTGGTCGCGCGCGACTCCAACGACTTCGTACGGCGCCGACGTGAATGTGCCCATGTGCAGCCGCCGGCCAACCGCCGATCCATCCGGCCAGTACAGCCGCGCAAGCGTTTCGTTGACGACGACCACCCGGCGCTTCGACGTGACGTCGTCCTCCGTGAACGCGCGGCCCGAAACGATCGGGACGCCGACAGCCGCGAAATAGTCGCCGCCGATCCTCACGGTGTCGACCGGCGTCCCGTCGTCTCCGGCCGCGTGGTGCTCCGGTACGAGGATGCTGTCGAGGTTGATATCGGGCGACAGCGGCAGCCGAGACGCGGTTGAAGCGGCAATGACGCCGGGCAAGGCTCTGATCGCCAGCAGGGCTCGTTCGCGCAGGGCGCCGGCACGGCCGGTGTCATAGCCATTCATTTGGAGGTTGAACGACAGCGCCGATACCGGCCGCGGGTCGTAGCCGAGGTCGATCCTGTGTGCCGCCAACACTCCCCGAGCGAGCAGTGCGCCGACGACGAGCAGCACGAGCGACAGCGAGAGCTGACCGACCACCAGCGCGTCGCTCAACGAGAAACGACGACGGTGGTCGCCCTCCATCGAGGCCTTGAGCGCCGGCACGAGCTCCGGCTTCGACGCCGACCACGCGGGCGCGAGGCCGAACAGCAGGGCGGTGGCGATCGATGCACTCAGCGCGAACGTCAGCACGGTGCCGTCGATGGAGAAGTCGAAGCTGACCGGGATCGGCAGCGCGTCGACGCCGATGCCGCTCAGCGTGCGGCCGGCCCACCAGGCGATCACGACACCCGCCACGCCCCCGGCGGCGGCGAGAACCAGCCCTTCGCTCAAGAGCTGTCGGATGAGGCGCGCCCGGCTTGCGCCGAGCGCCGTGCGGATGGCCAGCTCACGCCGTCGCGACGCACCCCGCGCGAGCAGCATGTTGGCGACGTTGGCGCAGGCGATCAGGAGCACGAGGCCGACGGCGGCGAGGAGCGCCGCGCTGGCGGCGCGCACGTAGCCGTCGAGCATCGGGTGAAAGCGGATGCTTGATGCCGGCAGCACGCTGGACGTCACCGTGTTGTTGGTGACCGGGAAGTCAGTGCTCAACCGGGCGAAGATCGTCGCAATCTGTGCGCGGGCCTCCTCAATCGTCCGGCCATCGGCGAGGCGGCCCTTCAGGAAGAGCCAGCGCGTCCCACGGCGCTCGAGCCGCGTCGCGCCCGGGTCGTCATCGGCGGCGCTCTGGATCCCAGAGAACTGCAGCTCGTCGACCATCATCAGCGGCGCCCAGAACTCGCTGGGAATCCCCGGCATCGTGCCGCTAAAGCCCGCCGGCGCGACGCCGACGATCGTGTAGCGGAGTCCCGACAGCTCGATCGGGGCGCCGATCACATCCGCGCGCCCGCCAAGCCTCTGCAGCCAGAGCCCGTGGCTGAGGACGACGACGGGGGAGGCGCCCGGCACCGTGTTCTCGTCGTCGCGAAAGGCGCGGCCCATCGCCGGCCGGATGCCCAGCACGTCGAAGTAGTCGGCCGAAACTACTTCGCCGGTGACCAAGGCGGGGCGGTTGCTGCCCGACATGATCCCGCGGACATAGGCGCTCGCGGCGATCCCCTGGAGGGCGTTCGCATCGCGGCGGATGTCGAGATAATCCGAGTACGACGTGGTGAGTTGCGGAAAGTCGGCGTTCAGACTCGAGTAAATCTCGACCAGCCGTTCGGGGCGCGACACCAGGCTGCCTCGGAGCAGGACGGCGTTGACCACGCTGAAGAGCGTTGTGTTGAGCCCGATGCCCAGGGCCAGGGAGGCAATAGCAGCGGCCGAGAAGGCCGGCCTCCGGATCAGCTGTTGAAAGCCGTGCTGCAGGTCGCGAACAAACGAGTCCATGCCTCCTCCGACACATCTATCTACGGCTCGGAGATCCCGAAAGTTGCCCGGGAGCGTCCAAATCGCCGAGCAGTCCCTAATCCGCGATCCCCGGTAAACTACCCGTTCTGGTCGACGTGTTAGACCAAATATCTCAAAGAGGTGCCAGATGTTCAGGCGTGCCCTCGTCCTTTTCAGCTCATGCGCAATCGGCATCGGCGCTGCACTCGCGGTGATGGTGGGCACGGCCCTCGTCGTGTTGGCTCAAGCACCCGCGCCGACAACGGTCGACGGTCTCGTGTCCGCCGCCAAGAGCGCCGCGGGGACTGATTGGCCAGGCACGTTCTTGCGCCTCTGCATCCCGCCGCCCGCGACGGGCCGAGGAGCCCCGGCCGCCCCAGCAGGCGGCCGGGCCGGAGACGCTGCGCGCGGCAACACGACGACCGGGAACGCGGCTCGCGGCGCCGCGACAACTCCGCCAGCGGGGCGCGCCGGTCGCGGAGCGGCGCCTGGGGCGACGGCAACAGCCGGACCGCCCAGGGCCTCTTGGTACGCCGAGCCCGCCAAGGTCGCCGACAACTTCTACTTCCTCGGCACCAAGGCTCACAATTCCTGGGCGCTCGTCGGGAGCGACGGCATCATCATCGTCGATGCGCTCTTCGACTATGCGTCGCCGGACGAGATTGTCGGCGGGATGACGACCCTTGGCCTCGATAAGAACAAGGTCAAATACATCCTCATTTCGCATGCTCACGGCGATCACGACGGCGGCGTGCCGTACCTGCAGGACACGATGCCGTCTGCGCACATTGTGTACGGCGGCCCTGATTGGGATGCGGTCGATCGGCGCACCGGGACCAAACCAAAGCGCGACACTGTCGGTGCGGACGGGATGAAGTTCACAGTGGGTGACGCCTCGGTTCAGGTGGTGACGACACCGGGCCATACCGCGGGAACGCTCTCGTTCCTCTTCGAAGTGAAGGACAACGGCAAGCCGCTGCGCGTCGCGTACGTCGGGGGCACCGCGATTCCGTTCGACGGCACCGCCGCGTACTACGACGGCTACATCGCGTCGGTGAGGAAGATGGCCAAAGCGGCCGCTGATTTCGGCGCGACGGCCCTGATGTCGAACCATACCGAGTTCGACAACGCGTATTACAAAGCGCACACGGCTGCTGGGCGGAAACCTGGCGCCGCCAATCCATTCGATGTCGGCCAGGCTGCGGTTGGCCGTTACTTCACGGTGGTCGAAAGCTGCACGACGGCGGCGAAGCTTCGAGCGGTCAGCAAGCCGTAATTTCAGGCGATGCCCGGGCTCGATGATTGGCTGTCGGTGGCGCGGTCGGCAGATCCCGACGATCTGCGCGAATCCATCCTGAGCGGGTTCAAGAGCGGAAAACCGTTCACGCCCTACGTGCCAACGATTGCGCTGCCTGCGCCAATCGATCGCCTGCTCGATTTCGGGTGCGGCGTCGGCCGAAGCTTTCCTTATTTGAAAACCATCGCCCGTCACGTCACCGGGTTCGACCTGCCACCCATGATCGAACGCTGTCGTAGGCTCGCCGGCGAGGCGGTCGATCGGCTGATCGACGACTGGGATGAAGCCAGGAATCATCGCTTCGATGTGATCGTTGCCGCGCTCGTCCTCCAGCACATCGAACCGGCGATGTGCAGGTCGTATCTAGTGGACTTCGCTCGAATGGCGCCGGTGATCTATCTACTGACGCGCGTTCAGGACGACTTCGGCACGAACGTGCTTGACCTGGTCGCCGAGACGGCGCTGTTTGACGCCGGCGCGTGCATCGGCGTCGATCACGATCCCGCGACACATCAGCTGAAGATCCTCGGCCGGAAGCCACTCGACGAAAGTTCGTCAATCGGGAGACACGGGTCACTACGAGGTGCTTCTGCGCTCGAAGGTATGGGTCGATGTTTGATTTGACTGGAAGAGTCGCGATCGTGACGGGGGGCAACGGGGGAATCGGTTGTGGCATGGCACGAGGCTTGGCCCAAGCCGGAGCCCGAGTCGTCGTCGCCGCGAGAAATATGGAGAAGTCGAACGCGGCGGTTCGCGATTTGCGAGCGCTGGGGTCAGACGCGCTGGCCATTGCCGTCGATGTCACTGACGAGCGCTCGGTCGAGGCACTCGTACAGGAGACGACGAAGCAATGCGGCCGCCTCGACATTCTGGTCAACAACGCTGGCATGAATATTCGTAAGCCCGCGAACGAGCTCGCGCTCGACGAGTGGCGACAGGTGATGGACACGAACCTCACGAGCGCGTTCCTCTGTGCCCGTTCCGCGTATCCGCACATGAAGGGGGTCGGCGGCGGGAAGGTCATCAACATCGGATCGATCATGTCGATCTTCGGCGCGTCGTTCGCGCCGGTATACGGGGCGAGCAAAGGCGGGATCGTGCAACTCACCAAATCCCTGGCGATTGCCTGGGCGAAAGACAACATCCAAGTGAATGCGGTGTTGCCGGGCTGGGTGGACACGGATCTCACGCGCAATGCTCGAGCGGAAGTGCCGGGTCTGCACGAACGTGTGCTCGCCAGGTCGCCGACGGGCCGGTGGGGCACCATTGACGACTTCGCCGGCGTCGCCGTGTTTCTCGCGAGCGCCGCATCCGCGTTCGTCACCGGGGCAGCGATCCTGGTTGACGGCGGATACTCGTCTCTAGGTTGATCGCGCGCGATCGCTCCGCGGGGTGCCGTGAGTGTTCGAGTAGCGGGAGGAGAATGTGAAAAAGTCTGGCGCGAGCCAAGATCAGTCGGCATCGGAACTCATCTCGAAAAGAATCGCCGAACTCGGGGACTGGCGCGGGAAAACCCTCAGCCGCATGCGCACGCTCATCAAGAAAACCGACCCGGACGTCGTCGAGGAGTGGAAGTGGGTCAAACCAACCAAACCCGGCACTCCGGTTTGGTCGCACGACGGCATCATCTGCACTGGGGAGTCCTATAAGAACGTCGTGAAGCTGACCTTCGCCAAGGGCGCGTCTCTGAAAGATCCGGCCCGTCTCTTCAACTCGAGCCTCGACGGAAACGTACGACGCGCGATCGACATCCATGAAGGAGAAGAAGTTGACGCGTCTGCCTTCACGGCACTCGTTCGTCAAGCGATCGCTCTCAACGGTTCTGGCAAGTCGAAAACTGCGAGGAAAGCGAAGTCCTAGGGCCGCCGCCACATTCCCAGAGTCACACACAACCAGGCCACCGTGAGGCATCCGAATCCGGAGAAGACCGGCACCAGAGACTCGGCAAGACCAATCAGCGCGACCCGCGGCAGCGGTGTCGCCTCCGTGGCGCCCAGCCCGGCGAATACGTTAATGAGCCCGACCGCCGTGCCCGTGATCGCCGCAAAGATCGTCGCCAGCGAGAGTGGACGCATCAGCGCCAGGCGCTGCTCGCTTGGCCAGATGGCGTAGACTACGCCCAGTGCGAGCGGCACCACGCCCAGAAACATGCTCGCGAGGGCCACGAGCCCCGCACTTCTCAACGCGTCGCCGATCATTCGATACCTCCTGGATGGGTCATCAAGTTAGAACGCTGGGGACCCCGAAGCGTGACGCCGTCACGTTTCGCCGCGGCGGGCGTTAGTACTTCGAGCGACTTTCATGGATAGGGAACGAGAGCTTCAGCTCGTGGGGCGCTTGCGGGCCGATGATCCAGCGGCCTTCGACGCGGTCTACGACGCGTTCAACGCACGCCTGCACAACTTTCTGGCCAGGCTGTCGGGCTCCCGCGACGTGGCCGAGGATCTGCTGGAGGAAACCTGGCTGCGGCTCGTGACGCATGGGCGTCGGCTGGACCCCGAGACGCGGCTTGCGCCCTGGCTGTTCGCGGTCGCGCGGAACCTCCATACGAGCTACCGTCGCTCGCGGAGCGTCGAGGACGAGCACACGGCCAGTCTGCCGAGTCTTTGGCCCTCCGGTTCGCCGGCACCAACGCCGCTCGAAGCGGTCGAGTCGAGCGAAGCCCAGCGTCGAATCGCCGTGGCACTTGCGTCGCTGCCGGTCCGCTACCGCGAAGCGTTACTGCTTGTCGCCGTCGAGGGACTGCGGCCGGGCGAAGCCGCGGATGTCTGTGGCATCACGTCCGAGGCCATGCGCCAGCGATTGTGCCGCGCGCGAGCGCTTCTCGCCCAGCGACTGGCGGACGACGAGGGCCTGCAGCTGCTCGGGCTCAATGAGGTGACCCCGTGAGGATCGTGACGCCGGTCGCTGATCTTCAGGATCACCTGCTTCGCGATTTGCAGCCGCTGGCGCCCGATCCCGCGCGCTCGACTCGCGTGCGCGCGCGCTGCCGTGCACAGCTCGCCCGCAGCCGCAGACGATCGGGACAGAACGAAGCCGTTGCCGGACTCGTGCGACGGCTGCTCGCACCGGCAGTCGTGCTGGCCGGCTGTGCGCTCTACGTGGCGTCGCTCGTGAGCAGTGTCCTGCGCGTCCGCCACTTGTTCTAGCAACCAGAATAGCGACCGCAAGGAAAGCGCAATGCGGTGGTGGTCATTCGCTTTCAGTCCGTGACCGACCCGCCGGCTCCGGCAGTCTGATAAGCGGCTCCTGGCCAGGACGGCCACCAGCGTCAGGGCTGGAGAGTCACCTGCGAACCAGCGGTCGAAATCTGGATCTTGGTATGCGTTTGCGTCGCGAGCACCTGCAACTTTGCAATGGCGTCGCTGATGATCACGCTGTTGGCCGTGCCATTCAAGGACGCAAGAATCGATTCCTGGATCAGCAGCGGATGCTTGTAGGTTGTCGCGCCTGTCTTATCGCCACCCGCGAGATCGTAAAACGCATTCCGATGCCCCAGCACTCCTGGGAGGTTGTAGGCCAAGCCGGCGTTGAGAATGCCCGCCAGCGAATGATCGGCCTCGCGATGGTTGCGCTTGCCGATCGGAAACGGCGCAAGGAACCACGCCGGCGTCGGTTTGGTGTAGGAGTTGATATTGAGCTTGACGTTCGACGGCACCTCGTCGACCTCGCCAAGGTCGTCGAGCGTCT
>Ga0111539_10005921_pt1 | contig 15792 bp, 15 predicted proteins | sample RhiMethybrSRZTD1_FD_79667 | JGI IMG/M metagenome (GOLD analysis project Ga0111539, IMG submission 79667) | Populus rhizosphere microbial communities from Tennessee, USA - Rhizosphere MetaG P. TD hybrid SRZTD1 (version 2) (version 2) | ecosystem: Host-associated > Plants > Roots > Rhizosphere >... | reverse complement strand
GGGATCCGTGACAACTGTTGTCACGCTGGCCGCCCAGTTCGAGGCCGGCGACTCGGGAACCGGTCACCCGGCGACCGGCGCGACCCGGCGTGGCGCCGACCCGGGATGGGTACGAGGGTCGCCGTGCCCGAGCGCTGGTTCCGCCATGCCGTCGTCTACTGCGTCGACGTCGACACCTACCAGGACTCCGACGGCGACGGCGTCGGCGACCTGCGCGGGATCACCGCGCGGCTGCCGTACGTCGAGGCGCTCGGCGTCGACGCGATCTGGCTGACGCCGATCTACCAGTCGCCGCAGGCCGATTTCGGCTACGACATCTCCGACCACACGGCGATCGACCCGCGGTACGGGACGCTGCAGGACTTCGACGCGCTCGTCGCGGAGGCGCACGCGCGCGACCTGCGCGTGCTGCTCGACTACGTCCCGAACCACACGTCCGACCAGCACCCGTGGTTCGCCGAGCGGCCCGACTTCTACTACTGGCGCGACGAGCCGAACAACTGGCGCGCCGTGTTCGGCGGTTCGGCGTGGGAGCGGGCGGGCGACCGCTACTACCTGCACACCTACCTGCGCGAGCAGCCGGATCTGAACTGGCGCAACCCGGCGGTGCGGGAGGCGATGTTCGACGTGCTGCGGTTCTGGATCGACCGCGGGGTGGACGGCTTCCGCGTCGACGCGATGCGGCAGCTCATGAAGGACCCGGCCTGGCGCGACAATCCGCCCAACCCCGACTGGGACGGCGTGAACGAGTACGACTCGCTGCTGCCCGTCCACTCGGCCGACCTCGACGAGGTGCAGGAGGTCGTCGCCGCGATCCGCGCGGTGGTCGGCGAGCGGCTGATGGTCGCCGAGGTGTATGCCCCGATCGAGCGGCTCGTTCGGTACTACGGGAGCAATGGAAACGGCGCCCAGCTGCCGTTCAACTTCCACTTGCTGACGACGCCGTGGGAGGCGGAGGCGATCGCGGCGCTCGTCGAGCGCTACGAGGCAGCGCTGCCGGACGGCGCGTGGCCGAACTGGGTGCTCGGCAATCACGATCGCCCGCGGGTCGCGTCGCGCGTCGGCGTAGCGCAGGCGCGTGTGGCGGCGATGCTGCTGCTCACGCTGCGGGGCACTCCGACGCTCTACTACGGCGACGAGATCGGCATGACCGACGGCCCCGACAGCGGCCACGACCCGGCCGGCCGCGACCCCGAACGCACGCCGATGCAATGGACGGCCGACGGCGGCTTCACCACCGGCGAGCCGTGGCTGCCGTACGGCGACCTCGCGGTCAACGCGGCGGACGAGCCGGAGATGCTGCGGCTGCATCGAGGGCTGATCGCGCTCCGTCGCGAGTTCGCCGAATCGGACTACCGCACGCTGCACGCGGGCGACGGCGTGCTCGCCTACGCGCGCGGCGACGGCCACGCGATCGCGCTCAACCTGACCGGCGAGTCGCGGCCGCTGCCGCTGCGCGGCGAGCGCGCGCTCAGCACGCACCTCGACGGCGGCGCAGAGCAGTTGCGAGCGAACGAGGGCGTCGTTCTTAGAATCTGACGGGTGCTCACGCCGCGTCAGGAGCTGCTGCTCGGCAAGGTCATCGACGGGTTCAACGCCACGGGGCAGCCCGTGGGGTCGAAAGCGCTCGCCGCCGACCCGGAGGTGAGCTACGGGCCGTCGACGATCCGCAACGAGCTCGCGGTGCTCGAGGAGAACGGCCTGCTGGCGCATCCGCACACGTCGGCCGGACGGATCCCGACCGACGCCGGCTATCGCTACTTCGTCGACAAGCTGCTGCCCGTGCGCGGGCCCAGCCGGGCCGTGCTGCAGCTCTCGCTCGTGCGCCGCGAGGTGGACGAGGCGATGCGTGTGACGACCGCGACGCTGTCGCAGGTCACGAATCTGCTGGCGATCGTGTCGGCGCCGCCGATCGCCACCACGACGATCCGCCACATCGAGGTCCTGGCGCTGCAGCCGCAGGTCCTGATGGTCGTGGTCATCACCTCGACCGGCGGCGTCTCCAAGCGCGTGTTCACGTTCGGGCGGCCGGTCGATTCCGGCCTCGCCGACTGGGCGGCCTCGTACCTCAACGAGCAGCTCGTCGGCATGGGCGTCGGCGCGCGGATGGTCCATGCGCGGCTCAACGATCCCGGTCTGCAGCCGTCCGAGCGCGCGTTCATCCAGGAGCTCGCGCCCGCGTTCACCGACCTCGCAGAGACGGCCGAGAACACGCTGTACGTCGACGGCGCCGCGCGGCTGCTGTCCGAGCACCGCTTCCAGGACGTGACGCAGCTCAACGAGCTGCTGGACGCGCTCGAGCGCCGCGTCTCGCTGCTCGGCGTGCTCTCGCAGGCGCTCGACGAGCGCGACATCTACGTGCGCATCGGCGGCGAGAACGAGATGCCCGCGCTGCGCTCGCTGTCGCTGGTGGCCGGCAACTACGGGCTGCCGCAGCGCAACCTCGGCACCGTGTCGGTGATCGGGCCGACCCGCATGGACTACGCGCGGGTGATCATGACCGTGCGTGAGGCGGCGCAGCAGCTGTCGCGCTTCGTCGAGGACATCTACGAGGCTTCTTAGTGCCGCGCGACTACTACGAGGTCCTCGGTGTGGACCGCGGCGCCGACGAGGCGACCGTCAAGAAGGCGTTCCGGCGGCTCGCGCGCGAGCTGCACCCCGACGTCAACGCCCACGATCCCGAGGCCGAGGAGAAGTTCAAGGAGGCCGCTGAGGCGTACGAGGTTCTGTCCGATCCCGAGCGCCGGCAGCTGTACGACTCGTACGGCCACGAGGGGCTCAAGAGCGGCGGCTACGCGCCCAACTTCGGCGACTTCGGCTCGATCTCCGACCTGTTCTCGGCGTTCTTCGGCGCCGGCGGGTTCGACGCCGCGTTCGGCGGCACCCGCATGCGCGGCGGTGCGGTGCAGGGCGGCGACGTGGCGGTGGCCGCGGCGATCGACCTCACGGAGGCGGCGCACGGCCACCAGGTCGAGGTGAGCTACGACGTCCGCGCCCGCTGCGGGACCTGCAACGGCAACGGCGCCAAGCCCGGCACGCCGATCGAGACGTGCCCGCGCTGCCAGGGCGCCGGCCAGCTGCAGGCGGTCTCCCGTACCGCGTTCGGCCAGCTCGTGCGCAACGTCGTGTGCGACGTCTGCGGCGGCGACGGCCGCCGCCCGCGCGATCCGTGCGAGACCTGCGGCGGCGACGGCATGGTCGTCGAGCAGCGGCGCGTGCAGGTCGACGTCCCGGCCGGCATCGCCGACGGCCAGCGGATCCGCCTGGCCGGTCGCGGCCACGCCGGCGAGCGCGGCGGTCCCGCCGGTGACCTGTACGTCGTCGTCCGCGTGCGCGAGGACGAGCGGTTCCTGCGCGACGGGAGCGACCTCGTCACCGTCATCGACGTGCCGGCCCCGCTCGCCGCACTCGGCACGACGATGGACGTACCGACGCTCGACGGTCCCGTGCCGGTCGAGATCAAGCCCGGGACGCAGCCCGGTGAGGAGCTCCGCCTCGGCGGGCGCGGCATGCCGCCGCTGCAGCGCGGCCGCACGGGCGACCTGCGGGTGATCGTCAACGTCACCGTGCCGCGGCGGCTCACGCGCGAGCAGCGCGACATGCTCGAGCGGTTCGCCGAGACGCTCACCGAGGACAACCACCGCGCCGACGAGGGCATGATCGCGAAGCTCCGGCGGGTCTTGGCCGGTTGACGGGACTCGTCCGCCTCGGGATCCGGGTGCGGGCGGACCGCGCGGAGGTGGCGCTGGCGCAGCTGTTACCGCTGTTCGGTGCGGGCGCGGAAGAGCGGGAGGTCGACGGCGACATCGAGTTCTCGCTGTACGCGCCGCCCGGCGAGCTGCCGCGGCGCGACGACATCGCCGCGCTGGTGGGCGACGCGCTCGTCGACGTCGTCGCGGAGCCGGTGACCGAGGGCTGGGAGCGGCGCTGGCACGAGTTCCTGCGACCGGTGCGGGTGGGCGCGCTGGTCGTGCGGCCGCCGTGGATCGAGGGCGCAGACGACGATCTCGTGATCGACCCGGGCGTGTTCTTCGGCGCCGGCACGCACGCGACGACGCAGCTGTGCCTGCGGCTTCTGCAGGACGAGGAGCCCGGCGGCCCGCTGTGCGACTGGGGCGCCGGGACCGGCGTGCTCGCTGTCGCCGCCGCGCGGCTCGGCTGGGAGCCGGTGCTCGCGGTCGAGTCCGAGCCGCGGGCGATCGAGCAGATCTCGCTCAACGCGATGGCGAACCGCGTCGCGGTCACGACGCGCTGGCTGGATCTCACCGCCGAGCCGGCGCCGTGGACGCCGGTGGCGGTCGCCAACCTGCCGCGGACGGTGCTGTGCGAGGTGCTGATCGAGCGCCGGCCCGAGCGGCTGATCGCGTCGGGACTGCTCGCGGACGAGGTCCACGCGGTCGTCGCCGCCTTTGGCATGTGCGAGGAGCGGCGCATCGAGCAGGACGGGTGGGCGGGGGTGGTGCTCGCGTGATCCGCCTCGGCGTCCGCGTGCCGCGCGAGCGCGCCGAGCTCGTCGCCGCCGAGCTGCTGGCGCTGTCCCCGGGCGGGCTCGAGGAGGTGGACCTCGACGGCGGCCTGGTGGAGCTGGCGATCTACGGCGCCCCGGGCGAGCTGGCCGATCTCGGGGAGCTGCGGGCGGTGGTCGGCGACGCGCTGGTGGACGTCGTGAGCACCGAGGTGCCCGACGACTGGTCCGAGCGCTGGCGCGACTGGCACCGCCCGCTCGACGTCGGCCCGCTGCGCGTGCGCCCGCCGTGGGAGCCGGTCCGGCCTGGCGCGCTCGACATCGTCATCGATCCCGGCCAGGCGTTCGGGACCGGCGCCCACCCGAGCACGCGGCTGAGCCTCGAGCTGCTGTGCGACCTGCCGGCGCGCGGCCCGCTCGCCGACTGGGGCTGCGGCTCGGGCGTCCTCGCGCTGGCCGCCGCGCGGCTCGGCTTCGATCCGATCCTTGCGTGCGACCACGACCCGGCCTCGATTGCGGCAACCCTCGCCGCGGCGGAGACCAACGGGATCGCGGCGCGCCGCGACGCGTCGGCCGGCGACACCGGTCTCGTGGTCTCGCGCTGCGATCTGCGCCGCGCGCCGGGGCCGTGGGCGCCGACGGTCACCGCCAATCTCGTGCGGCCGCTGCTGCTCGAGGTCGCGGCGCTGATCGACCGGCCGCCGGAGCGCCTGATCGCGTCCGGGCTCGAGGCGGGCGAGGCCGACCAGGTGGCCGCGGCGTTCGCCCGGCACGGGCTGCGCGAGGCGGCGCGCCGCGAGGGCGACGGCTGGTCCGCCATCCTGCTGGCTCGATGATCTCGCTCGACGATGTCCAGGCCGCCGCGCGACAGATCGCGGGTGCCGCGCACCGGACGCCGGTCCTCACCTCGCGGGCGCTCGACCAGGCGGTCGGCGCGACGGTCTTCCTCAAGGCCGAGAACCTGCAGCGCGTCGGCGCGTTCAAGTTCCGCGGCGCCTACAACGCGGTCGCCTCGCTGTCGGACGCCGAGCGCGCTCGCGGCGTCGCGACCGTCTCGTCCGGCAACCACGCCCAGGCGCTCGCGCTCGCGGCGCAACTGCACGGCGCGCCCGCCGTGATCCTGATGCCGGAGGACGCGCCGCCGGGGAAGCTCGCGGCGACCGCCGGCTACGGCGCGGAGGTGATCCGGTTCGACCGCTACGAGCACGATCGCGAGCAGCTGCTCGCGGAGCTGGTCGCCGACCGCGGGCTGATCCCGATCCACCCGTATGACGACGAGCGCGTGATGGCGGGCCAGGGGACGGTGGCGCTCGAGCTGATCGAGGACGCCGGTCCGCTCGACGTGCTGCTGGTGTGCGTCGGCGGCGGCGGGCTGCTCGCCGGTTGCGCCACCGCCGCGAAGGCGCTGCTGCCGGACGTGCGGGTCGTGGGCGTCGAGCCCGAGGCGGGCGACGACGTGCGCCGCTCGCTGGCGGCGGGCGAGCGCGTGCGGATCGACGTTCCGCGCACGATCGCCGACGGGCAGCAGCTGCCCGCGCCCGGTGAGCTGACGTTCCCGGTGATCCGTGAGCGCGTCGACGCGGTTGAGCTCGCCTCCGACGCCGAGATCGTCAGCGCCATGCGGTTCCTCTTCGAGCGCCTCAAGACCGTCGCCGAGCCGTCCGGCGCGTGCGCTGTCGCGGCGCTGCTCGCCGGGCGCGTCGGCGCTGTGAGCGGCCTGCGCGTCGGCGTCACGATCACGGGCGGCAACGTGACGGCGGCACGGTTCGCCGAGCTCGTCTCCGGTTAACTCCCCGCGCATGGCGGCCACGGTGACGATCGCGCAGGACGATCCGGCGGTGCGGCACTGAGCACGGCCGCTGTCGCGCTCGTTCTCGGCTCCGCGGCGCTCCACGCGTTCTGGAACTGGCTCGTCGCCGACGCCCGCGACACCCACGCCGTCGCGGCGGTGGCGATGTGCACGGGCGCGATCGCGTTCGCGCCGGTCGCGGTCCTGACCTGGGACGTCGACGGCTCCGCGGCGCCGTATATCGGCGCCTCGGCGGCGCTCGAGCTTGCGTACTTCGCGCTGCTCGCCACCGCCTACGAGCGGGCGGACCTCACGTTCGTCTATCCGATCGCCCGCGGCGCGGCGCCGGTGCTCGTGCTGATCGTCTCCGTCGTCGCGCTGAGCGCCGACGTGTCGGTGGGGGAGGCCGTCGGCGTGGTCGGCGTCACCGCCGGCGTGCTGCTCGTGCGGGGCGTGGGGCGCGGCGCCGCCCGCGGCGGGCTCGCCCTCGCCCTCGGCGTGGCGGCGTGCATCGCCGCGTACACGCTGGTCGACGACGAGGGCCTCCACCACGCCGCCGCGCTCGGCTACTTCGAGGCCGTCCTCGTGATCGCCGCTTCGGTCTATGCGGTCGCCGTCGCGGTCACCCGCGGGCCGGGCGCGCTGCGCGCGGCCGCCACGCCGCGCTCGGCCGTCGCCGGCATCGCCATGTTCGCCGCGTACGCGATCGCGCTCGCCGCGCTGGAGATCGCCGAGGCCGCGCCGGTGGCGGCCCTGCGCGAGACCAGCGTGGTGATGGCGACCGCGGCCGCCGCGCTGTTCGCGCACGAGCGGGTACCGGCGGGGCGGGTGGTCGGCGCGGTCGTGGTTGTCGCGGGGATCGCTGCGATTGCGTTGACCTGACGTCTTAACTCGCGGTGGCGGCGGGCTGTGGTCACTCTTCCCCGCATAGAGGGGGAAATCGAGCAAGCTCGCTCCGCGCGCGACAGCCAACCGCCCCGTCGGCGCCCCCGGCACGCAACTCGAGCACCGACCGCGCACGCCGGCACGACCGCACCCGCCACGGCGGCACCGCGCGGTCGACCCGCACGACCTCGCCGCCGGCGCCCAGCCACACGAGGTCGAGCGCGAAGCGCATCCCGAACGTGTGGACGGACCGGCAGCGCAGGATGGCCAGCGCGACCCCCGCGGGCCAGTCGCGCCGGCCGACCAGCCCGACCAGGCGGCGCACGCCGCGGGCGACGACGATCTCCATGACGACGAGAGGTCTGGCGCCGAGAACGTCGCCCCCTGACATGCTGCGCGGCCGATGTCGATCCTCCACGACGAGATCGCCGAGCAGCCCGCGGTGCTCGAGCGGCTCCTCAGCACCATCGATCTCGCCCAGCTCACGGGCACCCTCCGCGTGCGCCCGCCTCGCTTCGCGGTCATCGCCGCGCGCGGGTCGTCGGACAACGTCGCCCGCTACGCCCAGCACGTGCTCGGTCGCTTCTCCGGCATGCCGGTGGCGCTCGCGACCCCGTCCCTGCACACGCTCTACCACTCGCCCCCGCGCCTGCAAGACGCCCTCGTGATCGGGATCTCGCAGTCGGGCGCGTCGCCCGACGTGACGGCGGTGGTCACCGACGCAGCCCAGCAGGGCCAGGTCACGCTCGCGATCACCAACGACCCCCACTCGCCGATGGCGATGGCGGCCGAGCACGTGATCGAGCTCGGCACGGGGGAAGAGCGGTCGATCGCGGCGACGAAGACGTACACGGCGTCGCTCGCCGCCGTCGCGGCGCTGGCGGCAGCGCTGACGGGCCGGCAAGAGCTGACCGACGAGCTGCGCGAGGTGCCCACACTCCTCGCCGCCCAGCTCGACCAGCCGCAGGACGTCGACATCGACTGGCAGCGGTGCGCCGTGATCGGCCGCGGCGCGAACTACGCGACCGCGTTCGAGGCCGCCCTGAAGGTCAAAGAGCTGACCGGAATCGCGGCCGAGCCGTACTCGCCGCCGGACCTCATGCACGGACCCGTCGCGGTCCTCGGGCCCGACCACGGGCTGCTCGCCTTCGCCCCGCCCGGCCCCGCCGAGCACGGCGTACGAGAAGCCGTCGAAGAGGCCCGGCGCCGCGGCGCACCGGCGCTCGTCGCGGCCCCCGGCGCGGATCTCGACCTCGTCCCCATGCCGGAGTGGCTGAGCCCGCTCGGCGCGGTCATCCCGGCCCAGCGGCTCGCGGCCGCGATCGCCGAGCGGAAAGGCATCGACGTCGACCGCCCGTTCGGCCTGCACAAGATCACAAGAACCGTCTGACCCCCGCGTACACTAAGACGTGCTTGCAGATCGCCGAACGCATCAAGTCCGACGTCGCCTCCGCCTTGAAGGCGGGGGAGCGGGACCGTGTCACGGCGCTCCGGCTTGTGCTGTCCGAGCTCCAGAAGGCGGAGAAGGAGGGGGACGGCGACGAGCTGGCGGTCCTGCGACGGGAGCGCAAGCGCCGTCGCGAGGCCGCTGAGGCCTACCGGGAGGCGGCCCGGAAGGACCTCGCCGACGCCGAGGACTTCGAGGCGCAGATCATCGAGACCTACCTCCCCGCCGAGCTGTCCGACACGGAGCTGGACGGCCTGGTGGAGCGGGCGGTGGCGGAGACCGGCGCCGAGTCCCAGCGGGACATGGGCAAGGTGATCAAGCACGTGATGGCCGCCGCCGGAGGGCGGGCCGACGGGCGGCGTGTGTCGATCAAGGTGAAGGAAGTACTTAGTGGCACGTAGGCAAATGGAGCTCTCGAACGAGGTCGCCGCGGAGCTGGCCGGCTCCCAGGACCTCATCCTGCGCACGCTCGAGGAGCACCTCGAGTGCGATGTCTTCCTGCGCGGGAACGTGATCACGCTGGACGGTGAGGCCGACGCTGTGCAGGCGGGAGCGACCGTGGTGCGTGAGCTGAGCTCGATGGTGGAGCGCGGGCACGACATCGGGCCCGCGACGATCGAGTCGGTCGCGCGCGTGCTCGATCAGCGCGAATCGCCCGCCAAGGTGCTCGACGACGTCGTGTGGCGCCATCGCAACCTGCGCGTCGCGCCGAAGTCGGTCAACCAGAAGCGGTATGTCGACGCGATCCGGCGCTCGACCGTGACGTTCGGCGTCGGGCCCGCCGGTACCGGCAAGACGTTCCTGGCGATCGCGATGGCGACCGCGGCGCTGTCCCGCCGCGAGGTCAACCGGATCATCCTCACCCGCCCGGCCGTCGAGGCCGGCGAGCGGCTGGGCTTCCTGCCGGGCGACCTGATGGCGAAGGTCGACCCGTACCTGCGTCCGCTGTTCGACGCGCTGCACGACATGATGGACGCGGAGAAGGTGGCCGCCCATCTCGAGAAGGGCGTGATCGAGGTCGCGCCGCTCGCGTTCATGCGCGGCCGCACGCTCAACGACTCGTTCGTGATCCTCGACGAGGCGCAGAACACGACGCCCGAGCAGATGAAGATGTTCCTGACCCGGCTCGGCTTCGGCTCGAAGATGGTCGTGACCGGCGACATCACGCAGGTCGACCTGCCGCGTGACCAGAAGTCGGGCCTGATCGTCGTCAACGACATCCTCGGCGGCGTCGACGGGCTCGAGTTCGTGAACTTCGGAGGCGACGACGTGGTGCGTCACAAGCTCGTGCAGCGAATCGTGGCGGCCTACGACGAGCACACCAAGCGCTCGGCGCAGGAGCTGCGGCCGGCCGAGCGCCGTCGCACCGCGTAGTTGCTCGACGTCGACGTGATCGGCGACGCCCTACCGCCTCCGGTGGTCACGGAGGCGTGTGCGCTCGCGGCCGCGTCGGCGGGCATCGAGGACGGGCACGTCGCGGTCGAGTTCGTCGACGAGCAACGCATCGTGCAGCTGAACCTCGAGCACCGTGGCAAGACCGGGCCGACCGACGTGCTCTCGTTCCCGGTGGACGAGGACGGCCTGCCGGCCGGCCCGCGCGAGCTCGGCGACGTCGTGATCTGCCCAGCGCACACCGAGGACCTGCTGGAGGCCGTCGTGCACGGCGTCCTGCACCTGACCGGGATGGATCACGAGACCGACGAGGGCGAGATGCTCGCCCTACAGGCCGAGATCATGGGCTGGATCCGATGAGCACGCGCTCCGGGTTCGTCGCGCTCGCTGGCCGGCCGAACGTCGGCAAGTCGACGCTGGTCAACTCGATGGTCGGCCACAAGGTCGCGATCGTGTCCGACAAGCCGCAGACGACGCGGCGCGCGATCCGCGGCGTCGTGACGGCGCCGGAGCGCTTCCAGCTCGTGCTGACCGACCTGCCTGGGGTCCAGCGGCCCCGCGACGCGCTGACACAGCGGATGCAGCGCCGCGTCGAGTCCGAGCTGGCGGAGGCCGACGCCGCGCTGGTCGTCATCAACGGCGAGCAGGGCGTCGGACCGGGCGACCACTTCATCGCCGAGGCGCTCACCGGCTCGCCGGTGCCGGTTGTGATCGCCGTCAACAAGGTCGACCGGCTCGACCGGCCGCGGACCGTGGTCGCGCTGCAAGCGGCGGCCGACCTCGGCCTGAACGACGTCGAGGTCTTCCCGGTGTCGGCCCGCACCGGGCGCGGCGTCCCGGCGCTGGTGGACCACCTCGCCGGCCTGCTGCCCGAGGGTCCGTTCTACTTCCCGTCCGACGAGGTCTCCGACCAGCCCGAGCACGTCGTGCTCGCCGAGCTCGTGCGCGAGCAGGTCCTGCACCGCACGCGCCAGGAGGTCCCGCACTCGGTCGAGGTGCAGGTCGACGAGATCCACGAGCAGCACGATCTCGTGGTCGTGCGCGCGCTGCTGTGGGTCGAGACGGAGTCCCAGAAGGGGATCCTGATCGGCGCCCGCGGCCGGATGATCAAGGCGATCGGGATGGCGGCGCGGCGCGAGCTCGAGCGCGAGCTCGGCAAGCGCGTGCACCTCGACCTGTCGGTGCGCGTGCGGCGGTCGTGGCGAGGCGACGAGAGCCTGCTCGACCGGCTCGGGATCACGTAGACCCCGAGCCGGCACGACGCAGACGGGCTCAGCGCACGCGGAGGGTTCCTGCGGCGCGCACGAGCTGCTTGCGACCGTGCTTGTCGGTCGCCTGCACGTCGATGCGGAGGTCCTTGCCGGCCAGCGACTCCGGCAGGCTCATGGCGAGACCGGCGGTGACCCACTTGCCGTGACGGCGAACCTTGCAGCGCGTCGCCTTGAGGTCGACGACGCCGGTGCTCGTCAGACGGCGGGCGGCGGGGCGCACGCGGATGTCGCCGACCGCTTCCTTGCCGTCGTAGAAGCTGACCTCGACCTTGCGCAGGTCACGCCAGGACTGCGGGTGCTTCCAGGCGACCTTCAGCCGCGCGATCATGCCTGCCTCGGCCTTCAGCACGCGCGGCGTCATCCGCAGGCTTCCGACCGAGCCGACGAACGTCGGGTGCTCGATGCTGTCGAGCTTCAGCTCGCCGTTGTCCACGATCGCGGTGTCGTCGCCGAAGCCGCCGAGGACCGTGTCGGCCCTGCCGTCGTTGCTGTTGATGAAGTCGTCGCCGGCGTTGCCCAGAAGGTGGTCCTTGGCCGCGGCACCGCCGAGCAGCGAGTCGTTGCCGTTCCCACCGGTGAGGAAGAGCGGGACGGTCGTGCCGGTCAGCGACGCGGGACTGGTGCCCAGCCCGTTGCCGCTGAGGAGGTCGTTGCCGCTGGCTCCGTCGACGTCGACCGAGTTGTTGCCGCCGACCACGACCACGTCGAGGTCGTTGTCGGTGGGGAGGAAGTCCGGAGCCAGGTTGACGTTGCCGAGCTTGCCGATGACGGAGATCACGTCGACCTGCGGCGTGCCGACCACGTGAACGTTGCCGCGCGGACCGCCGGCGTTGTTGAAGTTGACCTCGACCTCGGAGCTGCCGTCGGTCTCGGGCGTGGTGCCGGGGGCGAGCGCGCCCTCGGACTGGTCGACGATCAGGCTGTCGGTGCCGCTCGAGAACTTGCCGCGGACCTTGATCAGGTTGGTGTTCGTGGTCAGCGCGAGCGTTCCGCTGCCCGTGCAGATCCGCGGGTCGTCGGTCTCGTCGATGCCGATGATCGTCCCTTCGACGGAGATCCGCAGGGGAAGCGCTCCGCTGGTGTCGTTCACGGTGACGACGCCGCCGTTGGCGGCGTCGTAGCTGCAGGTGGTGGCGCTCGCCATCGCCGGTACGGCGACGAGTGCGGCGCCGGTGAGCGCGGCGCCGAGTACGAGGCGCCGGAGGGTCCTGAGGTGATGCATGGGAGTTGACTCCTGGGGAGGGAGGGGAGGGAGTCGCGCAGCTTGAGGCCCAGGCGCGCCGCCGTCACGGGGGTCACCCCCGGCATCGGACCCCGGGGTTTAGCGCAGGCGCCCGGCGAGCTCGCCGCGTCCGCGGATATCGAGCTTGCGGTACGTGTTGCCGAGGTGCCATTCGACCGACTTGACGGTCAGGAACAGCTCGTCGGCGATCTGCCGGTTTGTCTGGCCGGCGGCGGCCAGTGCCGCCACGCGATGCTCGCTGGGCGTCAGCCCGGCGGGCGCGCCGGCGGTCGGCCGGACTCGGCCGCCCGCGACCCGCAGCTCCTCACCGGCACGGCGGGCGAGCGCCCTGGCGCCGCTCGCCTCGGCGACCGCGAGCGCCTCCCGCAGCGTTGCCCGTGCCTCGGCGGCGTGCCCGGTGCGGCGAATCGCGGCCCCCAGGTCGACGAGCGCGCGCGCATGCTCCACGTGCGCGCCGCACGCACCGAGCATCGCGGCGGCTTCGCGGAGGGGCTCGACCGCATTCTCAGCGTCCTCGAGCAGCGCCGCCGCGCGGCGGGCGACGCCGATCGCGCGCGGGCCGCCGAACCGCTCGGCGAGACGCAGCTCGTCCGCGATCAGCGATCGGGCCTGGTCGCCGCGGCCGAGCCGGTGGGCGGCGAGCCCGGCCTCCGAGCGCCAGGGCAGCACCGCCGGGTTGACGATGTGCAGCTTGGTCAGGCCGCGTCCGGCGGCAAGGAACGCTTCCACGGCACCCGTGTCATCACCGCGACGGGCGGCGAGCTGCCCCGTCGCGGTGTGCCGGAACGCGGCGAAGAACGGGGAGGCCGGCTGCCGGAGGTCATCGAGAGCGAGGGCGGCATCGGCCGCGTCGGGCTCATCGGCTTCCAGGAGCGCGCCGACCAGGCAGTACGCAGCCGCGTGGAGATACATCTGGCGGCCCTCGCGCCAGATGTCAGCCGCTGCGCGGGCGTTGTCGACGGCGTCCGCGATCGGCCCGGTGGACAGTTGCTGACGCGCACGCAGCTGCGACGCCATCGCGAACCTCCGCACCGAGCCGCGCCGGCCGGCGTCGGCGAACGTCTGCGCGAGTGCATCCGAGGCGGTGGCGAAGTCATCGCACCAGATCAGTGCGCCGATGACGTAGGGCGGGGTGCGCGAGTCGGGCTCTCCGTCGCCGATGCGGCCCGCCGTGTCGAGGCGGCGCGCGAGAGCGAGGATGTCGGGGCGCGGGCGCGCAGCGAACAGCCACATCATCATCGCCGTGCTCGCCAGCTCCCGGTCAGCTCGCCGCTCGAGCCGCAGGTCGGCGAGGATGGCATCGCCACGGCGGTGGGCATCGGCGGCGAGGGTCGGCGAGTGGACCGCCGACGTGAGATAGGCGCCCTCGAGGTCCGCGGCCAGCGCGTGACGGTGCGGACCGAGCTCGTCGAGCCCGCGCAGGAAGGCGGCGCCCGCCTCGTCGAGCTGTCCGGCGTGATGCAGAGACCGGCCGAGGTCGAGCAGGAGCGCGGCGCGCTCGGCCGGCTCGGCCGCCAGCGCCACCGCGGCCTCGAGGTGCTCGACCGCCTCCGGCCGCCCCGCGACGGCCTCCGCCTTCCCGAGCGCCGCCAGCACGGCGGCGTGTTGGTGCTCGGACGGCGGCTCACGCAGCGCCCGGTCGAGATAGCGGACGGCGGATCGTGGGACGCCCTGGGCCATCGCGCGCCGAGCCGCCGCGAGCAGGACGCCGACGATCTCCTCGTCACCGGCCGGCCGGGAGTGCAGCAGGTGGGCGCTCACCCGCTCGTCGGGCGCTCCGCCCGCGGCAAGCAGCCGCGCGGCGCTGCGGTGGGTCTGTGCGCGCTCACCGAACGGCAGCTGACCGTAGACCGCCGCCCGCACCAGGGGATGGGTGAAGCCCAACGGATCACCGGCGCGCAGCACGTCGGCGTGCTGGAGCTCATCGGCCGCGGCCACGGCGGCGGCGGGCGTGAGCTCGGCGAGGGCCGCCGCGAGGTGCATCGGAGCGTCGTCCTCGAAGACGGCCACGGCCTGTGCCAGGGCCTGCGCGGCGGCGGAGCGGGCGGCGAGCCGCCGCTGCACCGAGCGGGCGAGCGAGCGCGCGGCGACCTCGGTCGCCGCCTCCAGCGCCGCGTCGTCGAGCCCGCCCTCGTGCTGCTCGACGGCGAGGAGCAACTCGCGCACCTGGAGCGGGTTGCCCGCCGTCAGCTCCCAGCAGCGGCGGCAGAAGCCGTCGCCGGCCGCGGGGAGCCGGCGCCGGATGAGCACGGCGACGGCCTCAGCGCCCAGCGGGGACAGCAGGTGGATCCGCGCGTCCGGCTCGGTCGCGAGCTGCTCGAGCAGCTCTCCGGCGCCGTGCTCGGGCGGGCGACTGCCCACCAGCAGCGCCATCGGCTGTCCCGCCAGGCGGGCCGCGAGATAGACGAGATATCGCAGCGAAGCCTCGTCGGCCCAGTGGGCATCGTCGACCACGAGCACGAGCGGCCCGCGCTCGGCGACGCGCACCGTGAGCCGGTAGAGCGCATGCAGGATCGCGGAGCCGGCCTCCGGGCTCGGCCCGCCCGCGATCTCGGCGCTCGGGTCGAACACGACGCGCGCGGCGCCCTCGAGCAGCGCGTCGGTCAGCGCCGGCTCGAGCAGCGACCGCGCGACACCCCACGCGAATGTACGCTCGAGCTCGTGGCCGCGTGCGCGCAGCACCGACAGCCCGCGCTCGACCGCCACGCGTTCGGCCTCCGCCAGCAACATCGACTTCCCGAGCCCCGGCGCCCCTTCCACCACCATCAGGGCGCCCCGACCGCGGCCCGCATCCGCCGCGAGCTCGGCGATCGCCTCCAGCTCGACCCTACGCTCGAGCGGCAGCACGCCGCCAGCATCGCAGGCTCAGGCGAGCCGGTCGAACGCCTCGTCCGCCGCGTCCGCGTCGAGGTGATGCACGCGGGCGCGGGTGCGTTTGCCGAACGCCACCGAGAGGTCCGCGAGGCGGCCTCGGCGCTGGAGCACGGACTGGCCGAGCGTGACGGACTCGCGCAGCGCCGCGGGCGCCAGCACGGTCGTCCGGGCGAGCATCAGACGCCGCACGACGAGGCGGCCGTCGGCGAGCCGCCAGCCGGCCGCGCGGAAGCGGGCGAGACCGTGGAGCGCGGCGAGCGGGACCAGGAACACACCCCAGAAACCGACGAATGGCCACGCGCCCGCGGCCACCGCGAGCGCGAGCACGCCCGGCGGCAGCACGTAGCGCCGCAGCGCGCGGCGGGGCAGCACCTGCAGCCGGTCGATGTCGTCGGCGCGCTCCGGCAGCAGCTGCTCGAGGAACGC
>Ga0111539_10005919_pt1 | contig 15795 bp, 12 predicted proteins | sample RhiMethybrSRZTD1_FD_79667 | JGI IMG/M metagenome (GOLD analysis project Ga0111539, IMG submission 79667) | Populus rhizosphere microbial communities from Tennessee, USA - Rhizosphere MetaG P. TD hybrid SRZTD1 (version 2) (version 2) | ecosystem: Host-associated > Plants > Roots > Rhizosphere >... | reverse complement strand
TCGACGATCGTCTTCGCCAGCTCCTCGGCCGGGACGAAGCGCAGGCACTCGACCTCCGCCTGGACGAGCAGCGCGACGGCGTCGTCGTCGACCGGCCGCGCGACGAGGGCCGCCTGGGCGTGCTCGCGGGCCAGCTCCGGGCGGCGCAGGAAGGGTGCGGCCGGAGCGATGAGTCCCTGCGCGAGCAGCTCGTGCTCGGAGCCGGTGAGCGGCCCGGCCGAGGCGAGCAGCCCGACGACCTGCCGGCCGCGGCCGTCGTCGGGACCGAGGTGCAGCAGCCAGCGCCACTCCGGGCGCTCGGTGGGCTGCGGCCGCAGCGCGAGCGCCGCCAGCGCCAGGCCCGCGGCGAGCGGCAGGGCCCAGGCCGCGGCCGTGCGCGGTCGGTCGCCGGCGGCGGCCGAGGCCAGCGCGACGAGCAGCAGGCCGGAAAGCGCGAAGGGGCCGGTGGCCGCCGCGACCGTGGCCAGCACGGCGGCGGCTCCGGCGATCGCCGCCGGCCAGCGCCCGCGCCGGGGCGAGCCCGAGGGCGTGCGGGCCGCGACCGTTCGCACGGCGAGCACGAGCAGCACGCCGGCCAGAGCCGCGTCGAGCAGTCCGAGACCGGGTCGCAGGCCCTCGCCGAGCTCGGGAAAGCGCGCGGGCGACAGCAGCGCGCGAGTCCGCGTCCCCAGGTCGCCGAGCGTCGTCGCGAGCGGCCGCTCGCCGAGCGTCTCGCCCGCCGCGCGCCAGACCTCGTCGCCGCGCACCTGCGGCAGCAGCGACGCCGTGTCGTCGAGCGCCGCGGGGGCCTCGACGAGCGCGGCGAGCGCGTAGGCCGGACCGCTCTCCGGTCGCCACGTCGCGACGGCCGCGGTCCCGTGCGCGACGCCGCCGGCCGCCCCGAGCGCCAGCGCCCAGGCGCCCAGCGACAAGAGCGTCGACGCGACGGGCGGCAAGGTCACCAGGAAGGCCAGCAGCCCGACCGTGAGCACGAGCGCCGGGACGAGGCCGCCGAAGAACACGCTCGCGATGCCGGTCCCGCACAGCCACAGCCAGGTCAGCGGGCCGGGTCGCATCCGGAACCACAGCCAGGCCGAGGCGACGAGGCACAGCAGCGCCCCGGAGACGAGCTCGGCCACCGGCCGCGGCCCCGAGCGCACCAGCGCGGGTGCGACCGCCCACAGCAGGCAGATCGCGAAGCGCGCGCGCGGCAACGACTCGAGCGGCGCGCCGCGCCAGCGCAGCAGCGCACGCGTGAACTGCCAGGCGCAGCCCAGGGCCGCCAGCGACAGGCCGACCCAGACGAGCCGCAAGCCCACCTGCGAGGGTGCCCCGGCGAGCCAGCCGCAGGCCTCCCAGAGACGCTGCAGGCCGGCGGGGCGGCAGTCGCTGGCCAGGCCGCGCGTGGCCGGCCCGGCCCAGGCCCACACGAAGGCATCGGCCTCCCAGTCAGCCGCCGAGGTCAGCGGCAGCGCCACCGCGGCACGCAGCGCCAGACCGGCTCCCAGCACCGCGACGAGCGCGAGCCGGCTGCGGATCACGGCGGCATCCGGTCCCGGCCGCGAGCCGACCGCGGGGGCGCTCATGCGGCGTCGGGCCTCCACGCGTAACGTCCGATAATGCTTATTATGATTACCAATGGGTCGCGCCGACCCCGGCCGCTACCGTGCGGCCGCATGCCCGACGAGCCGCCCGCGCTGGCCATCTGCCCTGCCGACGAGGCCCATCGTCCGGAGGCCGAGCGCCTCGCCCGCGAGCTGTGCCTGCCGCTGCTGCCGCTCGCTCCGACCGCCGCTCCCGCGGGTCGGCTGCTCCTGGTCGTCGCGGACGGGCGGCTCGAGCTGCGCACGAGCGGCCGTCGCTCCCCCGGCGGTGTCGCGGCCGACTTCCTCGGCGAGCGGCTGCGCGAGGTCTCGGGGCCGGGTGCCGGCCGCCGGCGCGCGCTCGCCCGCGCCGCGGGCCTGGCGGCCGGCGAGCGTCCGACGGTGCTCGATGCCACCGCGGGCCTGGGCCGCGACGCCTTCCGGCTGGCGAGCCTCGGGTGCGCGGTCACGGTCGTCGAGCGCTCGCCGGTCGTCGCCGCGCTGCTGGCGGACGGATTGAGGCGCGCCGCGGCCGACTCACGCGCGGCCGCCACCGTCGCGCGGATGACGCTCGTGGCCGGCGACGCGCGCGAGGTGCTGCGTCGCGGGCCCGCGCCCGACGTGGTGCTCGTCGACCCGATGTACCCGCCGGCTCGCAAGAGCGCGGCGCCCGGCAAGGAGCTGCTGCTGCTGCGCCGGCTGCTCGGCGCCGACGACGACGCCGGCGAGCTGCTCGCCGCGGCGCGGCGCGTCGCGCGGCGCGTCGTGGTCAAGCGCCGCGCGCACGATCCGCCGCTCGACGGCCAGACGCCCGACCTGAGCTGGCCCGGCCGCAGCACGCGCTTCGACGTCTACCTGTCGCCTCATCCCGGGAACTGACGGTGGTGCTCGGCGAGGACGTGGGCCACGCAGCCCGTCAGCCGCGTCGCCGCGTCGACGTGCAGGAACTCGTTCGGGCCGTGCGCGTTCGACTGCGGCCCGAGCACGCCCGTGATCAGGAACTGGGCTTGCGGGTAGCGGCGTCCGAGCATGGCCATGAAGGGGATCGATCCGCCTTCGCCCATGAAGCACGGCGGGCGGCCGAAGCAGGCCTCCGAGGCGAGCTCCATGGCGCCGTTGAGCCAGGGCAGCAGCTCGGGGGCGTTCCAGCCGTCGCAGGGCGTCTCGGGCTCGAAGCGCACGTGCGCGCCGTAGGGCGGGTCGGCCTCGAGCACGGCGCGCATGCGCTCGAGCGCGGCCTGGCCGTCGCAGGTCGGCGGCAGGCGCATCGACAGCTTGAGCGCCGTGCGCGGCAGCATGACGTTGCCCGCGCTCTGCAGCGCCGGCAGGCCCTCCTGCCCGGTCACGGCCAGCGCCGGTCGCCAGGTGCGGTTGAGCACGAGCTCGGCGGTCTCATCGCTCACGGCCTTCACGCCCGGCAGGAACGGGAACTTGCCGGCCACGTCGCCGCCCAGCTCGGCCGAGGCGGCGCGCGCCTGCGCGACGCGCTGCTTGGGGATCTCGACGTGGAGCTCGGGCAGGCGCACCGCGCCCGACTTGCCGTCCTCGAGCCGCGCGATGAGCTCGCGCGCGATGCGGAAGGTGCCCGGCACGATGCCGCTCGCGTCGCCGCTGTGCACGCCCTCGGTGAGCGTCTCGACGACGAGCGTGCCCGTGGCCAGTCCGCGCAGCGAGGTCGTGCACCAGAGCTGCTCGTAGTTGCCGCAGCCCGAGTCGAGGCACACCACGAGGTCCGGCGTGCCGATGCGCCCCGCCAGGGCCTCGATGTAGGCCGGCAGGTCGACGCTGCCCGACTCCTCGCAGGCCTCGATGAGCACGACGCAGCGCGCCCGCGGGACCTTCTGCTCGGCCAGCGCGCCGAGCGCCGTGACCGAGGCGAAGGCCGCGTAGCCGTCGTCGGCACCGCCGCGCCCGTAGAGCTTGCCGTCGCGCAGCACGGGCACCCAGGGGTCGAGCCCCGGCTCCCAGCCGGTCATCGGGGGCTGCTTGTCGAGATGCCCGTAGAGCAGCACCGTGCGCTCGCTGGCGCCGGGCGAGATCATCAGGATCACCGGCGTCCGGCCGGGGAGCTGGACGACCTCGAGCGAGGAGCCGGCGGGCAGCTCGCGCCGGCACCAGGTCGAAACCAGTTCCACCGCCCGTTGCATGTGGCCGTGCGACTCCCACTGCGGGTCGAACAGCGGCGACTGGTTGGGGATGCGGATGTAGTCGCTGATCGCCGGGAGGATCCGCTCGGTCCAGGCGCGCCCCACCCAGGCGGACAGGCGATCGGCGTTCATGGGCGCGCCGCCCCGGGCCGGCTGTGGGCCGAGCCCTGCGGGCGGGACGGCACTCTGTCGTTCCGAGCATGACAAGACGACCGCGGACCGGGCATGCGCGCCCCTTGCGAGAACGAGATGGCGGCCCAGTGTAGCGAAGCGCACCGAGGCCGCGCCTGCACGCGCTTCACAGCGCACCGAGGCTTTCGATTAGACTGCCATACCCCACGTCGATCGCCCCTCCCGAACCGTTGAGGCGATCGGCAGCCGGAGGCTACGTGCCATGGCGCGTCCGATCACCTACGACCCCGACCAGGCGCTCGACCGCGCGATGGACCTGTTCTGGGCGCGCGGATATCGCGAGGTCAGCGTCGACGACCTCGTGCAGTCGACGGGCCTGAACCGGCACAGCCTCTACGGGCACTACGGCAGCAAGTACGGCCTCGCGAAGGAGGCGCTGCGCCGCTACTGCGAGGAGAGCCTCAAGCGCGTGCACGAGGTGCTCTCCGATCCCGGCACCCCCGCCGACCGCCTGCGCCGCTTCATGCGCCTGCACGCCGCGGACTGCCCCGACCCGTGGTTCGCCAACTCGATGGACCGCGGCTGCTTCGCGCTGCGCATGGCCACCGAGATGCGCAAGGAGCATCCGGAGATCAACGCGATGGTCTCCGGCGGGATGTCGACGCTGCTGCGCCAGATCGCGAGCGTGATCCGCGAAGGCCAGGCGCAGGGCGAGTTCCGGAACGACCGCGATCCCGACACGATGGCCACGGTCGTGTATTCGGCCTGGCTCGCCGCGCTGCTGCTCCCGCCCGATCACGAGCTCGAAGAGGCCGTCCTCTCCGTGCTCCAGTGAGCCGCTGAGCCCGGCTCAGCCGTCGGGCTTCTCGTCGGGCGCCGGCGCGGGCAACTCCCCCACACCGGGCACACCGGGCGCGGCCGGCTCGCCCGCGTCCGGCGTCTCGGCCGGTTTCTCCTCGGGCTTGGGCTGCGTGAGGTCGGCCATGCGCTGGCGCAGGGTCGAGGCCTTGTACTTGCCGAGCCGGTAGACCCAGGGCGACACGCGCGCGTTCAGCTCGGCCGCCTGCTTCTTCGCCTCCTCGGTGGCCGATGCGCCCGCGGTCACGCTCACCGCGATCCAGTCGGTCGCCTCGGGCGTCGGCGTCGCCGCGGGCTCCTCGCCCTCGGCGGCCGGCGGGGTCGCGGGCGGCTCGGCCGGCGTCGCCGGCTCGGGCGCCGGCTCGCGCGCCGCGGTCACGGTGATCGTCAGGCCGTCCCAGGTCTCGAAGACCGTCGTCGCCCGGTCGACCTCGGGCAGCGTGCGCTTGTCGGCGGCGGCGACGTCGTCGAAGTCGAGCCACTGCAGCGCGCCCGCGACGGTGCCCGCGACGCCGGCGTTCTTCGGCTCGAGACCCTCGGGGACGGCGGCGATGGTCCAGATGGGATCCTCCTTGGCCTGCTTGTCGACGTGCAGCACCTCGCCGTCCGGATGCGTCGTCGTCACGTGCGCGACCGACGTCGGGTCGAGCCGCATGATCTCCGTGTCGACCCACATCTGCACCGAGGCGTCGGCGTTGAGCTCGCCCTGCACGAGCCAGGTCTGGTCCTCGCCGGCGCGGCGCACGTAGCGCGTGTGCGCCGCGGGGCCGGGGTGGCCGACGATGACGTCGGCCACGGGCGCGCCGCCGGCGCCGAGCACGGTGACCTGCACCGAGGTCGAGCCCTCGTCGCCCGGCGCCTGCAGGCCGAGCTTGGCGTGCAGCGCGGACGAGGCCGTCTTGCGCTCGATCGGGCGCAGCTCGGACAGGCCCACGAGCAGGCCCTTGAGCCGCTCGAAGCGCACGGGGTGGCCGTCCTTCTCGTCCATCCCCCACGTGTCGCCGGTCTTGTGCAGGCTGAAGTGCTCGTCGTGGCCGGTGATCGTGAGCCCGCTCAGCGTGTTGAGCTGGTCGGCCAGCCCGGGGAAGAAGCGCTCGGGCAGCGCCTCGGCGGCCGGCTGCGAGCGCGCGCGCAGCCCCCACGCCGCCAGCCCCACCACGACCGTGAGCGCGACGAGCGCCAGCAGTCCCTTGCGGCCGATCATCTCAGGCGCTCCGCCGGCGGCCGGCGCGCAGGCCCAGGCCCACGGCCAGCGCGCCCACGAGCAGCGGCACCGCCCCGATGTTGAGCGCCTTGATCCAGGCCTCGAGGCGGTCGATGTCCTTGTTCAGGTCGTGGCGCACGTCGCGCAGCTCCTTGCGCGTGGCCACGCGCTGCTCCTGGAAGCGATCGATCTCGGCCTTCTGCTCGGGGCTGAGGATCAGGCTGCTCTGGTCGTCCTTCTTGCTCTGCAGGTCGCTCAGGCGGCGCTCGGTCTGCGTCAGCTCGTCCTGCAGGGCCTGCTCGCGGGCGAGCAGGCGCTGCTCGGCCTCCTTGCGGATGGACTCGATGCGCTCGAAGGGCCGGTCGAAGCTGGCCCGGCTGCGCAGGCTGATGAGCTCGTTGCTGCCCGACAGGTTGTCGAGCGCGTGGATCACGAAGTCGCCGTTGCTGGCGATCGGGATCGCCATGCGCTGCCCGAACAGGTTCTGCATCTGCACCCAGAGGTCGTCGCCGAGCATGTCGGCGTCGGCCACCACGAGCACCTCGATCGGCTGCGCCGACTCGGCCAGCCCCGTGACGGGCGGCGCCTCGGCGGGCGGCTCGGCGTCGGGCGGCAGCGCCGGCTTGGGCGGCCCGTCGGGGAAGGCCGACTTGCAGGGGCCGCGCACGCGCGCCGCCAGCGTGAGCACGCGGCCGCCCGGCTGGTACTCGGCGAGCAGCTTCTCGGGGTCGGGCATGAACTGGATCTTGGCCTGCTCGACGAGCTCGGCCTGGTCGGTGGTCCGCAGCAGCGGCTCGAACTGCGTCGTGGCGCCGTCGAGCGGCTCGAGATGGCCCGCGCTCGCGAGCAGCATCTTGCCCAGGTCGGCGGTCACGACGTCGTCGGCGTCGACCTGCTCGCGGCCCAGGCCTAGCCACAGCACGTAGTCGACCTCCTTGGACTGGCTCCGTCCACCCGCCTGCACGCGCACGGCCAGGTCGCGGTCGCCCACGACGGTGTCCTCGGGCATCTGGAAGCCCCAGGCGCGGAACAGCCGCGCGAGGTTGCTCGCGCGCTCGGCCTGGAACTGCGCCATCGGGTTGGTCGGGTCGCGCGGCGGCAGGTCGCGCTCGCAGTGCGGGTCGACGAAGATGAGCGCGTGCCCGCCCTTGAGCACGTACTGGTCGATGGCGTACTGCGTGGCCTCGGAGATGCCCTTGGGATGCACGACGAGCAGCAGGTCGGTGTCCTCGGGCAGCACCTGCGCGGTCAGCTCGACCGGCTTGACGTCGAAGACCTCCTTGAGCTGCTCGTACACGACCCACGGCGGCTGCTGGCTCGACCCGCCCGGGAAGGGCAGCGCCGCCTCGCCCTCGAGCGGCAGGCCGCTGATCAGCGCGACGACCGGCCGGTCCGGTCGGCCGAGCTTGTAGATCATGCGCGCCACGTCGTACTCGAGCGAGGTCTCGCGCTCGGGGTCGAGGAAGGGCACGACGCTGCGCTCGTCGGTCGAGCCGGTGGCCACGAGGCCGAAGTAGATCGTCTCGCCCGACTTGAGCATCGCGCCCTGGAGGCCGGCGGCCACGGCCTCGTCCTCGGTCTCCGAGAAGGGCTCGGGGTTGACGATCTGGACCTGCAGCTTGCCCCCGCTCGCATTGGCGAACTCGCGCAGCAGCCCTTGCACGCGGTCGGCGTAGGTCTTCAGCGTGGGGATGTCGGCCGCCTGCCGGCTCGAGTAGTAGAGCTTGAGCGTCACGGGCTCGACGAGCCCGGCCGCCAGGCTGCGGCTGCCGGGCGAGAGCGTGTACAGCCCCTCCTTCGTCAGGTCGAGGCGCGCGCCGCCCAGCGTCGCGTTGCCGATCAGGTTGACGAACAGGAACAGCACGAAGGCCACGACCAGCGCGCCCGTCGTCAGCAGCGTGCGGCTCCCCTTCATCTCACTCCGCCTTCCTGAGCTCGACCACGACCGAGTTCGCGAACAGCCAGAAGCCGATGAGCGACGCGAAGTAGACCAGGTCGCGCCCGTCGATCACGCCCTTGGCGATCGCGTCGAAGTGCGTGAGCACGCCGACCGAGGCGATCGCGTCGGTCAGCGCCGCGGGCAGCCAGTTCTTGAGGTAGCCGAGCACGATCTCGAAGCCCGCGAGCATGAAGACCAGGCAGGTCGTCACCGAGAGCACGAAGGCCACGACCTGGTTGCGGGTGACCGACGAGAGGCAGGCGCCGATCGCGAGGTAGCCGCCGGCCATGAGCAGGCTGCCCAGGTAGCCGGCCAGGATCACGCCGTTGTCCGGGGCGCCGAGGTAGTTCACCGTCAGCCAGAAGGGGAAGGTCAGCGCGAGCGCGATGCCGGTGAAGGCCCAGGCCGCGAGGAACTTGCCGACGACCGCCTCGCCCACCGAGACGGGCAGCGTGAGCAGCAGCTCGATCGTGCCGGTCTTGCGCTCCTCGGCCCACAGGCGCATCGAGAGCGCGGGCATGAGGAACAGGTAGAGGAAGGGGTGCAGCAGGAAGAAGGGCTCGAGGTCGGCGCGGCCGCGGTCGAGCCAGCCGCCCATCGAGAAGGTCAGCACGCCCGCGAGGAGCAGGAAGATCACGATGAAGACGTAGGCGACCGGCGTGGCGAAATAGCCGGCCAGCTCGCGGCGGAAGATCGCGGCGACGTTCCTCACGAGCCGGCCCCCGCGCCCACCGACTCGCGCGTCGCGGTGATCGAGCGGAAGACGTCGTCGAGACGCCCCTGCTCGAGGTGCAGCTCGTCGACCTGCCACCCGCGCTGCCGCACGTGCTGGCCGACCGCCGCGAGCACCGTGACGCCGACGGCCGGGAAGACCGTCAGGCGCACGAGACCGTCGCTCGCGGCACCGAGCTCGACCGCGGCCACGCCCGGCAGGCGGCCGAGCTCGTCGCGCGCGACCTCGGCCGTCGCTCCGCGCAGGCAGATCGTGACCGCGTTGTGGTGCCGGCTGCGGGCTTCGAGCTCGGCCGGCGTGCCGTCCGCGACCACGCGCCCGGCGCTGATCACGATGGCCCGCGTGCAGACCGCGTGGACCTCCTCGAGGATGTGCGTCGAGAGCACGATGACCTTCTCGTGCGCCATCTTGCGGATCAGCGCGCGGACCTCGTGCTTCTGGTTCGGGTCGAGCCCGTCGGTGGGCTCGTCCATGATCAGCACCGGCGGGTCGTGCAGGATGGACTGCGCCAGGCCGACGCGCCGCTTGTAGCCCTTGCTGAGCGTCTCGATGCGCTGGTACATCACGCCGCCCAGGTTCACGGCCTGCGCCGCGGCCTCGACGCGCCGCCGCGCCTCCGCGCCGTCGAAGCCGCGCACGCGCGCCACGAAGGACAGGAAGCCGTGCGGCGTCATGTCGGGATAGCCGGGCGCGCCCTCCGGCAGGTAGCCGATCTGGCGCTTGGCCTCGCGCGGCCGGCTCGCGACGTCGTGGCCGCAGACCGAGACGCTGCCCGAGGTCGGCATGAGGAAGCCCGTGACCATCTTCATGGTCGTCGACTTGCCCGCGCCGTTGGGCCCGAGGAAGCCGAGCACCTCGCCGCCACGCACCGAGAAGCTCACGTCGTCGACGGCCGTGAAGGGGCCGAAGCGCTTGGTGAGGTGGCTGATCTCGATCGAGGCCGGCACGGAGGCTCCAGGAAGGCCGCTCCTACGAGCGGATTTTTGTATCGATGGGCGGCGGCCGGTCAAGACCCGCCGGACGGCTCGAGTGTTTGCTCGGCGATCCAGGCCAGGTAGGCCGCGCTGCCGCCGACGATCGGCCAGGCCACGATGCACGGCAGGTCATAGGCGTGCAACTCGCGGATCCGCGCCTCGAGCCGCGGCAGCAGGGCGGCCCGGGTCTTGAGCAGCAGGGCCGCCTCGGCGTCGCGGTGGACCTGCCCCTCCCAGCGGTAGATGGAGGTCAGCCCGTCGAGCACGTTGGCGCAGGCCGCGAGCCGCTCCCCCACGGGCGCATCGCCCAGGGCCTCGGCCCGGGAGCGGTCGGCGGCGGTCACATAGACGCTGACGCACTCGACCATGGCTCCCGGCCTCAGAGCACCGAGCGCAGGAAGGCGTGCAGCACCGCCGCCGGGCGCCGCCGCCGCCGGCGCCGCCGGCGCGGAGGCAGCCGGACGTCCCGCGGCAGCATGCGCACCGTGGGCTCGTTGCCGGCGTCGCGCACGAGCTGCTTCCACTCCGCGCCGTGCGGGCGCGCGAGGCGGTCGCGCCACCAGCTCACGAAGTGCGCGACCTCGTGCACGATGACCTCCTCGAGGTGGCGGCTGCCGAGCAGCGCCTCGGCGAGCACGATCTGCCCGCGCTCGAGCCGCGCCCGGCCCAGGCTCGCGGTGAGCGACCGGCTCGTGCTCACGCGGATCGAGAGCACGCGCCCGTCGCCATAGAGGCGCGCGAGCCGCTCGAGCTCGGCCGCGATCCGCCGACGTCCCGCCTCGGCCGCGCTGTCCGTGCCGTCCGCACCGTCGGCGCCGTCCGCTGCTCCCGACTCTTCCACGAGGGCTACTCTGCGAACGGTCGGGTGCAGCGTCAAGCGCGCTACTCGACGAAGAAGGGGCTGCACCACGCGAGCCCGCCGTCGACCTGCTCGACGCGCACGTAGGCCCACTCGCCGGGCACGAGCCCCGGCAGCATCCAGACGTGCGCGAAGTCCGCGCCGTCGCCCGCGACCTGCTCGACGAGCGCGCCGCTGCGCACGAGCGAGACCCGGGCGATCTCCGCGGTGCCCGCCGCGCGCAGCTCGAGGCGGCCCTCGCCGGGCGGGCCCGAGGCGCCCATCGGGCGGCCATCCAGCGTCGCGTGGAGCAGGATGCGCGCGCCGTTCGTGGCGTAGCAGGCGCGCCGGCGCAGCGCGGCCAGCACCGCCGGCCGCGTGGCCTCCTCGCTGAAGATCGCCGCCAGCCCGCCGAGGCCCGGCCGCGGCGACGCGAGGCGCGTGAGGCCGGGATGCCCGTCGTGCCCGTCGCCGCTGCCGATGAAGCCGAGCCGGTAGCCGGCCTCGAGCGCGTCGCGCGCGAAATTCCCGGCCACCGCGTCGTAGATGAGCTCGGGCGAGTCGACGGCCTCGGAGCTGCCGTGCACCGACATGATCTCGGTCACGGGCTCGAGCACCGGGTCGGGCCGGAAGCTCCAGTTCTCCGCGATCGGCCCGCCCGCGGTGTGGTGCGCGACGGTCAGCGCGTCGCGGCCGGCCAGCGCGCCCCACAGCTCGCTGGGCGAGGACGAGCCCGCCGCCAGCGAGCTGAGCAGCGGGCCCTCGTCGGCGAAGTAGAGCACGTGGCGGTGGCCGTGGATCCAGCTCGTCCACTCGAAGCCGAGCAGCGTCACGAAGCGGCCCGGCTCGTGGAAGGCGCGCGTCTGCTCCGCGATCTCCGCCCACAGCGCGGGCGTCTGGTCGATGAAGGGCGAGCCCCAGTGGTCGTGGTCGGTCAGCGCCGACACGTCGAGCGCGGCGACGTCGCGCGCGTAGGTGTAGTAGTCGTGCGGCGTGCCCGTGCCGTCCGAGAGTGCGGAGTGTCCGTGCAGGTCGCCCCACAGGACGCGCGGCGCGTCCTCCGAGACCTCGAGCGGGTTGCTCGTCGCCGCCAGCCCGCCAGCCGTGCGCGCCGCGACGCGGAACACGCCCGGCGCGCCGGCCTGCAGCGTGGCCTGCAGGACGCCGTGTCCGTCGGCCGGCATTCGCAGCCGAGACGGTCCCGTCAGGCCCGGCGGGAGCTGCAGCTCGACGTCGTCCTCGAGCGCCACTCCGGCGTTGCCGACCACGTCGAGCGCGGCGAGCGTGAGCCGCACCGGCTGCCCCGGGCGCGCGCTGCTCTGCAGCGTGGCCACGAGCTGCGCCGCGGGCCCGGGCCGGATCTCGATCGCGGGCACCTCCGCCACGCGCCCGCTGATTCCGTCGCCGTCGCCGTCGACCGCGAAGACGAAGCGGCTGCGCCGCTCGGCGAAGCGGTCGCCCTGCGCGCCGGCGGGCCCCGCGCCATACTCGATGCGGACGCGCTCGCCGGCCGCGAGCGCCCGGCCCCCGACCCGGACGAGCACGAGGTACTGCTGCGCCACGACCGGGTCGAGCACGACGCCCGCGGCCTCGGTCGAGATGCGCGTGAAGCCCGGGCGCTGCTCGTCGTCGAGCTGCGCCGGGCTCCAGAACCAGAACAGCGGCGAGTAGAACAGCAGCGCGCCGCCCTCGGCCACGCCCAGCGGCCCGGCCTCGTAGACCAGCGTCCACGAACGCGACGCGCCGGCCACCACCGAGCCGTCGTCGCCGGCCGCCAGCTCGAGCCGCACGGATCCTCCGCCGTCGGCCGGCGAGCGGGGCGCGGCCTCGTCGGCGCGCATCTCGGCGTCGCGAGCGGGCTGCGCGGTGGGCGGCAGCGGGTCGTCGCTGCCCGCGACCCAGCGCCGCGCGCCGGGCATCGCGCCCGCCGGCGAGGCCTCGGGCGAGGCTGGCCCCGGCCGCGCGTCCCGCTCCTGCCGCGCCTGGTACCAGCTCGCGCCCAGCGCGACGAGCGCGAGCCAGGCCAGCAGCAGCGCCAGATCCCGCCACCGGCCGCGGCCGGGCGCGGTCACGAGCTGCGCCGCGCGATCTTCTGCGCCGAGGCCTGGTCGACCGGCTGCAGGTTGAGCTCCTCGATGTTGACGTGCGCGGGCAAGCCGGCCACCCAGGCGATGGCGCGCGCGACGTCGCCGGCGTGGAGCGGCGTGAGCCCCGCGTAGACGGCCGCGGCCTGCTCCCCGCTGCCGAGGCGCACGAGCGAGAACTCAGTCTCGTCGACCAGCCCCGGGTTGATGCAGGTCACGCGCACGCCGCTGCCGAGCAGCTCGAGGCGCAGCGCCTTGCTGATCACGCGCACGGCGGCCTTGCTGGCGCAGTAGACCGAGCCGCCCTCGTAGGTCTCGAGGCCCGCCAGGCTGCCGAGGTGGACGACGTGGCCGGCGCCGCGCGCGGCCATCGGCTGCACGAAGCGGCGCGTCACGCGCAGCAGGCCCATGACGTTCACGGCGAGCATCTCCTCCCAGCCGGCCTCGTCGGCGGCCGCGGCCGTGGGGATGCGGGCGACGCCGCGCGCGAGGCCCGCGTTGTTGACGAGCAGGTGCACGCCGGAGGGCGCGGCCGCGCGCTCGGCGGCCGCCGCGAAGCGCTCGACCGAGGCCGCGTCGGTCACGTCGAGCGCCTGCGCCACGACCGCCACGTCGTGCGCGGCCGTCAGCTCGGCGGCCAGCGCCTCGAGCCGCGGCAGGCGCCGCGCCCCGAGCACGAGCGACATCCCCGCGCGCGCCAGCTCCTGCGCCGTCGCCGCTCCGATGCCGGCCGAGGCGCCGGTGATCGCGGCCCAGCGCCCGCGCAGGCCCGGCTCGGCCGGGCTCACGACTGCCCCAGCGCGGCCAGGATGAAGGCCGTGCTGTCCGCGGCCTCGGCGATGCGCATCTCGACCGGCTTGCCGGCGCCGTGCCCGGCGCGCGTCTCGATGCGCAGCAGCACCGGGCCGTCGCCGGCCTGCGCGGCCTGCAGCGCGGCGCCGAACTTGAACGAGTGCGCCGGTACGACGCGGTCGTCGTGGTCGGCCGTGAGCACGAGCGTGGGCGGGTAGCGCGTCCCCGGGCGGATGTTCTGCAGCGGCGAGTAGGCGCGCAGGTACGCGAACTGCGCCGGGTCGTCGGCGCTGCCGTACTCGGGCACCCAGGCCCAGCCGATCGTGAAGCGGTGGAAGCGCAGCATGTCCATCACCCCCACGCCGGGCACCGCGCAGCCGAAGAGCTCGGGACGCTGCGTGAGCGCCGCGCCCACGAGCAGCCCGCCATTGCTGCGCCCGCTGATCGCGAGCCGGTCGGGCCGCGTCCAGCCGCTGGCGTGCAGCCACTCGGCCGCGGCGATGAAGTCGTCGAAGACGTTCTGCTTGCGCTCGAGCATGCCCGCCTGGTGCCAGGCCTCGCCGTACTCGCCGCCGCCGCGCAGGCTGGGCTGCGCGACGAGCCCGCCACGCTCGAGGAAGGGGATCAGCGCGGCGTTGAAGCCGGGCGTCAGCGCGATCGAGAAGCCGCCGTAGCCCTGCAGCAGCGTCGGCCGCTCGCCGTCGGGCTGCAGCCCGCGCCGGTGCACGAGGAACATCGGCACGCGCGTGCCGTCGCGGCTGGTGACGGCGACCTGCTCGGTCACGAAGTCGTCCGGGTCGAAGCGCAGCTCGGGACGCCAGTGCACGCGGGCCCGGCCGCTCTCGACGTCGAGCGCCTCGACGAGCGCAGGCTCGGTGAAGGACGAGTAGCCGAAGTAGACCGTGCCGGCCTCGCGCGCGCCGTCGATGCCGCTCACCGTCCCGAGCCCGGGCAGCTCGACCTCCTGCGGCGGGCCGCCGTCGAGCCCGGCCAGCACGAGCCGGTCGTGCGCGTCGTGCAGGTAGGCGAGCAGCAGCCGGTCGCGGAAGAGCCAGGCGCCGCGCAGCGCGTCGTCCTGCTCGGGCACGAGCGTGGTCCACGCGCTGCGCTCGGGGTGGCGCGCGTCGACCGCCACGATGCGGCTGTGCGGCGCGTCGAGGCGCGTCTTCAGGTAGAAGCGGTCGCCGTCGTTGCCCACGTAGTCGAGGTCGGTGTCCCAGGCGTCGTTGAGCGCGATCCACGGCGCCGACGGGTCGTCCTCGGGACGCACGTGGAGCAGGTTGCGGTCGGGCGCCCCCATCCAGGTCGAGCGCACGAGCCAGCGGCCGTCGTCGCTGACCACGGCGGTCGTGTTCCAGGTCGGCTCGGTCGGGTTCTCGAACACGAGCGCGTCCTGCGACTGCTCGTCCCCCAGCCGGTGGACGTACAGCTTCATGCTCGTGTTCGAGCCCGAGCGCGTGTCGCCGGGGGGCGGCGTCGGGTAGCGGCAGTAGTAGAAGCCGCTGCCGTCGTGCTTCCACGCGGGCGTCGAGAACTTGACCCAGGCGAGCACGTCGGGCGTGTCGCGCCCCTCGATCGCGTCGCGCACGTGGATCGTGCGCCAGTCGGAGCCGCCCTCCGAGATCGAGTAGGCCACGTGGCGGCCGTCGCGGCTGGGGCTCGACTCGCCCAGGGCCAGCGTGCCGTCCGCGCTCCAGGTGTTCGGATCGATGAGCACGCGACCGCCGGCGCCGCTCGAGTCCTCGGGCCCGGCGCCCGCCATGAGCACGCTCTGCGCCTGCAGCCCGTCGTTGCGAGACCAGGTCCACAGCCCGCCGTGGCGCACCGGCGGCGAGAGGCGCGGCGTGCTCCACAGCTCGGTGAGCCGGGCGCGCAGCGCCTCGCGCTGCGGCAGCGCCGCGAGCACCGACTCGGTCAGCGCGTTCTGCTCGGCGACCCAGGCCGCCGTCTGCGGGCTGTCGTCGTCCTCGAGCCAGCGGTAGGGATCGGCGACGCGCACGCCGTGGTAGTCGTCGACCTGCTCGACGGTCGCCGTCGCCGGGTAGCGCACTGCCGGCAGCGACGCCGGCACCGCCGCCGCGGGCGCGCGCGGCGCGCTGGGCGGCGGCGACCCGCTGCTGCAGCCGGCGAGCGCGGCGCCGAGCAGCGCGACGGCGAGCGCCGAGCGGGCGGCCCGTCCCTCGTTCGCGCGGCGGCGGATCTGGATCGCGGGCGGCAAGGCGCGGCATTCTAGTGGACGCCGCCCCGTCCCGGACCCTCCCATGCCCGCGCCCCTTCCGCCCGCGCTCGCCGTGCTGCTCCCCGGCCTGCTGCTGCTCGGTTGCAGCAGCCGGCCGGTCGACGCGGCCGACCGCAGCGACCCGTCCGCACCGCGCTGGCCGGACGCCGCCGGCGACATCGCCGACGAGCGCCTCGCCGCGCTGGCCTCCGACCTGTGGGAGGAGACGCTGCGCGCCAACCCGGTCTTCGCCAGCAACCACGGCGACGAGCGCTACCTCGGCCGGCTCGAGGACGTGACGCCGGCCGGCGTCG
>Ga0111539_10005917_pt1 | contig 15797 bp, 14 predicted proteins | sample RhiMethybrSRZTD1_FD_79667 | JGI IMG/M metagenome (GOLD analysis project Ga0111539, IMG submission 79667) | Populus rhizosphere microbial communities from Tennessee, USA - Rhizosphere MetaG P. TD hybrid SRZTD1 (version 2) (version 2) | ecosystem: Host-associated > Plants > Roots > Rhizosphere >... | reverse complement strand
GGCGTCCCGAGTCGCTGCCGGACCTGCAGCGGGTCATCGAGCTCGAGCCCCACTCCTCTCGCGGCCAGTTCGTGGCCGGCATGCTGGCCTTCGAGCAGGGGCACCCCGAGCAGGCCGAGCCGCCCTTCCGCAAGGCGATCGAGCTCGAGTCGACGAACGCCCGCGCGCTCTTCGGCCTGGCGCGGATCTGCATCGACACCGGGCGGCTCGACGAGGCCGACCAGCTGCTCGCGGCGGCCGCGCTGATCATCACCGACCCGGTCGACGTGCGTCCGCTGCAGCAGGAGATCGCACAGAAGCGGGCCGCCTCGGCCGCGGGGCCGTAGCGGCGCCCGGCGCGCGGCGCATCAGCGCCGCGGCGCGGTCCCCGCCAGCAGCGCCGCCCCGATGAGCCCGGCATCCTCGCCGAGCTGCGCCATCTCGACCGGCACGGCGCCGGCCGCCGCGGCGAGCGGGTGCGGGTCGACCGCGCGGCGCGCCGTCTCGAGCAGCTCCGGCGTGGCCAGCGCGACGCCGCCCGCGATGACGACGAGCTCGGGGTCGAGCAGCGTGACGAGCAGCTTGCACAGCGCCGCGAGCGCGTCCTGCGCGTCGCGCAGCAGCGCCGACGCGCGCGGGTCGCCAGAGCGCCAGAGCTCGACGAGCTCGGCCGTCGTCGCCTGCAGGCCCGCGACGCGCGCGCGCTCGACGAGCGCCGCGCCGCCCAGGTAGGACTGGTAGCAGCCGCGGTGGCCGGCCGGACACTCCGGGCCCTCGGCCTTCCAGATCGCATGGCCGCCCTCGGCCGCCATGCCGCGGTGCCCCTCGAGCAGCAGCCCGCCGCTCACGAAGCCCGTGCCCACGCCCGTGCCGACGAAGATCGCCACGAGGTCGCGGCGCCTCGAGCGGTGCGCCTCGGCGAGCGCCGCCGCGTTGACGTCGTTGACGAGGCGCACGGGCAGGCCCAGGGCGTCGTGCAGCGGCGGGCCGACGACCGCGTCGTGCAGCCTGAGCGAGGGCGACTCGAAGACGCGGCCGCTGGCGGTGTCGGTGTAGCCGGCCATCGCCAGCCCGACGGCCGCGGGCCGCGCGTCCGCCGGCGCCGCCGCGAGCTGCGCGCGGCCCTCCTCCACGAGCGCGGCGACGAGCGCGTCGCAGCTCTCGACCGGCGTCCGGCGGTCGCGGCGCGAGAGCAGCCGCCCGTCGTCCTCGACCCGCGCGCTGCGCAGGTGCGTGCCGCCGACGTCGAAGGCGATCACGCTCACGGTGCGCCCGTCACCGGCCGCGGGCTGCTGGCCGCCGAGCGCACGCAGGCGCGCTGCCAGTTCGCGAAGGAGGTCTGCATGGCCTCGGCCTGCTGCCGCGCCGCGGCGTCGCCCTGGAGCAGGAGGTCGACCAGCGCGCCGGGGTCGCGCTGCAGGTCGTAGAGGCTCGTCGCGCCGCTGCCGTTGTCGCGCACCGTGAGCCAGCGTCCCACGCGGCTCGCATCGAGGTCGCGGGTGGTCGTGCCGGGATAGGGCCGCAGCACGGAGTGGCAGATCTGGTCGGAGTCGGCGGGCGCGAAGGGCGGCGGCAGCCGGCCCTGCAGCCCGGCCTGGCTGCTGAGCTGGCCGAGGGTGGCGAGCAGCCGCGTGACGTCGACGAGCTCGATGGGCTGCGCCTCGACGAAGGGCCCGCCGTCGTGCGCGCGCACGCCCGGCCCGGCGAGGATGACCGGCACGCACACGACCTCGTCGAAGAGCGTCTGCCCGCGCTGCCGCCCGTTGTGCTCGTAGAACTCCTCCCCCGCGGTGCCGACGACGGCGACGAGCGTGCGCTCGAGCAGCCCGCGCGCGCGCAGGCCGTCGAGGAGCCGGCCGATCGCGCGGTCGACGCGGCCGACCTCGGCGTCGTAGAGCGTGCCGACCTCGTGGGCCAGCGCCTCGGCCGAGCCCGGCCGGCTGTCGAGGCGGCGCAGCGACACGACGAGCGAGTCCGGCGGGCCGCCGGGCGGCAGGCGCGCGAGCGCGTCGTCCGAGGGCGCCCAGGGCTCGCGCGCGAGGTCGGCGAAGTGGAGCGTGAGGAACCAGCGGAACTGGCTGGCGTCGACGAGCCAGTCGAGCGCGCGCTCGACGAGCACCTCCGCGGGCAGCGCCTCGCTGAGCTGCGTCTCGTAGCCGCGGTCGAGCCCGGTCTGCGCCGAGAGCTCGGCGCTCGACGAGAAGCAGGCCGTCGTCAGGCCGCTCCAGGCGGCCGTCTGCGCCAGCGTCGGCAGGCGCGTGTCGAGCACGCCGCGCGAGGGCAGCCCCAGGCCGTGGCTGAGCGGCGAGACGCCGGTGAGCACGCTGCCGAGGTTGGGCAGGGTCCAGCTGCTCGGGCCGTAGACGCGGTGCCAGCGCCCGCCGCGCGCGGCGAGCGCGTCGATCGCCGGCGTGGCGGCGCCGGTCCAGCCGGCGCAGCCCAGGCGGTCGGGCCGCAGCGCGTCGACCAGGATCAGGCACACGTTCACGGCGCGCTGCTCGGGGTCGAGGCGGCGCTGCACCGCTTGAGGGGCGTGCACCGAGAGGTCGGCCACGCCGACGAAGAGCGTGCCGGCCTCCTCGCAGCGCAGCGAGACGAGCAGCGAGTGCCCGGCCGCGGCCGAGAGGTCGATGCGCGTGAGCGTCTCGACCGACTGCTCGCCCTCGGGCAGCGCGACGGGCACGACCGCCAGCGGCTTGTCGTCGGCCGACACGACCACGCGTCCGGTGCTCGTCAGCCCCTCGGGCCAGGGGTTGGCGACGTGGAGCAGGATCTCGAGCCAGGCCCGTGGCGGAAGCGTCGCGGTCTCGACCGAGAGCGGCACGCCGCGGTCGAGCGCGACGCACAACGGGCCGTCGAGACCCGCGCGCAGGCGCTCGCCGGTGGCCGGCGCCGCGAGGGGCGCCTCGCCCGCGCGGCCGAGCAGGTCCTCGCGCGTGGACGCGGCGAAGAGCGGGTGCTCGGTCTCGTCCACGCCGCGGCCGGTCGACTCGAGCACGACGTCGGCCACGCCGAAGGCGCCGCTCGCGTCGCCGGCCGCCGCGACGGGCGCCGACAGCTCGACGGTCACCGTCTCGCCGGGCGCGGCCGACAGCGGCACGCGGCGCTCGGTCCAGCGCCCCGCCGTCGCGGCGTGCTGCTCGAGCACGGCCGGCGCGCCGGCCGACAGCCGGCGCACGACGAGCGTGCCGTCCGCGCCCGTCGCGCCGTCGACGAAGCGCAGCACCGGCTGCTCGCCCGGCACGGGGAAGCTGAAGCGCAGCGACCGGCCGGCCGGCACCGTCCAGGCCAGGCGCGCCTCGTCGCCGAGCGCCAGCAGCGCGGGCGCGACCGCTCCCGTGTCGGGCGTCAGGCGCAACCGGGCGTCGACGCGGTAGTCGGGCTGCTTCTGGTGGCGCCACCAGGCCACGAAGCCGACGAGCAGCGCGACGACCACGAGCAGGCGCACCGCGGCGAGGACCGCGCCCCGCCCCGAGGGTCTCACGGCACCGCCTGGCCTGCCTGGACCAGGGCCTGGATCTTGGCCATGAGGTACTCGGCGTCGTCGAAGTTGTCGTCGAACTCCTCCCAGTCGTTCGACGCGCGGATGTTCGTGGCCAGCAGGCCGCCCTTGCGGATGACCTCCTCGGCCACGCGCAGGGCGACGCGGAAGTCGTTGCCCTCGATCGGCTCGATGACCGCGAAGACCTTGCGGCGCGACGGGCCGCGCACCCGGCGCTGGCTCGTGCCGTAGACCCAGTCGCTCTCGATGCGGCCGCTCTGGGGCTCGCGCTTGCGCACGATGAAGCCCTCGGCGTCGATCGTCGTGAGCACGAGGTTGTAGAGCACCGAGTAGGTCACGTCGTTGACGCGCGTCTCGGCCCAGCGCTCGGGCGTGCTCGAGCAGCCCGTCGAGAGCAGCGCCGGCAGCAGCAGCGCCAGGAGCAGCAGCGGCGGCGCGACGCGGGACGGCATGGGCCGGCCCATCCTAGTCGCGCGCGCCGCCCGAATCACGGGTGCGCGACTGGAACTCGAGGCGCAGCGGGACCTCCGACCACGGCAGCAGGTCCTGGAGCTCGTGCATGAGGTAGCGGCGCCAGGAGTCGTCGAACAGCGCCGGCTCGTTGACGAAGAGCCGCACCGTGGGCGGGTGCGTGGCCACCAGCGTGCCGTAGTAGACCTTGCCGATGCGCCCGCCCACCGGCTTCGGCCGGCGCTTCTCGGCGGCGCGCTGGAGCGCGCGGTTGAGCTCGCCGGTGCCCACCCGCGCGCCGGACTGGTCGTGGAGCTGCGCGGCGAGCTCGAGGAGCGGGTCGAGGTTGAGCCGCTCGAGGGCCGAGATGAACGCGATCGGCGCGCTCGCCAGGCCGGGCAGCGTCTTCTGCAGATACTCGACGTAGGCCTCGGTCGTGGCGCGGTCGCGCGCCAGGTCCCACTTGTTCACCACGATGATGCAGGGCACGGCGCGCTCCTGCGCGGCGCCGGCCAGCTCGCGGTCGATGCGGCCGACCTGCTCGGTGCTGTCGATCATGAGCAGCACCACGCCCGCCCGGCGCAGCGAGCGCAGCGCGCGCGCCTGGCTGTAGAACTCGACCGAGTCGGAGATGCTGCGATCCTTGCGCAGGCCGGCCGTGTCGATGGCCACGAAGCGGCGGCCGACACGCTCGAAGGGCACGTCGACCGCGTCGCGCGTGGTGCCCGGCACGGGCGAGACGATCACGCGCGGCTGGTCGACGAGCGCGTTGACGAGCGTGGACTTGCCCACGTTCATGCGTCCCATGATCGCGAGGCGCACGAGATCGGGCGGGGGCTCCTCGGCGGGCGCGACGTCCCCCAGGCGCTGCAGGATCTGCTGCTTGAGCTCGGTCATTCCGGTGCGCTCGCGCGCCGAGACGAGCACCGGCTCGCCGAAGCCGAGCGCGTGGGCCTCGCCGGCGCCGCCGATGTCGCCGCGGCCCTCGACCTTGTTGGCCACGACGAGCACCGGCAGCCCGTGGCGCCGCAGCCGCTCGGCCGCCTCGCGGTCGAAGGGCGTGACGCCCTCCTTGGCGTCGATGACGAGGAGCACGAGGTCGGCCAGCTCGAGCGCGGCTTCGATCTGCGCCTCGACGTCGTCGAGCAGGTGCGTGGTGTCCGACAGCCCCATGCCGCCCGTGTCGACGAGCTCGATCGCCTCGCCCTCGTCGAGGCGCAGCACGAAGCTGAGGCGGTCGCGCGTGACGCCGGCCATCGGGTCCTCGATCGAGAGGCGGCGGCCGGCGAGCGCGTTGAAGAGCGAGCTCTTGCCGACGTTCGGCCGGCCGGCGATGACCACGCAGGGCGGGACGCTCATCGCACCCTCAGCAGCTTGTGGACCTGCGGCACGACGCGCACGTCGAGGCCGGCGCGGGCCAGCGCGTCGACGAGCGGGTCGAGCCGCTCGCGCGGCAGCGGTGGGCTGCCGCCCAGCGGCGTGACCGGCTGCAGGAAGACCGGGCGGCCCGGTGCATGGCGCGCGAGCAGCTCGGCCACGCGCGCGAGCTCGGCCGGCGTCGTGTCGCCGTCGGCGATGAGCTTGAAGAAGGTCTCGCTCTTGTCGAGCGCGCCCGACGCCAGCACGGCCGCGTGGCGCTCGAGCACGTCGGGCAGGCCGGTGGCCGAGGGCAGCTTGATGTCGCAGGCGATCCAGCGGCAGAGCGGGGCCACGCGCTGCAGCGCCTCGCGGTGCAGGCCCGAGGTCTCGAGCATGACCGGCCGCCCGAGCGCCTCGACGAGCGCGGCGCAGAAGTCGGGCTGCTCCATGGGCTCGCCGCCGGTCAGCGCGACGGGCGCGGGCTCGACGTCCGGCTCGGCCGGGTCAGCGGCCTCGACGAGCTGGCAGACCTGCTCGACGGTGAGCGGGTTGTCGAGGCGCTCGCTGGTCCGGCCCGGCACCGCGACGGACAGCGGCGGCCGGAAGGCCCACGCCGTGTCGCAGTAGCGGCAGCCGACCTCGCAGCCGGCGAGGCGCACGAAGACCATCCGCCGCCCGAGCAGCAGGCCCTCGCCCTGCCAGCTGCGGAAGACCTCCGCGAGAGGCGCGACGACGCTCGACGACGACCGGCTCATGGATGACCCCGGAGGGCAAGAACCGGCGCGCGCGGACTACTTCTTGCCGGCGGGCTTCGCCGCGGGCGCGCCCTTGCCTGCGGCCGCGGCGGGCGCGGCCTTCGCCGCACCCTTGGCCCCGGCCTTGCCGGCCTCGGCCGCCGGCGCGGCGCCCGCAGCCGCGGCCTCGCCCGGCGCGCCCGCGACCACCGCCGCCTCCTTCTTCTCCTTGACCTTCTTGCGGATCTTGGCGCCCGTGCGCACCTTGGGCAGGCCGAAGACCGACTCGCCCTCGCCCACTTTCTTGGCCTTCTTGAGCGCCTCGAGACGCTCGAAGCGCGTCCACACGTTGCGCGAGCGCATCAAGCCTTCCTTGACCTTCAGGCTGCGATGGATGGACATGGCGCGCTCCTCGGCGACGGGCGGAAAGGGGCCCGTATCGTGCACGCCGACGGCCCGGCGTCAAGGCGCGGCGGGCGTCTCGATGAGCTTGGCGTCCCGGAAGGGCGCCGGATCGCCGATCGGCCCGGTGATGGCGCGCAGGCGGCCCAGCACGTCCTTGAGGGCCCCCGCCGTGCGGCCGTTGCCGACCAGCACCGTGTAGCGGCTGTGGACGCCGTCCTTGACCGGCGGGTAGCCGAGCACGCGCACGTCGGGCAGGCCGCGGCCGCGCAGCATGTCGCGCACGGCCAGGGCGTGGTTGTGGTTGGCCTCGGTGCCGGTGTAGTCGGCCGCCAGGATCGTGAAGTCGCCCGTCGCGGCGGCGGTGCTGAAGACCGTCTCGGACTTCAGCGCCGGCGCGCCCGCGGCGGCGCCGGCCACGTAGAGCACGAGGCCCGCGGCGACGACGAGCACCGAGTAGAGCAGCAGCCGGTTCGTGCGCGGACGTCCGGTGGTCGCCGCGCGCTCCTTGCGCGCCGCCGCGACGAGCGGCGCCATCGGCCGCGCGCGCGGGGCGCTGGCCACGATCTTGCCCGGCAGCGTGCGCCGCTCGCGCGTCGCGGTGTCGAAGCCGATCGCCTGCTGCCTGAAGATGTTGAGCGGGTGCTCTTTTCCCATGGCCGCCATTCCACAGGGAACTGCGAGACGGCCTGCAAGCTAGGACACCGCCGAGGCCATTTCCAGCGTGAAGGCGGTCCTCGCTGCGCGAAGTCGCGCCCGGCCTCCGCCCCCCGACTGCGCCTGGCGGGCGCTGCAAGCACAACGCCGAGGACAAGGACAGTGTCCCGCCGGATAGGCGCCCTAGTCGGGCTACGCCCGGTGTCGACGTTCGCTGCGCTCGGCCGGCAGCCGCAGCCGCGGCGGACTGCAGCTCACAGCGCCACGACTCGCGCCTTTCGTCCAGTCGGCGGGGCTGCCCGCGCGAGGCGCTGAGTCGGGTGGTGCGCAGGCCGACCTTTTGCGCCAGTCCGGCGCCTTGATCGGCCAGGGGCGTGCACGCCAGCCGCTCTCGGCAAGGCAGCTACGGCCTGTCACCCGTGTCCACGTTGCGCCGGACGGTCTTGGCGCAACGTCGGCCGGAGCACCCCCGACTCAGCGCCGAAGCGCGGTCTCAGCGCCGAGGCGCGCCAGCGTGCCGGAGCTGGTCGCGGAACAGCGCCTCCTCGTCGGCCAGCGTGCGCCCGGTCGCGGCGCGGTAGGCCTCGTCGACGGGATGGGCGCCCACATCCTGCACCCAGTCCATGACCGGGCCCAGGCCGTGGAAGTTCACGACGTGGTCGACGAAGGCGTAGCTGACCAGGTAGGCCAGCTCGACCTGGTCCTTGTCGGCGATCTCCATGAAGGACGCCGGCAGCGCGGTCACGCTCGGCACGGCGTCGCGCGCGAGACCGTGCGCGTCGAGGTAGGCGGCCAGCTTGGCCAGGCCCTGGCCGCGGCCTTCGCCCATGACGTCGGCCAGCCCCTCGTTGAGGAACACCGGGCAGCCCGGCGAGAGCTCCGACACGATGAGGTGCGTGAACTCGTGCCGGAAGGCGGACTCGATGACGGGCAGGTCGCGCTCGACGTCGTCGATCGGCAGGCGGATCTTGCGGTCGAACAGGCCGCCCACCCAGTCGTGCGTGCCGGTGACCTGGCGGAAGGCGTCGGGCGGGTAGAGCACGACCGTGGCCCGGCGCTGCGGGCTCACGTTGAGCGACGCACAGACCTCGGCCCGCGAGCGGTCGAGCACGTTGGCCAGGCGCACGCTCATGAGCGGGCCCTTGCTCTGCGACGGCCCGCGGATGATGAAGAAGGGCGTGGTGTCCGTGCGGTAGTCCTTCTCGACCGCGTACTGCCGCGCGGTGCGGTCGGCCGCCGTGCGCGCGAGCGCGGCCAGCTCGGCGTCGCTCGAGGCCGCGGCCTTCTCGTAGGCCTGCTGCGCGCCGGGCAGGTCGTCCTGCAGGCTCGAGATGTCGCCCAGCAGCAGCCAGCCGTCGAGCGCGTCGGGGTGTCGCTCGAGCAGCGTGCGCACGACCTTCTCGGCCTCCTCGAGCCGGTAGCGGCGCAGCAGGAGCTGGCCGAGGTGCATCGCGTAGCCGCTCTCGTCGGGGTTGAGCTCGACGGCCTTCTTGTAGTCGGCGCCGGCCTGGTCGAGGCGGTAGTCCGCGAGCGACTGCTGCCCGCGCTTGAAGTAGGCCCAGGCCAGGTTGCCGCGGATGACGGGCTGCGTCGGGTCGAGCTTGAGCGCCTTCTCGAGGAGCTCCACGGCCTCGCCGGGCTGGTTCTTCTCGAGCGCGGCGCGCGCGCGGTCGTTCAGGCTCGCGAGGTCGTCGCCCGGCGCGGCCCGCGCGACCGGCGCGGCCGGTGCGGCGCGCACGGGCGGCGCCCACTCGGACTGCGCGACCGGCGCCGTGGCCACGGTCGCGAGCGCGAGTGCGAGCGGCAGCAGCGGCGCGAGCCGGGCCGGGCGCGGAGCGGAGCTCATGGGGCGACCTCGTCGCGCGCCGCCTCGACGAACAGCCGGTAGCGGTAGGGCAGCCCGTGCCGGTCGTGCACGGCGCGCAGCTCGGCATGGTAGCGCTCGTAGACCGCCGGCATCTCCGATTCCCAACCCGGGTCGCAGAAGTAGACGCGGCAGCCCAGCGGACGGCCCGCGCGGTTGCGGCACAGTCCATCGACATACCAGGGGCAGCGTCCTGAGGGCGCGTCGGGCACGCCGCCGGCGGCGGCACGGGCGGCCGCGGTCTCGAGGTCGGTGGCGTACAGGCGGTGGTCGCTGCGCTCGAAGTCGCAGCAGCGGCCCGAGAGCTCGCAACGCGGGCGGCGCGCCGCGATCTCGGCGTCGACGCGCGCGTAGAGCGCGGCCAGCTCCTCCTGCGCGGCCCTGAGCGGCGCGTCCATCAGCGGTTGCGGCGCCGGCGCATCCGCTCCTCTCGGCGCCGGGCGTGGAGCGCGCGCTCCGCCTCGTCCTGGCCCTCGGCGGCCGGCTCGACCTCGAGCGTGCGCTTGCCGGCGATCTGGTCCTCGATGTCCGCCATGAGCTCCTGCGGGCTCTGGTAACGGATGTCGCGGTCCTTGGCCATCATCTTCTCGATGAAGTAGTGCATGTGCGCGCTGATGCGGCCGCCCTTGGTGGCCGCGGCCGACAGGCCCTCGAGCACGGCCTTCTGGACCAGCTCGGCGTCGTCGCCGGTGAAGGGCAGCTCGCCGAGCACCATCTGGTAGAGCGTCGCGCCGAGCGAGTAGATGTCGCTGCGCACGTCGAGGTCGGTGCGGCCCTGGGCCTGCTCGGGCGAGAGGAAGGCCGCGGTGCCCGACGTCGTGCCGCCCGCGGCGCCCGCGCCCCCGCCCGAGGCCGCGAAGCCGAGGTCGATGACCTTCACCGCGTTCTCGGCCGTGACCAGGATGTTGGCCGGCTTGATGTCGCGGTGCACCAGCCCCTGCTCGCGCAGGTACTCGAGCGCGCGCGCGACCTGCAGGATCACGAAGAGCGCGCCGTCCTCGTCGAAGGCGCCGCCCTGCGCGATCATGTCCTGGAGCGTGCGGCCGTCGACGAGCTCCATGAAGAAGAGGTAGTGCTCGCCGAAGCGCCCCGCGCGCAGGCCCTTGACCACGTTCTCGTGCTCGAGGCGCTTGAGCAGCGCGGCCTCGCCGAGGAAGGCCTTGACCGCGTCGGGCCGGGCCGCGAGCTCGGCGTGCAGGATCTTGAGGGCTTCTTGCCGCCCCTCGACGGCGTGCCGCACCTGGTAGACCCGCGCCGTTCCGCCCTCGCCGAGCTTGCGCACGTACTCGTAGCCGGGCAGCCCGGGCACGTCGTCGCCGTCGGTGTGGAAGTAGAGAAGCAGGCGCTCCTTGTCGATGAGGCCGCGGCGTAGCGCCAGCGACGACAGCCCCACGGGCTGGCCCGCGGCGGCCGCGGCCTTCGCGGCCGCGAACAGCTCGCCCACCGCGTCACGCGGCAGCACGCCGCGCATCGCCAGCTTGCCGAAGAGCCGGGCTTCGGTGGCCGGATCGGGTTTCATCGAGCAAATCGTAACCCTCGACTCGACCAGCCGCCATCGCGCGGGGCGCGCCGGTCAAATCGGAGCGGCTCGATCCGCGCGCCACGGCGGGCGCTCAAGGCCGCGCGCGCGGGCGGCCGAAAGGGCGCACCGGTCCAGCACCGGAGAGACGTGTGAACGCCCGCGACGATGCCGTGGTCCTGAAGTACTGCGAGATCCTCGACGAGTTCATCCGCGTGCGCACCACGTCGGAGGAGGAGTGCCCGCGGCTGCTCCAGGGCGCCGACGTGAGGAGCCGCGCGGCCTACCATCAGTTCGTGGTCTCGCTCTGCGTGCTCGACTACGACAGCCAGGTGCTGCCGCTCTTCGAGCGCCAGAACAAGATCTACCAGCCCGAGGCGCTGGTCGAGCTGCTCTACCAGATCTGCATCGAGGTCAACCCGCACCTCGAGATCCACAGCGTGACGCTGCCGGCCGCGGGCGCGAGCGCGGGCGGCGCCGTCCCCGAGGGCGCGCCGGCCGCGGGCGCCGCCGAGGAGGACCCCGCGCGCCTCGAGGCCGAGCGCAAGGCGCTGCAGAAGCGCGTGCTCCACATCGAGGACGCGCTGGCCGGCTCGGTCATCGGCCAGCCGCGCGCCGTGCGCTCGATCGCGCAGGCCGTCAAGAAGGCCGCGGTCGGCCTCAAGGACCCGCGCAAGCCGGTCGGCGTCTTCCTCATGGTCGGGCCGACGGGCACGGGCAAGACCGAGATGGCCAAGGCGCTGACGCGCCACCTCTACGGCAGCCTCACGCACCTCGTGCGCATCGACTGCAGCGAGTACGCCCTGCCCCACGAGTACGCCAAGCTCATCGGCGCGCCGCCCGGCTACATCGGGCACAACGAGGGCGGCCAGCTCACCGAGGCCGTCAAGCAGAAGCGGGCCTGCGTGATCCTGTTCGACGAGCTCGAGAAGGCGCACGAGAAGGTCCACAACCTGCTCCTGCAGCTCATGGACGAGGGCGTGCTCACCGACAGCAAGGGCGAGGCGGTCAACTTCACGCGCTGCATCGTGCTCATGACGAGCAACATCGGCGTCGAGGACATCCGCAAGCTCCAGAGCCGCGTCGGCTTCGACGTCGTCGACCGCCACCTCGACCCGGCCACGCTCGACGACGCCATGCACGGCGCGGTCAAGCGCACCTTCCGGCCCGAGTTCATCAACCGCCTCGACGAGGTCATCGAGTTCGACGCGCTCACGATGACCGACTGCCAGTCGATCGCGCGGCTGCAGCTCCGCGAGATGGCGGGCTACGTCGAGCGCACGGGCATCTCGCTGCGCTTCACGCCCGCGCTCGAGCGGCACCTGGCGCAGCTCGGGTGGTCGTCCGAGTACGGCGCGCGCGAGCTGCGGCGGCACATCCGCGACCGGGTCGAGCACCCGCTCACCGAGGCGCTCATCGCCGGCCGGTTCCGGCGCGGCGACAGCATCGCCATCGGCGTCAAGGGCAAGGGCCAGATCTCGATGTCGCGCGCGCGCGTGCGCGGCGCGACGGCCGCGGTGCGCGGCGAGCACGCCGGCAACGGCAGCGGCGCGGACGTCGGCGCGGTCCACGACGCGGGCGGCCAGCGCGGCGCGGCCTGAGGCCGGGGCTCGGCGCGCCGTCGCGAGCACGTCCCGCGCGGCGCGCCACTGCCGGCTTTCCCGCACCGGCCGCGCCCTGCGCGGCGGAATCCTCGGCAGTCGTCGACCGCCGCGGGACCGGACGCGCGCGCAGGGGCCGTGACGCTGGCCCACGGCCGGCGCAGACCGCTTGGTACGGAAGGTGCTTGAAGAGCTCGCGTGCAGACCCATTCGCGCGCACCGCGCACATCTCCTGCACTCGAGGAACCCCGATGGCAAACCCGAACACGATCTCCCCTGCCCCCATCCAATTCGGCGAAGACCTGGGCCTGGGCGGCGACCAGCCCCGCGAGAAGCTCCGTGAGCGGGCCACGGCGCTGCGCGATCGCGCCGGCCAGGCGCTCGAGCAGGGGCGCGAGCGGGTGCGCGAGTCCCCCGTCGCCTCGCTGGCCATCGCGGCCGGCGTCGGCGTGATCGTGGGCCTGCTCATCGGCCGCCGCCGCGTCTGAAGCTCGATCCGTGACCGGCCCCCAGCCCGTCCCTCGAGGCCCGGAGGCGCTGCAGGAGCTGCGTGAGCTGCTCTCGCGCCTGCAGCCGAGCGTCGGACGCTGGCTGGGGGCCGTGTCGGACCGCGGTCGCATCGAGCTCCGTCGCGCCTTCGCGTCCGCCGCGATCGAGCTGGTCCTGCTGGCCTGCGTCGGGGCGATCGTGGTGCGCGGCGTGATCCTGGTCGCCGACGGCGCCCTCGAACTGCTCGCAGCGCCCGGCGGATGGCTGTCGCCCGGAAGCGCCAAGCTCCTGGTCGGCGGCGCGCTCGCCGGCCTGGTCTTCGGGCTCTGGTTCATCCTCTCGCGACGCTTCGAACGGCGGGCGCGGGCCGCTGCCCGGCGCCGCAGGGAGGCGGCTGCCGAGGACGTCGGCAAGATCCTGCGCGCCGCCGAGTCGGCGGCGATCCGCAGCCTCGACGTCACCGCCTGGGCGCGCGCCCACCCTCTCGGCACCACGGCGACCGCCGCGGCGCTCGGGACGCTGGCCGGATCGCGGCTGGGCGGCGCGGCGCAGCGCGATCGGCCGCAGGAGCGGGACGAATCCGGACGCTCGCCGGTGGATGACGACCACCTTCGCCGAGAGCCGGGCCGCGCAGCCGCCTCCTCCGCCCTCCTGACGGCGGTCCTGCCGATCGCGCTCCACATGCTCGACGAGTGGCTGCCGGGCTCGTCGGCGGTCGGGCCGCCACCCGGGGAGAAGCGCGTGAACGGTCAAGGCCCAGGATCCGTGGGCTGAGCGCCCGCCCGCTGGGCTCCCGGGAAGCAGGCGGGACTGGCTCCCGCGTTGTAGGACATTCCGGCTTTGGTGATGTTCTTCACCGAGGTCCACAAATTGCCGTGGCTGCTGTCCGAGTCGTACGGGTTGCCGTTCGCGCCTTGGGCCGCGACTTCCCGAAGGCGCGAGGCCTGACCCACGACTCGGGATCCGCCCAGGGGGAGTATCCTCGGGCCGCATGCCCCGCCGCTTCGACGCCCGCCGCATCGACGGCATCGAGCAGAGCGACATCCGCAAGATGTCGCGCCTGTGCGCGGAGTTCGGGGGCGTCAACCTCGGCCAGGGCATCTGCGACCAGCCCACGCCGGACGCGGTGAAGCACGCGGCCAAGGCCGCGATCGACGCCGACCGCTCGATCTACAGCAAATACGAAGGCATCGACCCGCTGCGCGCGGCCATCGCGCGCAAGCTGGCCGACTACAACCGCCTGCCCTGCGATCCGGACACCGAGGTGCTCGTCACGGCCGGCAGCACGGGCGGCTTCGTGGCGGCGGCGCTCTCCTTCATCGAGGAGGGCGACGAGGTCATCCTCTTCTCGCCCTTCTACGGCTACCACCTCAACGTCCTGCGCCTGGCGCGCCCGACGATCCGCAGCATCACGCTGCGCGGCGAGGAGTGGGCCTTCGACCGCGACGAGCTGGCGCGCGCCTTCAACCGCAAGACCAAGGCGATCTGCATCAACACGCCCTGCAACCCCTGCGGCAAGGTCTTCACGCGGGACGAGCTCGAGTTCATCGCCGGGCTGTGCATCGAGCACGACTGCCTGGCGATCACCGACGAGATCTACGAGTACATCCTCTACGACGGGCGCGAGCACGTCTCGATCGCGACGCTGCCCGGCATGCGCGAGCGCACGATCACGCTCTCCGGCTTCAGCAAGACCTACAACATGACCGGCTGGCGGCTGGGCTACAGCGTGGCGCCGGCCGAGCTGACCGGGCCGATGGGCGTGATCGCCGACCTGCTCTACATCTGCGCGCCGACGCCGCTGCAGCACGGCGTGCTCGCGGCCTTCGACCTGCCGGCCAGCTACTACCGCGAGCTGCTCGACGACTACGCGCGCAAGCGGGCCACGATCATGGCGGCCTGCGACGCGGTCGGCCTGCGCAGCCTGCCGCCGCAGGGCAGCTACTACCTCATGGTCGACGTGCGCGACGCGGGCTTCGCCAGCGACCGCGAGGCGGCCGACGTGCTCATGCGCCGCTGCGGCGTGGCCACGGTGCCGGGCAGCTCGTTCTACGTCGACCCCGCCGACGGCGCGACACAGTTGCGCATCTGCTTCGCGAAGCAGGACCACGACCTCGCGACGGCCTGCGAGGGAATCGCGAAGCTGGCGCGCGTGCGCGCCTAGCAGCGCCGCCCTGCGCTCGGCAGCGAGCGCCCGGCATCCGCTAACATCCGCCCCATGAACAGGCGCGGGGGCGCTCTGGTCGGGCTCGCGACCGTGGCGATCGTCGCTGCGCTCGCGTGGTGGCTGCTCGCCGAGCGCGGCGCGGGCGGCGGTGAGCGCGGCGCCGCGAGCTCGAACGCGTCCTCGCAGGCGACCGCGCCCGTCGCGGCCCCGCTGCCTGAGGGCTCGCCGGCCGACGGCCCGTTGCCGCTCGTCGAGGCCGACGCGCCGGCCGAGTCGGCGGCGGCCGACGTGGCTCGCGCGGGCTCGGGCGCGACCCTGGACATCGCGCTCGTGCACGACGCCGACGGCACGCCCGTGCCGGACGTCGAGCTCGCCGTGGTCGGCACGCTCACCGACGTGGAGCCGCAGCGCGTGGCTCACAGAGCCGCGCACACCGCCGCCGACGGAACGGCGCGGGTGGAATTCGACCATGCGGTCCGGGTCTGGCTCGTGCGCGCCCTGCCCGGCGACCGTCACGCGCTCGTCGAGCTGCGGCCGGAGCCCGAGCTGGACATCGCGCTCGGAGCGTCCGAGCGCATCGAGCTGCGCGCCCAGCGCGGCGCCGTGGTGCGCGGACAGGTCGTCGACGAGGCGGGCACGCCCGTGCCGCAGGCCGCCGTGCTCGCCTGGTGCGACATGCGCTGGAACCTCGAGAACGGCGACGACTCGGTGCCGCCGCCCGACGCTCGCGCCGTGTGCGACAACGCGGGCCGCTTCGAAGTGGGCGGCCTGGGTCCGCAGCTCGTGCTCATGCCGCAGGCGCCGGGCTTGGCGCCCAGGAGCGGCGTCGCCGGGCCGATCGCCGAGGGCGCCGACGTCGGCGACGTGGCGCTCGTGCTCGGCGCTGCGCACGAGCTGGCCGGCCGCGTCGTCGACCCGGACGGGCGCCCCGTCGCGGGCCTGCGCGTGAAGGCCGGCCACTCGAGCATGACCCCCATCCAGGCCGGGCTCGACCCCTGCCCGCCGCTCAAGCTCCTGCAGACCACCGACGCCGAGGGCCGCTTCACGCTCGCGCCGCTGGCCGCGATCTCGTGG
>Ga0111539_10005916_pt1 | contig 15797 bp, 15 predicted proteins | sample RhiMethybrSRZTD1_FD_79667 | JGI IMG/M metagenome (GOLD analysis project Ga0111539, IMG submission 79667) | Populus rhizosphere microbial communities from Tennessee, USA - Rhizosphere MetaG P. TD hybrid SRZTD1 (version 2) (version 2) | ecosystem: Host-associated > Plants > Roots > Rhizosphere >... | reverse complement strand
CCCGCACAGCGTCGGCCGCCAGCTCGCCGACTGCGCCGCGCGCAGGCCCGACACCGACTGGCACCTGCCGCGCCTCTACGACTTCCTGCCCGAGCTCGGCGCCACCATCATCCAGGCGACGCATTCGCGCTACGTCGTGGACCTGAACCGCCCGCCCGACGGCTCGAACCTGTATCCCGGTCGCGACACGCCGCGCCTGTGCCCGGTCGACACGTTCCAGTCCGAGCCGCTCTATCCCGCCGGCGAGCCCGGCGAGGCCGAGATCGGCCGCCGCGTCGAGCAGGTGTGGCGGCCGTACCACCGGCGCCTCGCGGCCGAGATCACCCGCGTGCGCGCCGAGCACGGCGTGGTGCTGCTGTGGGATGCGCACTCGATCGTGTCGGTCGCCCCACGCCTCTTCGAGGGCCGTCTCGCGGACTTCAACCTCGGAACCGCCGATGGCGCCTCCTGCGATCGTGATCTCGCCGCCGCCCTTGCTGCCGCCCTGACGCGACATCCCGGCTACACGTCGGTGCTCAACGGGCGCTTCAAGGGTGGATACATCACGCGCCACTACGGCTCGCCCGCGCAGAGCGTGCACGCCGTGCAGATGGAGATGGCCGAGGCCACCTACATGGAGGAAACGTCTCCCTACGCGTTTGTTGCCGAGCGCGCGCAGGCGGTGCGACGCGTCCTGCGCGAGCAACTCGACATCGCCCTCGCCTGGGCGCGTCAACGGAGCCGGGGCTCGCGCGTTTAGCTGGGCAGGATCCGGCCCAAAGGAGAACTCATGAAGAAGACGATCCTGGCCCTCGCGGCCACGCTGCTGCCCATTGCCGCCAGCGCCACGTCGCCCGTTCCGCCCCCGCCGACGGCGTCGGAGGCACCGGCGGCCCCTCCCGCATCGGGCAACCCCGCTCCGACCCGCTTCGAGCCCAAGACCACGTTCGGCGATGTCGCCCGGGTGCTCTCCTCGCAGCCGGTGTTCGAGCGCTCGCCGCAGCGGCGCGAGTGCCGCATGGAAGGCACGGGCTACAGCACCACCGCCACGGAGCTGCCGCCCTGCGATGAGTCGTCGGGCAGCGGCGAGCGCATCGTCGCCTATGACGTGACCTACCAATACATGGGGCGCGAGTTCCGCATCCGCATGCCCTTCGACCCGGGCGAGCAGATGGCGGTGAACGTGGAAGTGCGCCCGCCGGGCCCGCCGCGCTCCGGCTACCGGATTCCCCAAACCCGCGGACCCTACTGAGCGACCACCTGCCATGAAAAAAATCGCCTTCGCCATCGCCACCCTGTTCACCGCGGCCGCTCCGGCGCTCGCGGCCGACACCTTCACCGACCGCGCGCGCGTGGTCTCCGTGAATCCCATCGTCGAACGCATCCCCGTCTCGCGCGAGCAGTGCTGGAACGACAAGGTCCGCACCTACGAAGAGCGGCGCGTGACCCGCAGCGACACCGGCGCGGTGATCGGCCCCGGAACCGTGCTCGGCGCCATCGTCGGCGGCGTTGCCGGCCACCAGGTGGGCAGTGGCCGCGGCAACGACGCCGCCACTGCGGCCGGCGCCGTGATCGGCGGCCTCGTCGGCAACCAGGTCGACAGACAGCAGGGCAACGTCGGTCCCGGCGGCCCGCCCGTGACCAGCGTCGAGCGCGTGCCTGTCGAGAGAGACGTCCAGCGTTGCCGCACGGTCCAGGAAGTACGCGAGGCGCAGGTGGGCTACGACGTCCGCTACGTCTACAACGGCCGCGAATTCAACGCGCGCCTGGATCGCGACCCCGGTCGCTACCTGCAGTTGGCGGTGCACCTGGAGCCCCGCGAGGGCGTGGAGCCGCCGCCGCATCGCCCCCGCCACTGAAAACAACGGTGGGTTTCCGGCCAGCGATCGTCCACGAGAGCTCGGCCGGATCCCCGGCATCCCAGATCGCGTAGTCGGCACGCATTCCAGCCTCGAGAACGCCACGGTCCTCGAGGCCGAGTGCTTTTGCGGCATGCACCGTGGCACCTGCGAGCGCCTCCTCGGGCGTCAGGCGAAAGAGCGTGCACGCCATGTTCATCGCGGTGGCGAGCGAGGTGAGCGGCGAGGTGCCGGGGTTGCAATCGGTCGCGACCGCCATCGGCACGCGGTGGCGGCGCAGGCTTTCCACCGGAGGCAGTTTCGTCTCGCGCAGGAAATAGAACGCGCCCGGCAGCAGGACCGCGACGGTGCCCGCGCGATGAAGCGCCTGCACGCCCGACTCGTCGGTGTGCTCGAGATGGTCGGCCGAAAGCGCGCCGAACTCGGCCGCGAGCGCCGCGCCACCCAGGTTCGAAAGCTGGTCGGCGTGCAGCTTCACGCGCAGGCCGTGCGCCCGTGAGGCTTCGAAGACGCGGCGCGTCTGCTGGGGCGAGAACCCTATGCCTTCGCAGAACGCGTCCACGGCATCGGCCAGGCCCGCCTTCGCCGCGGCCGGAATGAGCTGCTCGCAGACGTACGACACATAGTCGTCGGCGCGGCCGCGATACTCCGGCGGCACGGTGTGCGCTGCGAGCAACGTCGTGCGGATAGTGACCGCGCGGGTCTCCTCGAGCGAGCGTGCCACCCGCAGGCACTTGAGCTCGCTCTCGAGATCGAGGCCATACCCGGACTTGACCTCGACGGTGGTGACGCCGCCTTCCATCAGCGCATCCAGCCGCTTGCCGCTCTCCTCGGCGAGCTGCGCCGCGCTCGCCGCGCGCGTGGCCTTCATCGTCGAGACGATCCCGCCGCCCGACTTCGCGATCTCCTCATACGTGGCGCCGGCCAGGCGCATCTCGAACTCGCGCGCGCGATTGCCCGCGAACACGAGGTGCGTATGACAGTCGATGAGGCCGGGCGTGACGAGCGCGCCGTGCGCGTCCATCGCGTCGCGCCCATGCAGTCGGGGGTCCATTTCGCTCGCCGGGCCCACCCATTCGATCTTCCCGGCGTCCATCGCCATCGCCCCCTTCTCCACGATCGAATACTTTCCGCCGCGCATCGTCGCGATGCGGGCGTTGAAGAGGAGGTGGCGCGGCATGGGCCGTATCATAACGGCCATGCCGACCCTGTACGCCGCCGACGCGCTCCTGCCCTCGGGATGGGCGCGCGACGTCCTCATCGAATGGGACGAGGCGGGCGTGATCTCGCGCGTGGTTGCGCAGGCCGAACGGCCCGCGGAGGCCATCGTCGCCGCGGGCACCGTGCTCCCGGGCATGCCCAACGTGCACTCGCACTCCTTCCAGCGCGCGATGGCGGGCCTGGCGGAGTTCCGCGGGCATCCGACCGACGACTTCTGGACCTGGCGCGAGGAGATGTACCGGCTGGTGCGCCTGCTCGAGCCCGAGGACATCGAGGCGATCTCGGCGCAGCTCTACATCGAGATGCTCAAGCACGGCTACACCACGGTGGCCGAGTTCCACTACATGCACAACGACCGCGACGGCAGGCCGTACGAGGATCGCGCGGAGCTCGCGCACGCGGTGGTGGGGGCGGCCAGTACGGCCAACATCGCGCTCACGCTCCTTCCGGTGCTCTACGCGCACGGCGGCTTCGGCCACAAGCCGCTCTCGCCCGCGCAGCGCCGCTTCGCGGGCGATCCGGCCGCGATCGTCCAGATGCTGCGCGGCGTGGCCGATTTCCACCTGCCCGCGCCGCTCCTGCGCCTGGGCATCGCGCCGCACTCGGTGCGCGCCGTGGATGCGCTCCTGCTGAGCGAGATGGTGGACTCGGCCTCGCGCCTGGACTACACGATGCCGATCCACATGCACGTCTCGGAGCAGACCGGAGAGGTCGCCGAGTGCCTGCAGACGCACGGGGTCACGCCGCTGCAATGGATCTCCGACCTCGTGCCGGTCGACAAGCGCTGGTGCTTCATCCACGCCACGCACCTCACCGCACTCGAGATGCGCGGCCTGGCGAAGACCGGCGGCGCGATCGGCCTCTGCCCCACGACCGAGGCGAACCTGGGCGACGGCATCTTCGACTTCGTCCCGTGGTTCGAATCGCGCGCGCCGTGGGGCATCGGCGGCGACAGCCACGTGTCGGTGAGCCCCTTCGAGGAGTTGCGCGCGCTCGAGTACAGCCAGCGGCTGCGCATGCGCGTGCGCGTGGTCGCATCGGAAGAATCTTCACCCGACGTGGGCGCGAACCTGTGGAGCGCGGCGGCCGCGGGCGGTGCGCAGGCGGTGGGCCACCCGGTGGGTGCGATCGCGCCGGGACTGCGGGCCGACCTCGTGGTGCTCGATGGCGAGGACGTCGATTTCGAGGGGCTCGCGGCGCCGGCACGATTGGGCGTGGCGCTGTTCTCGGGAAACTCCAACCGGGTGCGCGACGTCTACGTGGGTGGGCGGGCGGTCGTCGAGGACGGGCACCATGGCGCCGAGGACGATGCCCGCGAGGCCTTTCGGCGCGCGCTCGCGAGACTGCGAAGCGCCCCATAGGCAACCCCAATCGGCCGTATCGGAACAATCAATTGGACGCTGTACGATCGGCGGGACTAGGCTTTCCAGCAGGTTCGAGCAGCAAACCGAGGTTTTTCCCCAGGAGGCAGAAATGAAGCCGCTCAAAGGCACGAAGACCCACGACAACCTCAAGGCCGCGTTCGCGGGTGAGTCCCAGGCGAACCGCCGCTACCTGTATTTCGCAAACAAGGCGGACGTCGAGGGGCAGAACGACGTGGCCGCGCTCTTCCGCTCGACGGCCGAAGGCGAGACCGGCCACGCCCACGGCCACCTGGACTACCTCGCGCAGGTCGGCGACCCGGCGACCGATCTGCCCATCGGCAGCTCGCGCCAGAACCTCAAGGCCGCGGTGGCCGGCGAGACGCATGAGTACACCGACATGTATCCCGGCATGGCCAAGTCGGCCCGCGGCGAGGGCTTCGACGAGATCGCGGACTGGTTCGAGACGCTGGCCAAGGCCGAGCGCTCGCATGCCAACCGCTTCCAGAAGGCCCTGGACGCGCTGACGGACTGAGGGACGGCGCCATCCAACCGCAGCAAAGGGGGCTTCGCGCCCCCTTTTCACTCACGCGCCCATGACGACGAGAGAAGGCAGCCTCGAGGCCCCCACCCGGCATCCGGTCGAGTGGAAGGCGCCGGAGTATTACGACGAGTCGAAGATCGTGGCGGAGATGGAGCGCGTCTTCGACATCTGCCACGGCTGCCGGCGTTGCGTGAGCCTGTGCAACACGTTCCCGAAACTCTTCGACTACGTGGACGCGAGCGCTTCGGGCGAGGTCGACGGCGTGGCGAAGGAGGTCTACTGGGACGTCGTGGACCAGTGCTACCTGTGCGACCTCTGCTACGTGGTGAAGTGCCCCTACGTTCCGCCGCATCCCTGGAACGTGGACTTCCCGCACCTGATGCTGCGCGCCAAGGCCTACCAGTTCAAGGCGGGCACGATGAAGCACCCGGTGCGCGACAGCCAGCTCTCCTCGACCGATCGCAACGGCAGGCTCGCGACGATCCCGGTCGTGGTGCAGCTGGTCAACGCCGCGGCGAAGTCGAAGCCGCTGCGAGCGCTCGGCGAGAAGGTCGCCGGCGTGCACAAGGATGCGTGGGTGCCCGAGTTCACTTCGCGCCCCTTCCGGCGCAACGCCGCCATGAGCAAGCCGCATCCCGTGAAGGACGGCGAGCGCACGCCGGGCAAGGTCGTCGTCTATTCGACCTGCTACGTGAACTACAACGAGCCCGGCATCGGCCACGACCTCCTCAAGCTCCTCGACCATAACGAGATCCCGTACGTGATGGTCGAGAAGGAGGCGTGCTGCGGCATGCCCAAGTTCGAGCAGGGCGACCTGGAGTTCGTCGAGAAGCTGAAGAGCCACAACATCCCGCCGCTTGCGAAGCTCGCGCGCGAGGGCTACGCGATCCTCACGCCCGTGCCCTCCTGCACGCTCATGTACAAGCAGGAGCTGCCGCTCATGTTCCCCCAGGAGGAGGATGTGCGCGTGGTCCGTGATGCGATGTACGACCCGTTCGAGTACCTCATGGCGCGGCGCAAGGATGGATTGCTCAAGACCGATTTCAAGCGTCCGCTCGGCAAGGTCGCCTACCACGTGCCCTGCCACGGACGCGTGCAGAAGATCGGGTTGAAGACGCAGGAGGCGCTGAATTCGGTCCCCGACACCGAGGTGCTCACGATCGAGCGCTGCTCGGGCCATGCCGGCACGTGGGGCGTAAAGGCCGAGTTCCACGACATCGCGCTCAAGATCGGCCGCCCGGTGGTGAACCAGATCTCGGGATTCGCGCCGGACTTCTTCGCCTCCGACTGCCAGATGGCCGGCCACCACCTCGAGGAGGGGCTGGACCGCGCCGATGCCAAGGGCAAGGCCCAGCGCAAGCATCCGCTCACGCTCCTGCGGATGGCCTACGGGCTGCCGGACTGAATCTGGGTTTCCATTCCATGAACAAGATCACGCGCGACTCCCTCATGACGCTCGAGACCTACGCCAAGGCCCGCAAGGACTTCCGTGCGAAGGTGCTCGCGCACAAGAAGAACCGCACCGTCCACCTCGGCGATCACGTGACGCTCATCTTCGAGGACGCGCTCACGATCCAGTACCAGGTGCAGGAGATGCTGCGCATCGAGAAGATCTTCGAGGAGCGCGGCATCCAGGACGAGATCGACGCCTACAACCCGCTGATCCCCGACGGGCGCAACCTCAAGGCCACGATGATGGTGGAGTACGAGGACGAGAGGGAGCGGCGCGCGGCGCTCGCTCGCCTGAGGGCCATCGAGGACCGCACGTGGGTCCGGGTCGAGGGCTGCCCGCCGGTGTACGCGATCGCGGACGAAGACCTCGACCGCGAGACCGAGGACAAGACTTCCTCGGTCCATTTCCTGCGCTTCGAGCTCAGCCCCGAGATGGTGGACGCGCTCAAGTATGGCGTGACGCTGTCGATGGGGGTCGACCATCCGCACTACAACGCCACGCTCGACCCCGTGCCCCCCGCGGTGCGCGTCGCCCTCCTGCGGGACCTGGATTGAAGCGAGAACCGGGCTTTCGCCTGGCGACAACCGGCGCCGGGACTTCACTTTTTCCGCGCCACGCGCACAATGGCCATCGCGCGCGGTCATGCGCGGACGAGGTGGCACGATGCGATGGCTCGGTTCGGCTTGCGGCATCTGCATGGCGCTATTGGCGAGCGTCGCCCAAGCGGCAGCCCCCGCGCTCACCCTGAGCCTCGAAGCGTCGCTTTCCCCCGGCGCAGCGCGCCTGCTCTCGGGCACCTCTTCGCAAGTCACCGCAACACTGTCCCCCGGTAACGCCTCGATCGACGTGACGCGCACCGTTCGGCGATGGCAGTCGTCGGCGCCCGGCGTCGCCCGCGTGGATGCAACGGGCAGGGTGAGCGCGCTCTCGTCCGGCACCGCCACGATCTCGGCGGAGATCTCGCCGGCGGTCACGGGCGAGCTCCAGCTCACGGTCACCTCCCTCCAGGCGCCGCTTTTCTCGACGCCGCCGACCGACACGCTCGTGAGCCGGCACATCAGCCCCGCGGTGCGCGTGCTCCTGCGGGACGACCTCGGTGATCCGATCGGCGGCCTGCAGCTCACGCTCTCGATCGGCGAGAAGCCAGCGCCGGGGACGCTCAGCGGAACTCTCGCGCGAACCACGGCCGCGAACGGTACCGCCGAGTTCGCCGACCTCGCGATCGATTGGCTCGGGAGCGGCTATACGCTGGTCGCGGAAGTCGTCGCCCCCGGCGGCGCGCGGCTCCGGTCGAGCTCGACGCCCTTCGATGAATTGCGGGTCGGCGATCCCTGCCTGGGTCCGCAGCCCGCGTGCGATGCGGGTTGCCCCGACAGCGACAGCGACGGACTGAACGATGCCTGGGAGACCGCCCACGGCGTGGACATCAATGGCGACGGAATCATCGACCCCGCCCGCGACCTGGTGCTCGCGGGCGCCGATCCCCTGCGGCCCGACATCTACCTCGAGTACGACTACATGGGATGGGGCGAGCCGGGCGCGGTGTGCACCCAGGATTCGGATTGCACGGCGGGCGGGACGCAGCCGAACTACCGCTGCCACCAGCAGCGCTGCAACCACAACCATCGGCCCGATCCGCGCTCGATCCAGATCGTGGTGGACGCCTTCGCGCGGCGCGGCGTGACGTTGCACGTCGATCCGGCGCCGGACGAAGTGCCGCATTCCCTGGTCGCCACCTTCGCCAGGGCTTCCGACGACGGGCCTGGTCCGCGCGCCATTTGCGCCGGCGCCGACATCGAGGCCGGCATGCTCGGCGGGCCCGCCGTGAGCCATTTCGACATCAAGAAGCGTTTTTCCGACCCGCGCCGCGCGATCGCATACCACTACGCGTTGCTCGCGCACTTCAATACGTGCCTGACCGACGACCCCGGTGCCACGCTCGGAAACTGCAACCAGTGTCCGACCGATCGCGCGATGCCATCGGGCAGCCCGGTCGCCGGCGGCAGCGGGGTCGCGGAGCTGCCGGGCAACGATCTCATCGTGTCGCTCGGCGCGTCCCTGTTCGGGCCCATCGCCAGCGTTCCGCGCAATCACGTGATGGAGGCGGGAGTGCTGATGCACGAGTTGGGGCACAACCTCGGCCTGCACCACGCCGGGGATGTGCCCAGCCCCGAGAGCGCGCCCAATTACCTGAGCGTGATGAACCCGCGTTACGTGCTCACCGGGATCATCCAGTCGACCGGCCCCGGCTCGACGAACCTGGTCGCCTGCACGACCGACACGGATTGCCCGTACGGGGGGACTTGCCGTCCGATCCTGCCGGCCGGTGGACGCTGCTCGCGCGTGGATTACTCGACCTCCACGCTCGCCACGCTCGAGGAGCTGCGCCTGGACGAGACCGCCGGCTTGTCGCCCCTCGGCTCCGGCCCCAGCGACATCGTCCTCTACAACGACGCCGCGGGCTTTCCGCGCCGCGGCGCCGCGGCCGGTCCCGTGGACTGGGACGGCGACGGAATGATCGCGGCGGAACCGGTCTCCGTCGACCTCAACGGCCAGGCGTTCGGCGAGGTCATGCGCGGGTACGACGACTGGGACCATGGGGCCTGCACGACCAGCAACGATTGCCCGGTCAACGCGATCCGCAGGCTCATCCACGAGCTCGTGGATCCACGCGTGGACCCGCGCGAGCAGTGCGTGCGCAACCGCTGCCAGCCGCAATGGCACGCTTTCCAATGCACGCGCTGGGGATCGCGCGACTGACGCCTCATCATCGCCGGCCGATCCATCCCGCCAAGACGATGATCGCCATGGCGGCAAACGACGCCGCCGTGAGTCGCGCCCCGGTCAGGGTCGCCAGCACGAGCGTCGACAGCAGCGGCGTGAGGTAGGCGAGGTTGCCGAGCACGCGCGGGTCGCCGCGCTTGAGCGCCCGGTCCCAAAGGAAGAACGCGGCCCCCATCGGCCCCAGGCCCAGCGCCAGCAGCCACGGCCACTCGACCGCCTGGGGGACGTAGCGCGGCTCGAAGGCGAAGTGGCAGGCGAGCGAGGCCGCGCCGGAGACCAGGCAGAACCACGCGACGTAGCCCGTCGGGAAATGACTGAAGCGCCGCGTGAGCAGCGAGTACGTCGACCAGATGACGGCCGATGCGAGCGCGAACGCGTAACCCAGCATCTCGCCTTGACCCAGGCGCTCCGCGCCGGAGCCGATCAGCAGCGCCGCGCCGCCGAAGCCGAGCAACGCGGCGAGCGCATGCCTGGCGCTCCAGTGAACGCCGGGGACGAGCAGGGGCGCGAGCAGCACGATCAGCAGCGGCCACAGGTAGTTGACGAGGTTGGCCTCGACCGGCGGCGCGCGGCGCAGCGCGAGGAAAAGGAAGAAGTGGAAGCCGAAGAGGCCGTACATGCCGAGCGCGAGTGCCGCTGGTGGCGGCGGCCGCGAGAGGAGCGACCGCACGCCGACCAGGGAGCCGATCAGTAGCGCGACACCGGTGAGGAGAAACGGCGGAACCGAAGACAGGCGGACCGCGAGAGCGGCGAGCAGGCCCCAGAGGAAAATCGCCCCCAGGGCCGCCAGTCGCCCGTCGCTCACAACCTCGCGAGCTCAGGCCCCGCCTTCGGCCCGAACCACACCCGCGCCAGCTTGGCGCGCACCGCGCGCTCGGCCTTGGCGTTGCCGTTGCGCTTGTAGACCTCCGCCAGGCCGGCGAACGCCCAGCCGTTGTTGCGCACTTTCACGAGCGAATCGCGGAACGCCTTTTCCGCGTCGTCGTAGCGCCCCTGCCGCAGGCGCACCGAGCCCAGCGACTGGCGGATCGGGTAGTACCAGAACGGCGGCTCCATGTAGGCGAGCGAATCCTCGATGAAGATCGCGTCCTCGTAGGCCTTGGCCGCGCCCTCGAGGTCGCCCATCGCGTCGGACAGGCGCGCGGCGGCGACCAGCTTCGCGGTCTGGATGATTTCCTTCGCCGGTACCTGGAAATCGGCGAACGCCTTGAAGTCGCCGGTCTTCTCGATCTTCTCGAGCGCGGCGATCTCCGCCTTCACCTTCGCGGCGTCCTTGTCCATGGCGTAGGCCACGGCGCGGGCGTAGTGATGCATCGCCTTCACGAGCAGCAGGTCCTGCGCGGGCGCCGGCAATGCGAGGATCGTCTTCGAATCGCTGAAAAGCGCATGCGTGGTGTACGGCGCCGCCTTCACCGGCTCCATGATCGCGAACTGCTTGGCGACCTCGGCGGGTATGGACGCATCGAGCTTCGAGGCCGCCTCGATCGCCGTGGCGCGGTCGCCCCCCATCTGCGCCGACACCATCACGAAGTGGATGTTGTGCGGATAGTAGGCGACCTTGTAGAGCGGATCGGAGGGCGAGGTCTTGAAGTAGCGCTCGTCCACGGCCATGGCGCGCTTGTTCGCGTCGAGCGACTCGCGGTACATCCCAAGGCGGAAATAGATGTGCGCCGGCATGTGCACGATGTGGCCCGCGCCGGGCACGAGGCCGGCGAGGCGCTTCGCCGCGGGCAGCGCCTTCTCGGGATTGCTCGAGGCCTCCATCGCGTGGATGTACAGGTGCGCCGCGCCGGGGTGATTGGGATTGCGAGCGAGCACGCGCTCGAGCGCTGCGACGATCTCGGCCCCATCGCCCTTGGGTTTCGTGCCCGCGGCTTCCCAGTAGTCCCACGGTTGCGTATCCATGACGGCTTCCGCGTACAGCACCTGGAGGGTGTCGTCGGCCGGATACTTCGCCGCGACCTGCTTCATCGCCGCGGCATAGGCCTTGTCGAGCGCCGCGCGATCGGCCTTCGGGTCCGGGGAGTAGCGCTTCTCGAGCGCGGAAATCAGCGCTCGCTCCTTGTCGCTGGCTTTCGGCGCCAGCGCCACGGCCTTCTTCAGCGCCGCGAGCGAGGGCTGGTGCGCCTCGGGCATCATCGGCACGTTGATGTTGGGACCGAGGATCAGCGCCTCCGCCCAGTAGCAGATGGCGCAATCGGGCGCCGCTTTCTGCGCCTCGCGAAAAGCGCGCTGCGCTTCCGCGTGGTTGAAGCCGAAGGCGAGGATCACACCCTGGTCGAACCATGCCTGTGCCTTCGGGTTCTTCGCGCTGATCGGGAAGGTGAGCCGGCCGAGGTCCTTGTAGAGCACCGGCGACTGGTCCAGCGCGGGCTTGGGCGGCACCGGCTGGAAGGGCGCCGTCTCCGTCTTGGCGAGGATGATCCTGGCCTCGGCCGAGGCCAGCACCAGGTTGCGCAAGAGCGCGGGCTGCTTGCCCTCGCTACCCCCACAGAAGGCACCAGGTTCCAGCACCGGGTCGAAGTATTCGCGACCTTCCTGGCCGCCGAATCCCGTGGTGAAGGCAAAGCCCGCCGCAGCGAGGGCGAGCGTGAGAGTGCGGTTTCTCATCGGATCCTCCTGGAAGGTATGACGCCAGCGGCGACGCGCGGTAGGTCGGGCCCGTGGGCGCAGGCCTTACAGCCGGCGGCCGCAAGAAGGGTCGGCAGGGCCCAGAGGATCGCGGCCGTGCCGACGGCCGCCAGGGAGAGCTTGAACACGGTGGGAGACATCTTATTCCTCAGTCCTCCCGGACGGTGCGAGCCGCGCCGGGCTTGGAGCTGTTGGCGATGCGTTCGGCGATGCGGTGACCCCACGCCGAACCGGGCTTTTGGACGAGCCGCTCGTTGGCCACGTGCGCGGCGAGCGCCTGCTGCCCTGAGCGACGGGCGGGCGGCAGCGCCCTGGTCCAGCGCGGCCAGCGCGTCGTTGGCAAAGCGGCGCTCAAAAAAAACAAAAAGATCAATGCTTTGGTCGCATGGGCGGCGGCGAAGTCGAGGGCAAGCGCGAGCGCCTCTTCGATCGGTGCAGTCGGATCGCCCCGATAGGTGCGCAGGGCCCGAAGCGCGCGCTCGTACGGCTCCAAGGCGGCGTCGCTGGAGAGGGTCAGGGGCAATCCGCGGGCGTCTTTGTGCAGGCTCGGGGTCCCGCACTGCAATGAAAACTGCGCGATTAACTTAATTGGAGTCTGACCCCGGTTATTTCTCCAGTTTCTTCACCGGCAACTTCACCGCCTGCACGGCCGCGGCCAGGACGTCGATCGCGGCGGGGCGATCGAAGCTCGTGCGCCAGGCAATCGCGACCTTGCGCGAGGGTACGGGCGAGGTGAAAGGCACGACCTTGAGGAGCTTGGTGGCATAGCGAGCGTTGAGAGCGGTCGAGGGGACGACGCTCACGCCCAGTCCCGAGGCGACCATGTTCCGGATGGTCTCGAGCGAGCTGCCCGCCCGGCCCTCCGGCAGCGCCGTGTTCGATTGGCCCGGGCAGGCCTCGAGCACCTGGTCGCGGAAGCAGTGGCCGTTGTTCAGCACCAGCAGGTTCTCGTCCGCCAATTCCGCGGGCCTGAGCCCCTTCTTGTGCTCCCATCGGTGCCCCGTGGGAACCACCACGCTGAAGGGCTCCTCATACAGGACCCGGGTCTGGACTCCGGGCAACGAGAACGGCAGCGCGATCAGCACGCAGTCGAGCTCGCCTTCGCGCAGCATCGGCGCGAGGTTGCCGGTGAGGTTCTCCTCGATGATGAGCGGCATGTCGGGCGCCCGCTTCCTCAGGATCGGGATCAGGTCCGGCAGCAGGTAGGGTCCGATCGTAGGGATGGCGCCGAGCCTCAGCGCGCCAGCGAGCTGGTCCTGCCCGCCGCGCGCCATGTGCTGGATCTTGCCCACCTCGTCCAGGACGCGGCGGGCCTGCTCGACGATCGCCTCGCCGCGGCCGGTGACGAGCACCTCGTTCTTGTTGCGCTCGAACAATTTCACCCCCAGCTCGTCCTCGAGCTTGGCGAGCGCGAGCGAGAGCGTCGGTTGCGTGACGAAGCACTTGGCGGCGGCACGCCCGAAATGGCGCTCCTGGGCGAGGGCGACGACGTACTTGAGCTCGGTCAACGTCATGTGGAGGGGCGGGGGGAGGATGGAGGGATGGGACCCGGCGGGCCATCGATAAGCCGGGACAATCGAAAGTATATCCACAATCAATTGGATTGTTCAATCAGCCGGCCATACAGTATTGGCTGAACCCAACGAACTCGCAGAGGAAAGATCCCATGCTCCCGAACCACGAAGGCCAGCGCGTACCCCAGGTCAACTTCCGCACCCGTCAGAACGGCACATGGGTCGACGTCGGCACCGACCAGATCTTCAAGGGCCGCAACGTGATCGTGTTCGCGCTGCCCGGCGCGTACACGCCCACCTGCTCGACCACGCACCTGCCGCGCTACAACGAGCTCGCGCCGGTGTTCAGCAAGCACGGCATCGACGAGATCGTGTGCCTGTCGGTCAACGACGCGTTCGTGATGAGCGAGTGGCAGAAGGACCAGAACGCGCCCAACGTCACCTTCATCCCGGACGGTAACGGCGAGTTCACCCACAAGATGGGCATGCTCGTGGACAAGTCCGACCTGGGCTTCGGCAGGCGCTCGTGGCGCTACTCGATGCTGGTGCGCGACGGCCAGATCGAGAAGATGTTCATCGAGCCGGAGAAGGAAGGCGACCCGTTCGAGGTCTCCGACGCCGACACCATGCTCGCCTACATCGCCCCGCGCGAGAAGGCGCCCGAGCCCGCGGTGATCTTCGCCCGCGAGGGCTGCCCGCACTGCGCGCGCGCGAAGCAGGTGCTGAAGCAGAACGGCGTCGTGTTCGAGGAAGTCACGCTCGGCAAGGACATCACCTTCTCGACGGTGCGCGCCGTCTCCGGCCACGGCACGGTGCCGCAGGTCTTCATCGGCGGCAAGCGCATCGGCGGCGCCGACGACGTCGAGGCGTTTTTCAACCAGAAACAGAAGAAGGCCGCCTGACCGTAAGAGTCATGGAGCTCCTTCGACCAATCGCGATGGACAAAACCCTCGAAGTCGACGTTGCAGTCATCGGGGCCGGCACCGCCGGCCTCGCGGCCTACCGCGCCGCCAGGACCGCGGGCAAGCGCGCCGTCATCATCGAGGGTGGCGCTTACGGCACCACCTGCGCGCGCGTGGGCTGCATGCCGTCCAAGCTGATCATCGCGGCGGCTGAAGCGGCGCACGCTTTCGAGCGCGCGCCCGGCTTCGGCGTGCACGGCGGCGAGGTCCGGATCGACGGCCGCGAGGTGATGGCGCGCGTGAAACGCGAGCGCGACCGCTTCGTAGGCTTCGTGCTGAAGGGCGTGGACGACATCCCCGAAGCGGACCGCATCCGCGGCTACGCGTGGTTCCTCGATGCCCATACGCTGGAGGTCGAAGGCGGGCCCGCGATCCGCGCGCATGCCATCGTCATCGCCACCGGCTCCCGTCCCGCGATCCCGCCGATCCTCGAGAACCTCGGCGACCGGCTGATCGTGAACGACGACGTGTTCGACTGGGACGACCTGCCGCGCTCCGTGGCGGTGTTCGGCCCCGGCGTGATCGGCCTCGAGCTCGGCCAGGCGCTCGCGCGCCTCGGCGTGCGCGTGGTCGTTCTCGGCCGCGGCGGCCGCCTGGGCCCGATCACCGATCCGTACGTGCACAAGGCGGCGCTCGAGGCGTTTCAAGCCGAGTTCGAGCTGGATCCGGACGCGCACGTCTCCCGCGTCGAGCGCATCGACGACCAGGTCGAGATCGAGTACCGGGCGTCCGAGGGACACAAGCGCGTCGAGCGCTTCGACTACGTGCTCGCGGCGACGGGGCGCCTGCCCAACGTGGACCGCCTGGGCCTCGAGCGCGCGGGCGTCGAGATGGGCTTGCGCGGCGTGCCGGTGCACGATCCGTACACGCTGCAGCTCGGCACCTCCTCCATCTTCATCGCCGGCGATTCCGCCGACGACCGTCCCCTGCTGCACGAGGCGGCCGACGAGGGACGCATCGCGGGCGAGAACGCCGCTCGCTTTCCCGACGTGGTGCCCGGCCAACGGCGCGCACCGCTCGGCGTGGTGTTCACCGATCCGCAGATCGCGATCGTGGGCGGGGGCTTCGCGGCGCTGAAGACCCATGCGCTGGCTGCCGGAGAGGTCTCGTTCGACGACCAGGGCCGCTCGCGCGTGATGCTGCGCAACAAGGGTCACCTGCGCGTCTACGCCGATCCGGTGACGGGCCGCTTCCTCGGCGCCGAGATGGTGGGCCCGGACGCGGAGCACATCGGCCACCTGCTCGCCTGGGCGCTGCAGGCCGGGATGACCGTGGACCAGATGCTGGGGATGCCGTTCTACCACCCGGTGGTGGAAGAAGGCCTACGCACGGCGCTCCGCGACCTGGCGGCGAAGCTCGCCGAATCCCGCAAGGCGGCGGCTTGATAAATGGGGTCAGACTCCAATTAAGTTAATTCGGGGGTTTTCTGTGGAAAACCCCCGAATTAACTTAATTGGAGTCTGACCCCATTTATCAAATCAGCTTCGGG
>Ga0111539_10005915_pt1 | contig 15801 bp, 17 predicted proteins | sample RhiMethybrSRZTD1_FD_79667 | JGI IMG/M metagenome (GOLD analysis project Ga0111539, IMG submission 79667) | Populus rhizosphere microbial communities from Tennessee, USA - Rhizosphere MetaG P. TD hybrid SRZTD1 (version 2) (version 2) | ecosystem: Host-associated > Plants > Roots > Rhizosphere >... | reverse complement strand
GAGAGAGTGCGCCATCGCGGTGGGCACGCATCTTCTGCTGGAGTTCGAGGATGCCACAACGGATCATCCGGTCCGGATGTCAGCCAGTCAGGCCGACATCCCGTTGCAGAACCGACTGCCGCATGAAGGCGCGGCGGACAGCGATCTGGTCCGTCCTGCTGACGCCCGCAGCCAGGTCACCCGAGGCCACGGAGATGTCACGATTGTGATCCCGGCGCGGCCGTGGCCCGCGTTCTTGCTTGTCACGGGATTGATTCCGATCACCATCCCAGTGGTGATCGGTCCTCCGGTTGCGACCTTCTTCCGCCAGTCGCAGACACCGGCCCCCGTGGCTTGGGCGTTTCTCGGATTCCTGACGCTGTTCTTCGGCATCATACCGACGACAATGATCGTGACCGCGTTTCTGCGATCACGCCGCGGCGCCACGATCATCGAGGTGTCGAAACACGAGCTGCGACTTCACGAGCGAGGTGCGTGGACAACCAAAACAGTCGCGTCGCTCGACGCCTCTGAAATCCTCGACGTCGATTACAGCAGCCGCGAGTCAAGCGTGGCATCGGCGAAGCGTGCTGCCGAACGGCAAGTGCTCCAGGCGTATCCTTCGGCCTCGCCGGACGTGAGTCCTCGCGTCGAACGGATACGGGCGGCGCTCACCCGTTTCGCACAGGGCAAGGGAGTGACCCTCAAGACGCGAAGCGGCTTGACCACGTTCGGGCGTGGACTGGGCGATGCGGAGGTGCGCTACCTCTATTCGATCGTGCGGCGTGCGCTCAGTGGCCGAGTTGGTGGCTCTTGAAGAACTGCCACATCACGGCGGTGGTGTCGATTTCCTTCCTCGTCCAGGTGTGACCGAGCCCGTCGATGCGAATGATGCGCACCTCCGCACCGTCGACGCACCCGTCGTAGCGGATCGTCGACAGCGGACCCGGTGGGTCCTCGAGAATCGCCTCGCCCCTGCACGCGTTGTGGCGCGCCCATCCGGCGAGCGCCTCGGGAACGCTTTCCACCCACTCCGCGCCGCGGCCTTCCGCGTGTCCATCGTACGTGTTCTGCGGATCGGCCAGTCCGTGGAACGTGAGCACCGGAACGGGCCGACCTGCGCACGGCTCGGAGAATCGCAGTCCCGAGACCGGCGCAATGGCCGCGAGGCGCGAGCCGAGCCGACAGCCGAGCAACGAGGTCATTCGTGCGCCACCGGAGAACCCGGTCGCATACACGCGCGCCTCATCGACGCACGCGAGCGTCGCGACGTGCGCGATCACATCGGCCACATACGCCACATCGTCAGGCCGGCCTTCCTGGACGGGCACGTTCCATCGCGCACCCTCGGCATCGAGCGTCGCGACGATGAAGCGCTCGCTGGCAGCCAGCGTCTCGAAGCCGCTGGTCCTGGCCTGACCCGCAGAAGATCCGCCGCTGCCGTGCAGATCGAGAACGAGGGGCACGCGTGTGTGCCCGTCGTATCCCGGCGGAACGAACAACCTGTACATACGCGGACGCTGTCCGGACGAGAGCTGCTGCGACGAGACGCCCGCCACTCGCGGCACGTCACACGACGCGGCAGTGGAGGCACTCCGACTCTGTGCAAACGCATCGCTCGCCCCGACGATGAGCACGAGTGCCGTGATCGCAACCGCTGATCGCATATCGTTCTTCTCCGCCGCGCGCGAGGCCGATCGCGCTTCAGTGACGCTGGTCATCATGATTTCACCCGAATCGCCGTCACGCGTGTCGTTCCGTCCAGCGTGACTTCAATCGCATAGTCGCCGGCGGCAAGGGGTGCGAGTGTGCCATCCACGACTATCCACCGCAGGCCGTCCGACGCATCGACGCGATCCGAGACGCTGAGGGGAACCGACAGTGGCGCGCCCTGCCGATCCAGCAACCGCGCCGACGCCATGGCCGTTGAATGGGTCGGCAGCTCGAGGCGTATGCGGTCGGTTCGACTGAATCGCGGATCCGCCGTCGCCACGAAGCGCGGACCCGTCGCCAGTCCGCGGCGCCACAGCACGGGCTCGCCGATTGGTGACGATGCATCCGGCAGGACCGCGCGAAGCGAATCGGTCAAGGGACCCGATCGATCGGCGTCGGCGCGCACGCGCACCCGAATCGAATACTCTCCGGAAGCAAGACCGGCTGCATCGGACACACGCACGGAGAACGACCCGTCGGCCATGTCGACGTTCGCGGCGTCGGTGACACGCCGACCGTCTGGCCCAAGGACCGTCACATCGGCCCGCGCGAGGCGCGCCGAAATCATCTGACGCCGGGCATCGGCATCGATCTCGCCGACGACCCACAGGCTCGACGTGCGATCCGAGTCGGCGCGCCAGGACGCGGTGCGCAGACGGAGCGGTGAACGACTGTCCACGGCAGCAACGGCGTTGAACGCTTTGGTGAGTGGGGCGGCGGGCGAGATCGCGGTCGACGTTTTCGTCGCGGAGGTGCGAACGGCATCGGCGGTGAGGCTTCGATATCCCTTGCGCGCGCGAATCTGAATGCCGGGCCGCTTCGCGCGGACGGTGATCGAGCGAAAGCCCCCGTCGAGTCTGGTGTTCGTGGAGTAATACCCGAGCAGGTAGTACGAGGAGAGGTCCGCGACGATTCGACCCATGGCCCGCTCGATCTCGTTCGTGATCACCCACGTCCCATCCGTCGTGTCGGCCAACACCTTCAGGCTGGTCTGTCGCGCAGACAGGTTGGCGGAGTCCTGGCGCGGCGGTGGCGGTTTCGCTGGGCCGATCGGCGCATCGAACGCGACCATGCCGCGCGCATAGACCGTGTAGAACGACACGTTGCCGCGGTTGGCGTCCTCGCCGATTCGCAACAGGCGCGCCTGATCGTCGATCGACGCCAGCGCGATGCGATCGGCGTCGCATTCGACACGCATGCCCGCCTGGGATTGTCCGGTCGACGTGTTGCCGTCGGACGGCCGTCGGCCGAAGCGATCGCCTGGCGGCACCCCCAACGGCGGCGGCTGGTCGCCCTGCGCATCCATGAGCCGACGGTCCGGTGTGAAGAGCAACCATCCTTCCGTCACGACGAGGACAGCCTTGCGCTCTTCACGAATGCCATTGAGGTGCGTGGCCAGGTCCTCGAGGGCATCCAGCGTCAGCTTTTCGCGCCGGCGCGCCTTCATCGCGGTGGCGATCGGACTATCAGGTGGGCCTGATGTCTGGGATGTCGGCGGATAACACGCGTCGTAGAGATCGTCTTTGGGATCGTTGTCGATGATGCCGCGATCGCGACGGCCCCAGAACGTGTTGTCGCTGATCATCCTGGAAAGCACGGTCGTCTTCCGCGCCAGGGTGAGATCGGCGGCCGACATCTCCGGCGTCATCACGGCGATCAAGTCGTCGGGACCGAGCACCGAGTCGATGAAGCGCACGAGCGGTTCGCGCATGCGCGCCGACCCTTCGGTCTGCGTGTGGTAGGTATCCAGGAACACGACGAACACCCGCGCGCGCGGGTCGGCGGCCTGCTCGCGGCTCCGCGCGACGCTCTCTGGATCGACGCGCACGTCTGTCGGTGCGGCCGGTCTGATGTGGATGTGTTCGAAGGTCTCGATGCGTTGCGGCTTGCCGTCCTCGAGCAGCTCGATCTCGTCCTGGCGGAGGTCCTCCACCGGTTGGCCGTTGCGCGTCGGATACATGTCGACGCGCACGTAATTGGCGCCGGCGCGGAACGTCGGCTGCTCGGGCTGTTGGCTCGACGGCGCCTGCTGCTGGGTAGCAACCGCCGTGACCAGACACATGGACAGAAGAACAGTGAGTCGACCGGACATGGATCCTCGACGACAGGCGCGGCATCAGTGTAAGCGAAACGCGCGTTCAACGCGCTCAGTCGCGGGACTACGGCGTGGGTCCGCGTCGCCGGACGAAATTGCCGGCCACACCGCAGTCAGCGGTGCACGGTGGCGGCGGCACGTATGTGTCCTTGATCGTCTTGCGGTACTCCGGATACAGCGTGTCGCGATAGCCGAGCACGGCTTCGCGCGGCAGGTGGTACAGCTTCATGAACTCGTCGAGGAACGGGTTCTGATCGGCGGCGAAGTGCGGCACGCGGTCGCCAGGCTCGTGCCCCTCGAAACCGGGAACGCACGGGTCGCGGTAGTCGAGCGGCATCTGCGAAAGACGAAAACCCTTCGAGATGATCTCGGGCTCCACCAGATAGACCGGATCGCGTGCCACCATCAACACCGTGAGCACGTTACCGTGACGGAAGAACCGCCAATCGATCGTCGCGTGGTCGCTCAGCGGCACACCCGTCTTGCGGATGAAGCCCGCCTTCACATGCGTCGTGTGCGCCGCCAGCGCGCCACCCTCCCACCGGCCGGTCGTGAAACCGGCCTGCGTGTGGAGGGCCACCTCGGATGGGTGCGGTCGATCGTCCATCCAGATGGTCATGCCCATCCAGTCTTCCCACGGATCGATCGTGTACGACACGACGCGCTTCGTGGCCGGGTCCGACTGTGCCGAGATCCGCAGGCCAAAGGGGCCGAGCACCATGTAAGCCGCGCCCCATCCCTGACACTACCGCTCGATCATCGATTTCTGCGACTCGTCGTAGGCGAGCGCGCGCGTCCGCGCTTCTTCTGTCAGCGCCAGCCCGAGGTAGTCCACTGGAACCGAATCGTTCTGCACGTCTTCGGTTCCGATCGGGGCCCACGAACCCGCGAACTCGAACTGGCTCGGGAGCACGGCTTGCCCGACTTGTGCGAACGCCGGGCACGCGCCGAGCACGACGAACAGCACCGCCAAAGCGAGGCGAGCTACCACGTAGATGAGCATGGTGTGGGATCCCACCTGGAACCGTCAGGCTCCTTCTTGAAGTGCGGGCTCACGACATACGGTGCGTTCAGGTACATCGGATCCTCGACGGTCGTCGTCACGAGCAACAGCTGACCGCCATCAGGGAGCGGCGCGAGGTCGAAGTGCTCCGATACCGTCGCTTGCTCGCTGTAGGGCACGCCGTTCTTGCGCAAGTAGCCGGCGCGCAGGTTCGACGTGACTACGCTCAGGCTGCCACCGCGGTCAGGTGACGGCACGCGCTCCCAGCGCGCACTCGACTCGCCCTGCCACGACGGATTCGGCTTCGACGTCGATGTGCGCGCGATGAAGCGAAAGAGCCGCGTCTGCATCCCCGAGTCGGTGTCGATGCGAAGCGTGTCGGCGTCCTGCCACGTGATGTGCAGCCGGCCGGGCACGGTCATGATGGCGCCCGCACCGTAGGACTTGCATTGGTTGCCGGAGCGTTCGTCCGCGGCAGGATCCCATCCGTTGATGATCGGCAGCGCGGCCGGCGAGGACGGAATGCGACGATACTCGCCTTTGGCGGGCGTCACCATGCGATAGCGCCAGTTCTCCGTCACGTACGACACCCAGTAGCCGGTCAGATCGATCGGCGCGGCGTCGCGGGCCGACGGTGACGACGCGCTGCCCTGAGGCTGCGCCTGGGCCGGCACACCACACGCAACCGCCACGATCACGAGGCCGATGATCGCGACGAACGAGGGCCTCATGATTTCTCCTTCACGAGGCTGCGGTACACCGCTTCGATGAACCTGTCTGTCGTCCACTCACCACGATCGCTGCCGTAGCGCCCGGCGTAGCCCTTGGCCGGGCCCGCGGTTTTGATCTGCTCGAGCGATCGTCCCGCGTCGACGAGCTCGCGAACGCGATCGCGAATGACCGTGACCATGTCGCGGTACTCGATCACATCGAATTGATCGCACAGCCGGCCGTGTCCGGGAATCACGATCGTGCCCGCTTCACGCGACACGATCGGCACGGACGGGACCGCCAGGTCGGCCAGGCGGTTGAGCGCCGCGATCTCGCCGTCGATGCTGCCGCCGCGCGCGACATCGATGACCGGGAAACGCCGCGTATCGAGCACGTCGCCGGCAACCACGACGTCCGATCGCCGGAAGAACGCGAAGACGTCGCTGTCGGTATGTGCGGCTGGCTGGTGCAGGACCTCGATCGCCTCGCCGTTCAGGAACAGGTACTTCCGTGCGTAATGAAATGATTCGGTCGGAACCCCTCCGGGCGCGCTCGCTGACGCCGACTCGGATGAGGTCATGTGGCGCTCGACACCTTCGGCCGCGAGGATGGTCGCCACCGATCTGAGAGGATCCTGCCGCTGGCCGGCTGGGCGCGTGCCTGGAAAGAACGTGTTGCCCGCCTTCGAGAGCACGGCGTTGCCGCCGACGTGATCGGCATCGGGCCCGGTGTCGATGATGTAGCGAATGGGCTTGGTCGTGATTCGCGCGACGGCGGCGATGACATCCTGGGCGCTGGCCGCCGACCCTGCGTCCACGAGCACGACGCCGTCCTCGCCCACCTGGACGCCGATATTTCCTCCGGCGCCGGCGATCACGAAGAAGTTGGCCCGTACCTCCAGGACCTCGAGGGCGGACGGCGCGACACTGGGACCCTGCGTCGGTACTGCGCGCGTGGCCTCGACAGCCACATCACGATCCACGACCCAGAGCGCCGCACACACGGCCACGGCAGTGGCGAGCGGAAAACGAACTCGATTTCGTCGCGTAGACGTCACGGCTCTCTGGCCGCGAAGCGTAGCATATGCCCCCGCCGCGAGCGTGCTGTGACACCCACCCTGACTTACTTGAGACCGAGTGCCTGCTTCAGTCGATTCAGTTGCGCGCGCGCGTCCTTGGCGGTGTCGGAGTCACCGGTGGGAAGCCCCGGCTCCGCGCGCGCGACGGCGAGGCCAAAGAGCCCACGATAGCTCTTCTCCTTCGCGTCGGCCGGATAGGCAGCTTTGAAGTAGGCCTTGAAGTCGTCCGCTTTCGCACCTTCAGCGAGCCACCGCTCTATCCGATTCCAGTCGGGCGTCCGCGGCCGCACGAGTCGCGTGTCGTGGTTGTAAATAGCCCTGGCATTGAGCGGGTAGGCGTGCTCTCCGACAGAGGCCCCTGCCTGCAGGAACGTCGGCGAGTCGGGACCGAGAACGGCGAGCAGCGCGGCATGACCGGGACTGCGGACGTCCGCCACCATCGCATTATTGAAGCCAATGAGCACGTCGCCCACTCGTGGTCCTGGAAGACCGTACGGCTTTCCGCTCGCATCCTTGAAGACGATGTCGTTCTTGAAGGAATCCTCCGGCGCCGGCGTGGCCAGCTCCGCCACCTGGCCGTTGCATTGCTCGAACAGGACATTGGCGGAGTTGTAGAAGCCGTAGTACTTCTGCACCTTCGGATCCTTGTTCATCGGCACGTGGAACCCGGCAAGAATCGCGCTGTTCCAGACGAGCTCTGCGCAGTGGAACTTACCGCCGCCGCTTCTGCCCAACGTGGAGATCGGCATATCCGGAAAACCGTTGCTGCGGTAGTAGCGCGAGGCGAGCACCTCGACACCCGTCGGTTGCTCGAAGTCATAGTACTTGTACGCCCGGTCGCCGACGATGCTGACGGTTCGTTCGATCTCGGCCCTGGCCATGACCACGTGCAGGGTTGGCAGAATGTACGTCTGTGCGAAGCGCTGAAGTGCCGTGTCGAGCAGCGGCGGTCGAGGGCCTTCGAGCGCGCCGCCGGTGACCGTCGCAAAGGCCGCTTCGAGACTCCCGTCCGCGGGTGGTGCCGACGAGAGCACCGAAGCAATCGCCGCCGAGAAGGCGCTGGAGGGTTCCATAGTTGGCTACGTGGACGAGAACCAGGGCTCGATGCTCTCGACCAGGAATCTGAACATGATCGCGTTGGCCCACGCGGCATTTGACTGACCTGCGGCTGCGAACGCGCCTCTCGAGTAGTAGCGATCGAGCTGATCGGCGTCGAGATGATCCGGCGCGTCCCCTTCGGACCCGAACTTGCGGCTGATCGCACGCTCTCGCGTGGGCGCGTTGCCGTAGTGGCGCTCGACGGTCGCCTGCGTCTTGTTGGTATTCCAGAAGAGATACGTCGCCCACGGACGCCGCGACAAGTCGACGGCGCCTTCACCCGGATACAGGTCGAAGAGTTTCTGCTCGAGCGTGCGGCGCACCGATTCGAACAGCATCACCTGCAGCCACAGCCACGAGGCGAGAGACCCTTTCGCCAGCTGGATTTCCACGCTGTCGTCTGGCTGGTTGCGCGGGGCCTTGATGTGGCGCGCGATCAAGGCTCCACCGGCTTCGGTGAAGAAGTCGGCGATCTGCTTGTCGGTGAGGTTCAGCATCTTGTCGGGAAACGTCTCCCGAATCGCTGCGAGCCCCGCTCTGAACGCCGCATCGTGCGGGGCCAGAGGGCCCAGCGGCAGATTGTCGCCGCCGGCCGCGCCTCGAGGCGTGAAGGCGATCAGGGGATCCGCACCGAATATCTTGAAGAGCAGCTGCGAGCGGGCAAACGCGCGAAATTGCCGAACGCTTTCCTTTCCGAACTCCGCGGCGGGCCAGTCGATCGAAAACGCCCGCCCGCGTAACTCGGCGTGCCACTCCGCCTTGCCCTCCTCAATCCACAACGCGAGCACGTGTGCCGCGGGAACCCCGGTGGCTTGCTGCACGGCAAGAACGGCGTCGAGATCAGCGGCGTCGATTCCGAGCCACGGCTCGCGGATGCTTCCCCCGCGAATGGGTGGGTTTTCGGTGCGGTCGAAGCCGAATCGGCCGATGTAGGCGTCGAGCCGGGCGCGCGTCGCCACACGCAGTGCCTCCAACTGGCTCCTGGCCTCGGCGGCTCGAGCCGCGGGACCGGGTCGATCGGTGTCGAACGGCACGATCGCAGCGAGCGGGGCGGCGGCGGCACCCATGATCACCTGCAGCATCGCCGACTCGGTCGTGCCACCGGCAGGCGGCGTGGACGCAAGGACCGACTCGATGACGGCGCCGTACGCGGATGACGGGTCTGGCATGGCCTGCTACCTGAGGCCGGTGGGCGGCGGGACCGGCACGATCCGAACCTTCAGCGAGGACGCGGTCGTGTGCGAATATCCGAAGCGAGACCGATACCGCGCATCCACCGGCGCGCCGCGAAGGTCGCCAGAGGACGTCGCCGTGAGCGCGAGCTTCACGAGGGCGGTGGCCTCGGCGATCTGATACCACGTCGGCTGATAGCCAATCGCGCGCAGCGGTTCGAATGCCGCAGCACTCTGGTCATAGATCGCGCTGAAGTGCTCGAGCACCCGCTCGTCGAGCGTCCGCTGCGCGTCCGCGATGTCTTGTGCGACGGTCACGATGACGGTTCCGAGCGAGGCGGCGACAGCGTCCATGATCACGCTCGCAAGGAGGGTGCGTGTGGACGGCGATCGCGACGCTCCTCGAAGGCGCGCTGTTCGGCACGACGACGGGCGTTCCGATCGATGCGCAGCTTCTGATCGGCGGCACGCTGCGCCAGCTCCGACTGCTCTTCCTCGGCGCGCGCCGTCCGCGTGCCGGCGGCGCGCCGGGCGGCCGCTTCACGACGCAGCAGCTCGTCCTGTTCGAGCGCCCGCTGCTCCTGGTGGTACTCGCGCCGCGCCCGGCAGAGCGCAGCGATGCGATCGGCCTCCCAGCGTTGCACCAGCATCTGCCGCTCTTCGGCGAGGCGGGCATCGTCGGCAAGCTGGCGTTCACGTTGTGCCGCCGCCAGCGCGTCGGCCCGCACTCGCCGCTCGCTCTCCTGGCGCGCGCGATCGCGCTCCTCTTCGGCGGCGACATTCCGGCGCCTGACCAGCGTCGCATGTTCGAGCGCGCGGCGCTGCGCCTCCGCGCGCTGCTCGCTGTCGATCCGCGCCCGCAGCGCGGCTTCGAGCTGGCGGAGACGGATCTGCCGTTCCAGTTCCGCCCGGACACGCGCCAGATGCGCCCGCTCGAGACTGCGCTGGTTCAGGAGGGCCAGCTGCTCATCGCGACGGCGCAGCCGCCGCTCTTCGATCCGGGTCTCCTTCGTATGCACCTTGACTGGAAAGCACTTCGCGCGGCGCTCATCGTCTGGTTCGTGCTCGCCTTCGGCAAACTGCCGAAGCTGCGCCTCGAGCTGCTCCTTGCGGCGCAGCAGATCGAGGAGCTCGGGTGACGCACCGAGCGCGGCGAGTTCGTCCGCCGTGCCGCGCAGCGTGCGGTCACTGACGTCCGGTGGGACCGCCGCCGAATCGGCGGCCGTCGTCGGCGCCTCGTCGTCGAAGTCCTGCCAGGTGCGGTAACCGCTCATCAGGTGGTCTTCTTCTCGATCATCTGGCGGATGCGTTCCTGGAGGATCGCTGGTGGCGGCACCGGAACGAGCTTGGTGCGCAACAGGCTCGAGCCTTCCGCGCTGTACTGATACTTCGACGCATACGAAGCACTGACCGTGCTCGCCTTCGCCGCCGTCTTGGCGTAGAAGATCGCGTGCCCGCCTTCCACTTCCGTCTGCACGGTGGTGGTGCTGAACCCGGCCTGCACCTCCTGAGACATCGAGAGGGACACCTTGATCTCGATGATCGTGTCGACGAACTGATAGAAGGTGGGCGTGAACCCCAGCTCCATGAGGCTGAAGTCCTTGCCGTCGAACTTCACCAACGCCTGAATCGACTTGGTCGCGTTGGGATCATCGTCGGTGGGATTCGGAACGTCGTACGGCTCGCCGGCCATCATTCGCGCCAGTCGCAGGCTCGTGTTGTCCAGCTCGAACTGCGCCTGCGCGATGGCCACGCCCATGCTCTTGATCATTTGCGGGAACGGTACGTCGAGCAGTTCTTGTCCGATCGTTGCCATGCATCACCTTCTCAGTCGGGAAAATCGATTACCCGTTCGTGCCATTCGCGCCGCGGTCCGCGGTTCGATCGGCTTCGTTCTGCTGCATGAGCATGCGCGCGCGCTCGAGCAGGATCGACGGCGGCGGCACCGGTGCCAGCTTGGTGCGCAGCACGCTCGATCCCTCCGCGCTGTAGGTGTACTTGGACGCGTAGGTCGCATCGACCGGCGTGACGCTGGTGCTGTAGAACACACCGTGACGCGTGGCGCTGAACTGCGAACTGCGCCGGTATCCCTTCTCCGTCCTGGTTTCCGACGACTCCTCGGTCATCTTGATGGCGATCTTCACCTCGATGAGGGTGTCGATGAACTGGTAGAAGGTCGGAGTGAAGCCGAGCTCCATCATGCTGACGCGCTCCGGAGTCGTGACGCCGCCGGACTTCCGGTAGCCGAAGAAGACGAGCGAGTCGTAGAACTTCGGCGGGTCGCCGGCGGTGAGCGGGTTCCCGGCCTCGTCGATGAATTTGCCCTTGTCGTCGCGGAGCACGACGCGTCCGCTCATGAGCTCCGCCTGCCGGATGCCGCTTTCGTCGAGCGCGAGCTGGGCGTCGGCAATGGCAAGCGCCATCTGGCTGATCATGTCTCCCATGGGGACGTTGAGCAGGTCCTGTCCAATGGATCTTCCAGGCATGCGTGGACTCCTCTATTTCTGGCGCTTGATAGTGGCGCGGATGGCGTCGGTCAGCAGCGCGGGCGGAGGCACCGAGACGAACTTCGCCGTGATCGAACTGGATCCGGTCGCGGTGTAGGAGTACTTCTGACTGTATGAAGCGCTGACCGACGCCGCAAAGAACGCGTAACCGCCCATGATGCTGGCCTCGCCACCAATCTCCTCGGACCGCGTGACGCTCAGGGAGACCTTGGTCTCCACTGTCGCCTCGGTGAGCTGGTAGAAGGTCGGCGTGAATCCGAGCTCCAGCAGATTGTGTTTGCGCCCGCCGATGTCGATCTCTCCATCACCGAGCAATCGGGCGATGCGAATCGCCGTCTGGTCCATCTGATATTGAGCTTCGGCGATCGCCATCCCGAGCTCTTTGACCATGTCAGCGACGGAAACCTGTTCTGCCGGCGTCATGCGAGCCTCTTCCTGTGATCGTTCACGTTCATCCCACTGGTGGCGCGGGTGGCGGCGGCTCCGGCGCTGCCGGCGGCGGCGCAGGCTCTGGTGCTGCCGGCGGCGTGTCGCCGTTGTTGAGCGCTTGCGAACGCGCGTGCTCCTTGATGGTCTCCAGGAACACGCTGGGAGGAGGAACGGAGAGCAGCTTGGTCTTGACCATCGACGACCCGCTCATGTCGAAGCCGTACTTCCGGTGGTAGTCGGCGCTGATGGTGGCCCCGAAAGGCACGACTCGCTTCGCGGCTTCGACGCCGGCACCGTTCCCCGCGGTGGCGGAGCCCGAAATCTTGAACTCTTCGTCCACCTTCAGCTGAATCGTCAGCTTGATCTCGATGTCGGTCTCGGTGAATGCGTAGAACGTCGGCAGAAATCCGAGCTCCAGGAGCGATTTCTCCACCGGCCGGCCGTCCGCCTTGTTGAAGGTCACTCGCGCATCGCTCAAGAGCGATGCGACGCGCACACCGATCTGATCGAGCTTGAGCTGCGCCTCGGCGATCGAGGAGGCCACCCGCTGGATGAGCTCACCAATGGGCGCCTCGAGCAGCGCCTCGCCCGGTGTCATGTCCAGTACTTTGTTATCCAGCATGGCTACGCGCCTCCTTGCGAGGGAATCGGCCGGCGTACGGAGTAGTAACGGTGCCGCTGTTGCTCGGCGGCGAGACGGTCGGGGGTAATCGTGAGCTGGGCTTCGATCCAGCGCCGGAGCACTTCAGCCAGCGGCAGTCGCGCGTCGGCGGCAGCAGCGGCTGCGCACGCCACGGCGAAGGCACGTGCCGCTTCATCCCGCTTGCCCTGCTTGAGCAGCGCGACGCCGCGACGCTGGTGAATTGTCGCGAGATCGAATTGCGCCAACCCGTGCTCGGGAGGATGCAGCCGATAGTGCTCGACGGCGCGGTCGCAGTACTGCAGGAGCTCGTCATACGCGCCCATGTGCTCGAGCGATTCCAGCGCGCATTCGAGGTAATGCCGCATCACGATCGCCGGCGCGTTCTGACGGACACCCATCGACATCGCTTCGCGATAGTGCATGAGCGCGGCGACGTGATCGCCGTCGAGCGCGCAGATCTTTCCATGCTCGGCGACGGCGGCGTGGAGAGTGTCGGCGCCAGCGGCCGTCATAACAGATCGACCTCGGCTTCGGTGCCCTGGCTGACCAGGACGTGCTGCAGCCAGAGCGCCGCAGTCCGTGTGAAGTTGCCGATCGGGCCGCCCCGCGCCTCGTTGACGGCCGCGCGCGCCGCGGATTCCGTCATGTCGCCGAACGCCACCAGCGTGTGAATCGCCTCGGAGGGGTCCTTGACCGAACGGAAGATCAACGCGAATCGCTGGAAAGAATGTGGCAGGCCGGTCGCACGGCCGCCAGCGGCGGCCACCTGATCGAGCACGGTCTGCATGACGGCATGGCTGACATTCTGCTGAATGATCACCGGCAGCGCGTTCAGCATCCGCGGTATGACCCGGGCTGGAATGCCAATGCCGGCGAGCACCTCGCGTAGCTGCGGCGTATCAGGCGCCTGACTCAACGAGACGTCATGCCGTTCGAGATCGCGATTGCAGATCGATGCGCGCGCGCCGGTGCGACGGAGACACTCCCACAGCGACTGCGCCGCGGCAAGGTCGAGATCCTCCACCACGAGCGCGGCATCGGTTTCGGCGATGGCCGCGTCCGGTGCGATGGTCCGAATCGCCTCGAGCACGGCGCGTCGCACACCCAGGTTCTCCACGGCCACGACCGCGTAATAGCGCGCGGCGCTCGACCGCGACACGTCGATCTCGACGTCGATGCGGCTGAATCGTTCTCGCACGGCGTCGACAGTTGCCTCGGACACGTTCGACACCAGGATCGCCGGCGAGCGGCAGACCAGCCGCCGCGCCGTGGCCAGATCGGTTCCGAGGAATGCCGCGGCCTCGCCGATCGCCAGCGGCAACCGATCGACGTGGCGGATCACGAGCGCGATCTCGAACGCGCCGATGCCGGAGTGGAATGCCGTATCGGGAGCGGCTACTTTGACGCGAAACCCCAGGCCGCTGAGAAGCTGCTGCATCTCCTCGGCCGCTGCCGCATGTAAACCGCTGGTCAACTCGGATGGCGCCTGATAGACGAGCCGCGCCGCATCCTGGATGGCGCCGGGCACGAGCTGTCGAATGGCCCGGAGCGCGACGGCGTCGGCCGTCCCAACTGACTCGAGGACGAGACGAGACTTTCCGCCGAACACGCCGGGTTGCGCCATGGGTCGAAGTCGCGCGAATGATTCGGCGACATGTAAGCACGGCATCCGCGCGAGGGCAAGCGATATTCCCGACGATCAGCAGTCCGTGTGATCTGTCCGCTGGTAGCTGTTGCCTTTTGCATGGGTCACAGCTACGCTCGAACCCTTCGTGACGCGGGCACGCAGTCGCGGCGAGTCACTCCGGTTTCGATCTGCCTGGACATACGCATGGCCGACCCAAAGGATGCCTTCTCCACCCTGGACGATGTGCTGCTCAGTCTGGCGGATGGAATTACCAACGCCCAGGACGCGTTGACGCGCGCGGGATCGCTGGGAACGCCGGGACGTCAGTACGCGTACCACCTGCCCCGTGTGGAGTTCGAGCTCAAGATGAACCTGCGTGTGGTGGAGGACGCGGTCTTATCCGACAGGTACCGATCACTCCGCATGAATCGATCGAACGACAAGCACCTGCTCTTCAAGCCGGTTGGCGGCGACACATCGACGTCCACGCTCGATGTCGCCGCGGTCGTGCGCGGCGCGTTCGTGGCGGTACCGGCAAACGGGGGCCTTCCACCCCCGGTCATTCGGACCACGGTCGACGTCGACAACCGTCGCGCGCCGGCGGTGGAAGTCAGCGCCGTGAACACGGCGGGCGAACCGCTCGCCGGCATCGAAGTCCAGTTCAACGTCGACCGCGATGAGAGCGCCACCCTGACGGCGGCGTCGGGGCGCACGCTGACGTTGTCGCGTGAAACCGGCTTCGAACGAGCAGTCGTCACGACCGACCAGAAAGGCATCGCCCGTTCCACACTCCGCATTGGCGCCGATCAGGAACCGTGCGTGCTGGCCCTCGCCATCGATGCCGCCGGACGCACCGAAACGATCGCCTACGAGGTCCGGGCGTGAAGTTCGTGGCGAAGGTCGCGAGCACGGATGGCCCGCTCGCACGGGCCAGCGTCGACATCGTCGCTCCGGAAGGTGGCAGCATCACGGTGATCGGACGAGGGACGGTTGAGCGTGGCGCGCTCGCGGCGGATGCCGACCCGCGCGCGATTTGGGGAATCTGGATCGACCGTCGTCCGATCATCGCCTTCCCGGCGTCGATCGACGGCGAGGCTGTGGACCTGGGCGAGATCGTGATGCTGGCCGATGGCATGGAGTGGCCGGCCTTTCACGCGCGCGACGGCCGCGTCTATGGCGTACCGCGAGCGGCACAAACGGTTTCGCGTGCGCCCTCCGAACCGGCGCCAGCCCCTGGTCCGAGACCGCCGATTCCGCGTGAGCCGGTCCCGACGCTCCGGAGCCGGATGACGTTCGGGGAAGTCCTTGGCAGTACCGCACGCCAACTGAAACAGGCGACGATCGACACGTCGGACTTCAGGCTCGCCGGTGCGACCATCACGCTGAAGGGCGTGCCGAGCGCGACAGACGAGGCGATCTCGCTCGAGTTTCCGACGGCCGAAATGGTGACGTCGGGCGTGGGGCTCTCCGAGATCTCTTTCGCGATCCGCCCGGCACAGGAATCTGCGGCACCCGAGCAGCCGTCCACTCCGGCGTCGAGGGTTCCGGATGTCGTTGGCTACACGCGTGAGTTCGCGGTACGGAAGATCGCCGCGGCCGGCTTCGTCGCCGAAGTGAACTACGAGATGACGAGCGACAGCTCACTTGCGGGGAAAGTGATTCGACATGTCCCGCCAGGCGGAAATACCCTGGCGCCTGGTGGTCTGATCCGCGTGTACGTCGGGAAGCAGTAAGCCGTCAGTGAGG
>Ga0111539_10005911_pt1 | contig 15810 bp, 12 predicted proteins | sample RhiMethybrSRZTD1_FD_79667 | JGI IMG/M metagenome (GOLD analysis project Ga0111539, IMG submission 79667) | Populus rhizosphere microbial communities from Tennessee, USA - Rhizosphere MetaG P. TD hybrid SRZTD1 (version 2) (version 2) | ecosystem: Host-associated > Plants > Roots > Rhizosphere >... | reverse complement strand
CGATCCGACACCGAGGCCGACCGTCGGTCCGAACTCGGCGGGCACGGCAATCGCTGCCGCAGTGCTCAGGAATGCCGCAATACACATGAGCGCAGCAACGATGTTGAAGGTGCGCGCGCCCGTTGATTGCAAATAGATTGCTGCGGCGATCGCGCCGGCGACGCCGAGGCCCAGCCATTTGACGCCCGTCGCCCAAGGCAGCAGCGCGAACCAGATCGAGGACGGGTCGACCGCGGGCGTGAGACTCATCAGGCAGAGGTTCTCGGCGTAATCAGCCAGCGCGGCCACGAGCGCGATGCGCAAGCCCAGCGTGCCGAGCGCTGCATGACGCGAGCGCATGCCGAGAAAGAAGAACGCCATGAACACGCCGTACGACGGGATGTAGACCAGCACGTCCACGAGGTTGATTGCGTCCATGCGTAAGACGGCCTCGGCGCCGCAACGCTCCAGGAGGGGCCCGCTCTTGCCGAAGATCGCCTCCAGATCAGTGGCGCTGCGCGCCAGCTCGAAGGCGATGATCGGCGCGTAGTTCTGTGGCAGATTGCCGCACGGCCGCACCGGCTCCTGCAGTGCGGACAACAGCGTCACCGCCAGGACCAGCAGGCCCGCGGCGAGGCTGATGCGGAAGGCGGCTCGCGGATGCATGGGCGACATTATTCATGAATACAGCGACAGCGGCACAGGCTTCGACGCTCGAGCGCATCGCGCTTCGCTGCTGCAACTGGTCGGAGCGCTGGGTCCCCGACGCCTATGTGTTCGCGGCGCTGGCGGTCGTCATCGTCGCGGTCGTGGCGATTCTGCTCGGTGCAACGCCGCTGCAGACGGCGCAGGCCTTCGGCGACGGGTTCTGGAGCCTCATTCCGTTCACGATGCAGATGAGCTTCATCATCATCGGAGGTTATGTCGTAGCCAGCTCGCCGCCCGTGGCGCGGCTCATCGATCGTCTGGCCGCTCTGCCGAAATCGGCGCGAGGTGCGGTCTGCTGGATCGCGCTCATCAGCATGCTGGTATCGCTGATCCACTGGGGGTTGAGCTCGATCCTGGGAAGCCTGCTGGCGCGGGCGATCGGGCGTCGCGAAGAGCTGCGCGTCGACTACCGGGCCGCGGGCGCCGCCGCTTATCTCGGCATGGGATCGGTCTGGGCAATGGGACTGTCGTCGTCGGCCGCGCAGTTGCAGGCGAATCCCGCGAGCATGCCGCCGGCGCTGCTCGCGATCACCGGCGTCATTCCGTTCGGTCAGACGATCTTCCTGTGGCAGTCATGGGCGCTGACCGCGATCCTCATCGTCGTTACGCTGGCGATCGCGTGGCTGACCGCGCCGCCGGCAGCGCAAGCGCGGACCGCGCGTGATTATGGAATAGTCGATAGCGTGCGATCCGAGCCTGCCGTGCGCAGCACGCGGCCGGGCGAGTGGCTGGAGCATGCGCCGTGGCTCAACGTGATCATCGCTGCACTCGGCGCGGCCTGGCTCGCTCATGAATTCGCGACGAAGGGTGCGAGCGCAGCGATCTCGAGTCTCAATACGTACAACTTCCTGTTCCTGATGCTCGGCCTGCTGCTGTGCTGGCGCCCGCGCGTGTTCCTCGACGCGGTGAACCGAGGTGTGCCGAGTGTGAGCGGCGTGCTGGTGCAGTTTCCGTTCTATGGCGGCATCGCAGCGATCATCACTGCAGCCACCGGCGACGGCGGCGCAAGCATCGCGCACCATCTGGCGACGTTGTTCACGGAGGCTGCGAGCCGCGAGACGTTCCCGGTGGTGATGGGTTTGTATTCGGCCGTGCTCGGCTTCTTCGTGCCGTCCGGCGGCGGCAAGTGGATCATCGAAGCGCCGTACGTCATGCAGGCGGCGAACGAGTTGCGCGTGCATCTCGGCTGGGCGGTGCAGGTGTACAACGCCGCTGAAGCGCTGCCGAACCTGATCAACCCGTTCTGGATGCTGCCGCTGCTGGGAATCCTCGGTCTGAAGGCGCGCGACGTGGTCGGCTTCACCATCGTGCAGTTCGTCGTGCACGTACCGCTGGTGTTGTGCCTGCTGTGGCTGTTCGGGTTGACGCTCGACTACCACCCGCCCGTCATGCCACCAACTCCCTGACTATTGCTGCGCGCTGCTCCTTGCCGATGCCGATGGTCTTCTCGAGGTAACGGTCGAGGCCGCCGAGAGCGTCGATGCTGTCGAATGCGGCTTGCAGGAAGTCCGGGTGCGCGCTGAACAGCACGCGGCGGATATCGTCGGGCATCGACAGCAGCGGATGGTGGATGTCCGTCAGCCCGAACTGCGTGTCGTGGCGCGCGCGCAGGAACTGCTCGAAATCACCCGCGTCGTTCGTCAGCAGATAGTCTTCGATCGCAGTCGGTCTCGACACGTCGAGCGCTGACAGCAACACGGCGATTGCCACACCGGTGCGATCCTTGCCCGCCGCGCAGTGCACGACCAGCGGCACCGAACCAGCTGCGATGCAGTCGAACAGGCCGCGAATGCGGGCTGCCATCCACACGGGCAGCGCGCGATACAGGTCGATCATCGCGTCGAACATTCCCGCCGCAGTGCCCGGTCGATTCGCTGCGAAAGCGCGGATCGTCGGCGTGTTGCTGCCATCGTCCCAGTGCAGATGCTCTGGCCGTTGTTGATTCGTGCCGGCGGGCCATGCACTCGGCTCTCGCTCGCGTTCTTCCGCGCGGCGCAGATCGCAGATCGCGCGCACGTCGAGGTTGTGCAAGGTGTCGTGATCGCGGTCGGTGAAGTAGCTGAGCACGCCGGCACGATAGACGCGGCCCCAGCGCACCACACGGCCGGACTGCGTCGGATAACCGCCGATATCGCGAAAGTTGCAGCCGCCGTGCAGCGCCACGAGCCGCGTGGGCGTGGCGGAAATCGAAGCAGTCGTCATCGATACAGAGGAGGGTTGGTTGCGAGGCCGGCATTCTCGCACATCGACACCGGCCCGACGGTCACTGCTTGAAGGGATCCGGCGGAACGCCCGCGGGCTCGAGCTGGTAGCTGTCGGTGTACGGGACCTCGGGGCCGGCGTCGCGAGTCTGGTCGGGCGGGAGCGGCGCGAAAATGCGCCAGGCCTGCGTCGGATGAAACAAGGCCCAGAACGGCGCGGCGATGCCGGGCCAGACGCGGGGTGTGAACGTCGACCGCGGCACGCGAGCGCCTTCCACTTCCACGCCTTCGATGTGCTCCCGGTCGATCTTCTCCAGCATGGCGGTCAACTGCTGGTTCGTATAGAGCTTCCGGATGTCGGGCGGACGCAGGTCGAGCGGCTTGGCAGGTGCGGCCGGCGCCGCGGCGGCTGCGGTTGCTGCGTCGTCTGCGTCCGCGGCGGCCGCAGCCAGGGCCAGGCCGACCGCGACGATCAGCAGGGTTGCGATGTTCCCTGTTCTGACGCTCATTCAAGTTGCCTCGCTCTGTGACAGATCAGAGCGCTGCCGTGTACATTCGTTCACCGGATTTGCCGTAGCGAAACGAGGATCACGACACTCATGACCTCAGGTTCACAGACCCCGCCTGCCGGGGCGCTGTCCGGGGTGCGCGTGCTCGACATGAGTCGCGTGCTCGCAGGTCCGTGGTGCGGCCAGCTCCTCGCCGATCTCGGCGCGGAAGTGATCAAGATCGAGCGGCCCGGCAGCGGTGATGATACGCGCAGCTGGGGACCGCCGTATCTGCAGGATCGCGAGGGACGCGAGACGCATGAATCGGCCTACTTCCTCTCGGCGAATCGCGGCAAGAAATCAGTAACGCTCGATATCGCGAAGCCGGCCGGGCAGGAGCTCGCGCGGCGGCTCGCCGAACGCAGCGACGTACTGATCGAAAATTACAAAGCAGGTGATCTGACGCGCTACAACCTCGGTTACGAGCAGTTGCGCGCGCTCAATCCCGCCCTCGTGTACTGCTCGATCACCGGCTTCGGCCAGACGGGGCCGATGCGCAGCGTCGCGGGCTACGACTTCATCATCCAGGCGATGGGCGGCTTGATGAGCATCACCGGCGAGGTGGAAGAGCGGCCGGGCGGTGGACCGCAGAGAGTCGGAGTCGCAGTCGCGGACCTTTCCACCGGCATGTACGCGACGGTGGCGATCCTGGCAGCGCTGTTCCACCGTGCGCGCACCGGCGAGGGGCAATACATCGACATGGCGCTGCTCGACACGCAGGTTTCGATGATCGCGAACATGAACATGAACTACCTGATCGCAGGCCGCGCACCGCGCCGCATGGGCAACGCGCACGCGAACATCGTGCCCTATCAGGTGTTCGACGCCGCGGATGGCCAGCTCGTGCTCGCCGTCGGCAACGACAGTCAGTTCGCGAAGTTTTGCGAAGCCGCCGGCTGCGCGCTGCACCAGGATGCGCGCTTTCGTAAGAATGCCGATCGCGTGCGCCATCGCGAAGTGATCGTGCCGTTGCTCGCGGAAATCATGCGCCGGCGCACCGTCGAAGAGTGGGTCGCGCTGCTGGAGCCGATCGGCGTGCCGGTCGGGCCGATCAACGATCTCGCGCAGGCGTTCGCGCATCCGCAGGTGAAGCACCGCGGTCTGCAGCTCGAGCTGCCGCATCCGTTGTCAGGGACGGTGCCGGGAGTCGCCAATCCGATTCGCATGTCGGCTACGCCGCTGCGCTACGAGTCGGCGCCGCCGCTGTTAGGTCAGCACACGCGTGAGGTGCTGGGAGGGCTCGGCCTGGACGAACATGAGCTGCAAGAGCTCGCGCGCGCCGGAGTGATCTAAAAAATCCCTCCTCCGCTGTTGCGGAGGAGGGGGAGTCGCGGGGGTCGCCGCGCAAATGCATTTCAAACGATGCGATACGGCTCAGTACGTGTTGTTGTGGTACTCGACAGCGACGACGTGCGTCACGGGCAGATCCTTGCGCTCGCACGCCGATACGTCGAACACCCAGTTATCGAGCGCGCTGCGGGCCGCCGCGCGATCCAGCTTGTGGTAGCCGCTGGAACGCTGCAGGTCGGCGCGCTGGGCGCGGCCGTTCTCGTCGATCACGACGTTCATGTAAACGGTGCCTTCCTGGCCGCGCACCTGGGCGGTCAGCGGAAAGCGGGTCTCTTTCTCGATCAGCCGCGGCTTGCAGCTCGGATCCGCGGTGGCCACGGAAGTCGTCAGCAGGGCGGTCGCGGCAGCCAGTATCGTCAGGCCAGAAACGAGGGCGGTCTTCATGATCTTCTCCAGAAGCTGGGGCATGTCAGGGGGGACGGTCTGTTGCACTGCGCTAAGGTGGCTGGGTTGCACTGGCCAGGTGCCGCGGCTAAAGTAGCGACGCGCTACAGACCTGTCTGTTTGCGATAGTACGTACAGGTCTGTATCGTGTCAAGCACACACTACAGACGTTTCGGGGGGTTCGAGATGGTCAAAGCCGGACGGGCGCGCGCGGCCGAAGAGGTCGTGAGCGGAACGGAGAGCGTGCGCGAGCGAATTCTCAGCACCGCGCGCGAGTTGTTCTATCGCGAAGGCGTGCGCGCCGTGGGCGTCGACACAGTCGTCGCGCAGTCCGGCGTCGCCAAGACCAGTCTCTATCGCTGGTTCCCATCGAAAGATGCGCTGATCGCGGCCGTGATCGAAGAGGAAGCGACCTGTCGCTGGGCAGGTTGGGATTACACCGCTCAGCACAGTCCGGCGGATCCGCGCGAGCAGTTGCGCGCGCAGCTCGCGGGAATTTCCAAATTCGTCAGCAGCCCGCAGTATCGCGGCTGTCCCTTCATGAACGTCACCGTCGAATTCGCCGACGATCAGCATCCGGCGCGTCTCGTCGCGCGCGAGGTGATGGAAGAGCTGCGTCGCCGCGTGGGTGCGCTCGTCGAGAAGATCGGCGTGCGCGATCCGGCCGTCGTCACCGACCAGATTGTGATGCTGGTGGACGGCGCATTCTCGGCCGCCCAGGTATTCGGCAAGCAAGGGCCGCATCGCCTGCTGGTCTCAGCTGCCGACGCGCTGATCGACGCGCAGAAGAAATAATCAGTCGGTCGCTTCCGCGCCGTTCGTTTCGCGCAGGAAGAACGTGCCGATCAGCGCAGTGACCAGGCACACGACCAGCGGGTACCACAGCCCCGAATAGATATCGCCGGTGTACGCGATCATCGCGAACGCGATGCTCGGCAGAAATCCGCCGAACCAGCCGTTGCCGAGGTGATACGGCAGCGACATCGACGTGTAGCGGATGCGCGGCGGAAACAACTCCACCAGCCACGCCGCGACCGGGCCGTACGTCATGACGCCGAGCACACCCATCACCCACAGCAGCAGGAACACCATCACGTAGTCGACGTGCTGCGGGTCCGCGCTGCCCGGGTAGCCTGCTTCCTTCAACAGGCTCGCCAGCTTTTCCTTGAACCCGGCGCTGCGCGACTTGAACTCGTCGGCGCCGAGCTGCGAGCCGTCGAACGCCGCAACCGAGACGCCGCCGACCTTGACGATCGCAATCGTTCCCGGCGGCGCCGACTCGTTCGAGTACGGGATGCGCTGACCTGCCACCACACTCTTCGCGACGTCGCACGAGCTCGTGAAGCGCGCCCCGCCCACCGGATCGAACTGGAAGCTGCACTCGCGCGGATCGGCGACGACCACGACCGGGTTGTTCGCCTGCGCCGCCTCGATCTGCGGATTCGCGTAGTGCGTGAGCCCGCGGAAGATCGGGAAGAACGTGAGTGCCGCGATCAGGCAGCCGATCACGACCTGCGGCTTGCGGCCGAAGCGGTCGGCGAGCTTGCCGACGACGAGATAGAACGGCACCGCGGCCGCGAGCGCCGCAGCCAGCAGCAGATTCGAAGTGGCCGCGTCGACCTTGAGCGTCTGCGTCAGGAACAGGTTCATGTAGACCAGCGAGACGTAGCCGATCACCGCCTGGCCCGCCATGCAGCCGAACAGCGCCAGCAGCACCAGCTTGAGATTGCTCCAGCGACCGAGCGACTCGCGCACCGGATTCTTGGACAACTTGCCGGCCGCGCGCATCGCATGAAACACCGGCGACTCTTCGAGCTGCAGCCGGATGTAGACGGAGATCACCAGCAGGATGATCGAGAGCAGGAACGGCACGCGCCAGCCCCAGGTTTCGAACTGCTCGGCAAGCAGCCAGCGGCAGCCGAGGATCACGATCAGCGACAGGATCATGCCCGCCGTCGCAGTGATCTGAATCCAGCTGGTGTAGTACGCACGGCGGCCCGGCGGCGCATGCTCAGCGATGTAGGTCGCGGCGCCGCCGTACTCCCCGCCGACTGCCAGGCCCTGCAGCAGTCGCAACGTGATCAGCATGATCGGCGCGGCCACGCCAATCGAGGCTTGTCCAGGCAGCACGCCGACCAACGCCGTCGCCACGCCCATGATGACGATGGTGATCAGGAACGTGTACTTGCGGCCCGCGCGATCGCCGAGCTGTCCGAAGATCACCGCACCGAACGGCCGCACCGCGAAGCCCGCGGCGAAAGCCAGCAGCGCGAAGATGAATGCTGTCGTCTCGTTGATGCCCGCGAAGAACTGCTTGCCGATGATCGCGGCCAGCGACGCGTACAGGTAGAAGTCGTACCACTCGAACATCGTGCCGAGCGAGGCTGCCACGATGACTCGCCGGTGCGCGCGGTCGATTCCCAGGCCGGCGCCCGTGGTCGCGTCGAGGGTGGTGGCCATGCGGGCCCGAGTAGACCACAAAGGCTGCGGGCGCGGTACGACCCTTGGCCGTTCTTGTCAGTGCATGCTGTCGGGCTGAAGCCCGACCTACAGCGATTCCGTAGGTCGGACTTCAGTCCGACATCTTCTCGGCTGTAACCTCGGCGTCGAGCCGCTCGGTCGCGGCGAGCCACGCTTCCTCGCTTGCATGCAGGTCGCGACGCAGCTGTGTCTGCGCCTTCAGCAATTCCTGCAGCCGGCTCTTTGCCTGCTCGCCGTAGATGTCGGGGTTCGCGAGCTGCGTCTCGATTTCCAGGCGACGGCGCTCGAGCTCGGCGAGGCGCGCCTCGCAACGTGCAACCTCGGCGCGCAGCGGGCTGAGGCGATTGCGACGTTCAGCTTCCTCGCGCTTGCGCTGCTTCTTCTGCTCGGCGCCCGGTTTCGATGCGACTTCTGCTTCCTGCGCCGGCGCCGCCGACGTCAGGAACCAGCGCGCGTAGTCTTCGAGATCTCCGTCGAACGGCGCTGCGCGACCGCCGTCGACGAGAATCAGCTCATCCGCGACCACGCGCAGCAAGTGCCTGTCGTGCGCGACGAGTACGACCGCACCGTCGTAGTCCTGGAGCGCGACTGCTAGCGCCTGGCGCATCTCCAGGTCGAGATGATTCGTCGGCTCGTCGAGCAGCAGCAGATTCGGGCGCCGGAAGCTGACGAGCGCCAGCACCAGGCGCGCCTTCTCGCCGCCGGAGAACGGGCCGACCGGCTCGAACACGCGATCGCCGCTGAAACCGAAGCCGCCGAGGAACGACCGCAGCTCCTGCTCGGTGCTGCGCAGCGCGGCCTCGCCGCCGTGCCGGCGCAGGTGTGCGAGCGGCGACTCGCCGACGTCGAGCTGCTCGAGCTGGTGCTGGGCGAAGTAGCCGATGCGCAAATCGCGCGCCTCGGTGCGTTTACCGGTCAGGGCCTCGAGCTCGCCTGCCAGCAGCTTCATCAACGTCGATTTGCCGGCGCCGTTGCGGCCGAGCAATGCGATGCGCGCGCCGGGCACGATCGTCATGTTCAGCGCATCCAGGACCACTCGCTCGCCATAGCCGGCGGACTGCTTTTCCAGCGTCAGCAGCGGTCGCGGCAGTTTCTGCGGCGCGAGGAACGAGAACTCGAACGGCGAATCGACGTGCGCCGGTGCGATCCGCTCCATGCGCTCCAGTGCCTTGAGGCGACTCTGCGCCTGCCGCGCCTTGCTCGCCTTCGCGCGGAAGCGCTCGACGAAGCTCATCATGTGGCGGATCTCGCGCTGCTGGCGCTCATACAAAGATTGCTGCTGAGCCAGCTGCGCGGCGCGCTGCTCTTCGAACGCGGAGTAGTTGCCGCTGTACAGCCGCGCCGAGCTGTTCTCGATGTGCACGATGCGATCGACCGTGCGATCGAGGAACTCGCGATCGTGCGCGATCATCAGCAACGTGCCGGGGTAGCTGCGCAACCAGTCTTCGAGCCACAGCACTGCATCGAGGTCGAGATGGTTCGTCGGCTCGTCGAGCAGCAGCAGATCGGAGCGGCACATCAGCGCCTGCGCCAGATTGAGCCGCATGCGCCAGCCGCCCGAGAAAGCCGCGACCGGTCGCGTTTCGTCCGCAGCGGCGAAGCCGAGGCCATGCATCAATCGGCCGGCGCGACTGCGGGCATCGTAGCCGCCGAGCGCGGCGTAACGGGCATGCAGCTCGCCGAGTGCCGCGCCGGCATCTTTCGCTTCGGCCGCCGCCATCGCCGTTTCCGTCTGGCGCAGTTCGGTATCGCCGTCCATGACGAACTCGACTGCCGCGCGATCGGTGGCGTCCATTTCCTGCGCGACGTGGGCGACGACGAGCTGCGTGGGCATGTCGAAGCTGCCGGCGTCGGGATGCAATTCACCGAGGATCAGCGCGAGCAGGCTCGATTTGCCGCAGCCGTTGGCGCCAACGATGCCGACCTTCTCGCCGCGGTAGATCGTGAAGGAGGCATCGCTGATCAGCAGCCGCATGCCGCGGCGCAGGGAGAGGCCGGAAAACGTCAGCATGGCAGGATTCTAAAGGAGTCGGGCTGAAGCCCGACCTACAGGGGCTTCGATGTTGGTCGGGCTTTAGCCCGACAGCTAGGCGAACAGCTGGCTGACTTTGCCGCGCCCGCTTTGCTGGGCGAGCAGCAGCGACAGGAACTCATCCGCGCTCATGGCGTCGCCGAACAGCCGGCCCTGCGCGTAGTGGCAGCCGCGCCCGCGCAGGAAGTTGAACTGTTCCTCGTTCTCGACGCCTTCCGCCACGACCTCGACCTCGAGCGCCTTGCCCATGTCGATGATCGTGCGCACGATCGTCGCGTCGTCGGAGTTGACCGCGGCGTCGCGCACGAACGACTGGTCGATCTTCAGCGTGCCGATCGGGAACTGCTGGAGCGCGCTCAGCGACGAATAGCCGGTGCCGAAGTCGTCGATCGACAGGTGCAGGCCCATCGCGTACAGCTCGTCGAGCAGCTTCACCGTTCGCTTGGGATCCGCCATCAGCGTCGTCTCGGTGATCTCCAGCTCGAAGCTGGTCGGCGAGACTTCGTGACGCCGGAACACCGAGCGGCAGCGGCCGATGAAGCTCGCCTGGCGCAGCTGCTTCAGCGACAGGTTGATCGACACTCGGCCCGGATTCTGGATCCGCTCGGTCCAGCGGCGGTAGTCGGCGCAGACGCGGTTGAGCACCCACTCGCCGATGCCGAGGATCAGGTTGGTCTCCTCCGCCAGCGGAATGAACTGCGATGGCGAAATGTCGCCGTGGCCGGGCAGGCGCCAGCGCAGCAGCGCCTCGGCGCCGATGATGCGACCATCGCGCAGGTCGACCTTCGGCTGGTAGAACATCACCAGCTCGTCACGCTCCAGTGCGCGACGCAACTTGCTCTTCAGCATCAGCCGCTCGACTGCCGCGGCATTCATCTCCGGCGAATAGAACGCGAAGCTGTTGCCGCCGTTCTGCTTCGAGTGATACATGGCCGCGTCGGCGTTGCGGATCAGGTCGATCACGTTCTCCGCATCCTTCGGGCAGAACGCGATGCCGACGCTCGCCGTCAGAAATACTTCCTGCTGATCGACGTAGTACGCCTTGCACACTTCGGCGAGCACCATGCGTGCGAGGTTGGCTGCTTCCGCCTGCTCGTTCTGCTCCTCGGCGAAGCCTTCGATGAACAGGCCGAACTCGTCGCCCGCGAGGCGGCCGACTACAGCTTCCTTCGGCAGGATGTGCGTGAGCCGCTCGCTCAGGACTTCCAGCGTACGATCGCCGGCCGCGTGGCCGAAGGTGTCGTTGATCTCCTTGAAACGATCCATGTCCAGGTACAACAGCACGATGCCGCGATCGTTGCGGCGCGCACGGGCGATCGCCTGCTGCAGCATGTGCTGGAACTGCATCCGGTTCGGCACCTTGGTCAGCGCGTCGTAGCGGGCGAGGTAGCGGATGCGCCGCTCCGCGCGCTTGCGGTCCGTGATGTTGCGGATGACGAAGATCGTGCCCTGGAACTGCGGATCGTCGGCGGCGATCGGCGCAGCCGACAGCGACACCGGAATGGTCTGGCCCGCGCGCGTCGCAATCACGGTCTCGCGCGTTTCCACTCCAGCCGCTTCCAGCGAGAACGAGGCGCGCTCGTTCTCCGCCAGCAGCGTCGTGAACTGTTTGCCGGCCAGCTCCTCCTCGCTGTAGCCGAACAGCCGCACGGCAGCGTCGTTGATGCGCTTCACGATGCCGTTCGGCGCGGTCACGAGCACCGCGTCGTTCATGCTGTCGAGCACCGTGGTCAGGTAGTTCTTGGTGATCGTCGTCTGCTGCAGCTTCTGCCGCATGCGATCGAGCGCCACTTCGAGATCGGCGATCTCGTCGTTGCTGGTGACCTGGTGCGGCCGCGTGTAGTCGCCTTCGCCGATGCGCTCGGCAGAGCGGATCAGCTCGACGATCGGCCGTTCCAGTCGCTGCGCGAGCAGCCAGGCCACGAGCGCGAGCATCAGCGTGATCAGCGTACCGGCGGTAGCGATGATCCACGCCTTGTGCGCGAAGTCGCGCGTTTCGACGCTCTGCAGCTCCGTGCGCAACGCAGTCGCTGAAGAGCGCAGTCCGGGGCGAGCTACCGTCAGCTCGAGCGTGCCGAGCAGTTGCAGATCGCCGAGCTCGCGCCGGACGGTGCGTTGCTCTTCGGCGGTGAGCGAGCTGGCCCACGCATTGGAGCGCCGCGTTTCGAACAGCAGCTTGCCGTTGGGGCGCAGCACGCGCACCGCGACTGTCGCGTGATTCTCGAGCAGTGCCGTCGCGATGCGACTGACCGTTTCGTCGTCGCCCGCGCGCAATGCGTTTTCGAGCGCGGGTGCGGTGGCTGCGGCGAGATCGCCGGCGGTTGCATCGAGACGCTGGATCTCGGCAGTGAGCAGCGAGCGCTCGCCTTGTGCGCCGACCGCATCGCGCGTCTGGCGATAGTCGAGATACTCGAGCACGAAGAGCGTCGCCGAGATGGCGAGTCCCGCGAGCAAGGCAAGAATGACCAGACGAGATTTGAGGCCGTGCGATCTCAACGCATACTCCGCCGCCGCCGTTTACGTTGCGCGCGAAGTGCCCCGGCTTCGACGCATCGATCAGACGCTATTCGTTGCTTACATTAGCGCAAGATGATACTCGCGTTGCAGTGGTCTAACGCTAACTCATGCTATGTCGGTTTTTTTGACAACGTTTTTGCGATACTGCCCGAATTTCCCGTGAGCGAGGCTGGATGAACGAGTTCGAGCTGACCGGACGAGCGAGCACCCATATCGTGGAGCTGGCCCAGCCGCGCTGCGCTCTGCACTACGAAGCGGCCGCCTCCTTTCTGGCGATGCGCGATGCGGCCCAGCGCGATGGCATCGACCTGGCCGCTCGCTCCAGCTTCCGCGACTTCGACACGCAGCTGACGATCTGGAACGGCAAGTGGGCCGGCGAGCGGCCGCTCTACGACCGGCAGGGCCGCCAGATCGAGCGGCGCCAGCTCGCGGACGCGCAGGCCATCGACGCCATCCTGTGCTGGTCTGCGATCCCCGGCGGCAGCCGCCATCACTGGGGCAGCGACGTCGACGTCATCGACGTGGCCAGCGTGCCGGCGGGCTACGTCGTTCAGCTTGTGCCTGCCGAATACGCGCGCGACGGCATCTTCGGCCGGCTCTCGTCCTGGCTCGACGCCAACATGGAGCGCTTCGGCTTTTTCCGGCCCTACCGCATGGATCGCGGCGGCGTCAGCCCCGAGCCCTGGCACCTGAGCTACGCGCCGGTGGCGCTGCCCGCGCTGGAGTCGCTGAGCCTGTCGATGCTGAGGCACGTGCTGGAGCAGAGCCCGATCGCCGGCAAGCCGTATGTCCTCGCCCGGCTTCCCGAGATCTACACCCGCTTCATGCTTGCGGTGGATTCGCCTGCCCAGCCCTCATCTTTTCCCGCAACGCCAGCACTCGCTTGAGAAAGAAGCGGGGCGCCCAGCGCTTCAGCCGCCACAACATGCGAGCCGAGCCGGGCAGCACGATGTAGAGGTGTCCTGCGGCGGCCTGCAACAGGATGTCGCGCGCGGCATCACCAGCCTGGTATTTGGAGTCGCGCATCACTTGGGTCGCGCGCTCGCGCGCTTCCAGCGGCCCGCGAAACGATTCGAGCAGGTTCGTCGGAATGAACGTCGGCATGACCACCGAGACCTGCGTGCGGCTCGACGCGAGCTCGCCGCTCAGCGTTTCGCTCAATGACAGGACGGCTGCTTTGGTCGCGTTGTACGAAATCATTCCCGGCGCCGAGGCGAAGGCGGCGGCGCTCGCGACATTGATCAGCAGGCCGGAGCCGTTGCGCTGCAGGTGAGGAACAGCGGCGCGCGCGCCGTGCACGACACCCATGAAGTTGATGTCGACGATCCAGCGCCAGTCCTCGAGCGGCACTTCCATCAGCGAGCCCGTGCCGGCGACGCCGGCGTTGTTGACCATCACGTCGAGGCCGTCGTGCGTGGCAGCGAACGAGTTCACAGCGACGGTCAGCTCGTCGGAATTGGTGACATCGCCGGGATAAGCGACCACCGTGAAGCCCTTGCCGGCGAGCTCTTCCTCGACATGCGCGAGGCGCTCGACGTTGCGATCGAACAGGCCGAGCGTCCAGTCATCGCTGCCGAGGGCGCGCGCCAGCTCCAGGCCGATACCGCTGCTGGCACCCGTGATGAATGCGCGCCGGCCAGGGAAGCGGCGCACGAGCTGCTCGAATCGTCTTGTCATGCCAGCAAGGATCGCACGAACCATCCGACCCATGCAGCCAGCACCATCAGCACGATCCCCGGCAGCAGCGCAAACGCGAAGCTCCGGTCGCCGAGCGAGAACGCGACGACGGCTTTGCTGATGGCGTTCGTGCTGAAGCCGACCAGCACGGCAATTGCGGCGAGCGGCACTGCCGTCTTCCCGCTTGCGGCGAGCGATGCCGCGGAGATGGCGGCCGCATGCGAATCGCCCAGCCCCGCGACACCCGTCGCGAGCAGCAATCCGCCATTGCCGAGCCAATATGTGAGCACCGTGGAGATCGTGAGTGCGAGTCCGACGATCAGCACGAACAGCAGCGCCGTCTTCGGCGAGAACGGACGGCCCGCAGGCACCTCGTTGTGCGCGGTGTCGCGCACACTGCGCAGCATGAACAGACCTGCGTAGGCCAGAGCCGTCAGGCCTGCCAGAATGAGCGAGGGCAGGAGCGCTTCGAGCGTCGCCATGCTCACGAGGCCGACGACAATGGCCAACTGCACGACGGTCGCGATAGACGAGGCCGCCGCACCGGCGACAGCGCCGCGGCGCAGTTCCGGATGCGCCTTGGTCCGTGCCCCCATCGCACCGATCGTCGCCGTGCTCGAAACGAAACCCGAGAACAGGCCGGCGAGCGCCAGGCCGATCTTCGCGCCGAGCGCGCGCACGGCGATATAGCCGAGACCGTTGATCGCCATCACCAGCACGGCGAGCATCCACAGCTTGCGCAGATCGAGCACGCCCCAGGGGTCGATGGGTTGCTTGGGCAACAGCGGCAGGATTACGAGCGCCGCTGCCGCGAGGATCAGGCCGTCGCGCACCTCCTCGTCGGTGAGCACGTTGCGGATCCAGTCGTGAACCGGAGTCCGGGACGCGAGGATGATGGTCACGATCACGCCGAGGGCACCGGCGAGCTGTGGCTCGCGCAGCGCGAGAGCGCCGAGCAGCAGCGTCACCATCATCGCGACTTCGGTCGTGAGCCCCGGATCGCGCCGCAAGGAGCGAAAGTAGCTGAGCGCGGCGAATGCGCCGACGACGCCTGCCACCACGAGAAACGCAGGCAGCCCGCCGAGCTCGAGGCTGATGGCGCCGGCCAGTGCGATCAGAGTGAAAGTGCGGACGCCGGCGGCGGCGCGGCGCAGTCCCTGTCCTTTGTTGCGCTCGCGCTCGATGCCGATCAGCAGCCCGATCGCGAGCGCGGCGCCGAGGCTGATGATCAGCTGCTCTTCCACACCTGCTTCAGGTGACCGATGACCAGCGAGCGGATGTTCTGCACCGGGTTGCGCTCCCAGGTGAAGCACGGCGGATCGCGCCGGAGCATCGGCCAGCGTCCCGTGCGCAGGACTTCTTCGAGGTAATCGAGGTTGCGCTGGATCGCGTCCATGTACGGATTGCGGCCGTTGAACAGCGTGTCCAGGTACCGGTAGGCGGCGCCGAACTCGCCGTCGAGGCGCGTGCGGCGCACGTCGTCGACGAACTCCGGCGTGTGGCGCAGCACGTCCAGCCCGGAGTTGTAGCGGACCGAAGTGTTGCCGCGGCCGTCGCTCGGCATGGCGATGCCGCCGAGCACGAACTCCGGATACAGCCGGTCGCGGCACTTCTCGAGGTAACACCGGTCGGCCATCTGCGCGATCAGGTCGCCGGTGCCGATCAGGTGGCCGAGCTTGCGGTCGCGATGATCGTCGAGGCGGATCTGATCGAACTGCACCTCGTAGCCGGTGAAGTGCACGATCTTGGTCGCGACCGGCACCCACTCAGCCATGCCGATCGTCGGTAGGTAGCGGCCGATGAAGTGCGCGCTGCGGCTGACGTGACTGAGCGTGAACTCGGCGCCGTTGCGATGCGTCTGGTCGTCGGTCTGGCGGATGTAGCCGGCGTCGTGGAACAGCGCCGTGACCACGCCGACGATCGCGCGCTCGGG
>Ga0111539_10005910_pt1 | contig 15811 bp, 14 predicted proteins | sample RhiMethybrSRZTD1_FD_79667 | JGI IMG/M metagenome (GOLD analysis project Ga0111539, IMG submission 79667) | Populus rhizosphere microbial communities from Tennessee, USA - Rhizosphere MetaG P. TD hybrid SRZTD1 (version 2) (version 2) | ecosystem: Host-associated > Plants > Roots > Rhizosphere >... | reverse complement strand
GCGCTGGGTCTCGGGCGGGCATTGCAAGATGACCTCGAGCGTCGCGATCAACGGTCCGACGATGTTCATCGGCGACTACTGCGGGCGCGTGCTCGCGCTGTCCGTGCGCAGCGGCCGCACGCGTTGGGCGCGCGGCGTCAACGGGCGCGTGTACGGGACGATCGCCGTTGCAGGCACTCGCCTCTTCGTCCCGTCGTCCACCGGCGGCTCGCTGACCGCGTTTTCGACCGGCGGTCGGATGCTGTGGCGCGTCGGCACCGGCTCGTACGTCTACTCGTCACCCGCCGCCTGGGCCGGGCGCGTCTACTTCGGCTCGTACAACGGCCGCATGTACGCGGTCTCCGCCTCGCGCGGCCGCGTGCTCTGGTCCGTCCGCACCGGCGGCCGGATCTCCGGCGCTGTCGTCGTCGTCGGCGGCGTCGCGTACGCCGGGACGAGGCGCCGCATCGTCGGCGCCGACGCGAAGTCGGGCCGCGTCCTCCTCCGCTTCCCCCACGGCGACTACGTCCCGGTGTCAGGCAACGGCCGCCGCTTGCTCCTGCACGGGTTCTCGCGCCTCTTCGCGGTCGACCCGAAGCGGCGATGAAGAAGGCGCTCCTGGCGGCGGGCGCGCTCGTCGCGCTCGGCGCCGTCGCGCTCGCGGTCTTCGGCTTCGTCCGCTACCGGCAGGGACAGGACGTGCGCGGCTCCTCGACCGAGGAGTTCGTCACGACCGAAGCCGCGCCGCAGGCGCCTGCCGAACCGGGCGTCTTCTGGCCGACGTACCGCTTCGACGCCGAGCGGCACGGCGTCGCGGACTACCCGCACCGCCCGCCGTTCACGACGCGCTGGTTCTTCCGCGCGCGGACGCTCGTCGAGTTCCCGCCGGCGATCGGCTACGGACGCCTCTACTTCACGAACAACTACGGCCGCCTCTACGCCGTGAACGCGAAGACGGGCAAGCGCGCCTGGAAGAAGGACTCGGGCCGCTGCGTCGCGAGCTCCCCGGCCGTCTGGGAGCATCTCGTGATCCAGACCTACCTCGCCGGCCACCCGTGCAACCGCGGCAACCAGAAGGGCATCCAGGGCCTCGTCGTCGCGCGCTTCGCGGGCTTCGGGCAGTTCCGCTGGCAGACGCGCATCGCGCCGAGCGAGTCGTCGCCGGTCGTCGTCGACGCCGTCGTCTACCTCGGCGACTGGAGCGGCCGCGTGTACGCGCTCTACGCGCGCACCGGGAAGGTCAAGTGGGTGTTTCGCACGAAAGGGCGGATCAAGAGCGGCGTCGCGGTCAGCGGCAACCGGGTCTACGTCGGCTCGTACGACCACCACCTCTATGCGCTGAACAAGAACACCGGCAGGTTGATCTGGCGCGCGTCCGCGCAGCAGCGCCTCGGCAAGCGCGCGCAGTTCTACGCGACGCCGGCCGCCGCGTACGGGCGCGTCTACGTCGGCGGCACGGACGGCAAGGTCTACTCGTTCGGCGCGACGACCGGGAAGCTCCGCTGGTCGCACTCGACCGGCAACTACGTCTACGGGTCGCCCGCGGTCTGGCGCCGGCTCGTGCTCGTCGGGTCGTACTCGCGGTGGTTCTACGCGTTCGACGCCGCGACGGGAGACGTGCGCTGGCGCTTCAAGGCGAACGGCCCGATCTCGGGGTCGGCGACCGTGGTCCGCGGCATCGTCTACTTCTCGACCCTGAAGGAGCGGACGTACGGGCTCGACGCGCGCACCGGCAGGCTCGTGTGGCAGTTCCCCGACGGGAAGTACGCGTCGGTCGTCGCAGACCCGGACCGCATGTACCTCGTCGGCTACCACAGGCTCTACGCGCTGGACGAGCGGTGAGCGCGGTCGTCGTCCTCGGTGTATCGCGGTCGGGCACGACGCTCCTCAAGGCGATGCTCGACGCGCACTCGCAGCTCGCGATCCCGACCGAGTCGTACTTCGTCCCGCAGCTCTGGGATCGCCACGGCGAGCGGCCGAACCGCGACGAGCTCCTCGAGGACCTCGCGCGCCTCGAACGGATCAGGCAGTGGGGCGTCGAGCTTCAGGACGTCGCGGAGCGCCTGCCGCCCGAGCCGACGTTCGCCGACGCGATCGACGCGGTCTACCGCTCGTACGCGGAAGGGCAGGGCAAGCCGCGCTACGGCGACAAGACACCGCTGTACATGCAGCACCTCGACGTCCTGCCGCGTGCCTTTCCCGACGCGCGCTACGTGCACATCGTGCGCGACGGACGCGACGCGGCGCTTTCGATGCTCGCGATGCGCCGGAAGCCCCGCTTCAACCTCTCGCGCCCGCGGGGCGTCGGCGACTTCGCGTGCGCGTGGCAGCGCGAGATCCGCGACGCGCAGCGGTTCGGGGTCACGCATCCGTACCTCGAGCTCCGCTACGAGGACCTCGTCGCCGAGCCGGAAGCCCGCCTGCGCGACGTGTGCACGTTCCTCGGCCTCGACTTCGAGCCCGGGATGCTCGAGTACCACCGGCGCGAGAACCCGGCGCTCTACGCCGACCATCCGCGCCTCGCCCAGCCGCCGGTGCGCGATGCGCGCTCGTGGCGGAAGGAGATGCACGACGAGGACGCCGAGCTCTTCGAAGCGATCGCCGGCGACCTGCTGACCGAGCTCGGCTACGAGCGCGCGCACCCCTCGCCCGGGCGCTCCGCGCGCGCCGCCGCCGAGCGCGCCGCGTACACCGCGCGGCTCGGCGTCTGGCGCACCGCGCTCCCGCTCGTCCGCAAGTCGCCCGCGTGGCGGCTCCGGCAGGTCTACATTCGCCGCGGATGAGCCGCTACGTCGTCACCGGTGCCGCCGGCTTCATCGGCTCGCACCTCGCGGACGCGCTGCTCGCGCGTGGGGACGACGTCGTCGCGATCGACTCCTTCACCGACTACTACGACCCTGCGCGCAAGGAGGAGAACGCCGAGTCCTTCGACGTGCAGCGCATCGACGTCGCCGAGGACTCGTTCGACCTCGGCGGCGTGGACGGCGTGTTCCACCTCGCCGCACAGGCGGGCGTGCGCCCGAGCTTCGAGCACTTCGACCTCTACCTTCGCCGCAACGTGCTCGCGACGCAGCGCGTGCTCGAGAGCGCGGCGGCTGCGGGCGTGCGCGTCGTCTTCGCGTCGTCGTCGTCGGTCTACGGCGACGCGGAGCGCTACCCGACGCCCGAGGCCGCCGACCTCCTCCCGATCTCGCCGTACGGGATCACGAAGCTCGCGGCCGAGCGGCTCGTCGCCGCGTACCCGGTCGACGCGGTCGTCTTGCGCTACTTCACGGTCTACGGCCCGCGCCAGCGTCCCGACATGGGGTTCTCGCTCCTGATCGACGCGCTGCTCGAGGACCGCGAGTTCGAGCTCTTCGGCGACCCGTCGCGCTCGTTCACGTTCGTCGGCGACGTCGTCGACGCGACGATGGCCGCCATGGATCGAGCGCCCGCCGGCGCCGTCTACAACGTCGGCGGCGGGGAGGAGGCCGCCGTGCGCGAGGCGATCGCGACGCTCGAGCGTGCGTCGGGGAGGACCGCACGCATCCGGCAAGGGGAGCGCGCACGCGGCGATGCACGACGCACCGCCGCCGACGTCACCCGCATCCGAAGCGAACTCGGCTGGTCGCCGCGCACGTCGCTGGAGAACGGCCTGCGAGCTCAGTGGTCCTGGGCAGCGGATAGAGTCGCCGCCCGATGACGGAGCAGGAGATCGACGTCCGCCGCTACTGGCAGGCGGTGGCCGCGCGCTGGTGGCTCCCCGTCATCGGAGTGATCGTCGGCGCGGCGATCGGCTACGCGCTCTCGCTCGGCGGCTCGGATGTCTGGCGCGGCACGGCGCTCGTCTACCTCGGCCAGCCGGTGACGCCGGCCGGCGCGCAGGTGCAGAGCCTCAGCACGAACCCGGCGACGGCCGGCGAGATCGCGGGTTCGGGCGCGGCGCAGCGCCGCGTCGAGCGTGCCGTGGGCCTCGAGCGCGGCGCGCTCAACGGCAAGGTCTCGGTCGCGGCGGTGAAGGGCAACGTCTCGCGGCTCGGCCAGAACCCGCTCGTGCGCGTCCGCGTCGAGGGCGACTCCCGCAAGGTCGCACCCGCCGCGACCGCGCTGGCGCGCGAGGTGGTGTCCGGAGTCTCCGGCTACGCCGACGCGAAGATCGAGGTTCTCGAGCAGGCCGTCGAGCAGGGCGAAGCCGAGCTCACCCGCCTCGACCAGCAGCTCAACGCCGGGGGCGGCGGCCAGAACGCCGGGTTCCTGCTGCTCCGCCGCGGCGAGCTCGCCGACGACCTCGTGACGAACAAGCAGAACCTCGCGCTCGCCAGCGAGGTCGAGAGGGCGCGCGTCGTCGAGGAGGCCGCCGCGCGCAAGGTGACCGCCCAGAGCCGGCGAAACCAGATCGTCGTGGGCGCGTTCCTCGGGCTGCTGCTGGGCGTCGCCGCGGCGCTCGTGTGGGATTCGCTGGGCGCCGTCCGCCGCCGCTAGTGCGCCGCGCCCTCCTCTGGGCGCTCGCGCTCGGCTCGACGCTCGTCTTCGGGTACATCGCCGTCCGCGGGGTCGACCTCGCGGAGGTCAAGGATTCCTTCGCCGAGGCGAACCTCTGGTGGTTCATCCCCTCGCTCGTGGTGCTCGCGGTCGCGGTCTTCATCCGGGCCGTCCGCTGGCAGTCGCTGTTCGAGCCGGCGACGCGCCCGCCGATCGGGCCGACCACGAGCTCGATGCTCGTCGGCGTCGCCGTGAACAACATCTTCCCGTTCCGCGCGGGCGAGGCTGCACGGATCGTCGCGCTCAACCGTTCGACCGGCACGGCGAAGGTCGAGATCCTCGCGACGGTCGCGCTCGAGCGGATCCTCGACGTCTTCTGCCTGCTCGTCCTGCTCTTCGTCGCGCTGCCGGTGCTCCCGGACGTCAGCTGGATCGGCGGCGCCGCGGTGCTCGCGGGCGTGCTGGTGCTGCTGCTCGCGTCGGGCGCGCTGGTCTTCGCGATCTGGGGCGACCGGCCGCTGCACGCGCTCGCGCGTCTCGTGGGCCGGCTGCCGTTCGTCTCCGAGGAGCACGTCGAGCACGCCGGGCACAGCCTGACGCGCGGGTTCGTGGGGCTCCGCCACCCGAAGACCGCGTTCTGGGGCTTCACGTGGACGACGCTCTCGTGGATCGTCACGAGCTTCTCGTTCTGGATCGCGACGCTCGCGTTCGACCTCGACGTGCCGCTGTCCGCTGGGATCCTGATCCTCGCCGCCGTCGGCCTCTCGCTCGTCCTTCCCGCGGCGCCGGGCGCGCTCGGCGTCTTCGAGGCGGCGGTCGTGCTCGCGCTGAGCGCCTATGACGTCCCACGCGCCGAGGCGGTGTCGTTCGCCTTCGCGCTCCACGCCTTGAACTTCTTCCCGTACCTCCTCTCCGGCGTGGTCGCGCTCAGGTTCACCCGACCGTCCCGTTAGCCTCAGACCGTGCTCGAGGGCAAGTCCGTCGCCGTGGTGATCCCGGCGTACAACGAGGAGAAGCTGATCGGCCCGACCGTCGCCGGCATCCCCGACTTCGTCGACCGGATCTTCGTCGTCGACGACCAGTCGGGCGACGGCACCGCGCTCGCGGTGGAGGCGATCGACGACGCGCGCGTCGAGCTGATCAGGCACGACCGAAACCAGGGCGTCGGCGCGGCGATCGTCACCGGCTACAAGCGCGCACGCGACGAGGGCGTCGACGTGACGGCGGTGATGGCGGCCGACAACCAGATGGACCCCGACGACCTCGAGAAGCTCGTCGCGCCCGTCGCGCGCGGCGAGGTCGACTACGCGAAGGCGAACCGTCTCTTCACCGGCCAGGCGTGGGAGCTGATCCCGCGGTACCGCTACCTCGGGAACGCCGTTCTCTCGCTCTTCACGAAGGTCGCGTCGGGCTACTGGCACGTCGCCGACTCGCAGACCGGATACACGGCGATCTCGCACCGCTACCTCGAGCTGCTCGACCTCGACCGGATCTACCAGCGCTACGGGTTCCCGAACGACATGCTCGTGCACCTCAACGTCTGGAACGCGCGCGTGCGCGACTTCCCGTCCCGGCCGATCTACAACGTGGGCGAGCGCTCCGGCATCCGCGTTCGCAAGGTGGTGCCCCGCATCTCGTGGCTCCTGATCAAGGGCTTCTTCTGGCGGATGCGCGAGAAGTACGTGATTCGCGACTTCCACCCGCTGGTCTTCTTCTACTTCCTCGGCTTCCTGTTCACGGCGATCGGTCTCGTCCTCGGCGTCGTCGAAGTGATCCTCCGCCTGAAGGGGAACGCGATCACGACGCCGACGATCGTCCTCGTCGCCCTCCTGCTCATCTCGGGGTCCCAGTTCACGCTCTTCGCGATGTGGTTCGACATGGAGTCGAACAAGGACCTGGGCGGCCGAGGCAGGCGCCGGACCGACGACCCCGGGTAGCGAGCGGATTTGTGAACGTTCCGTAAGGCTCGCGCGGTAACCTAGGGCCGTCCTAGCGGGTCGCCGTCCCCCCAGACGGAATCGATGAAGAGACCGGACTGCCAATGAGCGTCGCCTCGCAGCTGCGGCTCGCGATCGGTGTCCTGATCCTCCTTCTGGCGGGGATCCTCGCCGTGGCGCTCTACGTGCCCGCGCAGATCTACGAGAGCGCGAACGAGAAGTACGTCAATGACGCGATCCCGCTTCGGCAGCAGGCGCACGAGCTCATCGAGCACCTGTTGGAGCAGGAGGCTGCCCTCCAGGCGTACCTGAACTCCGACGACGTCGGACAGCGGAACCGCTACATCTCGTCGCAGGCTGAAGCGCTCACGGACCTCGGACAGATCAAGCAGTTCGAGGGCAAGCATCCGCAGCTCGAACCCCTCGTTGAACGAGCCACGATCCAGATGGCCGATCTACAAGGGCTGTTCAACCAGCAGTTGGCGCAGATGAGCCCCGTCGAACGGCTGAAGCTCGCGCCGGCCCTTCAGGCGAAGCTCGCCGCCGTCCAGACGACGTCCCGCCGGATGCTCGGCGAGACCAACCTGACCGTGGCAGAGGCGCGGAAGGAGCAGCGCGACCGATTTCGTCAGCTCTTCATCATCCTCGCGCTGCTCGGAGGCCTCGCGCTCGCCATCGGCATCGCGCTCTTCCTGCTCACGCCCCGACGGCTGGGAGACCTCTATGAAGCCGAGCTGAGCTCGCGCCAGGAGGCCGAGTCCCGCGCCGAGGCCGCGCGCGCACTCGAGCACGTCAGCGACGGCGTGATCCTCACCGACGACAGCGGCCGGGTCCGCTTCTGGAACCCCGCGGCCGAGAAGCTCACGGGGATCGACGAGCACGGCGCGATCGGTCGCGAGCTGGGCCTGCTCCTGCCGGGCTGGGAGCGGATCCCGCGGCAGCCGGACGCGACGGGGCTCGGGAGCGCGGCGATCGTCCCGCTCGAGCTCGGGCACGAGCGCTGGCTCTCGATCACGAGCGTCGACTTCGGCGAGGGTCTCGTCTACGCGGTCCGCGACGTGACGGAGGAGCGCGCGCTCGAGACGATGCGGAGCGACTTCGTGACGACGGCGTCCCACGAGCTGCGGACCCCGATGACGTCGATCTCGGGCGCCGCGCGGACGCTGCTCCGCCACGGCGACGAGCTCCCGGACGGCCGGCAGGACGACTTCCTGAAGATGATCGTGAGCGAGTCCGACCGGCTCTCGCGCATCGTCGACCAGATCCTGCTCGCGAGCCGGATCGAGGCGGGGCGCATCGAGGTTCTCCACGAGCGCTGCGACGCTGCTGCGATCGCGCGCTCGGTCGTCGAGTCGGTCCAGCACCGTGCCCCAGAGCACGTCGACCTCGTGCTGGACGTGAACGGCCGCCTGCCGCAGGTCGACTGCGACCCCGACCGGCTGCGCCAGGTGCTCGGCAACCTGATCGACAACGCCGTCAAGTACTCCCCCGACGGCGGGGAGGTGCGCATCGAGGTCGACCCGGACGGCGAGATGATGCGCTTCGGCGTCCACGACCAGGGCCTCGGCTTCGAGCAGGCCGCGGCGGAGCGGATCTTCGAGCGCTTCTACCGCGTCGACCCCGAGCAGACGCGCGGGATCGGCGGCACCGGGCTCGGGCTCTACATCTCACGCGAGCTCGTGAACCGCATGGGAGGCCGGATCTGGGCCGAGTCGGAGCCGGGTAAGGGCGCGTCGCTCTTCTTCGAGCTTCCGCTCGCGCGCGACGCCAGCCGCGTCTAAGGAGGACTCAGCGAAGCGGCGACTGTGCCGCCGGGCCGCGCTGGGCCGCGCAATGCGGCGTCCTCAGTCGCGCCCGTATCTAGCGATACGAACGCTCCCTGCGTCCTTGCCTTGCACAGCCCATCGCATCCCGGCAACGAGCACCGCGCCGCCGAGTCCTCCTAGCGGCCGCAGCGCGGCACGGGCGGATAGGCGATCGCGGTGTTCGCGCCGCTCTCGAGCCCGAGCCGGAAGACGGCCACCGACTGGCGGTCGTCGAAGACGATCGAGAGGTTCGCCATCAGGCGCTGGTTCGGAGCGTAGAGCGTCCCGGCGGCGATCCCGTTCACGACGATCCCCTGCGTCATGACACCCGTGAGCGAGGCGCGGAGGCCGAGCCTGCCGCCGTTCCGGATCGTCAGCGTCCCGGTCGCGACGCCCGTCGGCCTTCCCTTGAGCGCGGCGATCCGGCTGCTGAAGGTCGCGCTCCCGGCCATCCGACGGTCGGGGCTGATCGCCGTGCCCGCGTACGTCGCCGTCGAGACGGTGTACTCGCCGCAGCGCTGCGTCCGACCCTTGCCCTGCTTCAGCAGCGAGAACGCCGCGTAGATCGGCTGCGGGCCCTGTGACGCGGCCTGCGGGGTCGCTGCGCCGAGCGTCGCAGGGAGCGCAAGAGTCAGTGTTGTCGCAAGCAGTGGAATCCGGTAGCGCATGGGCGTTGCTTGAACCGGAGGGGGTCGCGCAAGACTGTAGCCGCAGGAGACGATCGGGCAAAACCGAGCCGACGGCCCGGCTTTGCCCGAGGTCATCGTCTAGCCGTCGCCGTCGTCGCGCTCGTCGTCGTCGTTGCCCTCGTTCCCCTTCAGGTCGACGTACTTCGACAGGAAGGATCGTGCGGACGCGGAGTCGAGCCGGTACGAGTAGCTCGGACCGTTGCACTCCGAGTCGCCGATCGAATTGACGGCAACGAGCGTGCGACCGGTGAGGTTCGCACCGCCGGAGTCGCCACGACAGGCAGCTCCGAACTTCGACTTCGTGGGTGACGGGAGGAACAGGAAGTCGTTGAACTGGTCGCTCACGACCGCCTGCGCCTTCGCCTTCATTCGCGTGCCGAACGTGCCGGCCTCGGTGAACCCGAAGCCGACCATCGTCAGCTGCTTGAGCTTGTCGAACTTCTTCGCCACCCGGTCGGCCCGCGGCAGCTTCGCGTACGGGCCGGGGAGCGGAGCCGCGAGCTGGATCACGGCGAGATCGTTCGCGCCGAATCCCTCGGGTGCCCCCGGACAGGCCACGCAGAACCCCGGATGGGGCGTGAAGGTGCCCGGAACCGGTGCCACCGTGTTGAACACGGACGCCCGGAAGACGAGGAAGGTCTGCCCGGACGGCGCGCTCGTGGGACTGAGCAGACCGCAGTGGGCAGCAGTGAGGACGACGGTCGGGCTGACGAGCGTGCCGCTACAGAACGCTCCCCGTCCGCCGTTCGGAAGGATCTGGCCGACCGCGACGACGTACGGATGATCGTCGCCGTCGGGGGAGCCGTTGGTGATCGCGCCGGCGGTGGGAACCACCCCGAGTGCGAGCACAGTGACACACGTTGTCAGAATCAGCCGCAGTGACGCCATGGCCGCAGCGTGCCCGTGGCCTGGTACATCAGCAATGCCCCGTTTGGGTGAGATGGCCGCCTCCAAATCCCTCGAACGAGGGTAAGAAGTTCGTAAGAGCCGCAGGGTGCCGTTCGGACCCATACGTATCATCCCCGCGTGCCCACCGCGCTGGTAACAGGCGGTGCCGGATTCCTCGGCTCCCACCTCTGCGATTACCTCCTTGGCCAGGGGCTCCGCGTGATCTGCGTGGACAACCTCGTCACGAGCACACTTCGCAACGTCGAGCACATTCGGGACGACTCGTTCACGTTCGTGAACCACGACATGACCGAGCACCTCGAGCTCGACGAGCCGGTCGACTTCGTCTTCCACTTCGCCGCGCTCGCCAGCCCGATCGACTACCTCCGGATGCCGCTGCACTCGCTCAAGGTCGGCTCGCACGGGACGCACAACGCCCTCGGGCTCTCGAAGTTCAAGCGCGCGCGGTTCCTGCTCGCGTCCACGAGCGAGGTCTACGGCGACCCCGAGGAGCACCCGCAGAAGGAGACCTACTGGGGCAACGTGAACCCGATCGGCCCGCGCGGCGTCTACGACGAGGCGAAGCGCTACGCCGAGGCCCTCACGATGGCGTATCGCAACCAGCAGGGCGTCGACACCGCCATCGTCCGGATCTTCAACACGTACGGGCCGCGCATGCGGCCGAACGACGGCCGCGCGATCCCGACGTTCGTGCGCCAGGCGCTGGCGAACCAGCCGCTGACGGTCTACGGCGACGGCTCGCAGACGCGGAGCTTCTGCTACGTCGACGACCTCATCCGCGGGCTCTACCTGCTCGCGACGAGCGGCGAGCACCTCCCTGTGAATCTCGGGAACCCGAGCGAGTTCACGGTGAAGGAGCTGGCCGACACGGTCATCCGCGTCACTGGTTCGTCGAGCGAGGTCGTCTACGAGGCGCTGCCGATCGACGACCCGCAGGTGCGGCAGCCCGACATCACCCGCGCGAAGCAGGTGCTCGGCTGGTCGCCGACGATCGAGCTCGAGGACGGCCTCCGCCGGATGCTCGACGCGCAGCTGCCGGTTGCCGAACGCGAGCCGACGAGTGTCTAGAGGACTGCGGGTCGCCCTCGCGGCGCTCGCCGTCGCGCTCGTCTGCGTGCCCACGGCCGGCGCGGCGCGCGGCATGCTCGTGGGGCTGCTCGACGAGGCTGCGCTCTACGACGACCCGGGCTACGTCTTCCCGCTGATGCAGCAGGCGCGGACGCAGGTGCTCCGCGTGAACCTCTACTGGGGCGGACGTGTGGGCGTCGCGCAATCACGGCCGGCGCGGGCGACCGATCCGAACGACCCCGCGTACGACTGGTCGCTCTACGACCGCACGGTCAACTACGCCGCGCAGTACAGGATGCGCGTGCTGTTCTCGATCTACGGCACGCCGCGCTGGGCGAACGGCGGCGCGGGCCTCAACGTCCCGCCGGCGAAGATCGCGGACCTGAACAACTTCGCGTACGCCGCGGCGAAGCGCTACAGCGGCGCCTTCGTCGGCGCCGACGGTCGGACGCTTCCCCCGGTGAAGCTCTGGCTCGCGTGGAACGAGCCGAACCTGTCGATCGGCCTCAAGCACCAGTTCCGCCGCGTCGGCGGCCGCTGGGTGATCCAGAGCGCGATCGACTACGCGAAGATCTGCACGGCGGTCTACAACGGCGTGCACCGCACCCTGATCAAGGGCGAGAAGGTGGCGTGCGGCGCAACCGCTCCGCGCGGGAACAACGAGCCGACGTCCTCCCGTCCGACCGTGTCGCCGCTCGCGTTCATGCGCGCGCTGAAGAAGGCGGGGCTGCGCACGTTCGACGCGTACGCGCATCACCCGTACTACGGCCGCAAGACCGAGTCGCCCGGCGCGAAACCGGCGGCGACCGCAGTCACGATGGGGAACATCAACGTCCTGATCGCGGAGCTCACTCGCCTCTGGGGGCCGAAGCGGCTCTGGATCACGGAGTACGGCTACCAGACGAACCCGCCCGACCGCGCCTTCGGCGTCTCCTACGCGAAGCAGGCTGCGTACATGCGCGAGGCCTACGCGATGGCGCGCAAGAACCCGCGCATCGACATGATGCTCTGGTTCCTCCTGCGCGACGAGCCGAGCCTCGGCGGCTGGCAGTCGGGTCTCCTCACGCGAACCGGGGCGAAGAAGCCCGCGTTCAACGTGTTCCGCGCGCTTCCGCGCGGCTGAGCCCGATCCCCGCGAGCACCGGCGCGAGCGCAGCGGCGCCGACGACGAGCGTGATGATCGTTCGGTCGCCGGACCACACAAGTGCGAGCTCGATCGGGATCACCGAGATCCAGTAGATCAGCACGAGGCCGGCAAACGCGAGCAGCGTCCAGAGCGCCGCGAAGCCCGCGAGGGCATACCGTCGCGCGACGATCGCGGTCAGGAGCGCGGCGGCGAAGAGCGGAACCAGCAGACCCCACTCGAGCGTGAAGATCTCGTCCAGCAGGCCGTCGACCGCCGGACGCACGCGGTCGGAGTGGTCCGAGAGGTAACCGGGCGAGACCGCGTTCCGAAAGCGGTACTCGACGAGCGGGAGACCGTGGAGTTCGACGAAGAGCCGCCACGGCCGGACGACGGCGACGACGCCGAGCGCCGCGGCGCCGAGCTCGCGCCAGCGGCGCCACGCGAACGGAAGCAACGCGAGGAACGCGGCGAGGGAGAAGAAGAGGCCCTCGCTCTTCGTCAGCGACGCCGCGCCGAGGAAGAGCGCTCCGGCGATCAGGGGCCAGCGCTCGGCCGTCGCGAGCCAGCGGCCGAGACCGACGAGCCCGAGGGCGACGAAGAGCGCGAGCGGCACGTCGGCGAGGTTCGTCGAGAGCTGCTTCAGGACCGGCTCGGCGGCGAGGACCGCGAGCACGGTCGTTCCGACGAGCACGAACGGCACCCGGTCGCGGAGCAGCGAGACGAACGCGAGCAGGAACCCGACGGCGAGCAGCAGCAGCTGCACGTGCACGAGCGTCGGGTCGTACACGCCCATCGCGCGGAAGTCCGTCGCCTGGAGCGCGGGAAGGAGCAGCGGGTGCTGGAGCGGCAGGTAGGCGTCGCTCGTGAAGACCGGGTTGTTGGCGCCGCCGAACTCGTAGAGCGCGCGCGCCTTCGTCCCCCAGATCGCCCAGCCGTCCCACTCGAGCAGCGGGCGGATCTCGTAGGTGCGCCAGGCGTGCGCCAGGAGGACGAGCGCGAGGACGAGCGCCCCAACGCCGACGAGGCGGCTCCAGAGCGGCTCGGGCGGGGACTGTCCCGGGACTGTCCCCGACGGGAGCTTCCGGAGGCCGAGGAAGAGCACGACCGCGGCGAGCACCACGAGCTCGACGAGGCCCAGCGGGATGTCGATCAGCGCGAGGTGCGCCGCGACGATCCCGGTCGCCGCGAGGCCCACGGCGTACGCGAGCGGCAGGCGCGCCACGAGCGCTGCGCGATCGCGCGTGATCCGCAGCAGCGGCAGTAGGCCGACGCCGATCGCGAAGTAGAGCGCGTTCGCGAGCAGAAGCCCCGTCACGCCGGGTCCTCGATCCGCGCGACGTAGAAGTCGTCCTCGCGCAGCCTGCTCTTGTAGGTCAGCCCCAGCTCGCTCGGGTCGCGGCCGATCGCGACGACGACGGTCGCGTCCTTCGGGTCGTCGACGACGATCGCGGGCAGGAGGTAGTAGCGCGCGAACGTGCGCGCACCCGTCGGGAAGTCGACGCCGCGCACGGTCGTTCCTTCGCGCGCGAGCACATAGACGCGGTCTCCGCGGCGCACGTTGCCGCGGAAGAAGTCGAAGCCGCCGACGGGCAGCCGGTTGTTGAAGCCCGGCGCCTGCACGCGGTCGGCAGGCCCGAGAGCCGTGAGGCCTTCGTGCTGGTCCGAGAGCCAGCGCCACGTGTCCGGGAAGGTGAGCAGCGCCGAGCCGAGCGCCAGCGCGGCGCAAACGAGCACACCGATGCGCCTCATCGGGCGAGGAGGGCGCGGTAGAGCCCGTCGACGTCGTCGACCAGCCGCTGAACGGAGTACCGCGGGAGCACGCGCGCTCGTCCGGCCTCGCCCATCGACTGCCGCAACCCGGGATCCTGCGCGAGCTGTGCCAGCGCGTCGGCGAGCTGGTCGACCGCCCCGAGGTCGACGAGGAACCCGTCCTCGCCGTCGCGCACGACGTCGGGCACGCCGCCGACGCGCGTCGCGACCACGGGCCGCGCGGCCGCGAGCGCCTCGATCGCGCTCACCGGCGTCCCCTCGTTCCCGGACGGCAGGATCATCGCGTCGAACGCCGCGTAGAACGGCGCGACGTCCTCCTGGTACCCGAGGAAGAGCGTGTCGCGCATGATCCCGAGCTCGTGCGCGCGGCGCTCGACCTGCTCGCGCTCGGGCCCGTCGCCGACCATGCAGAGGCACGCGTCGACGCCGCGCTCGCGCAGGCGCCTGAACGCGAGCAGGACGTCGCTCGTCCGCTTCACACCGGTCATCCGGCCGATCCATCCGACCGTGAAGCGCTCCGGCCCGATGCCGAGCACGCGGCGCGTCTCGTCGCGGCCGTCGCGGTCGGCGATGCGCTGCTCGAGCTCGATGCCGAGCCGGACGACGGTGAACTTCTCCCGCGGCGCGACGCCGAGCCGCACGAGGTCGTCGCGCACCTCGGGGCTGACCGCGATCAGCGCCGTCGTGATGCGCGCGAGCCAGCGCTCGAGCAGCCGGAACCCGAGCGTCCGCACCGGCCCGAAGTACCCCCGCAGCACGTGGCCGTGGTACGTGTGCACGACGATCGGCGGCCGAGCGTCGCCCGCGAGCAGCGCTGCGATCCGCCCGACCGCGCCGGCCTTCGCGGTGTGCGTGTGCAGGATCGTGGGCCGCTCGCGGCGGATCAGCTGCGCGAGCCGGACGACCGCGACGAGGTCCCGGACGGGCGAGATGTCGCGGCGCAGGCCCGGCAGCCGCTCGACCTTCACGCCGAGCTCGTCGGCGACGAACTCCATCGAGTCCTCGCCGCGCGCGAGGCTCCCCGCGACGAGCGTCGTGTCGTAGCCGCGGTCGCGCAGCCCGTCGGCGAGGTAGGTGACGTGCAGCGCGGGCCCGCCCATGTTCAGGCGCGCGATGACGCGGAGGACCTTGATGCGGTCAGGCACGCGCGAGGAACGCGTCCGCCGTCAGGCGCAGGCCCTCCTCGAGCCCGACCTGCGGCTCCCAGCCGAGGAGGCGGCGCGCCTCCGCGACGTCGGCCCACGAGTCGCGGACGTCGCCGGTGCGCGGCGGGAGGTATTCCTTCTCGACCGGCTTGCCGAGCACCTCGCCGATCGTGTCGGCGAGCGCGTTGACGCTTCGCGGCTCGCCCGTCGCGACGTTGATCACGTGGCCGGACGCCTCGGGCGCGTCGGCAGCGCGGACGTTTGCGTCGACGACGTTCTCGACGTACGTGAAGTCGCGCGACTGCTCGCCGTCGCCGTAGATCGGCACCGCCTCGCCCGCCTCGACCGCGGCGATGAAGCGCGGGACGACGGCCGCGTACTGCGAGGTCGGGTCCTGGCGCGGGCCGAACACATTGAAGTAGCGAAGCGTCACGGTGGAGAGCCCGTAGACGCGCGCGAACGAGACGCAGTAGCGTTCGGCCGCGAGCTTCGCGACGGCGTACGGCGAGATCGGGTCGGGGAACTGCGTCTCGACGCGCGGCAGCGTCCCGGTGTTCCCGTAGACGGACGACGACGACGCGTAGATCACGCGCCGAACGCCCTCGTCGCGCGCCGCGAGCAGCACGTTGAGCGTGCCCTCGACGTTCACCGCGCCGGTCGTCAGCGGGTCCTGCACCGAGCGCGGCACCGACGGCAGCGCCCCCTGGTGGAACACGACTTCGACGCCGCGCGTGGCGTTGTGCACGCGCTCGTAGCTCCGCAGCTCGCCCTCGACGATCTCGATCTCGTCCGCGATGTCCGCCAGGTTGCGGCGGTTGCCCGTCGAAAAGTTGTCGAGGACGCGCACGTCGTCGCCCTGTTCGAGCAGCCGGCGCGCGAGGTTCGAGCCGATGAACCCGCCACCGCCCGTGACGAGGACGCG
>Ga0111539_10005908_pt1 | contig 15813 bp, 14 predicted proteins | sample RhiMethybrSRZTD1_FD_79667 | JGI IMG/M metagenome (GOLD analysis project Ga0111539, IMG submission 79667) | Populus rhizosphere microbial communities from Tennessee, USA - Rhizosphere MetaG P. TD hybrid SRZTD1 (version 2) (version 2) | ecosystem: Host-associated > Plants > Roots > Rhizosphere >... | reverse complement strand
GGCGCCCAGCAGGCGACGGCCGCCACGAGTACCAGGAGCACGATCACAGCCAGGTACGTCAGCGGGTCCACGCGGGATATCCCGAAGAGCAGTGTCTCGAGCAGCCGGCTCGTGGCGAACGCGCCAACCAGCCCGATCGCCACCCCGATCGCCGTGAACGAAAGGCCGTTCCCCAGGATCCCCGCCACGATCCCACGCCGCGTAGCACCTAACGCGGAACGGATGCCGAACTCCCGCGTACGCTCGGCGACGGAGCCGGCGACCACGCCATAGAGTCCCACCGCGGCGAGCAGCAGCGCCACGCACGCGAATGTCCCGTAGATCACCGAGGCGAATCGCTGCTCCGATGCCGTTCGCGATATCAGTTGTTCCATCGTCGCCACGCGCGCGATCGGCTTGTCGCGGTCGACGCTCCACACCGCGCGCCTGACCGCATTCGTCATGACAGAGGCATCGCCTGTAGTCCGCACGACCAGCGACTGCACAGGATCTACCCACCGCCACTGGGCGCTGGTGACATAGAATGCCGCAGCGTTCGTGGCGGCCAGCGATTGCTGCTTCACGTCGCCGACGACGCCAATAACCGTTCCCCACGGCCGACTGCCGTCCGTGTCCGGACCGAACCGCACACGCTGCCCGACGGGGTCCGCCTCGCCGAACATCTGGCGGGCCAGCGATTCGCTGATGAGGAAGGATGGCGGAGCGTCGGCGCGATCAGACTCGTCGATCAGGCGTCCACGCAGGAGTCGAATGCCCATCGCGTCGAAGTATCCGGGCGTCACGGAGTACCGCATGGCCGCCCCGTCCTCACCAGGTTGGCGCTCCGGAAATGCGGCAAACGTGTATCCATAGGCGTCCAGATCACCGCTCAGCGGGAGCTGGCTCGTCAGGGCGGCGGACTCCACGCCGGGGACGTTCCGCACCGCGCTCAGGGCCTGATCATAGAAGCTGAGGCGTTCCTCACTCGTCCGACTTCCATTCGCGGCGTCGACCACCTGCATGGTGAGGACGCGCTCAGCCTGGATGCCCGGCGATACGGCGAAGAGGTGGTCGAGGCTCCGGAGCAACAGTCCCGCGCCGACGAGTAACACCAGCGAGAGCGCAACTTCCGAGATCACCAGCACACCACGCGCCGCATTGTGCCCGCCGGCCACCGATCGGGAAGCGTCCCGCATGCCACCGCGCAGGTCGGAGCGGGACGCGCTCAGCGCGGGAATGAGGCCAATGGCCAGACCGGCCACCGTCGTGACAATCAGGGCAAAGCCGAATGCGGCCCCGTCGACGCGTATGAGATCCGCTCGCGGAAGCCCGGGTGGGCTCAGGGCGACCAGGGCGCCAACGCCGGCATGAGCGACGGCGACGGCGAGCACGCCGCCGAGCATCGCCAGTATCGTGCTCTCGGTAAGCACCTGGCGCACGAGTCGCCGGCCATCGGCGCCTAACGCGGCGCGCAGCGCAAACTCCGCCCGCCGGCGCCTGTTGCGGGCCAGGAGCAGGTTGGCCACGTTGATGCACGCAATGAGGAGCAGCACGGCAGCCGCAGCGACGATGGCCATCAGGGCCGGCCGGACCCCGGCCGTGACATCCTCCTGAAGCCCCCGGACGAGCAACCCGTTCGCGAGCGCCGCCCACGGCACACGCGGGAATTCGGGGAGAACCTGTCCCGCAATCGACGCCAGCTCGCGCCTCGCGGCGTCCACGTCCACTCCACGCTGCAACCGGCCCACGATCCGGTAGTGATGGCCCCATTCACGCGTGTTAGGCGACGCGCGCGGCTGCGCCTGGAGCGGCGCCCAGATGTCCGTGGCCGGAGACATCACGTCCACAAAGCCCCGCGGCATGACGCCCACCACCACATACGGCTCGCCATTGAGCATGATCGAAGCGCCCACCATCGGGGCCCCGTCGCCAAAGCGGCGGCTGACCAGCCGCGCGCTGAGCACCGCCACCCGGCGCGCGCCCGGCACGTCTTCCGCGCCATCGAACGTTCGGCCGGACGCCGGCAGCACACCTAATGTGCCGAAGTACGACGCGCTCACGCGGAGTCCCTGGAGGCGTTCCGCTTCCTCCGTGCCGGTGAGCGAAGGACGCCAGAGGTCGGACGCGCTCAGTGACTCGAACGAGCGGCTGCGAGTCGCGAGTTCCTCGAAGGTGCCGTACGTGGGTTCCGCCGACGCGCCCGACGGCGAACGATCACTGACGGTCACGATTCGCTCGGCGCCGGGATACGGGAGAGCCCGGAACAGGATCGGATTGACGGCGCTGAAAATCGCCGTGGACGCGCCGATTCCCAGGGCCAGGGTCACCGACGCGACGACCGTGAAGAGGGGATCGTGGCGCAGCCGACGGACGGCGTAACGAACGTCGTTGAGCAGAATGTCCACGGAATACTCCCAGCCGGACGAGCGCACCTCTTCTCGCGTCGCGGTGACGGAACCGACTTCGAGCGTCGCTTGTCGCCGCGCGCCCTCGATGGACATGCCGTCGCGTACGAGTTCATTGGAGCGACGCTCCACGAAGTGCCGGACCTCGTCGTCCATATCGGCGTCCGCGCGCGCGGGTGAGAAAAGCGCGGCGAGGCCGCGTCGCGCCTGTCGCAGGAGGCGAATCATGACTCGGCGCGGAGCAGTCGGTTGATCGCAGCCGCCTTCCGGTCCCATTCGGACGTTTCGGCCGCGAGTTGTTTCCGGCCCGAGCGGGTAAGGGAGTAAAACCGGCCCCGGCGACCGTTGTCCGTTTCACGCCACTCGGCGTCGAGCAGGCCGGCGCGTTCGAGTCGTTGCAGCGCCACGAGCAGGGACCCCGCGTTCACCTTGAAGACGCCACGCGACATCTGCTCCACACGCCGCCCAATGCCGAAGCCGTGCAGGGGCGCAAGGCTGAGCGTCTTGAGAATCAGCATGTCCAGCGTGCCTGAGATGACGTCGGTGCTCGGCTCGTCCACCGCCTGCTCCTCTTGATAGTCAAGTGGAGAGTAGACGCCGTTCCATATGACTGTCAAGAGGAACGCGATAAGGCTCTCGCGGACTCACCAATCATCTCTTTACAGAACAGTTCACGAATCCGCGCCCCGTTTGCGTCCATCCGCGCCGACTCGCTCTTCGGCCGTTGATTTCCAGTGCTAACCCACTGGCGCGCAGTCGGTTGGATCAGCGACCTTCCTACTGTCCCAGAATCACACAAAGTGAACTCCATCCTCGACTTCTATACCAACGCGCCTCTGCTCGAGCTCGGTCTCGAGGCGGACAAGGTTCGCGTCGCGAAGCACCCGGACAACGTCGTCACGTACATCGTCGACCGGAACATCAACTACACGAATGTCTGCGTCGCCGATTGTGGATTCTGCGCGTTCTATCGCCGGCCGAAACACGGTGAGGGGTACACGCTTTCCTTCGAACAGATAGGGGCGAAGATCGAGGAGACGAAGGCCCTGGGTGGCGTGCAGATCCTGATCCAGGGCGGCCACAACCCGTACATCCCGTTCGAGTGGTACCTGGACCTCATGCGCTACATCAAGCGCAACCACCCGATCCACATCCACGGGTTCAGCCCGAGCGAAGTCGATTTCTTCAGCACCGTGTTCCGCATGGACGCCGTCGAGGTCATTCGCGAATTGCGAAAGGCCGGACTGGACTCGATTCCGGGCGGCGGCGGGGAGATCCTCGTCCAGCGTGTGCGCGACATCGTCGCGCCCAAGAAGGCCGGTGCTGACCGGTGGCTGGAGATCATGGAGCTGGCGCATAACGAGGGGATGAAGACCTCGGTCACCATGATGTACGGCATCGGCGAGACGCTGGCCGAGCGTCTCGAGCATCTCGAGCGCGTGCGTGACCTGCAGGCGCGCACAGGCGGCTTCACGGCGTTCATCACCTGGCCGCTGCAACCGGAAAACACGCCAACGATGTCGCACATGCCGAAGACCGGCGCGACCGAATACCTGCGCACGGTCGCGATCGCGCGCATGGTGCTCGACAACGTGCCCAACCTCCAGTCCAGCTGGGTCACGATGGGTCTCAAGGTCGGCCAGCTCGCGCTGCGCTTCGGATGCAACGACTTCGGCTCGCTCATGATCGAGGAGAACGTCGTCTCGGCAGCCGGCACGACGTATCGCACGACGACGGACGAGTTGGAGCGCCTGATCCTCGATGCGGGGTTCACGCCGGCGCGCCGCCGCCAGGATTACAGCATTATCCGGGAACCGGCGACCGTTGCCGCGTAATGGTGACCAGTGACTCGTGACTGGTAACTCGGCAGAGCCCCTGCGTCGGTCAGCACGGGCCAATTCGCTGACCATGTGTCCCGAAAGCCCGAATCCATGAACCAGTCACCAGTCACCAGTCACCAGTCACGAATTGGCATCGGCTACGACTCCCACCGCTTCGCTCCCGGCGGCCCGATGGTGCTCGCCGGCATCACGATCGAGATCGACTTCTCGCTCGCCGGTCATTCCGATGGTGACGCCATTGCCCATGCCCTGACCGACGCCGTCCTTGGCGCCGCGGCGTTAGGCGACATCGGCGAGATGTTCCCCGATACCGACCCCGACCTGCGGGGTGCGAACTCGATGGAGATGCTGCGCGCCGCAGTGGCCCGGGTACACGGATCGGGGTTTCACGTCGTCAACGCGGACGTCGTCGTGGTCGCCGAAACGCCGAAGATCGGCCCGTATCGCGATGCCATGCGCGCGGCCATCGCCGAAGCGCTTGGCGTGACCATGTCCGACGTGAACGTGAAGGGAAAGACGAACGAGCGGATGGGCTGGATCGGCCGGGGAGAGGGACTCGCCTGCCTGGCGACGGTGTCCATCGCACGTGTGGGCGGGCGCGGATGAACCTGCAGTCGATCTTCGACTGGCTGCTCACCCTCCCGCAGTCAACGCTCCTGCCGGTGATGGCAGTGCTCGCGGCGGCGGAGAACATCTTTCCGCCAATCCCTGCCGACGCGTTGATCGCGCTGGGCGCCTTCATCGCGGCGCGGAACGGCGAGTCTCCCATCCCGGCGTTTCTGACCGTGCTGTCCGGCAACGTCGCCGGCGCCATGGCGATGTACGCAGTGGGCCGGCGATTCGGCGCGGATTGGACGGAGAAGAAGTTCCGCCTGAAGCACAAGGAGTCGGCCGAGTCGGCGCTCGCTTCGTGGTACGCACGTTATGGGCTGCTATCGCTCGCCGTCGGTCGGTTCATTCCGGGAATTCGCGCCGTGGTCGCCCCGTTCGCCGGCGCCCTTCGCGCTTCCTTCTTCGGCACTCTGGCGGCTATCACCGTCGCGTCAGGCACCTGGTACGGTCTCGTCACGTGGATCGCCTTCCGTGCCGGATCCAACTGGGAGGACCTCGTCGCGAATGTCGGCAAGATCGGCGGCTGGGCTGCGGTGGTAGCGGCAGCGCTGGGCGCTTTGCTCGCGTACACGTGGTATCGCCACCGTCGTGCCAGCCGTGAGCGCAACCCAGCTGCCTGACGAGATCCTCCGCGCGTTCCTGGTCGAGCGCTTCGACGACTTCCTGTCGCTGGAGCAGGGAAGCGCCGACCGCACTCGTGAGGCATATCGTCGCGACGTCCTTCGATTGGCGTCGTATGCTGTAAGTCGTTCAGCGAGGCAACCATCACAACTGACTCCGGCTCACCTTCGGGATTTCGTCTATCACCTGAAGGACGTCGGGCTCGCGCCGTCATCCATCCGGCGCACCATCGCCGGCCTGCGGACCTGGTTCGGGTTCCTCGTCGCCGAAGGTGTCATCGCCGGCGACCCGAGTGACCGGCTGGAGCTGCCGAAGCGCTGGCAAACGCTGCCCGAGGTCCTTTCACAGGACGAAGTGAGCTCCCTGGTCGCCGCTCCATCGCAGGATGACGCGATGTACTACCGCGACAAGGCGATGCTCGAGTTGGCGTACGCCGCTGGTCTTCGCGTGTCGGAGTGGACCTCGATTCAGGTGCGCGACGTCCACCTCGATGAACGCCTGGTCAGGGTTCGCGGCAAGGGAGGAAAGGAGCGGCTGGTCCCGTTCGGTCGTTCTGCCGCCGCTGCGGTCGTGATCTACCTTCGCGAATTGCGCCCGAAGCTCGAGCGGGGCGCGGGGAAGGGCGTGTTGTTCCTGAATGCGCGCGGCCAGCCGCTCTCGCGCATGGGCGCGTGGACCATCCTGCGCAAGCACGTCACACGAGCCGGCATCGACAAGCAGGTTACGCCGCACACCCTTCGACATTCATTTGCGACGCACCTGCTCGAAGGCGGTGCCGACCTCCGGGCGGTGCAGGAAATGCTGGGTCACGCCGACGTCTCGACGACGCAGGTCTACACGCACGTTGATAGGGAATACCTTCGTACTGTTCACAAGCAGTATCATCCTAGAGGATAACAACGTACCAGCGTGCAGCAACCAGCCCAGCATGATTCTGGTCCTCGACAACTACGACTCCTTCACCTTCAACCTCGTCCAGTACCTCGGCGAGTTTGGACTGGACGTCGACGTAAGGCGAAACGATGCGATCAGCGTCGAGGACGTCGGTGCGCTCGCTCCAGACGCCATCGTGATTTCTCCCGGGCCCTGCACGCCTGCCGAAGCCGGCATCTCGATCCCACTCGTCAGGCGGTGGGGAAGCACGATTCCGGTCCTGGGTGTCTGCCTCGGTCACCAGGCGATCGTTGAGGCGTACGGCGGGAAGGTCGTGCGCGCCGGGCGCGTCATGCATGGCAAGACGTCGAAAGTCCTGCACGACGGAACCGATCTGTTCGCAGGCCTGCCGTCGCCACTCGAAGTGATGCGTTACCACTCGCTCATCGCCGAACCCGAATCCTTGCCGGCGGAACTCGTGGTGACGGCTCGAGCGCAGGACGATGACCGTGAGATTCATGCCGTGAGGCACCGCGAACATCCTGTCTGGGGGGTGCAGTTCCACCCGGAATCGGTCATGACGCCGCGGGGGAAGGATCTCCTCGCGAACTTCCTCGCGCTCGCGGGCACCCGGACGCATGCCCGGACCTGACACAAGCGCCACCACGACGACTCGTTATGCGTGGTACGTCGTCGCCGTCCTGCTGGTCCTCAATGTCTCGTCGTTCATCGACCGGCAGGTCATGGCCCTGCTGGTCACTCCCATCAAGGCGGATCTCGGTCTTACCGATACCGAGATGGGACTCCTGCTCGGCCCGGCCTTCGCCGGAATCTTCGCGGTGTCGGCGCTGCTGCTCGGGCGCCTGGTCGATCGAGGCAACCGCGTTGCCATCATTGCGTGGGGCGTGGCCGCCTGGAGCGTGATGTGCACGGCTACCGGTGTCGCCAACACGTTCGGCCACCTCTTCGCGGCGCGATTCGGCGTGGGCATCGGGGAAGCCACGCTCTCTCCCTCCGCCAACTCGCTGATCGCGGACTATTTCCCGCCTGAGAAGCTCGCCACCGCGATGAGCGTCTTCACCAGTGGTGTCTTCCTCGGCGCTGGTCTCGCGTACTTCATCGGTGGCACGGTCATTCAGGCTCTCGGCAACAGTGAGCCCTGGCACCTGCCACTCTTCGGGGAGATCCGGACATGGCAGCGCGTATTCATCGTCGTCGGCATACCGGGCCTGCTCCTCGCCCTGCTCACGCTGACCATCCGTGAACCACGACGCAGCCTTCCCGCCGGCACGAAGGTTCATGCGGCAACCATGCGTGAAGTCACTGACTGGTTGCGGCGGCATGCTCGCGCGTACTGGACGTTTGGAGTTGGAGTCTCCGTTTACTCCACGGTGAACTTCGGTACCGCCTTCTGGTTTCCTGCCTTCTTCGAGCGATCACACGGTTGGAGTCCGGGCAAGATCGGCCTCTTGATGGGGGGCGCGACCGCGGTTTTCGGCGTGATTGGCGTCCTCGCCGGTGGTCGGCTGGCAGACTGGTTCAGGGCGCGCGGGCGCGAAGACGGTAACCTGATCGTGCTGATCATTTCAGCAGTGGGCTCGATCGTGGCCGGGTTGCCGCTTTACCTCACCACGTCGGAAAGTGTGCTGATCGCGGCTCTCATCGTCACGAACATCGTCGCAGCGGCGCCTTTCGGCGCTGCAGCAGCCGCGATGCAGGAAATGAGTCCCTCGCACATGCGCGGGCAGGCCGCGGCCTTCCTCGGGTTTCTCCTCAACTTCGTCGGCTTGAGCCTCGGGCCGACGGCGACAGGACTCCTGACCGACAAGGTCTTCCGGGATCCGGCCAAGGTGGCCCTCTCCCTCCTCGTCATGACGCTCGTTGGACGGTCCATCGCCGCCTTAAGTGTTGCTGCAGGTCTTTCGGCGCACAGGCGTGTCGTGTCGGAGGTTACGAGGTAGCGTTCAAGGGCCCGCTCAAGCCTCGAATCCGGCAAATTCGTCGGCTTGGATTTCGACCACCAGCGGGATACCTTGAATGGCGTGCCTTTTGCATCCCAGCACGGCCCCGATGCAGGTCGTCCGAGCACGCTCGCGGTTATTCCCGCCAGGCTCGGTGCAACGAGGCTCCCCCGAAAACCCCTCCGTCTGCTGGGTGGCGCGCCCCTCATTGTCCGCGTCTGGGAGCGTGTGGTCGATTCCACGACGGCTGATCGCGTGATCGTAGCCACTGACTCCGAGGAAATAGCGGCTGCCGTGAGGGAGCGTGGCGGCGAAGTCGCGATGACCCGTGTCGATCACCCGTCAGGCACCGATCGCGTCGCCGAAGTCGCCGAGCGGCCCGACTGCCTCGAGTTCGAGATCATCGTGAACGTGCAGGGCGATGAGCCATTCGTTCGCCCTGAGGCAATCGCCGGCGCGGCTGCACTCGTTCGCAGCGGCCGGTTCCCACTCGGCACGTGCGCGACGAGACCCTCAGTCAGTGTCGTCGACAATCCTGACGTGGTGAAGGTCGTGTGCGGCGACGACGGCCGCGCGCTGTATTTCTCCCGCGCGCCGATCCCGTTCCTGCGCGACCTCGGTGATGCAACCCTCCTGAACGCCCAGGTTCGCCAGCACCTCGGCCTCTACGCGTACTCGAGGAATGCGCTCCGTCGGTGGGTGTCGCTGCCGGTGCATGACCTGGAACGCATCGAACGCCTGGAACAACTGCGCCCGCTGGCCGCTGGAATGGCCATGGGCGTGCACGTGGTTGATGCGCCGCCGTTAGGCGGCGTGGATACGGAAGAAGACCTCGCTCGTGCCAACGCCCTGTGGGATGACCTTTTCGCCGGACGACCCTGAATGCAGAACGCACCCCGTCAGCAAGCCACGCGCTACATTTTCGTCACCGGCGGCGTTGTTTCGTCGCTGGGGAAGGGCATCGCCTCCGCCTCGCTCGGACGCCTGCTGGTCGAGCGTGGGCTCTCGGTGACGATCATGAAGTTCGACCCGTACCTGAACGTCGATCCCGGGACGATGTCGCCGTTCCAGCATGGCGAGGTCTACGTCACCGAGGACGGCGCCGAGACCGACCTCGACCTCGGCCACTACGAGCGATTCATCGATCGGTCGCTGTCACAGTCCAACAACGTCACGACCGGCCGGATTTACCAGAACGTCATCCACAAGGAACGGCGCGGCGAATACCTCGGCAGCACCGTGCAGGTCATCCCGCACGTGACCGACGAGATCAAGGCGCACATGAAGCGCGTCGCGCCTGGCAGCGACGTGGTGATCGTGGAGATCGGCGGCACGGTGGGCGACATCGAGTCGCTGCCATTCCTCGAAGCAATCCGTCAGTTCCGCCACGAAGTCGGTCGCCAGAACGCGATCTTCATCCACCTCACGCTCGTTCCGTACATCGCGGCTGCCGGCGAGGTGAAGACGAAGCCGACGCAACATTCCGTGCGAGAGCTGATGGAAATCGGTATCCAGCCGGACTTCCTGATCTGCCGCACCGAACGGGCGCTCTCCGAGGACGTGAAGCGGAAGATCGCGCTGTTCTGCAACGTCGAATTCGGAAACGTCATCGAGAGCCGCGACGTCCCGACGATCTACCAGATTCCGCTGTCGTTCTTCGAGCAGGGGCTCGACGAGCGCGTGATGAGAAGGCTGGAACTGGAGGGGAACGAGCCTGACCTCACCGATTGGCGCGCGATGGTTTCTCGCGTGGTGAGTCCGCGCGACCGTGTTCGTGTGGCCGTCGTCGGCAAGTACACCGAGCTCGTTGACGCGTACAAGAGCATCCAGGAAGCACTCATTCACGGCGGAATCGCCAACGACGTTGGTGTGGAAGTGTCGTGGCTATCGAGTGACCTCTTCACCGATGGGCGGCGTTCGCGTGAGCTCCTCTCCGGGTATCACGCGCTGCTCGTGCCGGGCGGGTTCGGTGTGCGCGGCGTCGACGGAATGGTGGAAGCGATTCGCGCAGCGCGCGAAACCAAGCTGCCGTTCTTCGGCATCTGCCTGGGGATGCAGGTCGCGATCATCGAATTCGCGCGGAACGTCCTCGCGCTGCCGGATTCTCACTCGAGTGAGTTCGCGCCCGAGTGCAGCAACCCGGTCATCGACCTCATGGAGGAGCAGAAGCACGTGACGGACATGGGCGGCACCATGCGACTCGGCTCTTATCCCTGCCGTCTGCAGCGCAGTTCTCGCGTGGCCGAGGTCTACGGCGTTCCGGAAGTGAGCGAGCGCCACCGCCACCGCTATGAAGTCTCCAACAGTTATCGCGACCAGTTCGTCGCCAACGGGCTGCGCCTCAGCGGCCTGTCGCCGGACGGATCATTGGTGGAGATCGTGGAGCTCGAGAACCATCCCTGGTTCATCGGCGTGCAGTTCCATCCGGAGCTGCGCTCGCGGCCCACGCGCCCGCACCCGTTGTTTGCCGGCTTCATCGCCGCTGCCGCCGCGGCCAAGCGCCGCGCCCAGTCAGCGTCCGCAGGACCCGCGCTGGTCGAAGCCTCGGACTGAAAATGTCCGGCGGCTTCTCCTGCGACGAGTTGTTCCTCATCGCAGGTCCCTGTGTTCTTGAGGACGACAACCTCAACCTCCGCGTAGGGGAGGCTCTCGCACGCCTGGCCGACATGGTGCCGGGCGGCGTGGTTTACAAGGCGAGCTTCGACAAGGCCAACCGCTCCAATCGCGATGCGCATCGCGGTCCGGGCCTGCACGAAGGGTTGGAGAAGCTGGCACGTGTCCGATCGGCCACGGGACTTCGCGTGTTGACCGACGTGCACCTGCCGGAACAATGCGAGCCGGCCGCACAGGTGGTCGATGTCCTGCAGATCCCCGCGTTCCTTTGTCGTCAGACCGACTTGCTCGAAGCTGCCGGCGCCACTGGCAAGGCGGTGAACGTGAAAAAAGGGCAGTGGATGGCGCCTGAAGCAATGAAGGGCTCCGTAGAAAAGGTGCGGCAAGCGAGGTCACAGGCCACGGGCCACAGGCCAGAGGGTGCTGCCGAGTCACCAGTCACCAGTCACCAGTCACCAATTGCCGTCACAGAGCGCGGCTCATTCTTCGGTTATGGCGACCTCGCCGTCGACATGCGCTCGATCCCGCGAATGAAAGCGGCCACCGGCTGCCCGGTGATCTTCGACGGCACGCACTCGGTTCAACGTCCGGGACTGGGCGAGGGCGGAGCGAGCGGCGGCGCGCGTGAGTTCATTCCCGCATTGACGCTGGCGGCGATCGCCGCGGGCGCTGATGGTCTCTTCCTCGAGACGCACCCAGACCCGGACCACGCGCCGAGCGACGGGCCGAACATGCTTCCGCTCCGCGACCTCGAGTCACTCGTCAGGCGCGCGGTCGCCGTGCGCGAGGCTTGCCGCCGATGACCGCCGTCGAGAATCCCGGCGCGAAGAACCGCGCCACCTCTTCGCTCGATCACGAAACCGCCAGGCGCGTCCGCCTGGTCGGGCTCGACGTGGATGGCGTGCTCACCGAAGGCGGGATCTACCTCGGCGACGTCGATGGCGCGCGCATGGAGTTCAAGCGCTTCGACATCCTCGACGGCGTTGGGATCAAGATGCTGCAGCTCGCCGGCATCGAAGTCGCGATCATCACCGGGCGCGTGAGTGAATCCGTCGCCATTCGCGCCCGCGAGTTAGGCATAAAGGACGTCATCCAGGACGAACACGCGCGGAAGTTGCCCGCGCTCAGGAAGCTCCTCGCCGCGAAGGGCCTGAAAGAGGAAGAAGTCGCTTTCGTCGGTGATGATCTGCCCGACCTTGCAGTGCTACGCGTCGTGGGACTCCCGGTGGTCGTGGCCAACTGCACCGAAGACGTCGCCCGCCTCGGCGCGCTGCGCCTGACGAGAGATGGAGGCCATGGCGCCGTGCGGGAGTTTGCGGAGGTGCTGCTGCGCGCTCGCGGCGAATGGGACGCGCTCGTCGAGCGGTACGTGAAATCACGCTCGGAGGAACCCACAGCATGACCACCTCGACGTCGACAGACGCTCGCGCCGCCGGACGGCGCGTGGTCCGCATGGAAGCGGAGGCCCTCGCCGAAGTCGAGCGCCGCATCGGCGACGGCTTCGCGGTGGCGGTCGACCTGATCGCGGAATCGAAGGGTCGCGTGATCGTGTCCGGCATCGGAAAATCAGGTCACATCGGCCGCAAGATCGCCGCGACACTGACATCGACCGGCACGCCGGCGGCGTTCCTGCATCCGGTCGAAGGAATGCACGGCGACCTCGGACTGGTTGGCGCGGACGATGTCGCTCTGCTCATCTCCAAGAGCGGGGAATCGGCCGAGCTCCTCACGTTGCTCGACCACCTTCGCCGCTTTGGCGCGCGCACGATCGCACTGACGGGTGCAGCCGAATCGACGCTCGGTCGCGAGTGCGATGCGTTGCTCGATGCGTGGGTCAAGGAAGAGGCGTGCCCGCACGACCTCGCACCGACCACGAGCACGACGGCAGCGCTCGCGCTGGGCGACGCGCTTGCGGTTGCCGTCCTGGAGCGAAAGGGATTTCGGCGCGAGGACTTCGCGCGCATTCACCCCGGCGGTGCACTCGGGCGCAAGCTCATAACGAGAGTGCGCGACGTGATGGAGCGCGATCGTCTGCCGGTGCTGCCGACTTCAGCGACGATGCGAGACGCGGTCGTGTGGCTCGCGGAACGGCGCGGCATCGTCATCGCTACGACGCCCGAGGGCGGTGTGGCCGGTGTTTTCACCGCGGGTGACCTCACGCGCCTTCTCGAAAAGACTGAGGACATCTTTGGCATCACCCTCGAGTCCGTGATGACGAAGAAGCCGAAAGTGGCCACGGCCGAGGAACTTGCGAGCGCGACAGTGTACCGCATGGAACAGATCGGCATAATGGCCATGCCGGTCGTCGACGACTCCAGTCACATCGTAGGCGTGGTCCACCTTCATGATCTCATGCGGGCGGGGGTGTCATGACGCGCGCATGGCGCATCGCCCTTGGCTTTATTCTGATGACCAGCGTGGCCTCCGCATGCGGAGACACGCAGGGGCCACCGGTTACCAACGAGGCCCTGTTGCCCGATTCCGCCGAACAGATGCTCTTCGGCATAACGCTGATCCTCACCGACGGTGGTGTGCGTCGAGCGGTCGTCGCCTCCGACACGGCGCTCATGTATGACGACAATACGCGCGAAGTGCTCAAGAAGGTGACGGCCCGCTTTTACACGCCGGCCGGCGAGCAGCAGGCGGTGCTCACGTCGCGCGAGGGTTCCCACAGCACGCGGTTAGGCACGATGGAAGCGCGCGGCAACGTGGTGGTCATCTCCAGCGACGGGAAGCAGCTCGAGACCCCCCAGCTCAAGTACGACCCCAACCGCAACGAGGTCTCGAGCGACAGCGCGTTTACGCTCACCGAAGGGGAGCGGGTCACCAAGGGCATCGGATTCGTGTCCAATCCGGACATGACCAACATGCGCATCCTTGCCGCCGCCCAGGTCACCGGCACGCAAGTGAAGATCCCGAAGCGATGAAACCGCACGCCGTGCTCGCCGGCTTTGCAACCCTGCTGCTGACAGCAGGAGCCTGCGGCCGTTCCGGTGCACGCCCCAACCCTGATGTAACTCCTGCGGTGGACACGCTCGCCGAACGCCTGCGTCGCGATTCGCTGACGAAAGTGAGCGAAGACTCGATCCGGGCGGCAGCGAACGCCCCCACCGGAACTCCAGTTACGGCCGCACCAGCGCTCCCCCCGAAGAAGGAGTCGGCGCCCGAACCTGAACGACGTTGCATCCTCGATCTCCTGAACAACCCGCTCACACAAATGCAGACGGTGGTGGACCCGGTGACCAAGAAGCGATTTACCTATCTGGGTCGCGGGTTGATGGGCCGATGCCGGGGACAGGACATAACGATTACCGCCGACAGCGCCGAGAGCTACGAAGGCACCGACCTGCACATCCTGATCGGCAACGTAAAGTATCGCGAGACGAAATACGCCATCGACGCCGATCGCGCCACGTACTTTCGCGCCGAAGAGCGACTCCTCTTCCAGGGAAACGTGCACGCGGTGATGACCAGGGACGCCGCGACGCTCGACGGGCCGCAACTCGAGTACTTCAGGCCAATCCGTGGATTGCGCGACAAGGAACGCGTGCTGGCCACGCAGCGCCCGAAGTTGACCTACATCGAAAAAGACTCCGCGGGTAAAGACCAGCCGCCGATCACCATCCTCGGCAACACCATCGTTGGGGCAGGGGATTCGACGTTCCACGCCATGGGCGATGTCCGCATTGAACGCACCGATGTCCTCGCCACCGGCGATTCGGCGATGGTCGACGGGGGCCGACGCTTCTCACGCCTGCTCAAGAAGCCCGTGGTGGAGAGTAAGGGCGAAAAGCCGTTCACGCTCAAGGGCGTTGTCATCGAGATGTACGGCGCGGCGAAGCAGGTGGACCGCATCGTGGCGATCGACTCTGGACACGCGATCGCCGAGGGACTCGACGTCGTCTCCGACACGATCGACCTGCGAGTCACGAACTCGAAGCTGAATCGTGCTTTTGCGTTCGGGACAAACGGCGCGCGCGCCACCACGCCCGAGCGCGACATTATCGCCGATTCACTCGACATCATCATGCCTAACCAGAAGATCCGGGAGCTGCGCGCCATCGGGAAGGCGTACGCCGAATCCGATCCCGATACGCTCAAGGTGATCACGGACGAGCGCGACTGGATTCGCGGCGACACGCTGATCGCGCGGTTCGATTCGATCGCGCCGACCGACACGACCCAGCCCCCGGTGAAGGACCTGCATGCGTCCGGCGAAGCGAGCGCCTTCTACCAGGTTGCGGGTGACAGCACCCATCGGTCGAAGCCCGGCATCAACTATGTCACCGGCCGCGTGATCCGCCTGACGTTCAAGGACAACGAGGTCGAGACGGTGACGGTCACGGACCAGGCCTCCGGGATCTATCTCGCACCCGACAGCACATCGCGGCTTCCCGCAGGCGCTCGCCGGCCGGCCGTGCCACTGGTGGCGCCACCCATCAAGCGCCCGCCTGCCGAGTTCATGCGCCCCTCGCGTTCGCCGAGGCAGCGATGACCGATCCGGGTGGCACGGCGGAGATCCGCGAGCTCGTCAACCGTCTGGCGGGCGCGGACCGCTCGGCGGCGTTCGCGATCCACGCCATCCTCACCGAGGCGGATGACACGGGGTTTGCGCCGGTCAACGGCATCGCCATCCGGTTCCGCGACGACTTCCTCGATTCGCTGCGCGCGCGCGGCGAGGATGCGACGCGGGAAGCGGGACGGTTGAGCCTCGACGAAGTGCGCAGCTTCCTGGACACCTCCGTCCTCCCGCGCCTAACGAGCACCGGGGTGATCACCTGGCCGGTGCCGTCGGGAGAAACCGGCGAGCCCGGGGTTCGCGTCAAGACCGAGATCTGGTCCGGCGTTGCCGGGATCCGGGGTGAGGTGGCGGAACGGTTCAGGGTGACCGGAGAGGTCGCCACCGTG
>Ga0111539_10005905_pt1 | contig 15815 bp, 13 predicted proteins | sample RhiMethybrSRZTD1_FD_79667 | JGI IMG/M metagenome (GOLD analysis project Ga0111539, IMG submission 79667) | Populus rhizosphere microbial communities from Tennessee, USA - Rhizosphere MetaG P. TD hybrid SRZTD1 (version 2) (version 2) | ecosystem: Host-associated > Plants > Roots > Rhizosphere >... | reverse complement strand
GTGCTCGCGTACTGCGTCAGCAAGGCGGGCGTCGATCAGTTGACGCGATGCGCGGCACTCGAGCTGGCGCCGCTCGGCGTGCGGGTCAACGCCGTGAACCCTGGCGTGACTGTCACCAACCTTCACCGCCGCTCGGGCATGGACGAAACGCAGTACGCGGCGTTTCTCGAGCGTGCGAAGACCACGCATCCGCTCGGCCGGCCCGGCCGTCCCGACGACGTCGCGGAGACGATCCTGTTTCTCGCGTCAGATCGCGCGAGCTGGATGACCGGAGAGACGATTCCGATCGATGGCGGGCGTCACCTGACCTGCGCGCGATAGGGCAGGAGGGGCAGGAAAGGCTGGAGGGGCGGGATCTGCAAACGGTACTTCCTGCCCATCCGGCCCATCCTGCCTATCCTGCCCGTGGTTTCGTTCCTTCCACGAACGCCAGTCCATCCCGTTCGGCGAGCGTGCGCACGGCCTTGAAGCCGTGGGATTCGAGCGTGCGCTGCGCCGCGTCGGCGAAACGCGGTCCTTCCGGCGCCCGCGAGAGGAGACCTCCGAGGCCGCCGCGCGGCGCCGGACCGATCAGCAGCGCCCGCCCCGCCGGCCGGAGAATTCTTCGCACTTCGCTCACGGCCTTCGTCCGATCGTCGTCGCTCAGGGCACCAAGGAGGCCTCCCGAGTCGTCGACGATGGCGATGTCGAAGTCGTCGGCATCGAGCGGCAGGCGCGTGGGGGGGGCTGTCTCGATCTCTATGAGCACGCCGGCATTCTCGGCGCCTTTTCGACCTCGCTCTGCAGCCGCTTCGTCCGGCGCGACGAGAACCGCGCGACCGGACAAGCCGACCTTGCCGGCGACCGCGGCCAGGCGTCCACCGTGCGCACATCCGATCTGCACGAAGCGGTCGCCCATCTTCACGCCGGTCATGCCGATGATGAGGAGGTGCGGGTCGTCGCGTTTGAGAAACATGCAGCGCTCGGCTTTCAGCTTAATGCACCTGAGCGCGAACGCTGAAGCCGCAGTCTGAAAGGCCGGCCGACGGCTGAAAGCCGATGGTTGAGAGCTGACAGTTGAAAGCTGATAGCGATATGATTCGCAATTCATGCCTACGCCCGTCGACATTGCTCCTGCGCGCGGCAAGCTTGGCGTGCTGCTGGTCGGCCTTGGCGCCGTCAGCACGACGACCATCGCCGGCGTGCTCGCCATTCGCAATGGATTTGCCAAGCCCATCGGCTCGCTGACGCAGATGGGGACCGTTCGCCTCGGCAAACGGACTGAAGGCCGGTCGCCGAAGATCAGCGACGTGGTGCCGTTGACGCCGCTCAACGATCTGGTGTTTGGCGGCTGGGACATCTTCGAAGAGGACTGTTACGCGGCGGCCAAGACCGCGGGCGTGATCGAGCCGTCGCTGCTCGACAAGGTCCGCCCGGAACTCGAACAGATCCGGCCGTGGCCGGCGGTCTTCGACAAGCACTACGTGAAGCGGCTCGACGGCCCGAACGTGAAGAAAGGCAAGAACAAGAAAGAGCTCGCCGAGCAGGTCGTGGCGGACATCCGGAAGTTCAAGACCGATCACAAGCTGGATCGCCTGGTGATGATCTGGGCCGGGAGCACCGAGATTTTCGCGACGGAGTCGCCGGCGCATCAGACGGTCGAACAGTTCGAGCACGCGCTCGAGCAGAACGATCCGTCGATCCCGTCGAGCATGGTGTACGCCTACGCGGCGATTCGCGAGGGGATCCCGTACGCGAACGCGGCACCCAATCTGACCGCCGATGTCCCGGCGCTCGTCGATCTGGCGGCGCGCACGAAGGCGCCGCTCGCCGGCAAGGATCTGAAGACGGGACAGACACTGATCAAGACGATTGTCGCGCCCGGGCTGAAGGCGCGGCTGCTCGGCGTGGACGGCTGGTACTCGACCAACATCCTCGGCAACCGCGACGGCGAGGTGCTGGACGATCCGGAATCGTTCAAGACGAAGGAAGAAAGCAAGAAGTCGGTGCTCGACTACATCCTGCAGCCGCAGTTGTATCCCGACCTCTACGAAGAGCTCTGTCACGTCGTCCGCATCAACTACTACCCGCCGCGCGGGGACAACAAGGAAGGCTGGGGCAACATCGACCTGGTCGGCTGGCTCGGCTACAAGATGCAGCTGAAGATCAACTTCCTCTGCCGCGACAGCATCCTGGCCGCGCCGATCGTGCTCGACGTCGCGCTCTTCCTCGACCTCGCCAAACGTGCGAACATGCACGGCATTCAGGAGTGGCTGTCGTTCTATTTCAAGAGCCCGGTCCATGCGCCCGGCTTGTATCCTGAACACGATCTCTTCATCCAGCTGATGAAGCTGAAGAACACGCTGCGGTTCCTCAAGGGCGAAGAGCTGATTACTCACCTGGGGCGGGAGTATTACGACTAAACCCAGCTACACCCAGCCGGCGCTCGTTGGCGGACTCGTGATGGGCGTGCTGTCGGCGCTGCCGATCGTCAACGTCGGCAACGCCTGCTGCTGCCTGTGGGTCGTCAGCGGCGGCGTCGTCGCCGCGTATGTGTTCCAGCAGAATCAGGCGACGCCGATCGAGCCTGGCGACGCCGCGCTGGCCGGCCTGCTCGCGGGCCTCTTCGGCGCCGTCGTCACGGTCGTGGTCTCGCTTCCGCTCGACTTGATCGTCGGCCCCTTTTATCGCGAGCTGGCGCAGCGCGCCGTCGACATGGCTGGATCGATGCCGCCGGATCTCCGCGACATGCTCGAGCGGGTCAGCCGCCGTGGCCCCCCGACCCTCGCGTTCCTGATCGTCGCCAAGGTTGTGTCACTGATGGTCTGGTGCTTTCTCGGTGCAATCTTCTCCACCATAGGCGGCCTGCTCGGTGGCGTGATGTTCAAGAAGAATCTCCCGCCCGGAGTGGTGGACATACCGCCGTCCAGCTAACGGCCGATCGGGTGTGCGGTTCTGCACACTTCTTCACGCCTCTAACGAAACCGTCGGTCTGATCCGAAATTGTGGACGTGGAATGCGTGTCTCTGCGCATGTTGGCCTTCAGTTGCTTCGTGCTGGCGGCGGGAACCGCCGCCGCACAGCCGCAGCCGCGGCCGATGCCCGTCCTGCCGCTCACGCAACTCGACGAGCACACGCTGGCAGCGGAGCTCGATAACCGGACGTTCACGCTGACCTTCGCACAGCCGGTGGCCGTCCGCGAGCTGCTTCTGCTGCTGGTTCGAGGCACGAATCTCAGCATCGTGCCCGACCCGTCGATTTCGGGGACGTTCATTGGCGAGCTGAAGAACGTGACGGTGCGGCAAGCACTGTCCCTGATCCTCCCGCCGCTCGGCCTGCAATACTCCGTCGATGGATCCTTCATCCGCGTGTTCGCGCGCGCGCCGGAGACGCGGATCTTCGACATCAACTACGTTGCGACCGAGCGCACATCGACGGCCACCGTCGGCGGCGACGGTGGCGGGCGCAGCGCCGCCATGGTCTCCAGCTCGACGAAGGCCGACGTCTTCGAGGACCTGGACAACGGGATCCGGACGATGCTGTCCGAGCACGCCACCTTCAATCTTGATCGCAAGGCGGGCCTGCTACAGGTGACCGATTTTCCCGAGCGCCTGGAACGCGTCTCGATCTATCTCGAGGCGGTGCACGACCGCATGGTGCGACAAGTCGAGATCGAGGCGCGCGTCGTCGAGGTGGAGCTGAACGACGACAAGGCGGGCATCGACTGGAGCGCCGTCGCCGCCGGGCAGGCGGGCGAGCTGGTCCCGGGCCAGCGGCCGCCACTGCGGCCGTCGCTGACCGGGCTGCGCGTCACCGACGTGACCAGGCTGCTGGCGTCGCTCGCCGCGCAAGGCAAGGTGTTCGAGCTGGCGCATCCGCGCCTGCTCACGCTCAACAACGAACCGGCGATCGTGCGGACCGACAGCCTGACGCTCAGCGTCACGCCGCAGATTGCGGCGGAGGCGATTACGCTGAGCCTGACCCCGATCGTGAAAGCGCCGCCCGTCGCGGAGTCGGACATGATTGCGCGCATGGTCGACGGCGAGACGCTGGCGCTCACCGGGTTCACGCACGATCGCGAGACGCGGGAACGAAAGAGCGTCGGCATCACCGGCGGCTGGCTGGGGCGCGGAACCGTCGTGACGCGCAAACGCCTCGAGCTGGTCATCCTTCTGACACCGAGAATCGTGCCGGGCGTCGCCGCCCAATAACATGTACGAACGCTATTACGGGTTCACCGAAAAGCCGTTCAGCCTGACACCTGATCCGAAGTATCTCTATCGCAGCGAGTCGCATGGCAATGCCTTCGACTTGCTGCAGTACGCCATCAGCCGGCGCGAGGGCTTCGTCGTCGTCACCGGCGACATCGGTACCGGCAAGACGACGCTGTGCCGTGCGCTGCTCGAGAAAATCGATCGCACGACGTTCACGGCGCTGGTCCTGAATCCGTTCCTCACCGAAGAGGATCTGCTGAAGCGGATTCTTCAGGACTTCGGCGTCATCTCGCGCGAGGAGCTGAAGGCCGGACGGCTGGCGAAGGTCACGAAGCAGGAGCTGATCGACTCGCTGTACGACTTCCTTCTCGGGCTGATTCCGCTCAAGGCCAGCGCCGTCCTGATCATCGACGAGGCGCAGAACCTGCCGCTGCCGGTCCTGGAGCAGATTCGCATCCTGTCGAACCTCGAAACGGACAAGGAGAAGCTGCTCCAGATCATTCTCGTGGGCCAGCTCGATCTGCAGACGTTGTTGCGCTCGCCTGAATTGCGGCAGCTCGATCAGCGCGTGTCGATCCGCTACGAGCTCAAGCCGCTCGATCAGGAGACCGTCGCCGCATACGTGGCGCACAGGTTGACGATCGCCGGCGGGTCGGCCGCGGTCGCCTTCTCCGCGAAGGCGCTGGAGCAGGTGTACCGGCTGTCGGGTGGCATTCCACGCTTGATCAACCTGATTTGCGATCGTGCGCTCCTCGCAGGTTTTTCGGAGCAGGCCAGCCGGATCACTCCCGAGATGGTGATCAACGCCGCGCAGAGCCTCGACGTGCAGCCGGCGGTTTCGCCCGGCTTGGGACGCACCGCGGGCGGCGGCGCGTCTTTGTCGGCGGCGGCGGCGGTCGTCCTGCTTGCCGCGGCGCTGGGAGTGGGTGCGACAGCGCTTCTCTATCAGCGCTTTGCCGGTGGCGTCGTGCACGCGCAGGCGAGCAGCCCGGCGCCGCGGCCGATGGCGGTCGCGACGGCGCCCGGTCTGCAGGATCGATCGTTCGGCAGCCGGCCACTGCCCGCGGACGCCGCCGAGACGATCCTCGTCGGCTCGTATCCCGTTTCCGATCCGGCGTCCGCAGAGGGCGTTCGCGCGCTCACCGAGTGGCTCGAAAGCCTCGGGTTCAAGGTGTTTTACGCCGACGCCGACCTTGGCCGTCAGGGACACTGGCAACGCGTCCTCGCGGGGGCCTACACTGATCCGGTGGCTGCGCGGCGCGACGTCGCGCGGCTGCAGAGCGCGGCGCGGTCGAGCGGTGTGCGACTGGTGACCGCCGGGTTTGCGACCGGGACGTCGGAACAGTGAGCCTGATTCTGGACGCGCTGCGGCGCAAGTCAGCTCAGCCCGACGGCACGGAACAATCCGACCGGCCGAGACGCGCCGATTCCGTGCTGGCCTCGCTCGGCTATCGACGTTCGTCAGCTGGAAGCACGCGGTCCTCATTGAAAACACTGGTTCTGTACGGCATCGCTGCGGTGGCCCTTGGGTTCGTCGGCCTCTCGCTCGTCATCTTTCTGCTGGCTCCATCTGCGTCCCCGAAACCGGGGCCTGTCGTGCCGGCTCGCCCCGTCGCGCAGCGAACGGCGCCGGCGCCGCCAGCGCCCGCGCCTCCGAGCGCAGAGACTGCTGTGCCGAAGGTCGCGCAGCGTTCGGCCACGGCATCCGTTCCGCCGCCGGTGGTGCAACGACCGCCGACGCCGGGAATTCCGTCGCCGTTCGAACAGCGACCCGCAACGCCCACGCCAACGACGGCGTCGAGCGCACAACGACCGGCTACGACTGCGCCCGCCGTGCGTCCGCCGGTCACCACGCCCGTTTCACCATCGCGCGTCGCTACCGTTCCTGCTGAACCGCCGCGCGTGGCGATAGCCCCGGCACAGCCTTCTGCGGCAAGGTCACGCCCGTCGACGTCTCCACGTGTGACGCGGCCGTTGCCGCCGGCTGCGGTAGAGGCCGCGCCGGTTTCTCCGCCCGCGCCGACACCGCCGCCGGTGGACCACTTCGGGCGTGCTCTGTACTTTCAGCGCGTCGGCGACTTCGACAACGCGCTCGCGCAATATCGCGTCCTGCTCGAGCAGAACGACGCGAATGCGGAAGTGCACAACAACCTCGGGCTGCTGTACCAGGAACGCAATCAACAGGACGATGCGATCAAGCAGTTTCAGCGGGCGATTGCCATCGATCCCAGGTCGGTGAAGGCGCACAACAATCTCGGCGTCGCCTACCTGCGATCGAGCCGTCCGGATATGGCCGCCGCGGAGTTCCGTGTCGCGCTGGCCTCGGATCCTCGCAACGTGGAATCGCTCGTCAACCTGGCGCTCGTGCAGCGGTCCGGCGGCCGCATCGCGGACGCGCGCGATCTGCTGCGGCGCGCGCTCACCATCAATCCCCGCAGCGCCGGATCGCACTACAACCTCGCGGTCGTCGCTGACGAGACCGGCGACGCGGCAACCGCCATCGAACATTACCGCGCGTTCCTGCGGTTCGGCTCCGTCACCCATCCCGACCTCATTACCGCGGTTCGCGCGCGTTTGACGACGCTGGGCGGCTAGAGCCGTTTCGGCGGACGCGACGTACGCTATCCTTCGCCTCATGGCTGACCCGATCCACGAGATCGACGATCTCCTTCGCGAAGATCGGACGTTTCCCCCGCCGCCGGACTTCCGCGCACGTGCGATCGCGCAGGACGAGAGCTTGTACGCCGAGGCGGATCGGGATCCCGAAGCGTTCTGGGCCCGCTTTGCCGCGGAGCTCGAGTGGTCGCGGCCTTGGGACCGGATCCTCGACTGGCAGCCGCCGCATGCCAAGTGGTTCGTCGGCGGCCGGATCAACGCCAGCGTCAATTGCCTCGATCGGCACCTGCGGGGACCGCGCCGCAACAAGGCGGCCCTCATCTGGGAAGGCGAGCCGGGCGATCGCCGCACGCTCACCTACTTCGAGCTGTATCGCCAGGTATCGACGTTCGCGAACGTTCTGAAAACGCTCGGCGTTCGCAAAGGCGATCGCGTCGCGATCTACCTGCCGCTCATTCCGGAGCTCGCCATCTCGATGCTCGCCTGCGCGCGGATCGGCGCCGTGCACAGCGTCGTGTTCGGCGGCTTCAGCGCCGAGTCGCTGCGCGACCGCATCAACGACTCGACCTGCCGTCTGCTGATTACCGCTGATGGGAGCCATCGCCGCGGTCAGGTCGTGCGACTCAAGCAAGTGGCCGACGAAGCGGTGGCCAGCACGCCGTCAATCGAACACGTGGTTGTCGTCCAGCGCGGAGCGGGCATTCCGGCGGTGACCATGGGCCCGCGCGATCGGTGGTATCACGAGCTGATGCGCGACGCCTCGTTCACGTGCGATCCGGAGCCGATGGATTCGGAGGACATGCTGTACATCCTCTATACCTCCGGCACCACCGGGAAGCCGAAGGGCATCGTCCACACCACAGGCGGATATCTGGTGGGCACATACGCGACCACCAAGCTCGTGTTCGATCTGCGTGAGGAGGATGTGTACTGGTGCACGGCGGATATCGGCTGGGTGACCGGGCACAGCTACGTCGTCTATGGTCCGCTCGCGAACGGCGCGACGGTGCTGATGTACGAGGGCGCGCCAGACTGGCCGAAGAAAGATCGCTTCTGGTCGCTCATCGAGCAGTACGGCGTCACGGTCTTCTACACCGCGCCGACGGCGATTCGCGCGTTCATGAAGTGGGGAACGGAGTGGCCGAAGCAGCACGATCTCTCCACGCTGCGGCTGCTCGGCTCCGTCGGCGAGCCGATCAATCCCGAGGCCTGGATCTGGTACTACAAGTTCATCGGCGGGGCGCGCTGCCCCGTGGTCGACACGTGGTGGCAGACCGAGACGGGCGCGATCATGATCTCGCCGCTTCCTGGCGTGACGACGCTGAAGCCGGGATCGGCGACCAGACCGTTCCCTGGCATCAGCGCCGAAATCCGCACCGAACGCGGCGACAAGGTGGAAGTCGGCGGAGGACTGCTGGCGCTGACGCGTCCGTGGCCGTCGATGCTCCGCGGCATCTACGGCGATCCGGACCGCTACGTCCGGCAGTACTGGAACAAGTGGGGCAGCGACGTCTACGTGACCGGTGACGGCGCGAAACGCGACGCGGACGGCTACTACTGGCTGCTCGGTCGCGTGGACGACGTCATCAACGTCGCCGGCCATCGCATCGGCACGATGGAGGTGGAGAGCGCGCTCGTCGATCACCCGAGCGTGGCGGAAGCGGCTGTCGTCGGCCGCGCGCACGAGATCAAGGGGCAGGCGATTGCCGCGTTCGTCACCCTCAAGGAAGGCGTCGCTCCCGGCGCGCCGCCCAAGGACCTCATCGACGGACTGAAAGAGCACGTCGTGAAGAAGATTGGCGCGATTGCGCGGCCCGACGACATTCTGTTCACGGCGGACCTGCCGAAAACACGCTCGGGCAAGATCATGCGCCGCCTGCTGCGCGACATCGCCGAGGGCAAGGCGCTCGGCGACACGACGACGCTTGCGGATCCTGCCGTTGTCGCGAAGCTCAAGGCGAACTACGAGGAGGAATACGGGGGTTAAGGAGCTCCGCGGTGCCGGGTGCTAGGTGCTAGGCGATCGGGGCTCGACCCGCAGCGCGCTCGAGTATCCGTCGACGCGCTGGACGCGGTTGCGTCCCAGCTCTTTGGCTCGATCGACGGCGAGCTCTGCGTCGGCGAGAAGCCGTACCGGATCGATCATGTCGCCGACCGCGACCTGAAGGTTCACGACCGCGGCGCTTAGTGTCACGACCACCGGCCGATCGTTGCGGTGGTCGATGAAGCCCAGCCTCTCCTCGACCGTGGCGCGAACGCGCTCGGCGAGCTCCGTGGCGTGCTCGGCGTCCGTCCGCGTCAGGAGCACCGCGATCGAATCTTCCGAATGCCGGGCCACCCAGTCGTGCTGCCTGAAATACTGCCGGATGAGAATGCCCAGCCGCTCGAGAATCCGATCGCCGACCCCGTAGCCGTGCTCCTCGTTGATCGTCGACAGTCGATCGACGTCGAACAGGATCACTGACACGTCATCGCCGAAGCGTCCCGCCCGCTCGAGCTCTTTGGCCAGCACGGCGTCCAGCATCGGCCTCGTGTGCAGCGTCGTCAGCTTGTCGACGACCGCCGCTTCGTTTGGTTCGAGTTGCGCGCGTTCGATGTAGGCGGCCAGGAGGTCGAAAGAACCGCGACGGACGATTTGGCTGACGACCGCCCAGGGCTCGCTCGTTGCGCCAAGGCGCTCGTCGAGAGCCAGCTCGTCGAGGGCTGTTCGCTCCGTGAAGTAGACGAACGTGAACACCTGACCGATCGGCACCATGCGTTCGCCGATGGTGCGGTGCAGGTCGGCGACAAAGCCGCTGCGCGAGTCCACGCGCGCGTCGCGGACGGCGAACGTCAGCAGCATCGTCAGCAGGTTGCCGAGACGGCCGCAGTAATCCGCGTCCAGCGATTCCAGTCCGGAATGCGGAAAGATGGCGACGGCGTCGGCCGTGATGAGGTCGGCGCGATCGAGCAATGCCGCCGCGACCTGTTGCCTCAAGTCGCCTTGCAGCCGAGCGCTTTCCTCATCGGCAAACACTCGGTCGTCGATGCCCATGATTCGAAGCAGACATGTTCATGCCAATAGCCTCGGCGGCGCAAGTGCAGGATTGTGCAGAGGTGTGCGGTGCTCAAGCAAAAGTGTGCTACCGCCGGCACTGCCACGAACCGAAAAAACGGCGGGAATTCTGTGCGAACGCGAGTCGGTATCGAACTGACGCCGGTTGCCAGCCGCATTGTCGAGGTGGTCCATCAGGGCCGCCTGTGGCGGACTCCGGGCAGCGGCAGCAGCGTGGTTTCGTTCGGCACGTGTCCGGCGTCCGAGGCTGACCTCGCCGATGCGCTGCAGTCCCTGCGCGGCAAGGCTGCGGCGGTCGTCGTCTGGGGTACCGCGAGCGAGCACCGCCGGGTGGAAGTGCGGATCGGGTCGTACGAGCGCATGCGCGCGGAAGCGCTTCGGACGCTGGCCGACGATGGGGTGCCCACCCCTGGTGTGTGGGCCGACATCGCTCCGGCCGGACCCGCCGATGGCGCGCACATGCCGGTTGTGGTCAGCGCTGCGTCGGCAAAGCAGATGACCGAGGCGCTGCAACCGCTGACCGACGCCGGCATTCGGGTGCGAACGGTGATGACACCGGCTGCCGCCCTCGCGGCGATCGCACGCTCGCGGCGCGCGTTCTCGGTGCCCGACACGACCGAGGCCTACGTCGCCGTGGACAACACCCTGACCTGCGTCGCGCTGATCAGAAACGGCGCGCTGGTCGCCGCGCTCGAGCTGGCGTGGGGATTTCTGGACGACGAGAATCGTCGGCCGCGCCGTCGTGAGGAGATCGCGGCACGACTGGGTGACGAGCTCGCCGAACTGTTCAATACCTCCAGCGATGCGGGTCGCGTGACGCAGTTGTGCATCTGCGGCGGCCTGCCGGAGCTTCGAAGCACAACGTTGCCTTTGATGGATCGGTTCGACGTCGAGGTCGAGATCCTCGATTCCCTCTCGGGGATCGACGTGGGAGGGCTGTCACAGCAGGCGGACGAATTCCGTGAGCGTGTGTCGGAGCTGCGCATCGCCTGGGTGGCCGCCGCCGAGTGGACGACCATCAACCTGTTGCGTCCGCACCGCCGGCGCGCCTCGCACGCCGCATTGAGCCGTGCCGCGATGGTCGCGGGCGTCGCGGCGGGACTGGGCACCGGCTGGAGCATCACTCGAGGTGACGCACCGTCCGTGGCGGCGGCGTCATCGGCGCCGATGCGACCAGCGCCGGTGCGGAAGGCCGCTGACGCCCTCGCGCTGTCCGCTCCTCCCCGGCTTCCGAGCGAACCGTCGCCCACCGCCACTTCCGGGACATCGCTGGCCAAGGAGGAGCCGACGCCGGTGGCTGCGCCGGATCCGCCGCCAATCAGACAGGAACCCGTCGTCGCGAGGTTCGAGCCGCCTCCGATTGACGAGATTCGAGAGCGCGTGCTGGCACCGGCGCCGGCGCCGATTCACCCCGAGCCGCCACCGATCCGGCACGAGCCGCCGGCAGCCGTACCTCGTGTCGTGCGCGAGGCGATGCCACGGCGTGTCCAACTGTCAGCGCCGCCGCAGCCGCCACGGCCGCAGCCGCGACCCGCAAGCGATGCGCTGCCGTTCGACGCGGCCCTCAGCAGCATTCTGTTTTCAGCGGATCGACAACTCGCGATCATCGACGGCCGTGTCGTCGGTCGCGGCGACGCGGTGCGAGACGCCACCGTCGTCGAGATTTCGGCCGGTGTCGTTCTGCTGCGCGACTCCCAGGGACGGCTGCGCCGGCTCTCGACCGGCGGTGCCGGTCGATGACGAACGAGATGAAGAACCGTGCAGGAGGCCGTTTGATGTTGATCAGCCCCAACACGCTCCGTACAATCGAAAACTGGTTTCCCCTCGAAGGCGTCTCGCCGAGGTTTCCCGGTGCGTAAAAAGATTGGTGAGTGCCTGATCCAGGCGGGCCTCATCACCGACGACGATCTCCGCATCGCGCTCGAAGAGCACAAGCGCACCGGCGAACGCGTCGGCGTCGTGCTCGTGCGGATGAACCTCGCCACCGAAAAGCAAATCGCCAAGGCGCTCGCGTTTCAGCTCGGCTTTCCGTACGTCAACCTCGTAGAGAACCCGCCGGATCCGTCGGCCGTCATCCTGATCCCCAAAGAGGTCGCGCTCAAGCGCGTGTGCGTCGCCGTCCGTCTGGAGAAGAACCTCCTGACAGTCGCGATGTCGGACCCGCTGCTGTTCAGCCTCGTTCAGGACCTCGAGTTCCAGACCGGCTATCGCATCAAACAAGTGGTCGCGACGCGCGGCGACATCGTGGACGCGATTCAGACCGGGTACCCGGACAAGGCGCTGATTCTCGCGACGTCGCAGCCAGGAAGCGACCTGGCCGTGACCGCCGCTGCGATGCCACCGCGATCGCGCCAGGGCGACGACATGCCGCGCGCCGACACCGCGCTGGCGCGGAGGCCCGAGGACTCCGTCTTCGAACCGGTGGCCGGTCTCAAGGAGCGCAGCGAGTCGGCGCCGATCATCGACCTGGTCGATCTGGTGGTGAAGAGCGCCATCAAGAGCAAGGCCAGCGACATCCACGTCGAGCCGATGGAGAAAGGCGTCCTCATCCGCCACCGCCTCGACGGTCTGCTCAAGGAAGTGATGGACCTGCCCAAGTGGGTCCACGAAGGGCTGATCGCCCGCCTCAAGATCATGGCGGGCATGGACATCGCGGAGAAGCGGCTGCCACAGGACGGCCGGCTCCGCTCGACATCGGAGGACGGCACGGACGTCGACTTCCGCGTGTCGACGCTGCGCACGCTGTTCGGCGAGAAGGTCGTGATGCGCGTGCTCGACCACCGCAAGGGGGTCCCCGCGCTCGAAGAGATCGGCATGTCAGCGGCAGCCCTCGAGGAGGTTCGCCAGTTCCTTCGCCATCAGCACGGCATGATTCTCGTCGTCGGGCCGACCGGCAGCGGCAAGACGACGACGCTGAGCTCGTCGCTGAAGTCGGTGCAGTCGGAGCGCACCAACATCATCACGATCGAAGATCCGATCGAGTATCAGATCCCCGGCGTCAATCAGACGCAGATCAACGAGAAGATCAAGCTCACGTTCGCGAGCGCGCTGCGATCGATTCTGAGACAGGACCCCGACGTCATCCTGCTCGGCGAGATTCGTGACGCGGAAACCGCGAAGATCGCGATGCAGGCGGCGCAGACTGGCCACCTCGTCCTGTCCACCCTGCACACGGACGATGCCCCGTCGGTGGTGACGCGGTTGACCGATATCGGCGCCGAACCGTTCGTGATTGCGTCGGCGCTGGTGGGCGTCGTCGCGCAGCGCCTGGTGCGGCGCCTGTGTATTCATTGCCGGCGTCAGTACACACCGCCGCCCGACGTGCTGCGAGCGCTGAACATTCCGGAGGCCGAAGCGGCTGCGATTCCGTTCTACAAGTCAGTCGGCTGCGATCAGTGCAATCACACCGGCTACCGCGGGCGCATCGGCATTTACGAAGTGATGCGTGTCACCGACAAGCTGCGGCGGCTGATCTCGACCAAGGCGCCCGAGGATCAGATTCGCGAGGCGGCGGTGACGGGCGGCATGATCACGCTCGGCGAGGACGGTCTGGCGAAGGTCAAGAGCGGCGTGACGACGGCCGAGGAGCTGCTGCGCGTCGTGACCGAAGTGCGCGAGATGCGGACGCTGTGCACGCAATGCGGCTGTGCAGTGGGCGTCGATTTCAACGCCTGTCCGCAATGCGGCAAGCGGCTGGGCGGCGGCTGTCCGCACTGCGGCCGCGCGCTGCAGCCAGGCTGGAACTACTGTCCGTACTGTGCACGCAGCACGGAGCCGAAGCGGCCGCAGAAGCGCCTGCGCGATCGCAACGGCCGCGACGCCCGGCGTGAGCTGCCGGCGGGCAACGTCGCCGAATTCAAGAAGTAGGTAGCCCCTGAAAGACTATTACCGGCTCCTGGAGATCGCGGCGACCGCAACCACCGACGAGGTGAAGCGCGCGTTCCGCATGCTGATCGCGCGCTATCACCCGGACAAGGTCCAGCACCTCGGGCAGGAGTTCCAGGCGATGGCGGCCGAGCGCGCCGCGGAGCTGACCGAGGCGTATCGCATCCTGTCGGATGACGGACGCCGCGCCGAATACGATCGCGCGCGCGCCGCGTCCGGCCCGGCGCCGGCGGCGACGTCTGCCACGCCGACGGCGGACGCGTCCACCCCCGTGACCGGCCAGCCCGCTCCACCGCCGGTCGAGCCCGAGCCGCCGCGGGCGCCGGGATCGCAGTTCCAGAAAGAACGCGCGAGCCGCGACGAGTTCGTCCGCAGGGCCACCATCAACCGGCTGCGCAGCGCGATCGAGTCGGTCGACAGCGGATACGACGAGACGCAGGTCAACGGGTTCGACGTTGCGTGGGCGCCGAAGAGCAAACTGTTTTCGCGCGGCAAGGGCCCGCGCCTGCTCGGTCGCTTCGTGGACTGCGTCGATCGCGACGCCGTTGTCGACGCGTGGGCGCAGGCAGGCAAGACCGGCGGGACCACCGACGAAGTATGCGTGCTGCTGATGGGTTCGGCGGTGGCCCCGGCCGGCGAGCTGGCGCGGGCCATCGCGGAGCAGCGCCGGCGCCAGCGCGGCACCAGGCTGACGCTGATCCCGGTGGACGCCCGCAACTGGGAGGCCCACATGCCGCTCGACGCACCCGGCATTGCCAAGACCCTGCTGGCCCGGCTTCGAACCGGGGCATAATTCAAGAGGGCGGGAACACCGACCCGGACGATCTCGTCAGACTCTGAAGCACCTTTATGGCACTCATTGAAACCGTCGATCTCTGGAAAACCTACGTCATGGGCACCGAGGAGATTCACGCGCTGCGCGGCGTGTCGATCTCCATCGAACCGGGCGAGTACGTCGCGATCATGGGACCTTCAGGCTCGGGCAAGTCGACGCTGATGAATCTGATCGGCTGTCTCGATACGCCGAGCAAGGGCTCGTACCTGCTGAACGCGAAGCAAGTCAGCCAGATGAACGACAACGAGCTGGCGCGCATCCGGAACGAGGAGATTGGATTCGTCTTCCAGACATTCAATCTGCTGCCGCGCGCGACCGCGCTGCACAACGTGGAACTGCCGCTGGTGTACGCCGGCGTGCCGGCGAAGGATCGACAGGATCGCGCGAAGGTGGCGTTGCAGAAAGTGGAGCTCGGCGAGCGCATGCTGCATCGGCCGAACGAGCTCTCCGGCGGTCAGCGCCAGCGCGTCGCCATCGCCCGCGCCCTCGTCAACAACCCGTCGATTCTGCTCGCGGACGAGCCGACCGGAAACCTCGATTCGAAGACCGGCGCCGAGATCATGCAGCTCTTCGAACGGCTCCACAAGGCTGGCAACACCATCGTCCTCGTCACCCACGAACCAGACGTCGCCGCGTTTGCGTACCGCACCATCCACATCCGCGACGGACAGGTAGAAAACGACGTCAGAAGAGCCGCCTAACAACTTTCAAGTCTCAAGTCTCAAGTCTCACTGAGCCTCGAGAGTTGAGCCCTGAGAGTTGAAGCTTGAGAGTTGAAAGTTGCTCAGAGAGCCGCCCAGTGGCCCGCGGCGATCTCTCTGAGCGGTGCCTGGCGGTTCACTGACGCGGGATCCAGAACGATGCGCTGACGCGGCGCGTCAGGGTCCGGCACGGGAATCGCCGACAGCAGCGCCCTGGTGTAGGCGTGCTGCGGCGACGCGAACAAGGCGGCCGTCGGTCCCATCTCGACGATCTTTCCCAGATACATCACCGCGACACGACTGCAGATGTGCTCGACCAGCCGCAGGTCGTGCGCGATGAACAGATAGGTGAGATTCAGCCGCTGCTGCAGGTCCATCAGCAGATTGACCACCTGTGCCTGCACCGAGACGTCGAGCGCGGATACCGGCTCGTCGAGAATCACGAACGACGGGTCGAGCGCGAGTGCCCGCGCCAGACCGATCCGCTGGCGTTGCCCTCCGCTGAATTCGTGCGGATAGCGCTCGAGGTG
>Ga0111539_10005904_pt1 | contig 15815 bp, 19 predicted proteins | sample RhiMethybrSRZTD1_FD_79667 | JGI IMG/M metagenome (GOLD analysis project Ga0111539, IMG submission 79667) | Populus rhizosphere microbial communities from Tennessee, USA - Rhizosphere MetaG P. TD hybrid SRZTD1 (version 2) (version 2) | ecosystem: Host-associated > Plants > Roots > Rhizosphere >... | reverse complement strand
TCGGCAAGGCCGAGCGTCATCGCGAGGGAGATCAGTCGCTGTTGCGCACCGTCGTGCAGGTCACGCTCGATGCGACGCCGCTCCGCATCGGTCGCATGAACCAGCCGAGCCCTGGATGCCTGTAGCTCCGACAGTCGGGCCAGCAACTCGGCCCGCAGACGTTCGTTGTCCAGCGCCAATGCCGCGGTCGCGGACACGGATTCGACCAACCCCGGGTCGGCGTGAAGCGCCCGATCGTGAACGAGAGCAGCCACCGGCCGGCCGTCGCGCTCCACCACAGTCGTCACCCGCTGAGCATCGTCCGATGGCAGGTCGTACGGCTGCCCGTCGGCGTCGACATAGCTCTGCGAGACAGGGATCCAGTACGCGAGTTGAAGCCCCGGATCCCCTAAAGCCCGACTCAGCGACTGGCGCAGGTCGACTGGCGACTCACCGCCGAGCTCCACGACAAGCTCAGCGACGGCACCGCGTGCCAGGCGGCGCCGGAGGAGCACGGCAAGCACCGACACCGGGATAGCGGCGAAGACCACTGCCCTCATAAATTCGGGCACCCCGTCGAACGGCTCACCTGCGACGTCGTTGGCGACCGACAAGGCGAGCGCGGCGAACATCGCGCCGCCCGTCCACAGCACCGGCGCCACCGCGCGGCGTTGTGGAACACTCGCCCGGCGCACCCTGCGGACGAGCAGGACCACGGTGAACACCGACAGGGTGAGGCCCACGACCCGCTGACCCTGCAGGATTCCCTCCGCGAGAGCGTCGTTGCGGGTCACCTGAAGCGCGTTTGCCGGACAGTCCGAGCAGATCAACTCATCCGAATCCGCGAAGAGCAGCCATGCGAACTCGACGACCGTGGACACCACGACCGCGGACGCCACCAGGGCTCGGTCAAGGCTGTCCGAGATGCGTCCGGTCGGGAAAGAGAACACCAGGTAGACGAACCCGACGAGATAGATGTCCTCCACAGCCGTTCCGAGCGTGAACCACAAGCTCTGGTCCGAGTAGGCCAGAAACGTCGCGAACCACGCGAAACCGATGAACACCATGATCGGGCCCAACCGGTTGTCTCCATGCTCCCGCCACGCGATCAGGCCGCATCCGACATACGCCCAGCCCACCACCATCGCGAGGACCGCTGAGACCGCAGCCTCCAGCCCCGACACCTGGCCGCTTCGGACGACCAAAGCCGCTGCTCCAACACCGGCCGCGAGCCCGAGGCCCGCGAGCAATCCGGTTCGCCTCACCCCGTACCGCCATCCGGGCCGGCGCGCCGACCACGTTGTCACCGAGCGGCCATGCCGCCTCTCTACGGCTCTGAGGGTCGCATGGTGACACCAGGCAGCGCTACCTGGTGGCCCGCAGCCGCCTATCGGGGCTACCCGGTAGCGAAGTGTCCGGCCAGCAGGCTGCCGATCGCCAGCTCGCGAACCCACGCTGATTGGGACACAGCGATCCACCGAGGAGAACCCGTGAATCCCACACCGCAGCACCTGGTGGCCGCAGCGCTCGCCGCACTCGGAACCGCCAGCGCCATACCGATCCCACTTGCCCAACTCGACTTCGCCGGCGTTCTGAACGTATTCGACATCGACGACGGCGACACCCCGACAGCAGTCCTCACCATTGCTGCAGTCGGCGGCGTGCTCACCATCGCAGTCCTCGCCTTGGCGCTCGTCGGTGTCTTCCTGGCGCTGGCCGGAGTACCATCCGCACGAACCGTTCTGATCGCCGCAGCCGTTGCCGGCTTCGCGACCGCAACGCCATTCTGGATTCCCGCCGGCGTCGTCCTGGGAGCATCGGCGCATCTGCTGGGAAAGCACAACCCAACGATTTCGTTCCAGAGACCGGAATCTGCCGAAGCCCATCCCTGATCATCGATCGGCGTCCAGGAAGCCCGAACCCTGCCACAGTCCGGCGGCAACGGGGTTGGCAGTGGTTAGTCGAGATGCGGCCGGTCGTCTCGAACGACCGGGCCTGATGCTCCAAGACGCGGCCCGGGCCGGGTTAGATCTGCGATGCGGAGCCGGTGACCTCGATGCCGCCTTGGTCGGGGATGTCCACGAGGAGGAGGAGGAGGAGGAGGCTTGGTCGGCCCATGTCGTCGCCCTGGTGGATGCGGATCTGATGCAAGGTAGGCGCGAGGTCGAGCATTCCGAAGGTACCCGCCGAGGGCGGCCGCGGCTGCACCGGTGGCGGGGTTCTCGACAACACCGCCCGGGGTGGGACCGCGAACTGACTCCGAGCTTGGTGAAGACGTTGCGTAGGTGGAAGTCGACGGTGCGTGGGCTGACGAACAGCTGCGCCGCCACCTCGCGGTTCGACATTCCTTGCGCAACCATGGTGGCGACTTGCAGTTCCTGCGCGGTCAGGCGCGGAGTCTCGGTGGGCTCCCGCTTGCGGACCGACTCGCCGGACGCCCGCAGCTCTTGGCCGACCCGCTCAGCCCACGGCCGGGCGCCGAGGTCGTCGAACACGGCGAGCGCGGTCCGTAGATGGCGACGAGAGTCGACGCGGCGGCCGGCGCGGCGGAGCAGCTCGCCATAGCTCAGCTCGACTCTCGCCCGGTCGAATGGCCGCCGAGCGCGTTTGTGTTGCTTCAGGCTCTCCTCGAGGTGCTTCTGGCCGTTCTCCGGTCCACTCAGCAGGGCCTGAGCGTGCGCCACTCTTGCCTTTGCCAAGGGGCGTCGGTGGCGGAGGCAAAGTTCTCGAGCTGACTCAGCCAATCTCGCGCTTGCCGCATACGCCGCCGGGGGCAGCTCGTATCCGTCACCTCGGTCGGAGAACCCTGACGTTACTCGGCTGCATCCCCCGCTACGAATGACCGGCTGGGGGCTCGGCTTTCGTGCGTGTGCGTTCTTGGTCGGCGTACCACTGGCGCCAGATCAGGCGGTGTACGGGAACCCAGCGGGGGATCGAGCGGAGACCCGGAATGTAGGGCAACAGCACGAGGCCCAGGCTGAGCACGGCCATGATGGTCCAGATGATCGCGTCGGCGTTGGCGCCCCAGGGGTTCGTCTCGTCGCTGAACGGCTTGATCTGGTACCAGAAGGTATACAGCCACAGCCACTCTTGGCCGGGGTAGCTGCCGGTCTCGTTCATCATCCCGGACTGGTCGCCGCCCAGGTGCTCAGCCCGTGCCCGATCCTCGAGGTAGGACCCGTCGGCGAGGAACAGGACGGACTTGGTGTAGTCGGTTTGATAGAAGCGGGATCCCAGCGCGAGGGCGCCGTCGAGCGCGCCACTGTCCGCCTGCGCCAGCAGCGCGGAGGTCAGCGTCGGAACGGGGCCGTAGTCGCCCGGAGCCACCTTGGCCGGGTCGGCTCCGGGTGCTTTTCCGAGCGCCTCGGTGTAGGCCGACGCCCAGGCGACCTGCTGGTCGGGGGTCGCCGACGTCCAGGCGGACAAGGCGTTGGTCAAGTCGGCCGAGGGATTCGGAACGGTCTGCAATGGTGCGATGACGAAGTCCTGGGCGGCGTTGACGGGGATCCGGACGCCGGCCCATTCCTGCAGTCGGATCGGACCCATGTGCTGGCCGGCTCCCGGGATGTCGACGTAGGGCGCCCCGTAGCTCGCCGTTCCGCTGCTCCCGTCGAGTTCGGCGGACGCGGTCGCGACGAAGTCGCTCGGGGCGGCCTTCGCCCAGTCCTGAAGCCGGATGGCCTTGACGTCCGGCGAGCTGAGCGCAACCGAGAGCGCCACCGTGAGCAGTCCGATCACCGTCAGCGCGGCGACGAACTCCTTGACGAGGTCGTAGCGTCGCGTGCGCCCGCGCCACGGCTCCGCCTCCGCGGCCTTGATCGCGGCCTTGTCAGCGCTGTTCGGCGCCGCCCCTAGCGGCGGCGCGATGCCCCGACGACGCACCAAGAGCACGTGCCAGACGATGATGAGGCCGAGCACGATCGGCAGCAGGATGACGTGGATGAGCATCGCCTGACCGAAGTCGAGCGCGTTGAACCAAGCGCCGACGCCCACTGAGTTGAGCCCGTCCTTGGCCTCGCCCGCGATCCACTGAGAATCGAAGTTGCTCTGCATCAGGTAACCGGTGAAGGCGGTGGCGATCGACGCGAGGAAGGCGACCGCGCCGGTCACCCAGGTGGCTATCCGCCGCCCGCGCCAGGCAGCCATCCAGAACTTTCCCCACAGATGGATGACCATGGTGAAGAAGAACAGCTGGACAGACCAGAAGTGCAGGCTGTTGAAGAACCTGCCGACGTCGGAGTAGTGGTACCACTGAGGTCCCTCGAACGCGAGCACGCAACCCGACGCGACGATCACGACGAGCGCCGCAATCGTCAGCACGCCGAACACGTAGATCCAGCTGCACACGTACGCCGGCTGCTCATCAGGCAGCAGCTTGTCAGGCGGCAGTCGGTCGAAGATCCCGCGACGCAGCCTCGAGGTCCACATCCGGTCTGTGTCGCCGCCGACGACCTCGGCCCGATCCTCGTGGCGCACCGGCGTGGTCATCGCCTGCCCCGCGGGAACGGAAGGATGATCGCCAGCACGAACACGACGATCATCAAGCCGATGACGATGAGATTGGCCACGGCGATCTGGACCGGGCCGAGCTGAACGTAATGACCAGGGCCACTGAGGCCACTGGCGAGTATGAACTGCGACATGGCCGCCCTCCTCTATGCAAAGGGCCTCTCGCTTCGATAGTCGGTGGGCCGCCCGAACACCTCGTAGGGCCGTGGTGCTCTAGCTGGAAGTCCTTGGACTGCTGGCCCTACATGGCGAGAAGGCGTCATGCCGTAGGACTGTGGGGATGGAGGACTTCGCCTCTGACACGTCGCCCCGCGGCGCGTTGAGTCTGGGATATGGACGGCGTCATCACGGTGGAGCACCTTCGTAAGACCTATGGAGTTGCGGCAGCGTATTGGCTCACAGTTGCAGGACTCGGCGCTGCCGGGCCAACTGCGATTCGCGGAAGCGATCGAGCTGTTCGCGGGTTCGCCGATCATCCAGTCGACTCCAATGAGCTGATCGGGCGGTGGCGGTTGGACGGCCAGCGCGATCAGGCCTTCGACGGTCTGTCGGGCGGCCAGCGGCAGCGGGACAGGCGCCGGATCCGACTTGTCTCCTGGAAGGCGGTTAATGGACCTTTGCAAGGGAGATGACCATGATTCGTTCCGATGCGGAGTCGACCACGCCTTTACCCCAGAACGTCTGCTGACCTTCAACACCACGCTGACGCTCGTGCTGCACGGCGAGGACGCGCGGTGGGTCTTGCCAACCGCCAGACACAGCGGCTGATCACGGCTCTCGACCTATAGAGCTCGGCTAGCCGCTTCTGGCCTCTTTGGCCATTGCCTCGGAGGTCGCGGTCTCGAGTGAGGGTGTGTTGGCGATAAGCTCCCTGGTATACGGCTGTTGTGGGTCGGCGAGTACATCGGCGGTCGGGCCGTACTCGACGATGTCGCCGTCGGACAGCACGGCCCCGTTCTGTGCGATCGAACGCACAAGCGGGAGGTTGTGGGTGACGAAGACCATCGACAGCCCGAGTTCGCGCTGAAGTTGGCCCAGCAGCTCCACGGTTGCGGCCTGCACGCTCACATCGAGCGCAGACGTCACCTCGTCGCAGATCAGGATTGATGGCGAGGAAATCGTGAAATTGGTGGTACGAGGCTTCGTTGACCCACGACCCTGGCCGTTGATCACGCATTTGGCCCAGGGGTCGTTTCATGTGCCGTCGCCCTCCGACCCGTTACCCAACCCGCGGTCGGAGGGCGCACTCCCTTCTACCGTGCCCATAGCGCCCTGCGCTACCTCATGCCACGCGGAGTTGTAGCCTGAAGTCGGGTGCGCGGGGTGGGCCTCGCTACCCGACAACAGGATGCGACCCCGGCTTCCCCCACACCTGTGGCGAGGTCGGGGTCGCCAATGCCCACCTGATCTCCGAGGGCCCTTGAAGGGGTTGATCCGGAGGCTGCGAGGACCATGAGTGGCGACGAGATTGACTGGGTGTTCGACGAGACCCGGAAGCTGGTGGCCGAGGAAAGCCGCCTGAGACAAGAACTGGGCCTTCCTCCTGGTCCGACCTTCTACGAGGTGCGCAGCATGACAACCGACGAGCTCTGGCTCGAGGCGACCAGGCTGCGGAAGGAGCTCGGCCTGCTCGCCGACGACGACCCCCCTCCGGACAGCGTCCCCTGAGTAACGCCGAGACCCTGCGGCCGATGTAACGGGCACGAGGGAATCGAAGCGGCCCCCGGTCACCCCGAAGCCGGGGGCTGTTTCATACCCGCTCGATTCCGTTCAGGTGCGACTCGTTCGCGTCCGGGGGCGGCTTCACGCCACCCTTGCAGCTGGCGTTCTACCAGAGGCAAACAGTTCGACGCCAGCACCCACCGCCATCGGCCCCGGATGCCGGTAGCTGTTTGGTGGCGGTGTGACCCATTCGCGTCGTCACGGCTGGCTCACCTCCCGGAAGTGTTTGGCGATGGCCATACCCAGCGATCGGCCCATGGTCGGATTGGTGCTTCCGGTCATCCGCTCTCCGCAGTGGCACACGGCCTCGGCGGTGTTCGACCACACAATCCAGTGGGACTGTGGCCGATCCAGTAGTTCTGTGTCCGTCACGACCTGGCCTCCGTCAGTCTCGAGGCGGCGGTTGCGATTGTGTAGCTCATCGTGCTGTCACGTCTGGCGACCCTGCTTAGCGGCCGGCTTCAGCTGGCCCCGGTCCAGTCCTTCCAGCCGGTCGTTCGGTCGGGCTTGTTCGGGATCCTCTTGTATTCGATCCATGCCGCGTCGTGGAAGTCGCAGGACTGGTAGGTGCGCCTGTATGCGGCACCGCCACCAGTGCCCCAGTTGCGGCGGGTGTCGAAGATCCGGTGGACGCGCTTCTTGGTCATGCCCTTGTGGATGTGGCGGTATTCCTTCTTGGTGACGCAGCCAGGCGTGTCCGCAGCCGAGGCGGGAGCGCGCTGGCGAGGGTCAGGACGCCGGCGGCGCCGATGGTGAGCGCGGCGAGACCGCCAACGACGGTGGAGCGCAGGGTCATGAGAGGAGAGGCCTTTCGGGGGATGGGCCAGCCGCTGGAGTGACGGCTTCACGCAAACAGACGGTGCACCAGCGCTGCCCGATCCTGTGAGCTCGGTTTGGATCGGTGATCACCTGTCCGCACAGGCTCTGCACGAAGGTGCTGCCTTCGCTGTGCGCGGGATAGATGTGGAGCATCGTTTCCTGTTCCGTGAGGCCGTAGCGCCACACGGAGTAGTCGCCACGGTCCTGCTCGTTGAATGTCATCGGTTCGTCTCGCTGGTCTTGCCCGGCATCACAGACGAGAACTCTACCCCATACTTGAGAGAATATTATCAAATCTGAGCTGTGACCCCCGTCACCGGTTGTTTGCTGTACGATCCGAGGTATGGCCCGCCAGTCAGACCTGTCGCCGGAAGCCACCGACAGCATGATCAGTGCCGCCGTCCGCGCCCTCGCCGCCGGACGGAGCATCAAACACGCCAAGGTCGCCGAGGCCATCAAGATGGCCCAGTCCACCTTCGAACGCCGCCTGTCCCACGGCGGCTGGACCGCCACCGAAGTCGCCGCCCTCTCCGTCTACTTCAAGGCCGCCCCACAGACCCTCATGACCGGACTCGACGGCCACCTCGCCTCACCCGACTAACTGGCCCGGCCCCGCGACGCCATCCGCGATGACATAGCCATGGGCCCGGACGAGCCGACCTGCAGACCGGACACCGGCCCCACGTAGATGACAACCGTTGACCTGCGGTGAGCATGCTCCTGACCTGCACAGATAGACCTCGGCGCCGTTGATGACCGTTGGCCGGTTGTGGCCGTGCTGAGGAATCTCTGAAGAACGCAGACGGCCGCCACCAAGTCATGCGCGACACCGGCGAGGGCCTCGACCGGACACTGGAGTCCGACCGTGAATACACCCTCACACATCATCACGCGTTAGCGCGACCGCCATCCGTCCACGACGCTGGCGCTGATTGCGTCAGGGCCTTCCCCACAGGGGGACAACGGCTCCAGGGTATGCGGTGCCTGGGCCGTTGTTCGTCGTAGGCCGAACCGCCGACCACATGAGACAGCCCCGGTGGTCAGTCGTTCACCGGGGGCAGCTCGTATCCGTCACATCGGTCGGAGAAACCCTGACGTTACTCGGCTGCATCCCCCAAATCGCCGGGAGGCTCAGACTCCTTGTGGTCTTGATCTCGAAGGGCCCTGTTCCCCTTAGGGGCGAGAACGGCCCCGGGCGTTCCGCTGCCTGGGGCCGTTGTCGGTGGCGGGATTCAGTGCCCTTCGTCGCCTCCGCTTTCGTCTTGGTTCCGCGCCACCGCGATCCGCCCATATGCCGTAGCGGTCGCCAGGGCACTGTTGGCGGTATCTAGAGCTGCTCTCGCGTCGTCGACGTTCGCCAACACGTAGCGGAGGGCGTCGTCTGTCGATGCTGGCGTGGGGGATGATGTGGACACGGTCGGGCTCCTTCCCGATCGAGGCCCCGTCCGCCGCCCTTATGGCTGGCGGGGCCGTCTTGTCAGTAAGGGAATCGCACGTGGATCGCACTCGTAGTGATCTTAAGGTGACTGAAGGCCGCTCTGAGCTGCGCAAATGCCGCTCGTGCGGACGGTGGCGAGAACAGTCACGCACGCGAGTTTAGAGGGCAGGGCAACCGGGCAGCGTCGGTCGTACAGTGAAAGTGTCCGACTGTGGAGGCCCGGGATGAGCGACCACTATTACTACTGCCTGGTCCATCACGCGGTCGAGGGTGCGAACGGCTGCCCCGGCCGCGACCGGCTCGGCCCGTACCCGACCGAGGCCGAGGCCGCCCGCGCGCTGGAGAAGGTCAAGGAGCGCAACGAGGAGTGGGACAACGACCCCCGCTGGAACGACGACCTCGACTGATCGGCCGGCCGTCCGACCGGCCTGGCAGGATCGGCGCATGACGAGCGTGACGGACCTGACGGTCGGGGTGATCGGCGGGACCGGCCCGCAGGGCAAGGGACTGGCGCTGCGCTGGTCGGCCGCCGGGATCCGGGTCGGGATCGGGTCCCGCGACGCCGATCGGGCCGCGTCGGTCGCGGCCGAGCTCGAGGGCGATGTCACCGGCGCGACCAACGCCGACGTCGCCGCCGGATCGGACCTGGTCGTCGTGACCGTGCCGTGGGCCGGTCATGCCGACACGGTCAAGTCGCTGGCCCCGTACGTTGACGGCAAGATCGTCGTGGACTGCGTGAACCCGCTCGGGTTCGACAAGCGCGGCCCCTATCCGCTGCCGGTCGAGGAGGGGAGCGCTGCCGAGCAGGCGCAGGCGTTGTTGCCGGAGGCGACCGTCATCGCGGCGTTCCAGCACGTCTCGGCGGTGCTGCTGAGCGATCCGGAGATCGCGTCGTTCGAGCTCGACGTGCTCGTGCTCGGCGAGGATCGCGAGGCGGTCGGGACCGTGATCGGTCTGGTCGACGTCATCCCCGGCATGCGGGGCATCTACGCCGGTCGATTGCGCAACGCCGGTCAGGTCGAGGCGCTGACGGCCAACTTGATCGCGATCAACCGGCGCTACAATGCGCACGCCGGCATCCGGATCACCGACGTCTGACGGGGGAGTCGCGATGCGAGTGCCACGGGTCGTGTCGCTGGTGCCGTCGCTGACCGAGGCGATCGCGGTCACGTGCCCAGGCATGCTGGTCGGCGCGACCGACTGGTGCACCCATCCGGCCGACCTCGACGTCACCCGACTGCGTGGGACGAAGAACCCCGATCTCGACGGCGTACAGGCGCTGCGACCCGACCTGGTCGTCGTCAACCGCGAGGAGAACCGGCCCGACGACATCGACGCGCTACGTACCGCGTTGGGCGCCGATCAGGTGTGGGTCACCGATCCCGAGACGGTGCCGGAGGCGCTCGATCAGCTTCGGTCGCTGCTGAGCCGACTCGGCGCCCGCCGGATCGACTGGCTCGACGCCGCCGAGACGGTGTGGCGCGCGCCGTGGACCGGCGACCGGCGAACCGCGTTGGTTCCGATCTGGCGCCGCCCGTGGATGGCGCTCGGCCGCGACACGTTCGCCGGCGACCTGCTGAGTCGGCTCGGCGTCGACCACTGCTTCGGCTCGCATGCCGAGCGCTATCCGCGATTCGACCTCGAGTCGGTGCCGCCGGTGGACCTTGTCGTGCTGCCGGACGAGCCGTACGCCTTCGCGGCCGACGACGGTCCCGAGGCGTTCCCGGACCGTCGGTGTGCACTCGTGTCGGGCCGCCATCTGACCTGGTACGGCCCGTCGCTCGCCGAGGCGCGTGATGTTCTGCTCCGGCAACTGGCAGGATCGGCGCATGAGGAGTAGCGAACTGTTGGTCGACGGCTTCGGTCGGATCCGCGAGCGGGTCCACGCTGTCGTCGACGCCATGACGGCTGACCAACTCGCCTATCGAGTCGACCCCGAGGCGAACTCCATCGGCTGGCTCGTGTGGCATCTGACCCGGGTCCAGGACGACCACATCGCCGATGCGGCCGGCACCGACCAGGTGTGGCTGGCGGCCGGATGGCAGGAGCGGTTCGGGCTGCCGCTCGATGCACGAGCGACCGGCTACTCCCACACACCGGAGGAGGTCGCCGCGGTCCGAGTCGGGTCGCACGAGTTGCTGACCGGCTACCACGACGAGGTCTACCAGGCGACGATCGACTATGTCGGCGGGCTCGGCGACGACGATCTCGCCCGCGTCGTCGACTCGTCATGGGACCCGCCGGTGACCCTCGGCGTCCGGCTGATCAGCGTGCTGTCCGACGACCTTCAGCACGTCGGCCAGGCGGCCTTCGTACGCGGCGTGATCGACCGCCAGTAGCGGTGGCCCGGCTGCGCGCCGTGGTGGGGTTGGGGCGACTGAGGTGTGCCTGCTGCCCGAGAGTTGGCGCAAGATTGCACCAACTCCCGCGGAATCCCGCAGTTTCACGCCAACAGTCGGTGCGGCGATCCCAATGACAGTCGCCCGCGCCCGGCGTCAGTGGAACGTGTGCTCCTCGCCGGGGAACGTGCCATCGGCGACCTCGGCGGCGTACGTCTCGGCCGCGCGACGCAGCTCGCCATGCAGGTCGGCGTACCGCTTCACGAAACGCGGCACCCGCCCGGTCCGCAGCCCCGCCATGTCCTGCCACACGAGCACCTGCGCGTCGCACTCCGGGCCGGCGCCGATGCCGATGGTCGGGATCGCGAGCCGCTTGGTGATCTCGGCGGCGATCTCGCCCGGCACCATCTCCATGACCAGTGCGAACGCGCCGGCCGCCTCGAGCGCCTGCGCCGACTCGATCAGCGCGTCGCCGGTCTCGCCGCGTCCCTGCACCCGGTAGCCGCCGAGATTGTGCTCCGACTGCGGAGTGAAACCGATGTGCGCCATCACCGGGATGCCGCCGTCGGTCATCAGCTGCACCTGCGGCACCATCGCGAGTCCGCCCTCGAGCTTGACCGCGTGTGCGTTCGCTTCCTTCATGAATCGCACCGACGTGTGGTACGCCTGCTCCGGGCTGGCCTGATACGACCCGAACGGCAGGTCGGCGACTACGAGGGCCCGTTGCACCGAGCGCGTGACGGCGCGTACGAGCGGGATCAGCTCATCGACCGTGACCGGCAGCGAGGTCTCGTTGGCGTAGACGTTGTTGGAGGCCGAGTCGCCGACGAGGAGTACGGGGATGCCGGCCTCGTCGAAGGTCGCCGCGGCGTACTGCTCGTAGGCGGTCAGCATCGCCCACTTCTCGCCGCGCTCCTTCATCTGGCGCAGGTGATGGGTCCGGATGCGTTTGATCGTCGCCGATTCGGAGGATGAGGCCGAAGGCCCGGAGCCGTACGGTGCCTGTTCTTCGCTCATGACTGACGTCCTTGTCACTCTCGAGGCTCCCTGCTGGAGTCCCCGGATGTCCTCAGATTCGCATGCCCGCTTCGCGATCGGCAGTCCCCGACGGTGTCTCGTCCGTCACGCCGGGCGGGCGTCAGAGGTGTTCGCGCCAAGCGTTTGTGATCGGGACGCGACGATCCCGGCCGAAGTTGCGACCCGAGATCTTCGGCCCCGGCGGATACTGCCGCCGCTTGTACTCGGCGCGGTCGACCATCCCGATCACCCGCTCGACCAGCTCCGGATCGAAGCCGTGCGGGACCAGCTCGGCCGAGCCGTGATCCTGTTCGACGTAGTCGTCGAGGACGTCGTCGAGCAGGTCGTACGGCGGCAGCGAGTCGGTGTCGACCTGGCCTGGCGCCAACTCCGCCGACGGCGGCTTGGCGATCGCGTGCTCGGGGATCGGCGGCTGCTCGCCACGACGCTTCGCCTCGGCGTTTCGCCATTTCGCAAGCTCCCACACCATCGTCTTCGGCACGTCCTTGATCGGGGCGAAGCCGCCGACCGCGTCGCCGTAGATCGTCGTGTACCCGGTGGCGAGCTCCGACTTGTTGCCGCAGGCCAGGACGAGGTGACCGTGCTGGTTGGACAGCGCCATCCAGATCACCGCGCGGATCCGGGCCTGCAGGTTCTCTGCCGCGAGGCCGTCGACCTCGAGCAGATCGTTGAACGCGTCGACCACGGTCGCGATCGGCACCGTCTGCAGGTCGAGCCCGGTCCGGCGAGCCAGCTCGGCCGCGTCGTCCATCGAGTGCTGCGTCGAGTACACCGATGGGTTCGATACGCCGTAGACGTTCTCCGCGCCGATCGCGTCGCAGGCGATGGCGCCGGTCAGGGTCGAGTCGATGCCGCCGGACAGGCCGAGCAGCACCGAGCGGAATCCGTTCTTGCGGACGTAGTCGCGCAGTCCGAGCGTGATCGCGCCGTAGACCTCGGCGAGGTCGTCCAGTCGCTCGGTCACGGTGGCCGGCCGGGGCTCGTACGCCGGCACCGGATCCGTCGTGAGCACCGTCCGCCGTACTCGCAGGCCACCGAATCGAGTGTCCTCGCCAGGCATCGGCGCCGTCGCGGCCGGCAGGTCGAGGTCGACGACGAGCAGCTCGGGGTCGAACTGCGCCGCTCGGGCGACCAGCTCGCCTCCTGCGTCGACGACGAGCGAGTCGCCGTCGAAGACCAGCTCGTCCTGGCCGCCGACGAGGTTGACGTAGGCGAGGGGAGCACCGGCCTCCCGGGCCCGTCGCGCGCAGAGCTCGAGCCGTACGTCGTCCTTCGCCCGCTCGTAGGGCGACCCGTTCGGCACGACGAGCAGTCCGGCCTGGGCCGCCTTCGCCGCCTCGGTCGGGCCGTCGCGCCAGAGGTCCTCGCAGATCGCGATCGCGACGTCGATGCCGTGCACCTGGACCACGTTGATCGTGTCGCCGGCGACGAAGTTGCGGATCTCGTCGCCGACGCCGTAGTTCCAGAGGTGAACCTTGGCCTGCCGGACCACGATCCGGCCGCGATGCATCACGGCGATCGCGTTCTGCGGTGCGTTCTTGGGGATGCCGAATCCGGTCGGGATGCCGGGTGCCTGGTCGAGGAAGCCGACCATGGCGACCAGGTCGCCGAGGCCCTCGGACTCGAGCCGAGCGGCGAGCGCGTCGGCGGCGGCTCTGGAGGCCGCGATGATCGACGCCCGAAAAGCCAGGTCCTCGATCGGGTAGCCGGTCAGCATCATCTCCGGGAACAAGATCAGATGAGCACCCTGCTCGGCCGCTGCCCGGCACTGGGCCACGACCAGGTCGGCGTTGCCGTCGAAGTCGCCGACACAGGGGTTGACCTGGGCCAACGCGATGCGGAGCTGAGGCACGTCCCGAGCCTATCCCCACGACGATCCGTCACTCGTACAGTGACCATCCGACCCCGAGGCTTCGGATGGTTGGTGTCGCAGTGGCGGATGGTGACTGTCCGAGTGACGGATCGTCGAAGGTTAATCCGCGTGTAACACGGGGGCTGCGAGACTGGGGCCGTGGGCAAGCAGGAGGACTTCGTGTTGCGGGCGCTCGAGGAGCGTGACGTGCGCTTCGTACGCCTGTGGTTCACCGACGTGCTCGGCTTCTTGAAGTCGGTCGCGGTGGCGCCGGCTGAGCTCGAGGCCGCGTTCGAGGAAGGCATCGGGTTCGACGGCTCGGCGATCGAGGGCTTCGCCCGGGTCTACGAGGCCGACATGCTGGCCCGGCCGGATCCGTCGACGTTCCAGATCCTGCCGTGGCGGGGCGAGGTGCCGGCCACGGCACGGATGTTCTGCGACATCCTGATGCCGGACGGGACCGCGTCGTACGCCGACCCCCGCAACGTGCTCAAGCGAACGCTCGCCAAGGCGGCCGACCTCGGGTTCACGTTCTACACGCATCCCGAGATCGAGTTCTTCCTCTTCAAGGACAGCCACGTGCCCGGGACCGCGCCGGAGCCGTACGACCTGAGTGGCTACTTCGACCACACCGCGCACGGCGGCCAGGACTTCCGGCGCGAGGTGATCACGATGCTCGAGGCGATGGGCATCTCGGTCGAGTTCAGCCATCACGAGGGTGCGCCGGGTCAGCAGGAGATCGACCTGCGCTACGCCGACGCGCTGTCCACGGCGGACAACATCATGACGTTCCGCGTGGTTGTACGCGAGGTCGCGCTGAGCGAGGGCATCCACGCCTCGTTCATGCCGAAGCCGTTCGCAGACCATCCCGGCTCGGGGATGCACACCCACATGTCGCTGTTCGAGGGCGACCGCAACGCGTTCTTCGAGGCCGGCGCCGAGTATCAGCTGTCGCGGCTCGGCCGGTCGTTCATCGCCGGACTACTCGAGCACGCCGCCGAGATCACCGCCGTCACCAACCAGTGGGTCAACTCCTACAAGCGGCTGGTCGGCGGGGGAGAGGCGCCGGCCCACATCTGCTGGGGCCACAACAACCGGTCCGCGCTCGTTCGAGTGCCGATGTACAAGCCGCACAAGGGCCCCTCGACCCGGGTCGAGCTGCGCTCCATCGACTCGGCGTGCAATCCGTACCTGGCCTACTCCCTCATGCTCGCGGCTGGGCTGCGTGGCATCGAGAAGGGCTACGAGCTGCCCCGCGAGGCCGAGGACGACGTCTGGGCGCTGACCGAGACCGAGCGCCGCGCCCTCGGCATCCAGCCGCTGCCACGCAACCTCGACGAGGCGATCGGGCTGATGGAGGAGAGCGAGTTCGTGGCCGAGACGCTGGGCGAGCACGTCTTCGACTTCTTCCTGCGCAACAAGCGACAGGAGTGGGCGGGCTACCGACGGCAGGTCACGCAGTACGAGCTGGACAGCCTGCTGCCGGTCATGTGATCACCAGCGCTCGACCAGGTGCTCGCGGCCTGACGGCGGATCGTAGACGTCCGGCCAGTAGTCGGTGACCTTGGCGATCAGCCCGTCGGCGTCGAGCTCGAACCAGATGCAGGCGTCCTGGTGCTCGTCGCCGATGCGCGAGTCGATCCAGGCCGCCGCGTGCCGGCCGTCGGCGACGATCCGGCGGATCTCGAGATGCCAGTCGCCGGGGTACTCCTGGTTGAACTGCAGGTAGGTCCGCTTGCCCTGGACCCGCTCCCGGGTCTGCGGCATCTCGTAGACCACGTTCTCGGTCAGCAGCGCGCCGAATCCGTCCCAATCGCGGGCCTCGGCTCGCTCGACATAGGCCCGCACGGCCGTCCGCGTCGTCGAGGTCTGGTCCATAACGACGAACCTAGTCCGCCGGACCGACAGTGGGTACAGTTCGCGCTCAGCCGTCCTCGTCGGCGAGCAGGCGGTACAGCGACCGCCGGGTCTCCTCGAGCAATTCGGCCGCGCGCTCCCGCTGCTCCTCGGTGCCGGCCGTGGCGACCTGCATCGCGGCGGCGCCGACCTGCATGACCAGGCCCGCGAAGTCGCCGCGAAGCTGCCACTGGGCGTCGTCGTCGGCCTGCCACAGGGTCGA
>Ga0111539_10005902_pt1 | contig 15818 bp, 17 predicted proteins | sample RhiMethybrSRZTD1_FD_79667 | JGI IMG/M metagenome (GOLD analysis project Ga0111539, IMG submission 79667) | Populus rhizosphere microbial communities from Tennessee, USA - Rhizosphere MetaG P. TD hybrid SRZTD1 (version 2) (version 2) | ecosystem: Host-associated > Plants > Roots > Rhizosphere >... | reverse complement strand
GCCTATTTGAAACCCTCGGGTCCCCCCACGCCGGATTTTCAGCGTCGGGCCCACCCTCGGGACCGCTGCGGTACGCCGCCTGCGGCGGCCTATTTGAAACCCTCGGGTCCCCCCCACGCCGGATTTTCAGCGTTGGGGCCCACCCTCGGGATCGCTGCGGTACGCCGCCTGCGGCGGCCTGTTTGAAACCCTCGGGTCCCCCCACGCCGGATTCTCAGAGTTGGGCCCCCACGCAACTCCCGGCCCTCGCGACACTACGTGCGGCTGTCCTGAAAAAGCTTCTTGCTTAGGGGATGCTTAAAGCCAGTGCGGCGAATCTGGATGGCTTCGGCCACGATGGCCACGGCAATCTCTTCGGGGGTGACAGCTCCGATATCCAGACCGATCGGCATGTGGACGCGTTCGATGCGGTCTCGACTGATCCCTTCGCGGGTCAGATTCTCTGCAATCGTCCGGATCTTTCGTTTGCTGCCGATCATCCCGATGTAGCGCGCCTGCGTTCCGACCGCCCAGCGGAGAACATTTTCGTCTTCCTGGTGCCCACGGGTCACGATGACGAGGTAGGTATTTTCCGTGGCATTGATCGACTGAAACGACTCTTCGAACTCTCCGGAATACACGGTTTCGGCCTCAGGGAATCGCTCCTTGTTGGCATAAACCGGCCGATTGTCGACGATCGTCGTGCGAAAACCGGCGATGACGGCGATCTTGGAAACCTGCGTTGAAATGTGCCCGGCTCCGAAGATCACCATTTCCGGCACCGGTAGGACCGGCTCTACGAAGATTTCGACCTTGCCTCCGCAGATCAGACCGCCCTCCGCCATGGACTCCTCAGTGAGGTCAAACTGCATAACTCGCGATTTCTCCTCGCGAAAAACGTCTTGTGCCGCCGCCCATACGTCGGCCTCGACGCATCCACCGCCAACGGATCCCAACGTGGAGCCGTCATCGCGAACCAACATTTTGGCTGTTTGAAAGCTGGGAACTGAGCCTCGAATCTGGACGATAGTCGCCAAAACGGCCTTGCGTCCCTCTCGGCGCAAGCGCCGTATTTCCTCAAAGATATCCGCGTCCATAGGGCGAGCAGTTTAACATATTCGTTGACTTTGAACGGATAAGCCTTCTAGAATCCGTCACTTTTTGCGGGTTCTATAGCGAATGTCGATTTCAGTACTAACTCCAAAGACCCTGTCCGAACTGATGAAGATCGTTGCCAAGAGAGGCAAGAGCGCTGTCATGGTTTCGGGCATCGACCCCGCCGACCGTCCGGCGGCAGGAAAGGTCACGGTGGACCTTAATCATATCGGTCCGTTGAATGAGATTGTTGCCCAGAAAGACCGGGTCACCATCGGCGCCGGCGTGAACTTCGGCCGGCTGGGCCGGGAGGCCGTTGCCGAGAACGGGTTGATCCGGCAGGCCGCGTCGCTTATCGGAAGCCCGCTGGTGCGAAACCGCATCACATTGTTCGAGGCGCTGGATCCGAAGTCGCCGTACTTCGATATCACCACTCCACTGGCTTTGCTCGATGCGAAGGTGCGCCTGCAGAGTCCTACCGCGAAGAGGACCATTTCAATCCGTGACTTCCTGGCCCAGGTCACCAAGGGGCTGAAGAAGGGGGAGATCCCGGTCGCCGTCGAATTCACAAGATTGCCCCCGAACCATCGCGCGGCTTTCTTCCGTCTTGCGCGCATGGGTGGGAAAGGAACGGTCTCCGCTGCGACCCGTATCCGCCTGGTGCGGAACACTGCGCTGGATCCCGAAATCGTGGTTTCGAGCCTCACGGGCATTCCCATCCGCTTAAAAGCGGCAGAGAAAGAGCTGGCCGGCAAGGTGGTGTCGGATGCGACGGTTAAGAGTACTGCTGTGAAGGCCGCGGAAGAACTCGCGTCCTACAGCGACAAGAAGAACGCTTACGAGAACACGCTGGTCGAAATCGTCGTGTCGCGAACGTTACGGGACATTGCAGAAGGAGCGGGGCACTAGCGGGACACCAGGGCTACTTCTTCACCGCGTACGGACTGTCGGCCACATACAACGTCTTACAGACCTGGCACCGGAACACCTCTTTACCGGGGCCGGCTTCTTTCCTCGCGGCGGGGTCCAGCTCCGTCACCATCTTGAGCTTGCCACCGCAATACGGGTCCTTGGGATCGTTCTTCGGTTCATTACAGACGGTCTGACGAGGTTCCTTTACTTTCACAGCGCGCATCGCCCTCCAGCGAAGTTGAAAACATAAATCCGAGTAATCCGCGGCAGAGATTTTATCCCCATTTCAATTTTTCACGCAGCACATCAAAGAAATCCTTTCCCTTGGGAGCAATCAGGCGGACGCGTCGTTCCGACTTCCTTACCGTGACGTGATCGCCGGACTCCAGCTTTGCTCCAACCTGCCCGTCGACCGTGACGTAGACATCGTCGGGTATCGACCGCAGCGTGATTTCGATGCGGGACTCCGGTGGCAGCACCAGAGGCCGGTTTGTCAGTGTGTGTGACGCGATCGGGGTCATGATGATCGCTTCCATTGTCGGATACACGATCGGGCCTCCCGCAGAGACGTTGTAGGCCGTGGAGCCCGTTGGTGTCGACAACAGCAACCCGTCGGAGCGGTATTTTGAAACATACTGGCCGTCGACACGCGCCTCGAGTTCGATGATGCGCGCAAGGGTCCCCTTGTGGATCACCATATCGTTCAGCGCCTTGTGACTTTCAACAAGAGTTCCGCTGCGATGAACGGACACGTCCATCATCATGCGCGTGTTGGTGATCGTATTCCCCGCAAGGACGCCTTCCAGGGCGCCATACATTTCCTCTCGCGTGACTTCGGTCAGGAATCCCATACCTCCATAATTGATCGCAAGGATTGGAACCTGGTGGTCTCCCATCACACGAGCCGCTGCCAGGAGTGTCCCGTCACCCCCGACAACCACGCACAAATCCGCGTGATTGGCTGCAGCTGCATCCAGCGAGGCACGTATTCCCTTTTTCTCGAACCATCCGGCGAGCTCTGCGGCGACCCTGGCAACGTCGGGCTGATGAGGTTTGGTCACGATGAGAACTGCGGCAATCTTCATAACTTCTCAAACAGAATAAAGAATTCTCTATTCCCTTCCCGCCCCGTAATTGGCGACTCTGCGGTGCTCAAAAAGCGCAACCCCGCCGATTTGCCGGCCTCGACGCACTTCGCGACGGCGGCGCGCTGGTCATCATCATCTCTCACGATGCCTCCTTTTCCAACGCGTTCGCGGCCTACTTCAAACTGCGGTTTGACCAGGGCGACACACCGCCCCGTCGTTTTCAGAATTGCCGGGACTCTCGGTAATAGCAATGTGAGTGAAATGAAGGATGCATCGATTGTGATCAGGTCGGCGGGCTCTCCTAGATCCGCGAGCTCCAGAAATCGGGCGTTCTTCTCGACTGGCACAACCCTCGAATCCTTCCGGACACGCCAGTCCAGTTGCTTCACATCCACATCCACCGCAAAAACCCGGGTTGCTCCGGAACGAAGGAGAAATTGCGTGAACCCGCCGGTCGATGCGCCGATATCCACACACACCTTCTCGTGGATATCGAGATCAAACGACTTCGCCGCGCCTTCCAGCTTCAGGCCGCCACGGCCCACATAAGTGGAGCCACTTTCCTTGATCAGGATCTCGCGATCTTCGGCGACAGCCATTCCCGCCTTCGTTGCAGGCTGTCCGTCGACCAGTACCGAACCCGCCATAATCAGCGCCTGCGCCTTCTCGCGCGATTCGGCAAGACCACGTTCCACCAGCAAACGGTCCAGCCGTGTCTTCAATGACCGCGTGTCTCCAGAAACTCGGAGATTCCAATCAGCAAGCCCGCGCGATGACCCAGTGGCGCCACGATGTCTCTCGCTTCTTCGGTCAGGCTCCGGACGAGACGTCGAGAGTTTTCGATTCCCAGGAGGGCCGGATACGTGGCCTTGTGGCGTTCACGATCTTTCCCCGCAGTCTTTCCCAGCGTCTCGCGAGACTCCGTCAGGTCGAGAATATCGTCGACTATTTGAAAGGCGAGTCCGATCCTTTCACCAAATCGAAGAAGCGCCTCGAGTTCGTGGGAACCCGCGCCGGCCAGCCACGCACCAATCCAGACGGAAGTCGACAGCAATGCACCGGTCTTGGATTTGTGAATCGCCTCGAGTTGCTCGGCATTCAACGGTTGCCCTTCGGCCGCGAGATCCATGACCTGTCCGGCAATCATGCCGTCTTGCGTGCCCAATGCTCGTGAAAGGCGAAGAATGGCTGCATTCAAGCGGCTGCCGTCAAACTGAGAACAGCGAGCGATCGTTTCGAAGGTCAGAGTGAGGAGCGCATCCCCGGCCAGAATTGCCAGCGCTTCACCGAATTGCTTGTGGCACGACGGCATCCCTCGGCGGAAATCATCATCGTCCATTGACGGCAGATCATCGTGTATCAGTGAATACGTGTGCGCGAGTTCGAGCGCGCAGGCGACCGGCAGAATCGGGTCATGGTCGTCGTGGTAGATGTGGTAGGAGGCGATACACAGCGCAGGCCTCAGGCGCTTGCCGCCGGCGAGCACGCTGTAGCGCATGGCCCGGTGAATTTCCGTGGGCGGTGTGGAGTCGTCCGGAAGGACCTGCTCCAGGCATGCGTCAATCGCCGGACGAACCGAGTCGAAGAACGAACGAATCTCAGTTTTCATTGCCTCCCTCAAACGGCACAACACGCGGCTGTCCGGATTCGCTCTTCAGGAGAATTTCCACTCGGCGTTCAGCGTTGTCCAGCGTGCTGTTACAGAAACGCGACAGGCGGATTCCTTCCTCGAAAAGCTCGAGTGCCGTGTCCAGAGGCAGTTCGCCACTTTCGAGCTTTCTGACGATCTCCTCCAGGCGCTTCAGACAGGTCTCAAAGTTCTGGGGAGCGGTGTTTTCGGGACCTTCCGCCATGCGACGGATTTTAACCGCTATAATGGGCGTGCGCTATGAAGATCCTATCCCTCGCTCGTGTTTCCCTGCTGTCTGTACCTTTCGTTTTAGCGGCCTGTTCATCGCCGCCACCAACCGAACAAGCGACGGTAAACGCCGAGCACGCGAACCTGCGTTCTCGCGAAAGCGCGACGTCTCGAACGCTAAAAGTGCTGGAACCCGGAGATAAGGTCGAAGTGCTCGAGGTGCAGGGCCGCTGGTATCGCGTGAAATTTGGTGAGATCGAAGGCTTCATGGAAGTTTCAACGCTGCTCACCGATTCCACGCGCAAGAACATTCAGTCGAACCTCGAATCTGCCCGGGATCAGGTTATTCAGAACACGGGAAAGCTCACTCAGGATGGGAACCTCCGTCTCGAGCCCGGACGTTCGACTGCCGTCCTTCGCAGGCTTTCCTCCCGCACCATGGTGGAAGTCCTGGACCGGCGGGCTATTCCGAGAGAAGACGCGAAGGATCGCTTCGAATCGTGGTTGAAGGTGCGAACGAGCCCTACCGAAGTCGGCTGGATTCTTTCGGGTTTCGTGGAATTCGATGTTCCCGAACCGATCGCGCAGTATACGGAAGACTATATCTACAGCGCCGTCGCGGTTGTGAACCGCATCGAGGATCCTGCCCTTGGAGCAATGTCGTGGTACGTGGTGGGTGAGCGCCGTCCGGGCACCGATCCTCAATTGGACTTCACGGGAATTCGTGTGTTCACGTGGAATGTGAAGAAGCAGCGATATGAAACGGCGCATCGCAAAGGCGGCTATCGCGGTGTGTATCCGCTCCAGGTAGGCACCACGGCCAACAAGCCCTCATTTCGTTTCTACGAGCTCGCGGCTGACGGGCAAACGAAGATCGCCCGGGACTTTACGATGGAAGGCGTGATCGTGCGTGAAGTGAAAGCGGCGGCAGCAGGAGCGACGAAGACGAAGGCCAAGAAATAGTTGAAATTGGGGACGGTGAGCAATTTCCGCATTTTCAAAATGCTCACCGTCCCGGATCTCAAATTTTTTGCAAAAAAAGCCCCGCGGCATCCCTGCCGCGGGGAGGGGGAGAGTTAAAGTGCTACCCTTATAGACCCGCCTTTGCCAAACGCGTTAACAAAAAAAAATAGGGCGGGAAAACTCCCGCCCTACGGACTAAGAAACTTTTGTCTGGCTTACTGGGCTTTCAGCTTGTAACCGCCCGCGCCATCGCTCTCACGATACTTGTCGTGACAGCCCTTGCATTGACCGATTGCAGCCTTGGCAGCCTTCGCGTCCCCGATCTTTCCGGTCTTGGCTTCCTTGGCGAGATTTCCGGCAGCGTCAGCAACGTTCTTTGCCATGCCCGCCGCATCGGCCATCTTCAGCTTTGTGAATTCAGCCTCAGCCTCTTTGAACAGAGATTCCAGCTTGGTAGCATCGGCTGCGACCTTGGGTGTGTCTGGTGTCGCGCCCTCCAATGGACCACCGCCACGAGCACCAATTCCACCTGTCCAGAGTGGCCCGACCTCCTTCATGATCGCGTCCAGGTTGCGGGCCTGGCCGAACACGCCGATGGCGAGTGCCAGAACAAAGCAGCCTGCGATAAAGAACGAAACCTTGCGCATTTACCCTCCTTAAAATTCAGAACCTGCCCACCGTTTGACTGGCGGTACTATAGAAAAGTCACAACCCTCAGTCAATTGAGTTTTCAACCCTTTAGGTCGCGCACCAGCCGGGTCAGTGCCGGCACCACCTTGAAGAGGTCGTCAACTATCCCGTAATGAGCCACTTTGAAAATCGGCGCCTCGGCATCCTTATTAATCGCCACAATGCAGCGGGAGTTCTGCATGCCCACCAGATGCTGAATCGCGCCGGATATCCCCACGGCAATGTATAACTTGGGCGCAACGGTTTGACCGGAACTACCGATCTGATATTCCCTCGGCATCCACTCCGCATCTACGACGGGGCGGGATGCGCCGACTGCAGCCCCAAGTGCATCAGCAAGTTCCGAGATTATGCTGAAGTTTTCCTTCTGCTTGAGCCCTCTTCCCCCTGCCACGATAATCGAGGCTGATCCCAGATCCACATCTCCTTTAGGGGCCCTGGCGGTGTCAATAATCTGACGGCTGGGAGTTATACCTTCTGGACCTTGAACCTTCTCTATCTGAGGCATCGCGCCGGCATCCAATTCGTCTGCCGGAAACGATCCTGGAACCATGGTCACCAGGCAAGGACCCGGTCCTATGGGCACGACTTTGAGGTTCATCTTCGCGTTAAAAATCTGTCGCGTCAGAACAAGGCGATCGCCGACCTTTTCATAATCCACGCAACCCGCTGCCAACGGCTTTCGGAGAGCTGCCGCCAGTCTCGGCATGTAGTCCATGCTCTGCGTCGTATGGCCGGTGACCATTAGTGAAGGGCTTCGCTGCTCCGCGATCGATTTCAACGCCTGGACATAAATGGCCGGATCGTAGGAGGAATCCACGGCAACCACTTCAACGGGTTCTCCAGAATCGCGCCCGACGCGTTGCGCAAAGACGATCGCTTCGCGTGTTGTTGTGGTGAGGGTGTCGTCCCTGTATTCAGCAATAACCAAAATCATCGTGATGTCCTCACAGCACCTTGGCTTCTTTTCGAAGTTTTTCAACCAGAAGTGAGACCGCTTCTTCGGGTGTTCCCTGCAGGAACTCTACCCGGCTCTTCTTTTCAGGCACTGCGAGTTCGCGGATCTCGAAGAGCGATTCTGAAGACACTCCGAGATCCGCAGCCGACCACACGGCAAAAGGCTTTTTCTTAGCAGCCATGATCCCTTTCAAGGAGGCGTAACGCGGCTGGTTGGCCCCATATTGCACGGTCAAAAGGGCCGGCAATTTCACTTCGGTAGTTTCGATGACGGCGCCTTCCAATTCACGGCGGACCCGAAGAGTCTTTGCGTCCGGATTGGCTTCGACGGCGATCGCGACAGTAGCGTGAGGCACACCCAGAAGTTCCGCGAGCATCACGCCTGTCGTCCCGGTTCCAAGATCATCGGACTGAACCCCGGCGAGAACGAGATCCGCGCCGCCGTCCTTTTGAATGGCGGCGGCAAGCGCTTCAGCGGTGGCGAATTCGCCCAGGGTATGGGGGTTGTTGATCGCGATTTGAATCGCTCGATCTGCGCCCATGGCAAGGCCCGCGCGCAAAACACGCGCCGCTTCTTCACCGCCAAGAGAGAGGACCACCGTTTCGCCGCCGTGCTTGTCTCGAAGCCGGAGCGCTTCCTCCAGGGCATAGTTGTCGGCTTCGTTTGCGACGAAAGTGAGATCCTGCGTCTTGATCCAGTTCTTGGCCTCGTTGATCGAAAGTCTTGAAGAGGAATCCGGAACGGGCTTGATACAGCTGAGAATTTTCACCGAAGGATTTTACGTGAATTTCATTGCAGCTGTGCGCGGAATTGAGTTAAACACTCCTTTCTCCACAGGTACCAAGCGACATGGAAAAGTCCGCGATCAAGAGTATCTACACGACGCACGACCTGAGTCGTCTGTTGCACGTGAACCCAAGATCCGTCATCAACTGGATAGAGCAGGATCTCCTGCAGTCGTTCAGAACCCCAGGCGGTCACCGACGCGTCAGGCACGAAGACCTGATCGCTTTCCTGAGGAAACACAAGATGCCCGTGCCCGCCGCCTTGATCTCGGGAACGTTCAATGTCCTCGTAGTCGACAACGAGGATGGGATCTGCCAAATGATTCAATCGTCGTCGGCAGGACAGAACAGCTACAACGTCAGCAATGCCAGGGATGGTATCAACGCTTTGATTGCCGTGGGACGCGAGCGGCCGGATTTGATCATCCTGGACCTCAAGATTTCCGGTGTGGACGGTCTGGAGATTTGCCGGCAGCTCAAGGCGGATCCCAACAGCCATACCGCGGTCCTCGCGATCAGCGGACAATCGGATCACGAGCAAACGGCTATCGCCGCGGGCGCTGACGCATTTCTGGCGAAGCCTCTTCAGCCCGAGACTCTACTCGCACAAATGCAGAAACTGTTGCAGGTGATGTAGGAATAAATAGGGACGTACCCCAATTTCGAGGAACGAAATTGGGGTACGTCCCTATTTATTCCTAGTTTCTGTGCAACTGGCAACGGTATCGGTTAAATTGGAACCTCTGATGAGGTTTTCCGGTTTTGTTCTTCTTATATTTCTGGTTGTGACCAGCGCCGGTTGTGGCACGTCTCCGGGCGCCGCCGCGAACGTTCCCAAGGCGGAAGAGACGGCCGATGCCAGCCTTCGCCGGGTGAACACTGTGACCGCTCTGGAGAAGCCCGTCGAACAACTTGTCGTCGTTACGGGAACTCTAGCCGCGGAGCAGGAAGTGGTACTCGGACTCAAAGTCGCCGGTCGCGTTTCTGAACTGCCCGTCGATCTTGGCACTTTCGTTAAGAAGGGCGATGTCATCGCAAAACTCGACACGACGGACCTCACCCTTCGTATTCGCCAAAGCGAAGCGGCGCTCCAGCAGGCCCGCGTAAGGCTCGGTCTTTCACCGGACGGCACCAATGAAGACGTCGACATCGAACAGACGGCTCCGGTTCGTGCAGCTCGCGCTCAAATGGACTCCGTCCGAGCCCGCCTGGAACGAGCTCAACAGCTTACCCAGAGCGGTTTGCTGTCGAAAGCGGAGCTCGATGCTCTAAGCGGCACGTTCAAAGTCGCGGAAGCCGACTACGCTGACGCGATCGACGAAGCGAAGAACCGGCAGGGCATCCTGGCGCAGCGACGCTCGGAGCTGGAGATCGCCCGCCAGCAGCTGGCCGACGCCGTTCTCTATGCGCCAATCAGTGGAGCTGTTCGCCAGCGGAACGCAAACAGCGGTGAATATCTCGCGTCCGGTGCGCCGGTCGTCACGCTGGTGCAGATGAATCCGCTCCGTTTGAAAACAGAGATCCCCGAGCGCGACGCGCTGAACATTCGACCCGGGATGATGGTGCGTGTCATCGTCGACGGCGCGGCCGGAACGCATCAGGGACGGATTGTCCGCCTCAGCCCGGCAATCGACGAAGCCAGTCGGACGCTGCTTGTCGAGACCGAAGTTTCCAACGCAGGCGGCGTTCTGCGTCCCGGCTCTTTCGCTCGCGCCGAAATCGTCGTCTCCTCGAGTCAGCGGGCTTTGATGGTTCCCACCTCTGCCATCGCTACATTTGCCGGCATCGACCGTCTCTTTGTCGTTAAGGATGGTCAGGTTTCTGAAAAACGCATCCGTGCAGGGCGGCGTTCAGAGGCCGGGGTCGAAGTCCTGGAAGGAATCACCTCTGGTGATGAGGTCGTCATCAATCCCGGGAATCTGGCCGACGGCGAAAAGGTGATCGTCACGGGCGGCGGAGAGTAGGGATGCAAAGGCTCGCGGAACTCTGCATTCGACGACCCGTATTCGCATCGATGATCGTTCTCTCGATTGTGGTCGTCGGCGTTGCCAGCTACTTTCAGCTTTCGCTCGACAAGCATCCGCAGGTAGAGCTTCCCACCGTAGCCGTTCGGACCCAGTTGCCTGGCGCTGCGCCGGACGAAGTGGAAAGTACGATATCGCAGGTGATCGAGGAAGCCGTTAACACGGTAGAAGGCATCCAGGAACTCCGTTCGGGATCCGGCCAGGGAACGTCGAACGTCATCGTCACGTTCAATCTGAATCGTGATATCGAGACCGCAGCCCAGGATGTGAGAGACCGAGTCGCCGCGGCAGTGCGCACACTTCCTCCCGATGCCCTGCCACCAGTGATCTCCAAATTTGATGCGGACCAGTCCCCTTCTCTGTCCATTGCTCTGGCGAGTGACCGACCCATCCGGGAACTGACGGAAATCGCCGACAAGATCGTAAAGGAGCAAATCGAACGCAGTCCTGGCGTTGGTGCCGTCAACATCAATGGTGGGCTTGGACGTGCGGTCAATATCTGGATTGATCCCGATCGGCTGACGGCGTACCGGCTTCCCATCACCGCCGTGCGTGACGCGATCGTGCGGCAGAACACGGATATACCCGGCGGTAACGTCACGTCGGGCGAACGCGAGCAGAATCTGCGCACGATGGGACGAATGACGTATTCGCGCGACTTCAACGACCTGGTTGTTGCGACAGTCAAGGGCGCGCCGGTTCGCATTCGGGATATTGGGTACGCCGAGGACGGCACAAAGGAGTCTCGAAGTTCCTCGAGAGTAAATGGCAAACCCACGGTGACGCTCGAAGTTCGCCGGCAATCGGGAGCGAATACGATTGATGTCATTGAAGGTGTCAAAGCCAGCCTGCAGAAGATTTCCGCGCAGCTGCCTCCCGATGTAAAGCTGCAGGTCCTGGAAGATCAATCGGGGTTCATCTATGCCGCGCTTCACGAGATCAATATTCACCTGATCGTCGGTAGCATTCTCGCGAGCCTTGTCGTTCTTGCGTTCATGCGCAACTGGAGAGCGACGATCATCGCGGCCATCGCCATTCCGGCGTCGCTGATAGCCGCCTTCGGAGTCATGTGGGCGTTGGATTTCACACTGAACAGCGTGACGATGCTATCGCTGGTGCTGATGGTCGGCATCGTGATCGACGATGCGCTTGTCGTGCTGGAAAACACTTTCCGTTTCATAGAAGAAAAGAAGATGCCGGCCATGATGGCCGCGCGCGAAGCCACGGCAGACATCGGTCACGCGGTGCTCGCAACGACTCTCAGTCTCGCAGTGATCTTCATTCCGGTCTCGTTCATGTCGAGCATTGCGGGACGCTTTCTCTATCAGTTCGGAATCACCGCGGCCGCCGCCGTGATGGTGAGCCTGCTGGTGTCGTTCACGCTCACGCCGATGATGTGCGCTCGCATGCTGCATGTTTCAGCCAAGGACGCTGGTGGACACGATGCAGCGCGATCTCGACAGGGTTTTTACCGCTGGATTGATTCCGGATACATGGCAAGCCTCAGGTTTTCCATGAAGCACCGTGTTGGCGTCGCGCTCCTGGGCGTAGCGGTGATTGCGCTGTCGGTGCCGATGTACCGGCTTATCCGGCAGGATTACCTGCCGACCAACGTTGACGATGGGCAGTTCGAGGTCCGCGCCACGGCCCCGGAAGGCGTGAGTCTCGCCGCGATGGATGATGTGATGAAGACCGTAGAGCGCAAGCTCATGTCGACGCCGGGCGTGACGACCGTATTGGGCAATTCCGGCGGAGACTACAACGGGGCTGTCAGTTCCGGGCGCATCTGGGTTCAGCTTGTTCCCCATGATGAACGCATCTTTTCGTGGAGTCGATTGGGACAGGGCCTCCTTCATGGCGATCCATTCGAAGCCTTTCGGAACAATTTCAGCCAGCGCGATGTGATGCAGAATGCTCGCCGCCAGCTTGCGCAATACAAAGACATTCGATTCCAGATCAACAACACGCAGTCGATCAATCTCTCCGGTGCCGGGTCCAGGACCGACATCGGGTTCGTTTTTCGAGGGCCTGAGATTGAGAAGCTCGTCGACTATGCGTCGCAACTTGCAAAGCGTGGACCGGAACTCGGTCTGCAGGATGCGCAGGTATCCGTTCAGCTGAACCGTCCGGAGCTGCGTCTGGAGGTAGACCGGCAGCGCGCCGCGGATCTCAATACCGATGTTCAAAGCATCGCATCAGCGATGCGCTTGATGGTGGGTGGAGATGATCGCGTCTCGAGGTTCCACGATCCTTCGGTGAACGAGGACTATGATGTCGAGTTGCGGCTGGCTGAAGGAACCCGGAACGATCCCAATACAATCTCGCGTCTCTATATTCCGACCCGCGACGGCAAACTCGTCCGTCTGGACAGCGTTGTAAAGCTGGTGCCCGCACGCAGCGTGTCGCAGATCAATCGGCTGGACCGACAGCGGCAGGTAACGCTTCAGGCTTCCGTTGCTCCCGGATATGGCCTGGCCGACCGCAACGAGGCGATCACGGTCGCCGCGCGCGAGCTGAACATGCCGGCCGGATATTCGACGATGATTACCGGCCGCGGCCGGGAACTCGAGCGCACCTTTAAGGAATTTCTGATCGCCTTCGCCCTTTCGGTCGTGTTCATGTACATGATCCTGGCGTCGCTATTCGAAAGCGTCACTCATCCCTTCACGATTCTGCTGGCGTTGCCGCTGGCTGTTCCCTTCGCGTTGTTTTCATTGTGGGTGACAGGACAGAGCCTGAACCTGTATTCGGCCCTGGGGATGCTTGTGTTATTTGGCGTGGTTAAGAAGAACGCGATTCTGCAGATCGATCACATGAACAACCTGCGAGCCGAAGGCATGCCGAAGATGGAAGCCATCCTGACCGGCAACCGCGATCGGCTACGTCCGATTCTGATGACGACTCTCGCGCTGGTTGGGGGCATGTTGCCCCTGGCGCTGGGAACCGGACCGGGCGCTGAAGAACGGCGTGCAGTCGCCGTCGCCGTCATTGGGGGACAGAGTCTTGCGCTTCTGTTGACGCTGGTAATGTGTCCGGTAGCGTATTCGCTGATTGATGATGCCGTTGACCGGTTAAGGACGATCGTGAAAGGAACGCTGGCTCCTCCGGCGGAGAAGCGAGGGTCGGTGTAGCCGTTGCTGTCCTGAGCGCGGCCGACACCACTGCCGCAGAGAACTCCGCATTAACCAATCCCAGAATGTGCGGATTCTTTCGGCCTTCAACCCGAATGGCCACTCCGTCCTGAAAGAAATCGAACGACGATGCCCTGCTGTAGGCGACGGCAAAGCTCTTCTGCTCCCCAACGAAACCCACTCGCCGATTCGTCAGCCAGAACGTCCCGGTATCTTCGGACTCTAGGACTTCCTGCACCATCGGGGTCGACTTGAGTGAACCCAACTGGTAGCGACTTCCTGATGTCAGTCGGACAGACCCGCCAAAGTCCCCGAGGTTGACCGCGGTTGTGCTCAGGCGTTTCCATTTCTTGAGGCTCGCACCCGTCGACCAGTGCAGGACCTCTTTTTTCTGAAGAACGATGTCTGGGTTCCTGGACTCGAGTGTCGGCAGAATGCCATCGTCAATGAGAGACAGCCAATAATGCCGGCTGAACGACTCCTTGGAGAAATCGAAATCCGAAGTTTCAGGGTGGACGATGTGAATTACGGATTTCAGGGCCTTTTTCTCTTCGTCGTTGAGCGTCTCGTCGCTGGATATCTGTTCAAAGAATGCCGACGTGGCTTCCTGGTGGAAGCGGCGCAGCTCCGTTTTCTCCAGTCCATACTGAAACGCAAGCTGTTCCAGATATCTTTCATGTGAAGGCTCCAGCCGTCCGTCGGAAAGGAATCGTCTTAACGCGTGCTGGTATTCGGACCGGGCCTCTCGCTTCGCAATGTAGTTTTTCAGGAAATCGAGCATCGTTAGCCTCGCTAAAATCCTCGATCGGGGACAGGAAAAGTTCAACCGCGGAAAACGAGGACAACAAACTCATAGACTTCGTCAAGACATGGGGAGCGTTTCTGCGGAGGTGTGGCGCCGAGAAAAAACCGAGACGCTCGGCGAGTGGGGTGCCGAGCGTCTCAAAGTCAGTCCGCCGGTGTCGGCGACTGACGAGGGGGAGACTTTACCGCCCGGCCAGTGCGAGGCGATTGCCCGGCAAGGCCTTCGCGGCTTCGAGTTCACCCTTCGACTTGAGGAGGCCGCGCGAGGTCATGTAGCCCTGCCAGCGCGCCTCCGTCAGGAAGAAGCGGGTTCCGTACTGGTTGAAAATGATCTCGGCTTTGGAACCGACTTTGGGTCCTGAAACAGGGTTCGAGATGACCGTGGCGATGTGCCCTTTTCCGTCGGAGATGCGAAGGGCCGAGCTCATGTTCCGGACTTTGTAAAGGCCCGGAGGAAGAGTCTGGTCGCCAACGTGGAACTCAAACGGAATTGCGACCTTCATGGTCGGAGACTGGGCCTGAGTGGTCGCCGGAAAGCACAACACAACTGCAACTGTCGCCACGGCCAATCCTACAAATGCGCTGTTTCTGATGAATTTCATATGGACCTCCCTTTTCGAACCTTCCAGATCCGCCGTTGCGTCGTCTTTTCGGCTGCAACGGGTAAAAACTCTTTGCTTGCCTGCTCGCTTTCAGTTCTCTAAACAGTAAGGCGGGAAATGGCGTGGCGATCTATCATTGGTCCTGCAGTTTTTTTTCGCAGGGTACGCATGGAGAAATCGGAAGACATCACAGAGCTGCTTCGTTTGTGGAACGACGGAGACACGGAAGCGTTTGAGAAACTCGCTCCCATGGTCTACCGGGAGCTACATCGGCTTGCGGTCCACTACATGCGAAATGAGAGACCGGGACATACGCTTCAAGCGACAGGGTTGATTAATGAGGCTTATGTCCGGCTGATCGATTGGCGGAACGTTCGATGGCAGAATAGATCGCATTTCTTTGCTGTCGTTGCGCAGTTCATGCGCCGGGTGCTGGTGGATTATGCGAGAAGCCGTCTGTATGCCAAACGCGGTGGAGACGCACAAGCCGTTCCTCTGGAGGAAGGCGCCGCGGTTGCCGACCACAGCATGATGTCCCTTCTGGATGTCGACCTCGCCCTGCAGCGTTTGGCGGCCATCGATCCCCGGCCTGCACAGGTGGTCGAACTTCGATACTTTGGAGGCCTGAGTGTTGAGGAAACCGCGGAAGTTTTGAAGGTCTCGACGATTACTGTCATCCGAAGTTGGAACTTTGCAAAAGCCTGGCTGCTCCGGGAGCTTGCTGTTTCAAAAGAAAATGAAACCCGAACGTTTACAAAAGATTGAAGCGCTTTATAACGACGCGCTGGCAACACCGCCTGCAGGGCGTGCAGCATTCCTGGATCAAGCCTGCGGCGACGACGCGGAGCTTCGGAAGGAACTGGAGTCGCTCCTGGCTTGTGAAGAGCAAGCCGAAAGCTACATGGACACGCCTGCCTTTGAGAATATGG
>Ga0111539_10005901_pt1 | contig 15819 bp, 13 predicted proteins | sample RhiMethybrSRZTD1_FD_79667 | JGI IMG/M metagenome (GOLD analysis project Ga0111539, IMG submission 79667) | Populus rhizosphere microbial communities from Tennessee, USA - Rhizosphere MetaG P. TD hybrid SRZTD1 (version 2) (version 2) | ecosystem: Host-associated > Plants > Roots > Rhizosphere >... | reverse complement strand
TTCGCGATCGCTTCGGCCAGCGACGCGAAGCCGGCGCTCTTGAGGGCGGCCTTCCAGCGCGCGAGGCGGAGCGGGCCGGCGAGTGGCGCGGGAGCGGGCCGGCGATCGGGTGCGGGCAGCGCGGCGACCGGTGCCTTGATCGGCGGCTTGTCCGCGCTGAAGGCAGCGGCGGCGACTGCGGCGACGACCAACCCGGCACTGACGGGGAACACGAATCGCGGAAGCTTCATGCCGCGAAACTAACCGACCCTGGCCCGCCGCTTCAACTCTGGCTCTGCGTTCCGTCAACGAGCACGTCGAGCAGCTGCACGAGGGCTTCCGACCCGACGGGCTTCACCAGGTGGAGCACGAAGCCCGCTTCCTCGCTGCGACGCCGATCCTGATCCTGCCCGTATCCAGTGAGCGCGATCAGAAGCGGCGCTGCCGCTCCCATGCGCGCTCGCAGCTCCTGCGCCAGCATGTATCCGTCCATGACTGGTAGGCCGATGTCGAGGATCGCGATCTGCGGGCGAAAGCTGCTTGCCAGCGACAACGCCTGGGAAGGATCGTTGGCTATTTGCACCTCGTGTCCGGCGTCCGTGAGAAGATCCGCGATCATCTCCGCGCCGTCGCGGTTGTCGTCCACGACGAGCACGCGCCGGGTGCGGCCGCCGGAAACCTGGAGCTGCGCCGTGCGCAGCGGCGCATCCAGCGGCGGGGAGGACGGCAGCGTCGCCGGCAACCGCACGGTAAAAGTGGCGCCGGTTCCGGGTCCCGCGCTCTCCACGCTGACCGTGCCTCCGTGCAGCGTCGTGAGCGTGCGCACCAGGTTCAAGCCGAGCCCGAGCCCGCCTCCCGAGCGGTCCGGGCCGCGCACGCCGCCCTGCACGAACATCTCGAACAGGTGCGGCAGCAGCGCCAGATCGATGCCCACTCCGTTGTCGCGAACCCGCAGCACGACCTCGCCGTTCTCGCGCACGGCCGTGACCTCGACGCGCCCGCCGGGAGGCGTGTAGCGCGCAGCGTTCGTCAGCAAATTGTTGACCACCTGCGTGAGGCGCACTTCGTCGGCTTCGATCGACAGCCCGTGAGGCGGAACGCTCAGGATCAGCTGGTGACGCCGCTGCTCGAGCAGGGACGCCGTCGCCTCGACGGCCTTCGCGACGACGCTCGCGAGCTCGAGCGGCTTCTTCGAGAGCATGACCTTTCCGCGCGCCACGCGCGAAACGTCGAGCAAATCGTCCACGAGACCAACCAGGTGTTTGGCCTGGCGCACGATCACCTCTCGCTCGCGCGGCGTGGCGACGTCACCCCGCAGCTGCATGAGCTCGGCGGCAGTCAGAATCGGCGCGAGCGGGTTTCGCAACTCGTGCGACAGCAGCGCCAAAAATTCGTCTTTTCGCCGATCGGCCTCGCGCAGGGCGGCCTCTGCCTGCTTGAGCCGCGTCACGTCCACGAAGGCACCGATCGCGCCGCGCGCCACGCCGTTCGGATCGCGCAGGGGAACGGCGCTGCCGTAGAGCTGAATCTCGTGCCCGTCTTCGAACCGAACCGTCTCTTCCCAGTTCCTCATTTCGATGCCACGCGCCGCTCGCTGCAGCGGTAGCTCCTCGGGCAGGAGCTCGACGTCGTTGGCGAATACCGTGAAATGCCGAGTGCTCACCGGATCCTCGGCGGATTTCGAGAGGTTCAGGCCGGCGCCGACGCGCAAGAGCTCGCGTCCGGCGCGATTGCCGCGCACCTCCCGGCAATCGGAATCCTGAGCGATCCAAACCGCGGCGGGCACCGCGTCCATCAACGTCTCGAGCTCGTCGGCGCGGGCTCGCGCCAGCGCCTCGCTGCGCCGCAACGCGTCCTCGGTCGCACGGCGTTCGGTAACGTCGGTCGCCACGGTGACCACGCACGGCTCCGCGCCGAAATCGACGCGGGCGCTCTTGACCATGAGCCGGAGCGGCTTCCCGCTCTTGGTGCGATAAGGCAGCTCGACTTCGAGCGACGGCTGCGCCTGCAGCGGAGCCACGATCGCAGCGCGTTGCTCGGCGGTCCAGATACCGAGCTCGACCGGAGTTTTTCCGATCACTTCCCCGCGCGAGAAGCCCGTCAGCTCGCTGAACGCGTCGTTGACGGCCAGAAACGTCCCGTCGGAAAGGCGGGTGATCGCGGTCGGCTGTGGATTGAGGTGAAAAACCGTTTCGAAACGCCGCTCGGACGCGTGGAGCGCCGCTTCCGCCTCGTGCCACTCGTGCATGTCGAAAGCCGCGGCCACCCAGCGCGTGATGACGCCGGCTTCGTCGCGGACGGGCACCACGCGCGCCAGGTGGTAGCGATAGACACCTTGCCTGGTGAGGATCCGGTACCCGACTTCGTAGGGAGTCGAGCGAGCGAGCGCGTCCGCGAAGCGTCGCTGAACCTCTTCCCGATCATCGGGGTGTACGGCACGAAGAGCGCCCTTGTCGTTGAGCGACTCCTGTTCGCTCAGGCCGGTCAGCTCCATCCAGCGATCGTTCACCCACTGCAGCCGCCCCTCGGCGTCGCAGGTCCAGATGATCTGGGGCAGCGCGTTGGCCAGCTTGCGGTAGTCGGCGTCCCGCGACGCATTGTGCTCTTTGTCCGAGGGCATTGACGACGTGCGGCCGGCGCGGCGCAGGGACCCTAGGATCGGGCCGCGCCGCCATCAAGCCCCGCCCGTCATCGTCGTGTCACGTGGCTCGCGGAACCTCCGAAGCCGAGTGGCGCCGAATTGCCTCAACCAGCCATTCGAGTCGATCGTTTCCCCAGAACCCTCTGCCCGCAAAGACGAAAAACGGCACTCCGAAGACACCGGAGTCGAGCGCCGCGATCGTCTCGATCGCCAGGCGCTCCGCGTAACGGGGGCTGTCCAGCGCCGCCGCGAGCCCGTCGCGCTCGAGGCCGCACGCGGCCCCGGCGCGGAGCAGCGTCTCGGGATCGTCGATGTTGCCGCGCTCGAACCAGCGCGCTCGATGCACCGCATCGTTGTAGGCGCGTTCGAGCCCGCGCTCCCGGGCGAACAAGAAGCCGCGGCACGCCCGCGACAGGTCGACGTACGGTCCCGGCGCAATCCGCAGCCCGTACGCGTTCACGAAGCGCTCCACGTCCTCGACCACGTAGCGCACTTTCGGGGACGAATAGTCGGGCAGGTTCAGACCCGGAAAAAAAGGTCGGTAGACGATCCGGACTCCCAGCGGCTCGAGCAGCTCCGGCGCCCGCGAGTACGCCAGCATCGAGTAGGGGCTGTTGTAGCCGAACCAGAAGGTGACTTCGCGCTGGCTCATGGCCCCGCCGCTTTCAGGATCGCAGAGAAGAACGCCTCCGGCCGCGCGAGAAAGGCGCGCGCGAACACGGCAGCGCTCGCGCCCACGCCGGCGAACACCAGAAACGCAGCCAGGAGTCGGACCGACCGCGAGCGCCAGCTCTCGTGGTTGAACCACGACGTCACTTCGTACACCTTGATGGCTGGACGGAGCAGCCGACCAAATCGACTCACGAGCGCCACGTGGAGCGTTCCGCGCGGCCGTTCTATCCTTGGATCCGTGTCCAGCTGGCGTGAAACGCTCGAGGCCTTGCGGCGAGGAGATATCGTCGCTCGCGATCGGGTCTCGCGGCTCGTGGTGGGAGTCCTTCAGGCGATGCGCGCGTACCAGCTGCGCGACTCGTGGGACGACCTGGTGCAAGACGTGATGATCACGCTGCTCGAGCACCAGCCCGAAGCGCGCGACGACGCCTCGGTCGCCGCGTACTTGCGCAGCGTGACCACGCGCCGCTACTTCGACCTCTTGCGCAAAGAAGCGGGCCGGCGCAGAAACGGTGGGGGCGCGTCGTCGGGATGGCGGCGCAACGTGCCGCTCGAGGACGCCGTGCTCGAACCCGCGAGCGCCGGAACTCTCGACCAGCGGCTCGAAATCGATCTGGAGCGGGCGCTGGAACGGCTCGAGCCGAGGCGCCGCCGTATCCTCGAAAGCAAATACGCGCTCGGCTGCACCGACGCCGAGGGGGCGGCCAATGTCGGCGAAGCGCTCGGCACTTACAAGCGCCTGCTTCGCGAAGCCCTGTTCGAGCTCCGGCAAGCGTTGCTCGCCGACCCGGTGAAAGGAAGATCGCATGGCAACACGTGATGAGCTCTTGTCGGACGTGCTCGCCGCGCCCGCGCCCGACGATCCAGCCGCCGAAGAGCTGGTCGCCTATGCGCGCCAGGCGCTCGCGCTGGCTCCGGACACACGCGACCGCGTCGAGCGCTGGCTCGCAGCGTCGCCCGCGCATCGCGATCGTTTCCGCGCCATCGCGCCGAGCGACTGGACGCTTTCGGGCAGCTGCCTGTGTGGCGGCGTGCGCTACGAGCTGCGCGGACCGGTCACGGCGATCGCGCATTGCCATTGCCGGGTCTGCCGCAAAGCGCACGGCGCGGCTTTCGGCACGTTCACGGCCGCGCTGGCCGATGGCTTCCGCTGGACGGCCGGCGAAGAGCTCTTGACCCGCTTCGAGACGTCTCCGGGCCGCAGCCGCGCCTTCTGCAGCCGTTGCGGCTCGACGCTCACGGGCGCGGCGCCAGGCGGCTACGTCGCCGTTTCGCTCGCCACGCTCGACGTCGATCCGGCGAGTCGTCCCAGCTTCCATGCCAACTTTCATCAGCGCGTCGCCTGGCTCGAATCGTTCGACGATCTCGGCCAGCTCGAGGGCACCTGGGATTGAGGGGGGTCAATCATGCTCAGTCGGTACGTGATTCAGCTCCTGACCTGCTGCGCGGCGCTTTCGGCCGGCGCTTGCCACGGCGCCTCCGCCGGCCACACCGATCGCCCCGCCGACGCGGCCGTTGAAGCGAAAGGCGCCGCACGGCTCCCGCTCGTGAATGTCGGGGACATCCCGCTGCCCGGCGGCGCCACGCGCTTCGACTACCAGGACGTCGACAGCACGCTCGGACGCCTCGTCATCACGCACATGAACGACGGCTCCGTGCTGTTTCTCGATCTGAAGGACGGCTCCGTGCTGAAGGAGCTCACCGGCATCGCGGTGGCGCGCGGTGTGGCCGTCGCCCCGGACGTCGGGCTCAGCTTCGTCACCAGCTCGCCGAACGCGCTCGTGATCATCGACAACGCGTCGATGACCGAAAAAAGTCGCGTAACGACGGGCGCGGGACCCGACGGCGTCGGCTGGGATCCGAAAGACAAGGTGGTCGGCGTCTCCGACCAGGGGGACGGCGCGATTTCACTGATTCCCGAATCGGGAAGCGGCACGCGAAAGCAGGTGAAGCTCGGCAGTGAGACCGGGAACGTCGTGTTCGACCAGAGCCGCGGCTGGTTCTGGATCACCGTCGTCGCGACCAGCCCGCCGGATCGGCTGTTCGCGGTCGATCCGAACGCGGTTCAGGTCAAGTCTTCGATCCCGCTGGAAGGGTGCAACGGCGCGCACGGTCTGCGGCTTCATCCCGATGGCAGGACGGCGTTCGTCGCCTGCGAGTCGAACGCAACGCTGCTGCGTGTCGATCTCGATGCAACGCGGGTGGTCGGTAGCGCCGCGACCGGTTCCGGGCCGGACGTGATGAGCGTCGATGCAGGGCTGGGATGGCTCTACGTGGCCGCCGAAAGCGGCGATCTGACCGTGTTCGACATCGGCAAGGACGGCGTGACGCTGATCGGTCATGACCAGCCGGGCTCGAGCGCGCACTCGGTCGCAGTCGACCCGACCACGCACCGCGCCTTCTTTCCGCTGGCCGAAGGGCCCGGCGGAAAACCGGTGCTCCGAATCATGCGGCCATCCGGCATCTGAGTCAGCGCGCTGTGCCGTTTCCTACCCGCACGGCCCCCTGACTGCCCTGCACCGTGATCGTTCCGTCACCGTTGACGCGGATCGACCCGCCGTTGTTCTGCTTGATCACAGGGCCCTTTTGGTTCTTTGCGCGCTCTTCCTTTTCGGAGTCGTCGTCGTCATCGTCCTTCTCGGCGGCAGTCTTGTCGCTACCCTGGACCGTGACGCTGTCGTTGCCTGACCGCACGGTGACTGCGCCGCCTCCTCCAGAGCCCGTGATCGTCACCGAGTCCTCGCTCTTGTCGTGCTTGTTACAAGCGAGCGCAACGGCGCTCCCGACGGACAGAATCATCAAATTGCGCCACATCATCGCAGCACGCGGAGCAAGCGCTGTGCCGCGCCGAGACCCCGAACAAACACGCCTCGCGAACTCGACGCGTGGACGCTGGAGCCACGCTGTGGTCTCGACGACCACGGTGGCGCTAACCGGCGGATGGGGGCAAGTCAGTGCTCGCGGTGTTCGCGCGGCTCGTGATCGACGAGTGAGCCGTCACCACACCACGAACTCGGGCGCCAGCGCGATCCCGGCCTGGCGGCCGCTGCCGTTGTAGGCGACGCCTCCCCAGCACTGCGCCTGCCCGGTGTCCAGAAGCGCGCAGCCGAACTGAAACCGAATCCCGACGCTCGCTGCGGGAGACGCCAGCAGTGTTCGAGTGGTCGCCGATCCCGAGCTGCCCGGCGTTGTTGGCGCCCCAGCAGAAAACGTGCTCGCTCACGCGTGCACAGGTCGCACGCCCACCCGTTCGCACCTCCTGAGCTCCGACGACTGTCGTGTCGACGACGCTACTCGAGACGCGGTCGTTCGGAGGCCCGTCGCCGAGCGCGCCGCCATAGTCCTCGCCCCAGCACATCACGCGTCGCTCCGGCCCGGCCACCGCGCAAAAGTACCCTTCGGCGCCGTCGATCATGTGCACAGCGCTCAGGCCCACGACCTGTTCCGGAATCAACACGAACTTCGAGCTGCTTCCTGTGGCCAACCTGCCGTCACCATTGTAGCCCCAACACAGAACGGTCCCCGAAGCCCTGACGGCGCAAGTAGCGGCGCGTCCGACCGCGATCTGCGCGGCATCCGTGAGGCCCGTCACTTCGACCGGTAGCGCGCTCGGCTCACGAGTACCGTTGCCGAGCGCACCGTCGAGATTGGAGCCCCAACACTTGACCTTGCCGGAAACCATGCGAGCGCACGTATGGAAAGCCAGAAAGCTGACCTCCGCGGCGGGCTCGCCGAGATTGGGCACCTCGAACGGTGCCAACGCACCGTCTTGGGGAACTCCCAATCGACCGTCGAGGTTCCAGCCCCAACACCAGACGGCGCCGCCCTGCGTGACGGCACACGAAGATTCCCCTGCCGAGCTGAGCTGTACGACGTCGCGCACGCCGATGACAGCATCGCCGGGCGTCAAACGTGGAGATTGTGAGCCATCTCCGAGTTGCATCGCAGCGTTGTCACCCCAGCAGCGCACCGTACCGTCGTCGATCAACGCGCAAGCGTGGCTGCTGCCGGGAGCAATCTGCTTGATCGCGTGACACTCCCCGTTGCTGCAGACCGGCGCCCCGAGCGGACATCCTCCTTCACAGGGCAAGTCGTCACCGCCCGAGGCGCCGGCTCCCGCGCTACCTCCCCAGGCACCGGCTCCCGCGCTGCCGCCCGAGGCACCGGCTCCCGCGCTACCTCCCCAGGCACCGGCTCCCGCGCTTCCCGTTCCGTTGCTTCCGCTGTCCGTCGCACTGCCGCCGTCGTCACCAGAACCGCCGCTTCCGGTGTCCGCAGTGCGGCCGTCCCCCGGGCTTGCCGCACCAGCACCCCCGGCCGAACTGCCGAGACCAGCGTCGCGCCCCGACCCGGCGCCGCCGAACCCACCGGGACGCTCTCCACTCGTCATCCGGTCGCCCCCATTTTTTGGCGCAGTGCACGCCCACCAGCCGATACCGAGAATCAAAACACCCGGGCGCATACTCATGGTCCACCCTCCTGCCGGCGAGCCTACGCCAACGTTATTCCGGATGGCAACCGAGCCGGGAGCTGCCGGGTTAGTGAGGCATGCGCCGACGAACGATGGGCTTTCGCCTGCGTGCGTCGTTCGGCATCCGAGTGAGAACGAGGCCGGCGCTTGCGCAGCTCAACGATGAGCTCGACGACAGCCGGTGACACGGCACGAGAATTGGTGCTCACAAATGGTCGTGAACGACTCGTCGTTGTCCTTGCAGCTCGCGATGAATCTGCACCTTTAAAAAATGCTTATCGATGCACTTTGTGGTTGACGGGCCCAGCGGCGGAGACGCGGTCACGTCGATGAGTCACTCGCCAAAAGCCCCGCGCGGACACGGGAGCGAATCCTCTACGCCGCTTCGGAGTGCGAATCACTCGCTCAACAAATACTGCGAAGAACGCCTCGGCTACCCGGAAGACGGCGCTTTCAAGCGCGCTCGCGTGGCCAAGCTAGCTCTTCAGTTTCCGCGCGCCGTCGACGAGCTCCGGAGCGGCGAGATTCATCTGACCGGCCTCCTTCAATTGGCACCTCACCTGACCGGGGACAACGCCGACGCGCTCTTCACGGAGGCGCGCGGAAAGCCGCGTCGCGAAATCGCGCTGATTCTCGCTCGCCGGTTTCCGCGCCCGGACGTGCCGCCCAGAATCCAAACGCTCGGCGCGAGCCCTTCCGGAAACGGCGCCGGCGCGCATCCAGGCATACCGTCCGGCCCGAGCACTCCGAACTTCCGCTCCGGAGCGGAGCCCTTTCGACTCGAGCCGCTCTCGGCAGAGCGTTACCGCATTGAATTCTCTGCGAGCGCCGAGTTTCGCGGAAAGCTCGAGCAGGCACGCGAGCTCTTGAGCCATTCAGTGCCGAGCGGGGACATCGCGGTGGTGCTCGCGCGCGCTCGATGAGCTCATCGCCCGCGAGCTGAAGCGGCGCACGGGAGCGGGCAAGCCCCGGAAACGCCGGGAGCTTCAGCCCGGGTCACGCCATGTGCCCGTCGAAGTCGAGCGCGCGGTTCGGGAACGCGATGGCTCGCAGTGCACCTTCATGGACGCCGACGGGCGACGCTGCAGCGAGCGACGTTTTCTCACGATCGAGCATCGCGACCCCTTCGCGCGAGGTGGGCCGCCGACGGTCGAAAATTTTTGCCGACGCGGACGTGAGCTTCCGGGCCAGACTGGCGCCCTCTCCAAGCTCGCCCCCTCACTTGCCTCACTTGCGGCGAGCCACCACCGGGGCCGTGGTTTGGCAGCGGCAGCGCTCGATGCTCGCAGTTCAGAAATGACCAAGTTCGCCAAAATTTTTTCTGGTAAGCCCTGACCGTCGAACGGCGTCGGCGGACGACTTCGCGATGGGCCGAAGCGCCCTGCGCTGCGGCGGGCGGATAAACGCGGTTTCGCGGACTGGTTTGCATCGATTACTAGCGCGCTGCCCCTTTGCCGCCCCACAAGGCTCGGATAGCGTTCTCGCTGATTGTCGTGACCGCGTTGAAGACAGAGGCAGAGCAAGCGCCCGCCGATGCCGTGACGGTGAGCGATTTCCGCGGCGATTTGCTGGACGCGACGCTCGAGCAAGCTCCGCGCGTTTCAGCGGCGATAGCGGCCGGCCGGCGTGTCCTGCCCCTGGGCACGGAGCTTGCCGGAGGGCGCTTCACGATCCGCGGCATGCTGGGCGAAGGCGGAATGGGGGTCGTGTACGAAGCTTACGACACCGAGCGCACGAGGCGCGTCGCGCTCAAGACGCTGACGCGCATGGATCCGGTGAGCGTATTTCGGCTCAAGAACGAATTTCGCGTGCTGGCCGGCGTCTCCCACGAAAACTTGATCAAGCTCCACGGGCTCTTCGTCAGCGAAAAGAGCTGGTTTTTCACGATGGACCTCGTGGAAGGCGAGCACTTCGACGAGTGGGTGCGCCCCGAAGGCGGGCTCGACGAGGCGCGCCTGCGGGCGGCGCTGCCCCAGCTCGCAGCCGCGGTTCGCGCGCTTCACGACGCCGGCAAGCTGCATCGCGATCTCAAACCGTCGAACGTGCTGGTCACACCCCAGAACAGAGTAGTCGTGCTCGACTTCGGCCTGGCGGTCGAGCCGGACGTCCCGGGCGCGAGCCAGGCGCTGCTCGAGGAGGGCCTGAGCGGAACGCCGGCCTACATGGCGCCCGAACAGGCGATGGGAAAAGCCGCCAGCCCGGCGAGCGATCTCTACGCACTCGGCGCAATGCTATTCGAAGCGCTGACCGGGCACTTGCCCTTCGAGGGCAACGTCTGGGAAATGCTGGTCGCGAAGCAGCGCAGCGACGCACCGCTCGCGAGCACGCGGTTTGCCGGTGCACCGCGCGATCTGGAGGCGCTGTGCGCGCGTCTTTTGGCGCGCGATCCCGCCCAGCGCGGCGATGCCGCGGAGCTCTGCAGGTCGCTCGGCCTCGGCGAAGACACGGCACGCGGGCCGGGCCTGCGCCCGAGCTACGGGCCGCAGCGCGAGCCACTGCTCGGCCGCGAGGCGGAGCTCGGCGCGCTGCGCGACGCGTCCGCCGCGTCCGCCGGCGGACAGCCCGTGGTGCTGTTCGTGAGCGGGGAATCGGGGATGGGCAAGAGTCACCTGGTGGGCGCGCTGCTCGAGGAGCTGCACCGAACGGGCGAAGCGGTGGTGCTCGCCGGCCGTTGCTACGAGCGCGAGAGCGTTCCCTTCAAAGGGCTCGACAGCTTGATCGACGAGCTCAGCCGCTACCTGCGCCGGCTTCCCCGCGAGCAAGCAGCTGCGCTTTTGCCGCGTGACGTGTTCGCGCTGTCGCGCCTGTTCCCGGTGCTCGATCGGATCGATGTCGTGGCTCGAGCTCCGAAAGAAGAGCTGGCGGATCCGCTCGAGGTGCGCCGGCGGGCGTTCGCGGCCTTCGGCGAGCTCGTGGCAAAGATCCGCGAGCGTGCGCCGGTGTGCGCGCACATCGACGACGTGCAGTGGCTCGACACGGACTCGGTGTTGTTCTTGCGGGCGCTCTTGGTCCATGCGGCGCCCGCTCCCGTCCTGCTCGTGCTCAGCCATCGCAGCGAAAATGCCGAACGCAACGCGGCGCTGTCGAGGGTGCTCGACGCGGTCGAAGGCAACTCCAAGATCGCGCTCCGCAAGCTGTTCGTCGGGCCGCTCTCGCCCGCCGCCAGCGCCGAACTGGCCCGGCGTTTGCTCCCTGCGGATGCGCCCTGGCTCGGCGAAGCGCCGGCGGAGATCGCGCTCGAATCCGGCGGCAGTCCCTTCTTCGTCGGCGAGCTCGCGCGCTACGTGTCACGCCACCGCGACGCGCCGGAGCGGCTCGCCGGTCTTTCGCTGGCAACGGCGCTGCGCGATCAGTTCGCCGCGCTGTCTCCGGCGCAGCGCCGGCTGCTCCAGGTATCCGCGCTGACCGGCCGGCCGCTGCCCGCGGCGCCGCTGCTGCAGGCGGCGAGCGCCGGCCACGCGGAGCTCGACTGGCTGTGCGATGCGCATCTTTTGCGCCTCGCCGACCTCGGCGGAGATCGATCGATCGAGTGCTATCACGACCGGGTGCGCGAATCGGTCGCGCTCGGACTGACCGCCGCGGAGCGCGCCTTGCTTTCGACTGCGCTCGTCGAGTCGCTCGAACCGAGATCGGGGATCGACCCCGAGCTTCTCGCCAGCTGCTTCGAAGGCGCCGGGCAGCCGGCGCGAGCCGCCGAGTACGCGGCGCGCGCGGCCGAACAAGCCGTGGCGGCGATGGCCTTCGAGCACGCGGCCGAGCTCTATCGCAAGGCGCTCCGTCTCGACGAAGTGGGCGGAAAGCGCAACGACACGCTGCGAATCGCGCTCGCGGATGCGCTCGAACAAGCCGGCCGCGGCAAGCAGGCCGCGGACACGTATCTCGAGGCGGCGCAGAATGCGGGCCCTGACCTTGCCTTCGAGCTCGAACGCCGGGCGACCGGACAGCTCCTGGTGACCGGGCACGTCGAGGAGGGCACCGCGCTCCTGGCGAGCCTGTTCGCGCGCGTGGGCATGAAATTGCCCTCGAGCCATCACGTCGCGATGCTGCGCTTGCTGCTGACGCAAGTCGCGCTGCGCGTGCGCGGGCTCGGCTTCGAGCCGCGCGCAGCGAACGAGCTCGCGCCGTCCGTGTTACGCAAGCTCGACACGGCGTGGGCCGCGGTGAGCGGGCTCAGCCACGCCCCGCTGATCGCGGCCTGCGTCACCGACGACTATCTGCGGCTGGCGCTCGACGCCGGCGAGCCCTCGCACCTGGCGCGGGCCCTCGGCAACCATGCCCACTACTTGAGTTTCGCCGATCCGGCGGCCGGCCGCCGCATCTCCAGGCTTTTCGAGCTCGCGCACGCGCAGGCGGCGGCGTCCGCCGATCCGCTCGCGCTCGCGGTCGTGTCGTTTGCCGAAACCACCGCGGCCAACAATCGCGGACGCTGGGCGGAAGCGCGAGCGCACGCCGCGCGCACGGTGGCGGTCGTGCGCAGCGCGGCCCGCGCAGCTCCTCACTACGTCGAGTCCGCGCTGTTCATGGACCAGATCGCCGCATTTCAGCGCGGCGATTTCGTCGACCTGATGCACACGACGCGGGGCGCCGTCGAGGACGGTTTCAGCCGCGATCGGATCTTCGTGGCGGCGATGTTGAGCGGTATTTCCGGTGCGCCGGCCTGGCTCTGTGGCGACGACAGCGCGGGCTTCGAACGCAACCTGGCGACGGCGCGCAGGCGCTGGGGAAACCGAGCCGAGCCGGGGTGGCCGGATTACCTGATCTTGTTCGGCGAGGTGGTGCTCGACCTGTATCGGGGCGAAGTGACGAAAGCTCACGCCGCAGTCGAGCGCGAGTGGCCTCGGATGGCGTCCTCGATCGTGGTCCGTGCCGAAATAGCGCTGTCCGCCGGCCTCTTCTACCGCGGCGCGGCGGCGGTCGCAGCGCTGCGCTCGGGTCGCGCCCCCGCCGCAAAGCGCGCGCGGGAGATCGCGGAAGGCTGCGTGAAGAAGTGCGCAAAGCTCGGCTTTCCGTGCGCTCCGGCGTATCGGGCCACGATCGAGGCCGGGCTCGCGCTCCACGCCGGCGACCGCACGCGTGCTCGGAGCCTGCTCCGGGCGGCGATCGCCGGCTTCGACACCAACGAGATGGCCATGTACGCGGCGGCCGCACGCCGGCGCCTGGGCCAGCTCACCGGCGGAAGCGAAGGCGAGCGGCTGCTGTCCGCAGGCGACGACGCGATGCGGGCGCGACGCGTCGCGAACCTCGAGGCCATGACCGAGATGCTCTGTCCTGGCTGCGGCCCGAGCTGATCAGCGCGCTGCGGAGCGCGGTGTCCAGCACTGTGCTCCTCCATTGGAGTCCCTGCACTCTTTCCAATCAGCCGCATCCAGCCGATGTTCGGCCACGCCGCCTTGAATCACGATGTCCCGCGCCGCAGCCGCGGACTCCGAGACCGTGCGGCCCGACCCCTTGATGGTACCGCCCAGGCGAACCGCAGTCAGGGGTGCAGAGGACGGCGCGTTCAACCGAAAGTCGAACGCAGAATTCATCAGCGGCGAATCGCTGGTCACACACGCGTTCATGTACCAGATGCAGCCATTAAGGGACGTGGCGCCGCTCTTCAACGTCACCTGCCCCACCGCGCTGCCCACGCGGATCGGCTCGCTCAAGAAGATCTGGTACAGCGAACCCCCTGCGTCACGAATCACCCGCGTGATGCGTGGAGCGCTGCCCGTGAAAAACCGAGAGCTGAAGCGACCCGGCTGCGATGCTTTTTCCTCCGCGTTGAGCACGTCCCATACCGGGAGCTGCGGATCATGCTCGATCCTGAGCGTGTACCAGGTGTCGGCGCGCAGCGCTTCACTCGGCGAAACCCAGATTGAATAGTGCCACTGCTCGTTGGGATCGACGACGGGCTCGCCTTCGATCTTGGCGGGCACTACCTTGCCCTTCTCGTCCACGAACGACGTGCGCTGGGACAAATTCTGGATCGCTGCGCCGGCCGTCTCGGGCGAAACCCAGTTGGCGCCGAACAGGATGCGAGGTGACACGTCCACGCTCGTGGTCCCGTCGAAGACCGAGCGCTGCCGAATGATCGGCGTCGAATCACCACCACCCGGTTTTGGAAGCGCTATGGGCACCTTCGACCTGGCCGTCGCGACCGCGCCTGGTTCGCTGGCGGGCTGCGCGGCGGTGTTGTCGCCCGCGGACGAGCGCTCGAGCGGTGGACGCGCTTCACTCCCCTCACAGGCCCCCACCGCAGGAGCCAAACCAACAATCATCAAAAACACGGACCGTAGCTCTGACTGTCGCATTGTGGGTCTCCGGTATTTGTCTCGGAAAACTCAGAATCCAGTGGTTGTAATCAAGTTCGCCAAGGTGTTATTGGCCGCGTGCTGCGTCGGATCGGGTGCGTGCACCGTAGCGGCAAAGTCCTCGCCGTAGGGCACCTTGTTGTTCGTCTTCATTCGCTTCCAGTTCGAGTCAGCGCCCGACTGGGAGACACAAGTGAGATTGTCCGTAACGTTGCCGTCGCTACAATGAGAGTTTGCACAGAATGAGCGCGTCTGAGACAGATTGTTCATCACCGAGTGTCCGCACATCCCCTGGCTACTATCACCGGCCGGCCCACCCTTGTACTCGTCGGCGTGCCCGTAGCAGCCATGCCCCCATTCGTGAAAAATGCCGATGCTTCCGTCGCCTGCGGCGCTCCAGAAGCTCCTCGGGATCGTTATCTGACCGCACAGCATGCCGGTCTGCGGCCCCCCGAACATGCCATTGTTCCCGTTGTCCAGACAAACATCGCAGGTGGTGCCGCACGACGACACTTGTGCATTGAGCGTGAAGCTGTTGACCCACAGATTGCCATTGGACCCGGACAGGAGCCGTGCTGACGCCGTCCTGAACAAGTTTTTGATCGTCGTCTTTTCCGTTGCGGTCGGTGTGAAATTCAACGGGCAGATGCGGAGTGACATTCGCTGACTCGCAATCTGTGAATAGGCATGAATCCTGAAATGCGATGCACCGAAGAAGGACCGCACCCCGATGTAAATGGTTCGCGCGGTCGCCGACATCGGAATGTTCACCGCCTCGTTCCTTTCTCCCGATGCCGCCTTCCACGGTGCAGTCGAATCGGGCGTGCTGTTCGCGCTATCGGCGTACAGGTCGAGGTCCGCACCTCCGGCCAACCCCTCGACGGTGATGAGCATCGGCGTGTTCGCAAATTGCAGCGCATTGAAATAGAGCGTGTCGCCCGTCGTCAGGAGCAAGCCGTCGAGTCCCGTATTTGCAGCGAGGCCGACGACGTTCTGGGCCGTGGTCGTCTGGCTGGCGACACACTTCACGTTCACCTGGCCGAAGCTCGGCGGCGCAAAGGTCGCGCCTAGAGCATTCGTCGTCCACTTCATTTGAAGGTGCCCGTACAGGTTGAAGGGCCTGAAAACGATCCAATTCGTGAATGACCAGGTCAGTGTATTCGTGTTGTTGAGACTGCCGGTGTAAACGTAGGGGTTCGGCGATCCCGCGTGGAAGACGCGAAAAGCGTCGGTCCCGTCGGTTACGAAGTAGTTGTAAAACGCCGTGATCTCGCCAACATTGGGGTTTACGATCAGGTCGCGCAGCGGGGTGTCGACGTTGTATTGATAGTTGTTGAACGTCGCGGGGATGCCCTGGGGTTGTCGATCGTATTCCAGCGCACCAATCGAAACGGGCACGACGGTGTTGTGCCCCGCTGAACTGCAAGTAGCTTGCGTGAAGGCTGCTTTGGCGTCCCGTGGGAACAGTACCGTACAGGCTATCGAGGCCGACGCGGACAGCGTCAACCACCTCCCGACGAGCCTTCGACGCACTACCGCCCTCGATTTTCCAACCCCAGACATTTTCGACCTCCTTCTCTAGCCCGCCATGACATGCACCGCGTGCCGAACGAGCAGCACCTTTTTCTCGAGTCGTGAATCGGGAACATGTGCCCAAATTTTCGCTTGCTAGGGCCCTTCGATGATTAGCGCAAGAGCACGACCACGACTGTTTGGAATTTGCTTGGACTGTCTCTGCGCTTACGAAAGACTCGCGCTAGTGC
>Ga0111539_10005899_pt1 | contig 15822 bp, 19 predicted proteins | sample RhiMethybrSRZTD1_FD_79667 | JGI IMG/M metagenome (GOLD analysis project Ga0111539, IMG submission 79667) | Populus rhizosphere microbial communities from Tennessee, USA - Rhizosphere MetaG P. TD hybrid SRZTD1 (version 2) (version 2) | ecosystem: Host-associated > Plants > Roots > Rhizosphere >... | reverse complement strand
CCTGAGCTTGCCGAAGGATGCGCCGCGCACGCCAAGCCGTGCTTCGACGGAGCTCAGCACGGGGTTGGAGCGTGGGGCTCAGCACGCGGTGGCGTGTCGGTCCAGCGGCCGACCTCGTCGCGCGCCTGGTCGGGTCGGTATTTTTGAGACGATTGGTCACCGTGCCCGTCAAGGGAGCCGTAGCCGACAGCCGCGCGCTTCTCGTTGGGGGTGAGGAAGGTAGCCTTGTCGATGCGGGTCCACAGGGCCTCGCGTTCGGAGCTCAGGCCTTCGATGGCGTCGAGGTCGGGGCGCAGCTCCAAGCTTTCAGCCCGAGAAGGCAGCGGCCCCTGGGTCCCGGATGGCCGCTGCGCGACCTCCGGGATGACAAAGGCGCTCGGCCTTGAGGCGGTCGACCTGGTCGGGCGTGAGGTTGCCGTCGCGGGCGGTGTAGACCAGCGCGCCGGAGGGCCGGGCCGAGTTGTCGAGCAGCGCCTTGTTCCAGCGCGAGGCGGTGTTGTGCGTGTCGAGCCGCTTGTTCTTCGGCCGCCACCACTGAATGCGTCAGCTCGTTCGACGGCTGGCGCCGTGTGTCGCTAATCGTCCCAGTGCTCCTTGATCAGTTCATCAAGGATTCTCTTATCAGTCTCCACGGCCTCGCTGCCTTTGAATACGCTGAAATGCATTCCGTCAACGTCGAAATCAGCTTCGACGCGCGCTCCGATGAGCGCAAATGATACTGTGAGACTGCCTTCGCCCTTTTGCTGAATTGTGAAATGGATTCCCTTCTCGCGAAGAAAATCGAGAAAATCCAACATCCGCTGCAAGGCCTCTTGTCTCGTGCGGTCGACACTCATTTGCGATATTCCTCTCTGTTCAGCAACTTCAGGCATGTTTTCGCCGCTCGGTCGCCGCCGCGGGCTAGATTGAACACATCCTCGATTGTCATATTTTCGAACTGACCCGGAAGCTCTCGGTTTATCTTACCTTTGCAATACCGCGCAACGAACTGCCTCACGGTGGATTTGCCGAACTTTCGAAGGCTTTCGACCTTTCCCGCAGTCGGGACGAGATTTGCCCCGCCCGCGGTGTCGTTCGCGTCCTCGTCGTTACCGCCGGCACCGGTACCACTGGTCCATTGGCCGCCACCTGGTTGGCCGGCTGGGGCCCTAGGCTGGTCAGGGTTGAACTTTGATTGCGGCGATCCGTCAATGCTATTCACTGGGCCGTAGCCGACGGCGGCGCGCTTCTCGTTGGGGGTGAGGAAGGTGGCCTTGTCGATGCGGGTCCACAGAGCCTCGCGCTCGGAGCTCAGGCCTTCGATGGCGTCCCCGGCCTGCGCCGGGGCGGGCTACCGAGGCGCAGCTCGCCTGGGCGTGCTACCGCGCTGAATGTTGCTGGATCAGGTCCATCAGCATGCTCTCATCCACGTGCACGTCCTCGTGGCCCTTGAAACATCGGTAGGTCATCCGGTCGACGAAGAAATCGATCTCGACGCGCAGGCCGACAAGGGTAAAGAACACCAGGATTGCGTCGGGTCGCACCTGGTCGATCTGATAATGGACGTTCTCCTTGTCCAGAATATCAAGAAAATCGAGAACTCTCTTCAGGCCGTCGCTATTCATTTCCGTCTCCATCGCCCCTGGTCAGCGCATCCGTCAATCTGGCACGCCACGGTCCAACACGTCGGCGGCCGTCGACCGGCAATCAATCACCCCAGTTCTCTGCGAGGAGGCGTTTAAGAACCTTCTCGTCCATCCTGCCAGCTTCTCCGGCCTTGAAGTAGCTGAACCAAATCTCATCGACGAAGAAATCGACCTCGATGCAAATTCCCTCAAGAGAGAACGTCACTATGAGCGCGTCTGGCGATTGCCGCTCCAATCGAAAATGAATCTGCCGACCGCGTAAGACATCGAGGAACTCGAGCATCCTTTGCAACCCATCTCTCACGACCCACCTCCATCACTTTCTGAATCGGGGTTGTTCGAGGATCTTCATGCACTTTCGGGCAGCCGCATCTCCGCCCTTTGCCAGATCGATCAAGTCCCCAATTGTTACGTTCTCGAATTGCCCTGGTAGTTCCCGGTTAATGTCGCCCTTGCAGTACCTCGCCACAAACTGCCGCACAGTGTTGTTCCACACTGCGCGAGGCAGGCCACCTGATCTACGAGCGACGGGAATAACATTGGGATCGTCAGCTGACGACCCCGAGGCGTCGGACCCGCCGCCGTCGCCGGAGGTCCACTGTCCGCCGCCGGACTGGCCGGCTGGGACACGCGGCTGATCCGGCCTGAACTTGCGGGATAGGTCGTTGCCACCTTCATCGAGCGGGCCGTAGCCGACGGCTGAGCGCTTCTCGTTGGGGGTGAGGAAGGTGGCCTTGTCGATGCGGGTCCACAGAGCCTCGCGCTCGGAACTGAGGCCTTCGATGGCGTCGAGGTCGGGGCGCAGCTCCAAGCTGTCAGCCCGAGGAGGCAGCGGCCCCTGGGTCCCGGATGGCCGCTGCGCGACCTCCGGGATGACAAAGGCGGGGGCGAGCCAGGCGGAGAGGGCCTTGGCGGTGCGGTTGACGAGCGGCAGGACGGTCTGGCGCCAGAAGGTGCGGGTCGCCTCCTGGTAGTTGGAGTAGGTGTTGTCGCCGGGGATGGCGAGCAGCATCGGCGGCACGCCCAGCGCCAGCGCGATCTCGCGCGCGGCCACGTGCTTGGCCTCGATGAAGTCCATGTCCTTGGGCGAGAGCGACATCGACTTCCAGTCGAGGCCGCCTTCCAAGAGCAGCGGGCGGCCGGCGCGGGCGGCGCCCTGAAACCCCTGCTCCAGCTCGGCCTTGAGGCGGGCAACCTGGCCGGGCGTGAGGTTGCCGTCACGGGCGGTGTAGACGAGTGCGCCCGAGGGACGCGCCGAGTTGTCGAGCAGCGCCTTGTTCCAGCGCGAGGCCGTGTTGTGCGTGTCGATGGCCTGGGCGGCGGCCTCGATGGGGCTCATGCCGTAGTGGTCGTTGACGGGGTTGAAGAGCTTGACGTGCAGGATCGGCGCCACGCCGGGGGCGACCTCGCCGGCAAAGCGCACGGCGCGGCCGGCGGCGGTGTACTCGAAGGCCTCGGGCCAGCCGTCGGGGCCGGGGACGACCTTCATACGGTCGGGGCGGAGCGCGTGCAGCTCGCGCACCTGGCCGTCGACGGCGACGGCCTCCAGGTAGGCGTTGCCGGCGACGAGCAGGAAGCCGTACCAGGCCTCCAGCAGGTCGGGCGCGCTGGCGGCGGGGTTGGGGCGGGCGATGAGGGCGAGCAGCGGGTGCTCGGTGATCTCCTCGTCGCCGGCGTAGAGCAGCAGCGGCACGCTGGCGGCGGCCTCCGCGATCATGCGCACGCAGCGGTAGACGACGGCGTTCTGGGCGAAGCCCTCGCGGGCGAAGGCGGCATAGTCGCGCGGGGACCAGGCGGGCTGGCCCAGCGCCTCGTAGGCGATGAGCGGGCCGACACGGCTCGCCTTGACGTGCGCCGGCGTTGACGGCGCGCCGTTCCGCCCTTCGACAAGCTCAGGGCGCGGGCCCTTCGACCCTTCGACCCGCTCAGGGCTCGGGGCGGGGGCCGCCAAGCGCTGAAGCGCACGGCCAAGCCAGCCGTAGACGGAGCGTTGCGGCGAGAGCATTGGTTGGAACTCTTGTGCTTGCTGTCATCCCGGCCGAGGGCGTCATGCCGGAAGCATGCCTTCGGCATGACCCGAGAGCCGGGACCCAGGGCTGCAATCACGCGCTTGCTCGCGGCCCCTGGGTCCCGGATATTCGCCTTCGGCGAATTCCGGGATGACAGGTGCGGGCGCGAAATCCCGGAGTGCCAGGTTTCGGAATGCCAGCCGGGGAACGTCAGTACCCGCGGGGCGAGTGGCAATGCGCGATCATGTGTACTGGCTCTATATTCTCGCCAGCCGTCGGAACGGCACGCTGTACACAGGCGTCACCAACGATCTGGCGCGTCGGACGCAGCAGCATCGGGAAGGGCTCGTACGTGGATTCACGCGGAAATACGACGTGAAGCTCCTCGTCTATTACGAGCTGCATCACGACATCAACTCGGCCATCCTGCGCGAGAAGCGCATCAAGAGTTGGCGCCGCCAATGGAAGCTCGAGCTGATCGAAGCCGACAATCCGCAGTGGCGTGATCTGTGGGCCGAGTTGATCGCACCGTAGATCGCGCGTGGCCCTGGGTTCCGGATATTTCGCGCACGCGAAATTCCGGAATGACAGGCATGGGCGCACAATTTCGAAATGACAACTGCTGTCATCCCGGCCGGAGCGCGTCATGCTGGAAGCATGCCTTCGGCATGACGCGCAGAGCCGGGACCCAGGGCTGCTGTCACGTGCTTGCTCGCGGCCCCTGGGTCCCGGATATTCGCCTTCGGCGAATTCCGGGATGACAGGTGCGGGCGCGAAATTCCGGAGTGACGAAAAATTCCCGAGTGACGGTGCGTGAGATTGCGAAAGGCCAATCACATCCCGTGGATGTGGGGGGTGCGCTGCGTGGTCAGCATCAATTCGGTCAGCGCCCAAACGAGGGCGTCGAGGCGGTCGGGGCTCTTGCCGTTGGAGAGGCCGTCGGCGGCGAAGTCGCACATCTGGCGCTCGAGCTCGGGGAACTCGCCGACGTGGGCGACGCGGCCTTGCGCGTAGAGAACGGAGACGGGCTCGGCGCGCAGGTATTTGCCGCGCGCGGCGTACACCTTCTTGACGGGCAGATTGGGCTCCACCGTGCGGAACACCTGCACGACGAGGTCGCCGCCCTGGTTGGTCTCCACCACGATGCGGTCGGCCTGGTAATCGCGGTAGGCGGCGACCGCGGCGTGCGCCCACACCGCGGGCTCGCGGCCCTGGATGGTGCGGTCGGCGATGACGTAGCCACGGCCATCGACGCCGAGGCCGGCGACGATGATGCCGCAGCTGTCGGAGCCCGTCGTGGCGGTGACGGGCGGATCGCCAGCGACGACGATGCGCTTCAGCTCGGGCATTCCGGCGAGGCGGGCCTCGTCGAGCCACTGGCGCCGCCACAGCCCGGTCATGCGGTCGGTCACGATCTCGCCCTCGAGCTCCTGGCGCCCCAGGGCCGTGTCGGCATAGCGGCGCTGCATCTCGGCCAAGAACGCCGGCGCCAGGTTGGCGGCATTGTCGGCGGTGCGCGAGCGGCTGGTGACGGTCGCCTCATCCTTCATGATCGCGGTCAGCAGCGGAATGGGGCGCGGCGTGGTGGTGACCACGCATTGCGGCAAAGGTCCGAGCCGCAGCGCGAACTGCAGCATGTCCCAGGCCGTCTCCGGCCAGCGCCACTTGGCGAGCTCGTCGCACCAGGCGGCGTCGAACTGCGGCCCGCGCAGGCTGTCGGGGTCGGCGGCGGCGAACATCTGGGCAATCGACCCGTTGGGCCACACGAGCCGGTTCTTCGAGACCTCGAGCCGCGGCCGCTCCGTGGCCGGATGAATGGCCATGAGCCCGGACAGGCCCTCGATCATCACGCTGCGAACCTGGCCGATGGTCTCCCCGACGAGGGCGATGCGGGTCGCGCGCACCAGGCAGTGCGGAGGCCCGAACGCACGGGCGCGAACCCACTCCGCCCCGGTTCGGGTCTTGCCGGCGCCGCGACCGCCGAGCACCAGCCAGGTGTGCCAGGGCGCGCCGGACGGCGTCGCGGCGGGCGGGAGCTGGTCGTCACGGGCCCAGCCTTCCCAGGTGTGGGCGAGGCGGGCAATCTCGCGCGGCTCGAGGGTGGCAAGCGCGGCGGCGCGGGCTTCATCCGGCAGGCGGGACAAAGCGAGCAAGACGCTCTGCAATCTCGCGCCGGAAGCGCTCCGCCTCGGCGAAGAGCTCGGCGTCGGCTGGAGTTGCGGGCTGGCCTCCGGCGACTCGATCGAGGTCAGCTTGCATCTCCTTCACCTGGTCGATGGTCTTGATGATGGTGCCGAGCTCGCGCGCGTCGCGCTCGTGGTCGGCCGAAGGCAGGTCGCTGCCCTTGCCGAGGTTGACCATCTGCTTGAGCATGCGGCGCTCCATGAGCTTGAGCTTGGTGTCGATCGCCTTGTAGAGCCGCTGAACGAGAGCGCGGCGGGCGGCCACGGTGAGGGCTTCGAAAGAGGCCGCGGCACGCTTTGACGACGGATCGCTCTCGGGACGCAGCCAGCGCTCGAGCCTGGCACGCTGCGTGACGGTACGGTGGTGCAGCTTGAAGCGGGCGGCAATCGCCTTCGGGTTGAGCCCCTGCTCCTCGTAGAGCGCGCGGGCTTCGCCCCATTGCTCCTCGCTGAGCCGCACGGCGGAACACCCGGACTTGAGGTTGGATTGGGCGGTGAGGTGCGGAGCCCGCGAAGCGCGGCGGCTCAAACGCAAGTGTCGAGTTATACACAATCTATACCGGAGGAGCGTCACGCTGTCAAACGAAAAACTGCACACCCCAAGAAACAATTAGATGTGTTGGCGATTATCTAAGTATAAATGATGCGGAAATACATAAAATTACAATTGTACCTCCGTCGCAGAGGGCGGGGATAAGCGACCGAGCGCAAGCCGCGCAGATGCTTAACGCGGGCGACGGCCGGTCTGCCTTGCGCGCACGCCCGGCCCATGACAGGGGTGGGCCACCATCCATCGCCGAAACCGCCGCCAGAGACGGAGCCGACACGTGAAGACACCCGATCCGCCCGCCGACATGACCGACGGCGTCTACACCGCCGTCGAGCCCGACGGCCGCGTCAAGTTCATCATGGCCCGCCGCGGCAAGGCCATCGCCAACGTCACGCTGCCGGCCAACGAGGCCGGGCAGGTGGCCGCCAAGGTTCTGGAAGGCGCGTTCTCGGCCTGGGATCAAGCGGCGCAGGGGCTGGTGCCGGAAGGCGGACGCAAGGACAGCTTTGCGTTCGTGCGCATCACCGGCCTCGGCCTCGGCCCCTGTCCGGTGGAGGGGCTTGCCTGCCTCGTGGTGCGGGTGGGGGCGACAGAGCTCGGCTTCGCGTTCCCGCGCGACAAGCTCAAGCAGTTCGCGCAGTGGGTGGCGGCGCAGGAACTGCCGGGGCAGTAGGGCAAGGCGGTCGCGTGAGGACCGGAGGGCGCAAAAGGGAGGCCGCGTTGCGCCGAACCGCGCGCCCATCGGTGCAATGCGCTGCGCTTTTGCACCCTACGCTCCTGGAGCGGGCGCCGGCGTGGGCATGACAGCGTTCGAATTCGCGGCGGTCGTGCGATGACCGTAGGGCGCAAAAGGCGACGCCGCATTGCGCCGAACCGCGCGCCTATCGGTGCAATGCGCTGCGCTTTTGCACCCTACGCTCCCGGCGCGGGCGCCTGCGTGGGCATGACAGCGTTCGAATTCGCGGCGGTCGCGCGATGACCGTAGGGCGCACAAGCGAAGCCGCATTGCGCCGAACCACGCGCCCATCGGTGCAATGCGCTGCGCTTTTGCACCCTACGGGGAACCAGCGCTAGCAGTAGTCCCAGTACCCGCGCTGGCCGTAGGGATCGGCCCAGTACCAGCACAGGTCGGGCGCCGGACGCCGCGGCACATATCCCACCGCGGCCACGGTGATGAGCGTGCCGAGAGCTACGCCGGCAACGATGGTGCCGTAGTAGGGCCGCCGGACCCAGGGCCGCCCGTGCCAGTAAGGACGGCCGGCCCAGCCCGGCGGACCGTGCCAATGCCGGGCGCCGCGCCAACCCGGCTGACCGTTCCAGCCCGGGAACGCGCGCGCCCTCGGGGCCCTGCGCCAATCGGGCGCGCGATTGGCGCCCGGAGGCCCGTACTGAACGCGCTCGACAGCGCGCGTATCGCCCCGCGAGGACGACGCGCCGGGATAGACCGCCGCCTCCGCCTGCAGGGATTGCGCAACAAGGGCCAGAACCGTTGCCGCGATCGCCATGTGCTTCTTCATCGGACGTCTCCCGTTCGACAAGCCCCGTACCGATTAGGACATGCTCGCGGGCAAAGGCGACGATTTTTGGATCGAGGAACAACCGTGTGTGTGGACGGACGCCGCACATTGATTTTTTGCCACCACGGCGTAAGTATCGGCGCTGCAGGGCTGCGGGGTGCGTCGCGAGCAACGACCCGGGGGCCTATAAGAACCGCTCGGGAGCTGTCCCTGACCCTGGCCGTGGCCTCGGTCACACGGTGCCCACCTACATTCTCGTAGGGACCCAGCGGGATCAACGCCCGCACGGCTCAGGCGGCTCTGCATCTTCCTTTGCTCGGGGTGAGGGCTGTGGCGACTGGCACCCGCCCTGCGCGGCGCGCTGGGTTCCGGCCTGCGCCGGAATGACGTTTGTGGCGTGGTCCAACCCCACGTTCGCCCGCCCTTCCATGTCGGGGGCGGGCAGGAATATCGCTCAGGACCGCGCAGGGGCGCGGGGCATGATCCTGGTCTCGCCGGAGCGCAATCAAGCCGCGTGAACGAGCCGACCGACATACTCAAGGCCAAGGTGGCGCTGCGGGCGCGCGTGAAGGCGTGGCGCGCGGGGCTGGGGGCGGCGGCCATGACGCGCGCGGCCGAGGCGGTGGCGGGGCATGGGCTGGCGTTCCTCGACGTGGGGGAGCGCGCGGTGGTCTCGGGCTTTGCCTCGATGCCCGAGGAGTTCCGCGCCTGGCCGCTGCTGCGGCGCCTCAGCGGCGAGGGCCGGACGCTGGTGCTGCCGGTGATGCAGGGCAAGGGCAAGCCGCTGCTGTTCCGCGCCTGGTCGCCCGGCGATGCCATGGACAGGGCCGTGTGGGGCATAGCCGAGCCCAAGGCCGACAAGGCAGAGCTCGAGCCCGATATCGTGCTGGCCCCGCTGCTGGCGTTCGATGCCGCGGGACGGCGGCTGGGCTATGGCGGCGGCTTCTACGACCGCACGATCCGTGGCCTGCGCGCCCGCAAGCGGATCGTGGTGGTGGGCCTCGCCTACGACGAGCAGCAGGTCGACGAGGTGCCTCATCTCGACTATGACGAGCGTCTCGATTGGGTGCTCACGCCGTCCGGCCCGAGGCGATGCACGGGAGCGGCATGATCTCCTTTGCCGTTCCGGCCGAGGGTGGTAGTCCCAGGGCCGGAGCCCAAGGCCGCGAATTCACACCACATCCTTGCTGCCCCGGCTTTCCGGCCCTGCGTCCCGGAGATGTCGCTGCCGCGAAATTCCGGGATGACAAGGGGGCGGACTTGAGCGGAACATGCTCTCTTGCGTAGTGCCGATCGGCGCGAATTTGCGATCCGGGACACGATCAGGAAACGGGGCGGCATGCGGGTACTGTTTCTCGGCGATGTAGTGGGCCGCTCCGGCCGGCAGGCGGTGCTCGACGCGCTGCCCAACCTGCGCCAGCGCTACAAGCTCGACTTCGTCGCCATCAACGGCGAGAACGCGGCCGGCGGCTTCGGCATCACCGAGGCGATCTGCGAGGAGCTCATCGGCGCCGGGGCCGACGTGGTGACGCTCGGCAACCACGCCTTCGACCAGAAGGAGACGCTGGTTTTCATCGAGCGGCAGGAGCGCCTGCTGCGGCCGGCCAACTTCCCGCCCGGCACGCCCGGCCGCGGCTCGGGGCTGTTCAAGGCCAGGAACGGCGCCGACGTGCTCGTCATCAACGCCATGGGGCTCATCTTCATGCCCGAGCTCGCCTGCCCGTTCCGGGCGGTCGACAAGGAGCTTGAGGCGTGCCCGCTCAAGGACGGCGCCGACGCCATCCTGGTCGACTTCCACGCCGAGGCGACCAGCGAGAAGCAGGCCATGGGCTATTTCGCCGACGGCCGGGCCAGCGTCGTCGTCGGCACGCATACGCATGCCCCGACCGCGGACGAGCGCGTGCTGCCGCGCGGCACGGCCTACATCTCCGACATCGGCATGTGCGGCGACTACGAATCGGTGCTGGGCATGGACCCCGCCGAGCCGCTCAACCGCTTCCTGACCAAGATCCCGCGCGGGCGATTCGAGCCGGCGCTCGGCCCAGCCACCCTCTCCGGCCTGGCGGTGGAGATCGACGACGCGACGGGGCTGGCGCGGCGCACCGCAGGATTGCGGCTCGGTGGTGTCTTGGCACCTACCGAGCCGCTGTTCTGGGTCGAATGAGAAAGAGAGCTAGCTTCTTCTAGTCGAGGACGGGCAATTCCGTCCTCCAGTCGAGAGAGAGAGCTCGGTTACTCGCGGGCTCCCGGGAGGCCGGCCCTTGGGCAGCTGGGCGGGCGGTCCCAGGATGCTGTCTGCATCCCTGAGCGGACGCTAGGCTTGAATGGTTAACGAAAGGTTAACGCGCGTTTCAGGCCGGCACGATCCTGCCAGGTTGCAGCGGCGACCCGCGTCAGGCCGCAGCCGTGACGGGGACGAGGGCGATGCGGAAGCCCGAGTACTTCTTGCGCAGCGCCATGCGCAGCACCACGAAGCCCCACACCAAACCGACAAGTCCGCCGGCTATGGTGGTCACCAGATTGAGGTTCTCCGGCGAAATCTGCAGCGCCATCCAGGCGAGGGCGATGACGAAACCGACGAGGCCGCCAAGCAGCGCGCCGCACAGCGTGCCGCGCCACGCAAACAGCCACCACACCGGCAGCATGCGCCTGAAGGTCGGGTCAAGTTCCTTGGCTTCGAACATGATTGGTCTCCGCAGCTGCGATCAGTCCGTTGCCTGATCGGTTTCAAGTTGGAGGAGGATTGATGCCACAATGGGTGTGCTGCGGATGTTCCGGGTGAAACATCCGTGCTCCGAGGATCGACGTCGCCGGCCATCGCGGCGCTGCGCCGGGCTGGAGACCGCAGCAGCAGCCAAAAAAAGGGACGGCTAGTTGTGGCGTGTGACCGGTCAGCGGTCTATTTGGCTTGAGCTGAGCGAATGGCTTGCAGCATGCGCTTGACGATCAGCGATCGAATCCGCTCGATGGCACCCCGCGTGTCCTCGGTCAGTTGCCGATGATCACAGTTGCCATCGGATTTGCCCCTACCCTTGTCGGCGTCTGATCCCTGCATTTTTGGCTCGCACGCTTATGCTTGTTGCCCCGAGTGTCGAATGACACATCGCAAGCAACGCCAGGGGTGCCGACAAGTTCCAGGCGACCCTCGCGCGCACGGCGTTTGGTCTGCGGGACTCCTTCAAGGCACGCAAAGCCTTCGCAAATTCGCCAGCGCACGGCCAAGCTTCAGGTATTGGGAGCGGCCGAGCCGTAGCCGCGCGTCCAGGTCTGATCGCGCTTGAGGAAATCGTGGAGCGTCTTGCCGGGCTCGAGTCGGAAGCGGTCGGCCTCGACCGCGAAGCCGTCGATGCGATCGAGGCGGAACGTACGGAAGTCCTGGCGCAGCTCGCACCAGGCGGAGAGGAGCCAGACGGGGCCAAAATAGGCGAGGCACAGCGGGCGAACAGTGCGCTCCGACGACTCGGCGAGCGCGTTGCGGTAGCTGAAGTGCACCTTGAGCTGGCTGCGCAGCGCACGGCGCAGCTCCGCAACGTCGAAGCTGATCGGCTCCATGTAGTGGTGCGAGGGTGCCAACAGCGCGGTATTGGCCATGTAGCTGCGCAGGCGTTCGGGAATCACCGCCTCGACCTTGGCTATGACGTCGCCGGCAGCGGCCGCAAGCTCTGGGTCGGCCCACGACTGGACGATGCGCGCGCCGAGCACGAGCGCCTCGATCTCCTGCTCGCGGAACATCAGCGGCGGCAGGTCGAAGCCGGCCTTGAGCACATAGCCGACGCCCGCCTCACCCTCTATGGGGACACCGCTTGTCACGAGGTCCTGAATGTCGCGGTAGATGGTGCGCTCGGACACCTCGAGCGCGTCGCTCAGGTCGCGGGCGCGCACCAAGTCCTTGCGGCGCATGAGCTGAATGATCTCGAACAGTCGGTCGGCGCGTCGCACGATTCACCTGCTGGACTGGCTGTGACTGGCTGAGGCTGACACCTCTTAGCCTAGCGCTCCTGACACCACCCTGTCAGGAGCTGTCAGGGCTCCTGACAGGAGGGTGGCAAGAGCAGTCGACGATAGTCGGCAGACGGCCGCCGGATTCGTCCTAGGGCCGGCAATCATCGACAGGAGAGGCTCATGATGCGCGCACAATTCGTGGCAATGCCCGGCCGCTTTGCAACCGTCGCGGCGCGGGCCACCAATATCGTCATCCGGACCCTGTATCGGCTCTGGGATTGGCACGCCCGCCGGGCAACAGTCTCGATCCTGCACGGGCTGGACGACCGCACGTTGAAGGATATCGGCATCAGCCGCGCCGAGATCACGCCGTTGGTGTACGGCGACCGCGGCAACGGTGGGCGTCGGATTTACGAGGAGCCGTGGCGCTGTCTCGGCGGGAGGTTCTGAGGCTACCATTGCGGAAGGCAGCGGCCCGGGACTAGCCTGAGAGAGCCTGGGCACTCTGCTGGAGATGGCCAGGCCCCACGCCAAACCCGCGGAGAGCGCAGGATGGACGACACACTGGCCAAGCTCGGCGCCGCGGTCGGCGCCCGCCTCAAGGAGCGTCGTGAGACGATCGCGGTGAGCGAGTCTTCCACGGGCGGATTGATTTCGGCGGCACTCCTCTCCGTGCCGGGCGCGTCCGCGTATTTCCTCGGCGGCGCCGTCGTCTACACGCGCCGCGCACGCACGGCACTGCTCGGCATCACGGACGAGAACATGGAGGGGATGCGCTCGGCCAGCGAGCCCTATGCGAAGCTCGCCGCGCAGACCGTGCAGAAGAAGCATCGCTCGACCTGGGGTCTCGCCGAGACGGGTGCGACGGGCCCCACGGGAAATCGCTACGGGGATCCGGCCGGGCATACATGTATAGCGGTGATCGGCCCTGCGCCGCGCGTGATCACCCTGCGTACCGGGAGCGATGACCGCGCCGCCAATATGCAGGCCTTTGCCAGGCGCGCGCTGGAAGCGCTTGCGTCGGTGCTCAACGCATAAAAACGGCCGGTACCTGCTGCGGCCGCCGCGCCAACCCATGAGGCGCTACAGGCGGGACGGGCAATCCCTGATCGAGAGTCCGTGCGGCCGTCGGAGCGCCGCCGCACGGATATCTCGGAGGTCGTCCGGGGCGGAACGATCAGTCCCCGCCCGTACCCTGGCTGTTACGTGCCTTCTCCTCCCACCACTTCTGCGAGCCGAAAGGCGGGGGATCGGCGATTTCAGCGCGATTTGCCTGCGGAATCCCTCCGGACGACGCCGCGGTTCCGGTGTTGCCGGACTGCGGATTCGTCTTCTTGTAGGCGTAGACCTTGGTGTTGGGGTTGGTCGGCGCGGGCGCGGTCTGCGCCAACGCCGCGGTTGCAAGGCTGACAGCGAACGCCGACCCGGCAAGCGCTATGGGAATGATTCGCATGGAATGATTTCCTCTGGCTACAATCATGGCAGGCCCGGTCCGACTGGGCGGCCGGCGGCGCACCAGACAGTGAGTCGGCCCGTCATGGAATAGCCTGAGGTGGCGGAGTCACAGGCAATAGTGGCTTTTGCGCACTGATTCGCTCACACCTGCCGACCTATCCAGGTCACGTTGTGGGCGGCGCATATGCGTCGGCGGAAATGTACATCGCGGCGATGTCGTATAGTTTCACAGCAACACGCACGAACGCATGGGAGGCTTGAGCGTGCCAACAACGGTCGAGGTGCTGGCGGAGGCATTCAAGAAGGCCGGTACGCCGTTCATCGTCGGGCATCCCGGCGGCGAATCGGTGGAGCTGATGGAGGCGGGGCGGCAACGGCAGATGCGCTTCCTGCTGATGAAACAGGAGGTTGCCGGCGCAATGCTTGCTGCGACCTGGGGCGAGATCACCGGCAGCCCGGGCGTGTGCCTCTCGACGCGCGGGCCGGGGGCCGCCAACATGGTCAACGGCGTCGCGCATGCGTTCCTCGACCGCGCCCCGCTGATCGCCATCACCGATGCCTACTCGCGCCCAACATACGAGACGGGGCTGCGCCAGCGCATCAACCAGCTCGCGATCTATGCACCGCTGGTGAAGTGGGGCACCACCATCGACGCGCGCAGCGTGAGCCAACAGGTGCGCCGGGCCATGCGCACGGCGATGGGCGCGCCTCCGGGCCCTGTGCATTTCGAGCTGCCGCAGAGCGAGACGACGCGGGATGCGGGCGAATACCTGGCCGAGCCGCCGCTGCTGCCCAAGCTGATCAGCCCGCGCCCGGATCGTTCCGACCTCAAACCCGCGCTCGACATGATCGCGCGCGCCAGGCGGCCCGTGCTGATCGTGGGCCTCGGCGTGTACTGGAGCAATGCGTCGGCGGAGATGGTGAAGCTGGCGGAACGCCTGGGCGCTCCCGTACTGACGACATCGAAATGCAAGGGCGCGATTCCGGAGGACCACCCGCTTCGCGCGGGATGCATCATCGGCGGACTGATCGAGCGCAACCTCGTGAACGCTGCCGACCTCATCATCACGGTGGGGCTCGACGCGGTGGAGCTGCAGCCCAAGCCCTGGCCCTACAAGCTGCCCGTGCTGGCCCTGGCGGGGACGGCGAGCTTCGACGCGCTGGTACCGGCCGAGCCGGAGGTCGTGGGCGACCTCAAGGCGATCCTGGCGGGCTTGGCCGAATGGGCCGGCTCGGGCGGCGAGTGGGGCGAGAAGGCTGCGCGCACGTTCCGCGAGGAGGTGGTGAAGGCCCTCGACACTCCGGCCAAAGGCCTCTCGCCGCAACGCGCGGTGGAGGTTGCCCGCGCCGTGCTCCCACGGGAAACGATCGCCACCTGCGACGCCGGCGCCAGCCGGCTCCTCGTGGTGCAGAAGTGGCAGGCCTACGGACCGCGCGAGTTCCTGACCTCGAACGGGCTCGGCTCCATGGGCTACGCAGTGCCGGGCGCCATGGGGGCCAGGCTCGCCCATCCCAAGCGCCCGATCGTGGCGTTCGCCGGCGACGGCGGCTTCCTGATGGCGGTGGCCGAGCTACAGACGGCAGCGCGCGAGGGGCTGCCCATCATCTGCGTGGTGTTCGATGACGAGGAGATCGGTCTCATCCGCGTCAAGCAGGAGATCAAGGGCATCCCGCTGCACGGCGTGAGGCTCGGCGGCGTGGACTGGGAGAAGCTGGGCCATGCCTTCGGCGCGGACGCAACGACCGTGGACACGGAGAACGGGCTTGGCGATGCCCTGGCGGCGGCAGTGAAATCGGGCCGCACGACGCTGATCGGCGCGCGCATCGATCCGTCGGGGTATGTCGCGCAGTTCAATGCGCTGAGGGAGCTGTGAGCCGGGGCACGGCTGGGAATCTGGTTCTTGGGGCGAGGCCCGCCCTTCAGTGGAGTGCATGCGTTGGCCGACAAAACGTCGATCAAAGCAACGAAGGTTGCAAAGAAGGTCGCCGCCAAGCGGGTCGTTGCGAAAACGGCCAAACCGCGTAAGACAGCGTCAAAGTCGAAGCCCGGCAAGGCCGCACAGCCGGTCCTTCTATCGGGTGGCAACCCACAAATCGCGAAGGGCTACGGCGACGCCCCCGTGCAGGCCTACATCGCGGCCATGCCGGGCTGGAAACACGATGTCGGGCGCCGCCTCGACGCGCTCATCGTGCGCACCGTCCCCGGCGTGCGCAAGGCGATAAAATGGAACTCGCCCTTCTACGGCGTCGAGGACCAAGTCTGGTTCCTCAGTTTTCATTGCTTCGCGCAGTACGTCAAAGTGGCGTTCTTCCGCGGCGCTTCGCTGCGTCCTCTCCCACCCGGGGAGTCCAAGCAGAAGGACGTGCGCTACCTCGACATCCACGAGGACGACCAGCTCGACGAAGCGCAACTCACCGCTTGGGTGAAGCAGGCGAGCCTTTTGCCCGGCGAGCGCATGTGACCGCCCGGTGAGAGGCGGAACGCTACACGACTAGCAGCGGCGGCCACGGCGGGCCGTGTTGAAGGCACAGCACAAGATT
>Ga0111539_10005898_pt1 | contig 15824 bp, 12 predicted proteins | sample RhiMethybrSRZTD1_FD_79667 | JGI IMG/M metagenome (GOLD analysis project Ga0111539, IMG submission 79667) | Populus rhizosphere microbial communities from Tennessee, USA - Rhizosphere MetaG P. TD hybrid SRZTD1 (version 2) (version 2) | ecosystem: Host-associated > Plants > Roots > Rhizosphere >... | reverse complement strand
TCCGGCGCTCCGGAGAAGGCCTTCTCGAACTTGAAGTCGTTCGTCTTGGCGAAGCCGAGCCACTGCGACACGGGCGTGCAGCACAGGAGGTCGAGCAGCCCGTGCAGCGTCTGGTCGACCTTCCGCCAGGGCGCCAGCAGCGGCAGCCACGAGAACCAGTAGCCCAGCGTGCGCCAGGTGACGAGGAAGCGCCGGTTCTTCACGTTGCACACGTGCTCCACGCGGCAGCGGCCCGGGCTCACCTTGACCGTGGCGATGGGCACGCAGTCGCTCATCTCCGGCGGCGGGCAGGGCGGCAGCAGCGCCGCGCACAGGCACTTCTGGAAGATGGCGATCACGATCTCCAGCACCTGCAGCGCCGACAGGTTCCAGACCTGCAGGTACTGGTCCCGGGTGCCGGCGGGCGCGGGCACGGACACGCCGCCCAGGCGCGCGGCCAGGTCGCAGTCGTAGAGCCCCTCGCGGATGAGGAACTGGCGCACGGCCTCGATGAGCGCGCGCAGCCACTCCTGGAGCTGGGCCTCGGTGGCGCCGGTGGACGGCAGGGCCGGCAGGCCCTCGAAGAGCGGCTGCAGGCAGCAGAGGAAGCGCTTGATGAGCGCGCCCTGCTCCACGCGCTTGTCGTCGGCCGGAGGCAGCTTGTACACGGCGAAGGTGTGGTCCTCGCAGACGAGCGTGGGCTCGCACTGCGGCGGCGGCGGCCCGGGCCGCGCGGCCCGGGTGGTGCGCGCGGTCCTGGCCGTGGCTCCCCCGCCGCCACACCCGCAGCCCGACGACGCATGCGCCGCCGGCTGGCCGCCGCCGCAGCCGCACCCGCCCGCTCCGGAGCGGCCCGACCCGCCGCAGCCGCAGGACCCGCCGGAGCCGCCCGTGAGCGCCGTCAGCCCGCGCGACGGCTTCTCGCGGTAGCAGATGGCGAGCACCCAGTCCTCTTCCGCCTGCGGGGCGTCGAGGCCGCCGGGCTGGAAGCAGTCGTCGGCCTGCGGGCGGCAGCGGTTGATGAGGTCGCAGACGTCCACCGCCTCGTCCTTGCACACCACGATGTCGTTGCCGCAGGGCGAGAGGGCGTAGCCGGCGCGCACGGTGACGCTGCCGCGGGCGTCGGGCTCGCAGCTGCGGCACACGACCTCCAGGCCGCACACCACGCCCGAGCCGAAGAGGTGGCGGTTGTGGAGGCGGTTCTTGGCCACGATGTAGTGGTCGAGCCGGTTCAGGTCCTCCTCGCTCAGGAGCTGGCCCGCGTAGAAGCGCGGGCGGCACAGGCACTCCAGGCCCCCGCAGGAGGCGCAGACCGGGCGCGGCTCGCACACCGCCGCCGGCCGGCAGTCGCTGAAGGTGCCGGACGCCCTGTCGCCGAGCGCCCCTTTCAATTCGTTGGCCATGTCACTACTCCGTAGGGGGAAGGACGTCCGGACCCACGCCGATGGAGCCCTTCATCTGGTCCCACTCCCGCGCCGAGGGCCGGAGGCGCGAGCGGAAGTCCTCGAGGCTGGCGAAGGGCCGGCGGGCCCGCTCCTCGACGATGCGGCGCGCCAGGGCCGCGTTGATCCCGGGCACGGCCCTCAGGGCGGCCGGGTCCATGGTGTTCAGGTCCGGCCGCACGACCGGCCGGCGCCGGATCCAGAACCAGCTCTCGAACAGGCCGCCCTGGATGCCCTCCTTGCTGCCCGCGTCGCGGTCGCCGGTGGGGAGCTGGGCGCGCGTGAACTCGGCGTCGACGGCGTGGCCGTTCGCGTCCAGGACGAAGTCGCCGTGCAGGGCCACGCGCATCTCGTCGACGGTCCCCCATTCGGGGTCCCGGACGTCGGTCCAGTACACGCGCTCGGACACGCCCCCCGGCCGCTGCCGCAGCCGGTGGAAGACATGGGCCACGTGGCGCGCGCGCGGCGTCGCCACCGCGAGCCAGGTGTTGGGCGGCGCCGGGGCGGGCACCGGCTCGACCGCCACCACATCGCCCCGCAGCTGCCGCAGCACCGGCTTGAAGACGCCCACGGTCGCGGGACCGTCGGGCGGATCGGGGGTCGCGACCTGGAAGACGTGGTCGGGCTCGATGCGGTTCAGGGCCACACCCGTGACCTCGACGTCGGCGTCGAAGCTGATCACCACGCCCAGGGCGTTGTCGACGGGGAGTGGAGCGTTGGCGCCCCCCCCTCGGATCACGGCCAGCGCGTTGCCGTGCGTGTTGTGGCGCCACGAGAGGGCCGAGATGCGCGTCAGGTCGGGCTGCAGCCCGGGGCCGGGGGGACCGGTGGGGCCCGTCGGGCCGGTGGGACCCGTGGACCCGGTGGGCCCCGTCGAACCCGTGGGTCCGGTCGGTCCCGTCGGGCCGGTGGGGCCCGTGGGCCCGGTCGGCCCCGGGACGCCCGGCCTCTTGAGGATGCAGTTCACGACCTCGGTGATGAGCTGCGTGGAGGGCAGGAGCACGCGCCCCAGCGTGTTGTCGATGGCCACGGAGCCGGCGGGCGGCGGCGCGCCCCCGTCGACGATGCTGTCGCCGACGTGCCAGTCCGGGATGGTGGCCAGAACGACGCAGTCGGGCTGGTCGCAACGGGGGCATCCGTCCAGGGCCTTCTGCCAGATCGCGCTACAGGGAAGGGGCCGCCCGCCGGGCGGAGGGGGTTCCGGCGGCGGGGGCGGCGGGTCCACGATCACGTCCAGCTCGAAGGACTCCAGCGTGCGGTTGGGCGCGCACTTGTCGTCGCCGCAGCCGCACTCGTCGTAGAGCACCGGCACCAGCTCCGTCTCGCACTCGCGGTAGCGGAGGCAGACCTGCAGCGTGTGCACGCCGGTGTCCTCTCCGGCCGCCGCCCGGTCGCGCAGGTCGCGCAGCCGCGGGACCGACCACAGGTCGAGGCAGGCCCGCTCGCGCACGACGATGTCATGCCCGCAGCAGTCCACGGCCGTGCCCGGCTCCACGCACACGAAGTGGTCCCGGCAGGCGGCGCTCTCGTGCTGGCGCACGCGCAGGCCGCACACGACGCCCGTCCCGTGCAGGGTCTGGTTGTGGTGGCGCAGCTTGTCGGTGACGTAGCGCTGCTCGTCCACGAAGTCCCGGGCCAGCATCAGCTTCCCGGTCCAGTAGGCGTTGCGCGTGAAGGGGCCGATCTCGCAGGCCGGGCAGCTCTGGCCTCCGCAGCCGCAGTCCGGATGGTCTTGGCACATGGTCTCGTCTCTCCGATCAGCCGAGGCGGGCGGTGGCGCCGGCCCGGCCTTCCTTGTCGAGGGCGATGGCGGGCCCGCCGCGCCGGTGCGGCGGCGCCGTCAGCACCGAGGCCGGGCCCAGGGGCGTGGCGCCCAGGGTCACCCCCTGCGGCAGCGCGCCCACCACGGCGTCGAAGCCGAGGGTGGCCTGCACGCCGATGCGGAAGCGCGGCTCCACGAAGTGCAGCTCGCCGCGCGCGCCGGCCGGGGCCTCCTGCCGCACCAGGTTCTCGATGGCCTTGCGCGTGCGGTCGCCCGTCCCGCAGCCGGCGGGCCCGAACACCGAGAACCGGTGGGCGTGGACCAGGAACGCGGCGCGGGCGGGATCGGGCGAGCTGTCCAGCCCCGTCACGCCGGCCTGGCCGTGTGCGCCCAGGCGCGTGCGGCCCACCAGGCGCTCGCCCCACACCACCGCCTCCGCCCCCAGCCGGCCCGCGCCCACGCGCAGCCAGCGGCGCAGGCGGAAGTGCTCCAGCACCAGGGGCGGCAGCGCGGAGGGCCGCGGCTGCGGCGCGGGACCGCAGTTGCGCGGGGCGGGGGCGCAGCGGCCGCAGGCCCGCTCCTCCACCGCGCACGGCGCGCGGTCCTCCAGGCCCAGCACCAGCAGCAGCGCCGCGCGCAGGCCGGAGGCGGTGCCGCGGCGGTCGAAGAGCGCGCCCGCCCGCTTCAAGAGCCGGCGCCGCGTGGCCACGTCCCAGTTGCGGTCGATGGCCACTCCGATCCAGCTGCCGAGCCAGGAGAGGAAATCGATCTGCCGGGGGTCCCGGGTGGTGGCCGGGGCCGAGGCGGGATCGAAGAGCCGGGCCATGGTGTCGAGCTGTCCCTCGATCCGGCGCAGCGGGGTGTCGAAGAGGGCCAGGAAGCGGTCGGTGAAGTCGGCGCTCACCGGGTCCTGCCCGAAGACGGCGGGCAGGAAGCGGCGCAGGCTGATGCGCGGGAACTCCACCACCATCGAGGTGAGGGCCGGCGTCTCGAAGCCGTTGCCCTCGAAGGTGAGCTCCAGCCAGAGGTAGCGGCCGGACTGGGCGCGCAGCAGGCAGTCCCACGACGTGCCCCCGTCGAAGGCCTCGGCCACCGCACACGGCTGCCAGGCGGCCAGCACCTCCAGCTCGTCGGCGCCCAGCCGCTCGTCGGAGGCGAAGGCCCGCACGGCCACGCGGGCGCCCGCGGGCAGCGCGCCCTCCAGCACCAGCCGGTGCCACACGCACTGGGCCGTGCCGCTGTCGAGCGGCTCCGAGAGGTAGCGGGCGGCGGCCTCGAAGACGGGGCGGCGGCCGCAGTCCACGGTGACACAACGGCCGGTCTCGTCGAAGGCCAGGTCCGGGGGCGTGCCGGCCTCGCGGGCCGCGCAGTCCGACCAGATCCAGATCAGGCCCGCGGCGTCCACCTCGAAGGGCGGGCGCGCGAAGTCGCCCCGCGCCTCGTCCGGGGTGAGGGGCGGATCGGCGGCCGGCCGGCCCTCCGCGTCGAGCAGGCGCACCGCGGGCACCGCGCCGGGGGCGATCACGTACACGCGCTGGCGGCGGTCGATGGCAAGGTGCACGGGAGCGGGGACCATGGTCCAGGCCCGCTCCCACGCGCCGGCGGGGGTGAAGCGGTGGAGGCGGCCCACCCGGTCGCCCACCCACGCGCGGCCCAGCCCATCGACGGCCACCGCCACCGGCTGCCAGGGCCGCTCGGAGGCGGGCGGCTGCAGGTGGCCGCGCAGGCCCAGGCCGGCCAGCAGGAACACGCTCACGCGCTGGTTCCCGGTGTCGCACACGTAGAGGGCGCCGCGCGCGATGGCGATCCCGCCCGGGTCCTGGAGCTGGCGGGCGCCGCTGCCGGGCCCGCCCACGTGCGGCAGGTCCACGAACGTGCCGGTGCGCGGGTCGAAGCGCCGCAGCACCGCGCGCGCGCGATCCAGCAGCACGATGGTGCCGTCGGCGGCCAGGGCCGCGTGGGCGGGAGGCCGCAGCCCGCTCAGCGCGCCCGACGGCTCGTCCAGGCCGCGCTGCGCGCCGGCCAGTCGGGGCAGCACCAGGGCGCAGCGCGCGGTGTCGAGGACCACCGACGGCGGACCGCCGGCCGCGGGCAGGGCCCGGAAGCCGAGCCGGGCATCGAGGAGGAGGGAGCGCGGGTCGTGGGGCGGCCCGGGCGCCCGCCACAGCGTCGCGCTCACGACGCGGCCTCCGTGGCGTAGCCGACCTGGAGCTGGTGCTCGAGGGAGTACAGGAGCCCGTGGCGCGCGATGGGCACGTCGCGGCACTCGGCCTGCTCCTCGTCGTCGAGCACGATGATGAGCCGCGCGATGGAGCCCACGCCGGGCACGCCGAAGACACGCTGGTAGACGCGCGAGTAGTGGATGGTGCCGCCGAAGGGCCAGCCATGGCCGTCTTCCCCGCCGCGCAGGGGATGGAAGTAGTCGACCAGCGTGCGCCCGATCGCGTCGTGCACCTGCGCCGCGTCGGCGGCGTCGAGCGCCACCACCTCCGCCCGCACCTCCACCTTCTGGTACTGCGGCTTCACCACCAGCACCTCGGTGGTGAGGAGGCGCCGGTCCTCGAGGAAGCGGCAGACACTGCGCAGCGTGCCGTCCGACGGCATCGGCATGGGGTTGGCGGGCTCCGCGTCCGGCACCACGATCACGGACACCACGCCGGGCAGCGCGAGCAGCGGGAAGTCGGGATGGAAGCCGGGCAGCGCCTTGGCCCGCTTGACGTTCGCGGCCTGCTCGGCCAGGTGCTCGAAGTCGGCCACCGTCACCGCGCGCTCGCGGCTCCGCAGCGAGCTGGGGGCGCGCCGCATCGCCTCCTCCAGCGTCTCCTCGTTGCGGCCGTCGTGGGCCTCATCGAGGTTGCCCACCCGGCCCTGGTCGATGCCGGCCACCGGCGTCACCAGCGTGTCGATGGCGCCCGCGGCCACGTTCCCGCGCCGGCCGCCGCCGAAGCGGTAGAGGCGGGCCACCACGTTGCCGCCCGGGTTGCCCAGGTAGGCCACGGGCACGTTGCCGTTGACGCCGTCGCCGGCCTGGATCTCGCCCGTGGCGCGGTTGAGGACGTAGTCGTTGGCCGCGGGGCCGGAGCCGGACAGGTCGGGCACCTCGCGCCACACGTCCGCGCCGGCGTCGCTCACCTGGATGGCCAGCTCCAGGCTGCCGGCCAGCACCGGGCGGTTGGCCAGCCGGAAGCGCTGGTTGCGGCTGCCGTCGCTGCCGCCCAGCACCTCGTCGCGCACCGTCTCCGCCTGCTCCACGGCCACGGTGTTGGTGCGGATGGCGCGCAGCTCCGGCGGGCGCTCGTACTGGCTCCTCACGATGCGGGCCCGGATCCAGTAGCGGGGCGCGGGATCGGCCGGCCGCAGCCGCGCCTTGGCCGCGGCCGGGATGCCGGCCGCCGGCAGCCTGAGGAGCACGTGCCCGCTACGGCTGAAGGCCAGCGTGTCGTCCTGGAGGAGCGTGAGCGCGCGCCAGGCGCCGGCGTGGTTGTACTCCCAGGCCAGCGTGGCCGGTGCCAGCGAGGAGAGCGCCCCGCCGCCGCAGGTCGTGAAGGCCGCGCCCTGCTCGGCGCCGGCCACGGAGAAGGCGAGGTCGAGCGTCTGCGGCGGTAGATCGGCCGCGTCCTGCAGGCCGATGGCCAGCGCGGCGCCCTCGGGCGCACGCGGCCCGAAGGCCTGGAAGGGCTGCGCGGACCGCCCGTCCTCGAGCGGGAAGTCGGTCAGCCCGGTGTCGGGGTCGTCGCCGACCACCGCCTCGATGGCGGCCCGGAACGCGACCAGGGCCCGCGTGGTCTCGAAGATGAGGGGCGGCCCGCCGTCCCCCGCCTCCGCGCTGAGCTGCGCGCGCGCGGGCACCCGCACCAGCGGCTGCCCGAAGCCGGCCTCCACGGGCAGCGTCACCTCCGCGCGCGCCGGCTCCTCCGGCCGCAGCTCCAGTCCGATCAGCTGCAGGAACTTGATGTAGTTGAGGGCGGGCACCCGGTTCATCCGGTAGAGCAGCATCTCGGACAGCCAGGCGAACACCTGGGCCAGCGTCACGCCCGGGTCGCTGTCGTTCACGTCCGTCCAGGCCGAGACCCCGGGCCGCCACTCCGGCGCGTAGCGCGCGATCCGCGTGCGGATCTCGACCAGCAGGTCCTCGTAGATCCGGTCGTCCAGGCGCGGGATCAGGTCTTCGAGGGGCATGGGCGGCTCAGCTGGCCTCGCGGATGTAGAAGGGGTAGACCAGGTTGTCGATCGCGTTGTTGGCCCGGATGCGGTAGGTGATGCGGACGAGGAGCAGGCTCTCGCCCTGGGCCTCGGCCGTCACGTCGAGCAGGTCGATGCGGGGCTCGTACTTCACCAGGGCCAGGCGCACGGCCTGCACCACCTCCGCGCGGGCGCCGGGCGTGTTGGGCGAGAAGGTGAGGTCGTGGATGCCGCAGCCGAAGTCGGGCAGCATCACCCGCTCGCCGCGGGCGGTGGAGAGGATGAGCAGGATGGACTCCTCGATGCGCTGCTCGTGGCGGGCCTGGGCGATGCGTCCGCCCGGCGTGACCTGCAGCGGGAACTTCCATCCGATGCCGAGAAAGTCGCGGGCCATGGCGCCTCTCAGAGCGTGTCCCGGGGGCTGCCGGCGGCGCTGGGCTGGTAGCTCACGCGCCCCACCTCCAGGTCCCCGTCGATGACCACCCGCGGCGTGCCTCCGCCGGGCGTGAGCCGGATCAGCCCGTCGCGCTGCAGCGTGACCAGGGCCACGGGCGCGCCCGCGCCGTCGAACGTGGCCAGCACCACGGCCGCGTTGGCGGAGGCGTCGATCTCCAGCCGCCCCACCGGCCGCCGGCCGCGTCCTTCAGCTCGATGCGCACGCGCGTGGCCGTGGTGGCCTCCGGGTCCAGGCCCACGCCGAAGGGCAACACGTCGGCCAGGGACGCGAACTCCAGGGCCGGGCCCTCCGGCCCGATTCCGAAGGCCTCCACCGCGTCGCGCCGGGCGCGGAAGGCGGCCCGCAGGCGGTAGCGCGGGAAGTGGCCCACGGCGGGCACGAAGACCGGGCCCCCGGCCGCGTCCTGCGGTCCCTTCCCGATGAGGAGGCCCTCCCACCCGGGCGGGCCCGTCTTGGCGGGGACCAGCGGGAACCCCTTGACCTGGGCCAGGTCCACCGCCCCGACCGCCCGCCAGGCGCCGCGGTCCGGGTCCCAGATCTCCACGCCCACGCCCGGCCCGGCCACGCGCGTGAGCAGCGCGTGGCCGGCCAGCACGTCCTCGGCCGCCAGCACCTGGCCGCCCGGATAGCGCACGGGAGCGACGCGCAGCGTGACCGCGTCCTCCAGGGCCGCGTAGCCGCCGGGCAGCACCTTGTAGGCCAGGGCGGGCGCGGACACGGTCAGCGGCACCGCCCGGGCCACGCTGGCCGGCAGCGGGCCGGCCGGAGCGCCGGCGGGCAACGACACGGGCGGCAGCGTGGTGCTCAAATCAGGTTCCCCACGCCCGGCGAGTAGACGGTGCCGGATACGACCTGGGCGCGCACCAGCTGCGCGTTCACGATGCCCGAGAAGTTGGCCACCGGCGCGCTCACGCTCAGCACCGCCGCCGTGAGGCTGACGGCGGCCGAAGACGTGATGCTCATGGCCGCGGAGGAGGTGATGGTCACCGCGGCCGAAGACGTGATGGTGAGCGCGGCCTCGGCCTGGATGGTGGCGGCGGCCGTGGCCTTGATGGTGAGCGCGGCCTTGGCCTCGATGGTCATGGCCGCCGTGGACTCGACGGTCATGGCCGCCTGCGACTTCACCGTCATCACGCCCTGGGCCTCGATGTTGGTCACCGCCATCGACTTGATGTTGAGCGTGCCGGCCTGGCAGTCCACGGTGATGCCGTCGGGCCCGAGGGTGATGGTGTTCTGGCTGGCCTCCACCACGGCCTTGCCGGGCTGGTTGTCGAGCGTGACCTTGCCCCCGCTCTTGGTGGCCAGCGTGACCTTGCCGTCCTGGTCGAGGATCTCGAGCAGGTGCTCCTGCTTGCTCTTCAAGGTGACCGACTTGGCCTTGTCGTCGAGCGTCAGCACGTGCCCGTCGGCGGTCTTGAGCACCACGCGGCGGTCGCCCTCCTTGTCCTCGAAGCGCAGCTCGTGGCCGCCGGGCGTGACCACCACGCGGTTGGTCTTCACGTTGTCGGGCGACTCGTCTTCGCCGTTCCAGAGGAAGCCCACCACGTAGGGGTGCTCGAAGGCGCCGCGGTCGAAGGCCACCAGGGCCTCGTCCTTCTCCTCCGGCATGAAGCGCGCGCCACGCTTCTTCCCCGAGAGGAGCGAGGCGATGGGCGCCCAGTGGCTCTCCTGGGGCGGGTCCATCCACGGGAACTTGACCTTGACCCGGCCCAGCTTGGCGTCCACCTTGCTGACCAGGCCCACGGCCACGCCCTCGATGCGCTTCACTGCGCTCCCTCCAGCGCACCGGTGACCTCGCGCCGGGCGTCGAAGCGGGTGATGTAGCCGCCCTCCCCCAGCGAGTGGGTAGTGCCGAGCACGTAGTAGGTGCCGGAGAAGCGCGCGCCCAGGCCCTCGATCTCGACCTTGCAGCCGGCGCAGAGCGTGGGCAGGCCCACGCAGGAGGCGCTGGCCTTCACCATCTCCTTCTGCCGGTCCTTCAGCACGCCGATGGCGACCTTGCGCGCCTCCTCCTTTGTGTGCACCGGCTTCTCGACCACGATCTCCTCGCGCGGGTCGCAGTCGTCGAGCAGCTTGTGCAGGTCCTTGTTGACGGCCAGCTCCTTGTCGCCCAGCGACACGGTCTGCGCGATCTCCTTCTTCCTGGTGCGGTCCCAGCCCTTCACCGTCACCGACTTGATCTGGTTGGCCGTGGTCAGCGTGGGCTTGAAGTCCAGCAGCGACGCGCCCCAGCGCAGGCGGAACAGCGCCTCCCGGGCCCCGGGCGTGCGCCCGTCGGAGGGGCCGAAGTAGAGGTGAGTCTTCCGCCGGTCGGGGTCCTTGGCCTTGGCGTCGCCCTCGCGGATGGACACCACGTAGCCCAGCCGCCGGGCCCGGAGGAAGAGGAAGTCGATGTCGTACTGGTTCACCTGGGCCACGTAGGGAAAGGGGCTCTCCTGGCCCTGGGCCTCGTCGGAGACCACGATGGGCATGGGGAAGCGCTTCTGCTGCTTGCCCAGCTTGGGGTCGGAGAGGCGCCCGATCTCCTTGGCGATCTCGCTGTCGCGCTTGTCGGTCCAGTTGGTGCTGTACTGCTTGCGGCGCAGCTTGTGCAGCGCGTTCAGGCCGCGCACGGTGAGCGTGGGCGGGCCGCTGGACGGGAAGTTCGGCTCCAGGGTGGTGAAGGTGCCGCGCACCAGCGTGCGCAGGTCGCCCCGGTAGCCGGCGCGGACCTCCACCTCCTTGTTGCAGGGGTCGAAGAGGCGCGCGTTCTGCCCCCGCGCGCCCCCGCCCTGGAGGTCGGCGGCCGTCTCGCTGCCCACGTACTTGAAGGCGCGCGTGCCGGCGTCCCAGTTGTTCACGGTCAGCTCGAAGCCGTCGATCTCGCGCAGGCTGTCGCGGTAGGTGAGCTGCGAGACGTCGCGCAGCACGTCGCGGGGCAGGCCGACACCCTCGATCCGCACCTCGAACTGCGGCACGTAGAACCCGTGCTGGGCGACCGATTCGTCGGCGAGGCTGGGGATGGCCATGGCTCAGGGCAGGGAGGGGATGGTGAGGAGCAGGCCGGGAGGGAGCCGGCGCGGGTCGTCGATGGAGTTGCGCGCGTCGGCGGCGATGGCCCGCCAGTCGCCGGGCCGGCCGTAGTAGCGGGCGGAGAGGGCGGCCAGCGTCTCGCCCTCCCGGGTCAGGTGGGCGTGGGTGCGGTCGGGTGAGCTCAGGTTCAGCTGCTGCAGCTGCTCGTCGAGCGTCTTGTACTCGCGCAGGGTCAGGGTCACCCGCGCCCGCAGGGGCACGCCCTCCGGGCTGAAGAAGGTGAACTTCTGGCGGCAGCTCTCCACCACCCCGCGGAAGGCGTTGCGGCGCTGGTTGCCCGACTCCGGCGGCAGGTCGGCGCCCGGGAAGGCCTCGTTCCAGGCGAAGGTGACCAGGGGCGGCGCGTGCCCGGAGGGCTCGATCTTGGTCAGCGAGTAGATGGGATCGGTGAGGCGGGTGACGCTGGTGGCCCCGGCCCCGGTGCCGCCGTCGCTGCTGTCGAAGAACAGCTCCACGCTCAGCTTCTCGGCCTGGCCGCGCACGAACTGGATGAGCGGCGAGTCCAGGCCGGGCACCGTGATCTCGGCCAGCTGCACGCCCTTGTCGAGCGCGAACTCGGTGGGGTTGTACTGGACCTCGAACGTCTGGTGGGCCCCGGAGGGGTAGTCCGCCGTGAGCTTGGCCTTGGCCAGCGGGGTCATGCCTTCACTCCTCCTCGTCGCGTTCCATGGCCACGCCCCCGCTCACCCGCCGCTCGGCCCGCACGCGCCGCTCGTGGGCCTCGCGGTCCTCCACCGCCCGCAGCACGGCCTGCACGATCTGCCGCAGCACGTCCGGGGAGAGGAGGGCGGTCGCGTCCGCCGCCTTCACCGTCGCCAGCACCTCGCCGATCTCGACGTCCATGGCTCAGCCCGCCGCCCCGGCCACGCCCGGCCGCCCGCCGCCCACGCCCGGGACCTGGTGGATGCCCTCGTGCGCGATCTCGATCTCCTCCACGGCCAGGCCGCTGCGTATGGCGTCGAAGGTGGGGCCCGTGTACTTCACGGGCAGGCCGCGCCGGAAGTACCAGGCCTGCACGGGGGCGCGCAGGGCATCGAGGAGCACGATCACGCCGTCGCGCCGCTTGCCCCGCCCCTCGATGAAGCTGAAGTGCCAGTCCCAGAGCTCGGTGCCGGCGGTCACGCCCCGCTTGAGGATCAGGTTGGTCCAGGTGGCCAGCCCGGCGAACTTGAGCACTCCCCCGTTGTTGCCGCCCTCCTTGTAGTCCTCCGGCTGCAGCGTGAGCTGCAGGCCGCGGCACTCGGAGAAGCCGCCGGCGGCCGCGTCGAGGATGCCGGCCAGCGCCGGCGGGGCCCCGGCCGAGAGCGCGCTGGTGGAGTCGAGCAGGCTGATGATGAAGTTGTGGTCGAGGACCGGGTCGTGGCGCACGCCGATGGCCGGGCTCACGACGCCGTCTCCAGCGTCTCCGCCGTCTCCAGCGTGTTGTCGCTGCGGCCCACGCGGATGACCACGAACTCGGACGGCTTGGCCGGGGCCACCCCCACCTCCGCCACCATCTGGCCGCGCGCGCGCACGCCTTCCGGGTTCTGCGTGGGCCCGCACTCGACGTAGAAGGCCTCCGCGGCCGTGCGCCCGGCCAGGGCGCCGCGCCGCCAGACCTCCAGCAGCAGGCTGGTGAGCGCGAGGTGGAGCTTGAGGCGGGTGGCCCGGTCGTTGGGCTCGAAGACGGCCCACTGCGTGGCCACGCGGATGGCCTTCTCCAGCATGAGCACCAGCCGCCGCACGCTCACGAAGCGCCAGTCGGGGTTGCTGGAGAGCGTGCGCGCGCCGAAGATGCGCAGCCCGCGGCCGCTGAAGGCGCGGATGGCGTTCACGTGTTCGGGGTTGAGCACGCCGTGCAGCGCGTCGTCGATGGGCAGGGTCACGCCCTGGGCCCAGGCCAGCTCGCCGTTGGCCGGCGCCCGGTGCACTCCCTGGGCCAGGTCGGTGCGGGCGATGAAGCCGGCCACGTGGCCCGAAGGCGGGACGGCGCGCAGCCCGCGCCCGGGCTCGAGGCGCAGCGGATCCGGGGCCAGCACCCAGGGCCCGTAGAGCGCGGCGCGGTCGGAGTCGAAGCGGGCCCGCCAGGCCCGCAGCGGGCCCACGCCCAGGCGCGCGTCGCGCACGGCCTCCAGCGGCGGGTCGAGGAGGGCGAAGCGGTCGCCCAGCGCCGTGCAGTGCTCGACCAGCGCCTGCTGCACCTGGAACACCTGCTCCAGCGTGAAGCGGGGCGGCAGGTCGCCCACGCTCGGCTCCCGCGGCGTGGCCGGGGGCAGGGGCGGCGGCGGCAGGCACGGGTCGGGCGCACATGGCCGCGGATCCCGGGCCGGCACGGCCACGGGCTGGATGTGGATGTCGGGCACGGCCACCAGGGCCACCTCGCCCACCGTCTCCAGCGCGCGCAGGCCGCGGCGCTTGCGCCGCTGCGCGTCCTCCCCATCGGCGATGGAGCCCGGCTCGCCCAGGAAGTCGCGCACCGTGAGCGGGGCCAGGCCATCGAGCCCGCCGCCGAGCGGCCGGCGCGGCAGCGAGGCGGCCGCCAGCGGCCACATGGCCTGCAGCGTGCCGCCCGTCCCGGGCGTGCGGCGCTCCACGATCACCACCGGCGCCGGCGCAGCCACCGCCAGCGGCGCCAGCACCGCCGGGCCGTAGCGGCGGTGCTCGGGCGAGAGCGACAGCCCGTCCACCACCGTGACCAGGCGGCCCAGCTCCCGCACCAGCAGCGAATACTCGACGCTCTCGATGAGCAGCGGGCGCGCGGGATCGTAGGCGGTGAGCGGCTGCTCGAGGAGCGAGTGCGGGCGCCGCCGCGGGTGCACCCAGTAGAGCCGCTTGCGGTCGGCGTCCACCGCCGCCACCACGCGGTAGGCCGGGCCCCACGGCCCCACCGCGGCCCGCACGTGGGTGCCGGCCTCGAACCCGGCCACCGAGTCCACGGTCACGAAGTCGGGATCCGACTGCGTGGGGTGCGCGGCCGTCTGCGCGCGGTGGGTCTCGTGCCACTCCACCTCGAGGTCGTTGCCCCACACGCCGGGGCTGGCCGCCTCCACGTCCCAGGCCGGCACCGCGGCCGGGGCGGGCAGCGGCGCGGGCAGGGCCGCCTCCATGCCCACCCGGGCCGGAGCGGCGGAGGGCGAGGCCACCCGCACCACCCAGCAGCGCCGGCCGCCGTTCTCGAAGAACGCGCGCACCGCGTAGGCCAGGTAGCCGGCCCCGGTGACGTCGCCGTAGACGCCCACGAACTGCCGCCAAGAGTCCACCGGCCGGGCCAGGCCCAGCGGCCCCCGCCGAGCGATGCCCACGAAGCCCGCGATGTCCGTGCGCAGGGGCGCGATGGTGGGCGCGCCGGAGTCGGCGCGCTCGTAGTAGACGCCCGGGGTGACGTAGGTGGCCATGGCGGGGGCTCGGGCGCTACATGTCGATGGTGAGGCCTTCGTGCACCAGCTCCACCGACTCCATGGCCACCTCGTTGCCGGCGGCCTTGAAGGCGGGGCCCTCGATCTTGTTGATCCACGCGTTTTCGGCGTGCCAGCGCAGAACCGGCTGGCGGGCCTCGTTCATCAGGACGATGGTCACGTTGCGGCGGTCGGGCAGGCCGGCCACGATGTTCCCGTACCAGCGCCAGAGGGCCTTGTCGGCCGTGTAGCCGCGCTTGAGCATGATGTTCGTGTACTTGCGCAGCCCGACCAGCTTGCGCACGTTCTGCTGCAGGTCGGTGCCCTCCCGGTAGTCGACGGGGTCACCGTCGGCGGTGAGGCCGCTCGCCTCCGAAAACGCGCCCAGGGGCACGCCGTCGATCTCGAGCTGGAAGTTGAAGGTGCGGTACGGATCCCGGCGTTCGGCGGTCGCCATGTCTCACTCCTCCGTGCGGAAGATCACTCGTCGCCGTGGGCGGTCCACAGCCCGATGCGCACGATGACGAACTCCGCCGGCTTGACGGGGGCCACGCCCACCATGCAGATCAGGCGGCCGCTGTCGATGTCGGTCTGGGTCATGGTCGTGCGGTCGCACTTCACGAAATAGGCTTCCTCGACCTTCGTGCCCTCCAGGGCGCCGTTGCGCCAGACCAGGGTGAGGAAGTTGGAGATGGAGCGGCGCACCCGCGCCCACAGCGGCTCGGCGTTGGGCTCGAACACCACCCACTGCAGTCCGCGGTTGAGCGAGGCCTCGATGAAGATCAGCAGCCGGCGCACGTTCACGTACTTCCAGTCCGAGTCGCTGGTGATGACGCGGCCGCCGTAGACGCGGATGCCGCGGCTGTTGGGACGGAAGTCCCGGATGACGTTGATGTTCACCGGGTAGGGGTTGAGGATGTCGTGTTCGCTCTTGTTGAGCAGGCGGCGCAGGCCCACCACCCCGCGCACCACCTCGTTGGCGGGCGCCTTGTGCACGCCGCGCTCGATGTCGGTGCGCGCGTACACGCCCACCATGTGCCCCGAGGGCGGGATCGGGTATTCCGGCACCTGCGTGCCGCTGGTCGGGAAGGGCGGCGGGATCAGCAGCCAGGGGTGGTAGAGCGCGGCGTATTTGGTGTCGTACTGCTGGCGCTGCGTGATCACGTCGGCGATGGAGTCGCGCGGCGGGCGGTGGGCGTCGAGCACGGCGAAGCGGTAGCGGTTCAGCTCGCAGTGGTTGATGAGCGCGTTCTGCATGGCCACGCTGGTGCGGCCGGGCACGGCCACGATGCTGATGTCCTCGATGTTCTTCAGCGAGTAGAGGCCGGTGCGGTTCTCGGGGTTGTTGTCGTCGGCGCCGATGTAGACGGCGTCGGTCAGGGTGGCGATGGCGTCGTCGCCGCCGGCCAGGCGGTGGCGGGCCGGCTCCAGGCGCCCGTCGGCCAGCACGTCCACCAGCGCCTCCGGGCCCAGGCGGATGGCGTTGGACGGGACCAGGTCCAGCACGCGGATGTACCAGCTCTCGCCGTCGGGCCGGCGGTCGGCCAGGCGGGGCG
>Ga0111539_10005895_pt1 | contig 15831 bp, 15 predicted proteins | sample RhiMethybrSRZTD1_FD_79667 | JGI IMG/M metagenome (GOLD analysis project Ga0111539, IMG submission 79667) | Populus rhizosphere microbial communities from Tennessee, USA - Rhizosphere MetaG P. TD hybrid SRZTD1 (version 2) (version 2) | ecosystem: Host-associated > Plants > Roots > Rhizosphere >... | reverse complement strand
GAGGCGGTGTTGCGCCTGCGCGGCATCGAATGCAACGCCCGCGAGGGGTTCGCGGAGGCGTTTCACGTCTCCAAGGTGGTGATATGACGACACTGACGACAACGACGAAAGGAAGAGACAGATCGTGAAAGTTCTCGTGACAGGAACCCTGGGCTACATCGGCGTCGAGATGGTTCCAGCCCTGCGCGCCGCGGGGCACGAAGTCGTCGGCCTCGATACCGGGTACTACGACGGATGCGACTTCGCGAGCCCGCCCGACGAGGTCCCGACGCTCAAGGTCGACCTGCGCGACGTGACGGCTGCGCATTGCCGTGGTTTCGACGCGGTCATCCACCTGGCGGCGCTGTCCAACGATCCGCTCGGCGACCTCAACTCCAACGTCACTTACGACATCAACCTGCACGCGTCGGTGCGGCTCGCGCGCGCCGCCAAGGAGGCGGGCGTGCCGCGGTTTCTGTTCTCGTCGTCGTGCAGCCTTTACGGCGCCGGCGCGACCGAGGCGCTCGACGAGAGCGCCGCGTTCAACCCGGTCACGGCCTACGGTGAATCGAAGGTCAGGGTGGAGCAGGAGATCTCGAAGCTGGCCGACGCCAGCTTCACGCCCGCCTACCTGCGCAACGCGACGGCCTACGGCGTTTCGCGCCGGCTGCGCGCCGACATCGTCGTCAACAACCTGGTCGGCCACGCGGTGACCAGCGGAAAGGTCCTGTTGCAGAGCGACGGTACCCCGTGGCGGTCGCTCGTCCACATCGGCGACATCATTCACGCGTTCGAATGTTTCCTGCGCGCGCCCAAGGACGTCATCCACAACCAGGCGTTCAACGTCGGGCGGTCGAGCGAGAACTTCCGCATTCGCCAGGTCGCGGAGATGGTGGCCGAGGTGGTTCCGAACTCCCAGGTGACGTTTGCCGAGGGCGCGTCAGCCGACCTGCGCAACTACCGCGTCGACTTCCGGAAGATCGAGACCAAGCTGCCCGGGTACGCCCCGCGCTGGACGCTGCGCAAGGGGATCGAGGAGCTGTATCAGGCCTACACCAAGGCGCACCTGTCCAAGCCGGACTGGGACGGGCCCCGGTACTACCGCCTGAAGACGATCAAGCAGCTTCAGGAGCGCGGCGCGCTGGACGCCGATCTGCGCGTCAAAGCCTGATCACGTCGCGAGCGCCTGCGACACGCGATCCGCGATCGCCAGCGACGCGGTCAGGCCCGGAGATTCGATCCCGTAGAGGTTGACCAGGCCGGGGACCCCGTGGTCGGCGGGGCCCTGGATGACGAAGTCGGCTGCCGGACTGCCCGCCGGGCCGAGCTTCGGCCGGATGCCCGTGTAGCCCGGGCGCAGGGCGCCGTCCGGCAGCTCGGGCCAGTAGCGGCGGATGGCGGCGTAGAACGCGGCGGACCGCGTCTCGTCGAACGAATAGTCGACGTCGGGGATCCAGGAGACGTCGGGCCCGAACCGCGCCTGCCCGCCGAGATCCAGCGTGACGTGTACGCCGAGGCCTCCGGCGACCGCGAGCGGGTAGACGAGACGGCGGAACGGCGAGGCGCCGGCGAGCACGAAGTAGTGCCCCTTGGCGTAGTGGCAGGGCGGGATGCTCGCCTGCGGAATTCCCTCGATCGAGCGCGCGACCGCCTGCGCCGACAGGCCGGCCGCGTTGACCACGGCGCGGCAGGCGACCGTGGTCGGCGAGCGCCCCCCGACGCGCAGCGCGATGCCGTCGTCGGCGACCGTCCCGCCGAGGACCGGGGACTCCAGCGCCACCTCGGCGCCGTGGGCGCGGGCGTCGCGCTCGAACGCCCGCATCAGCCCGTGGCTGTCGATGATCCCGGTCGATGGAGACAGCAGCGCGCGGTGGCATCGCACGGCGGGCTCCAGGTCGTGCGCTTCGCGCTGCTCGACCCAGACGAGATCGTCGACGCCGTTCGCCTCCGCCTGGGTCTTGTACGCGGCCAGCGTCGGCACCTCTGCCTCGTTCGTCGCCACCAGCAGCTTGCCGATTCGCCGGTGGGCGACCTCGCTGCGCGCGCAGTAGTCGTAGAGGGCCTTGCGCCCGGCCACGCACAGGCGGGCCTTCAGCGAGCCGGTGGGATAATAAATGCCGGCGTGAATCACCTCGGAGTTGCGTGAGCTGGTGTGGGTCCCGGTGGCAGAGGCCGCCTCGAGCACGACCACTTCGCGGCCGGCGGTGGCCATCGCGCGCGCGACCGCCAGCCCAACCACGCCGCCACCGATCACCACGACATCCAGGGAACGCTCTTCCATCCGTCGGATACTTGACGCATCAAGCGGGTGGGGTTGTCAAATCAGATTGCTGGGATTTTCTGGATTTCGTTTAGTCTATATGGTGCGCCCGGCGCTCATGCGATCGCGGAACAGGCAAAGTGATATCCGCCTGACGGTGCTCGGAACACTCACGCACCGTGACGTTGTCCTGCGCGCGATATCGGCAGCGTGCAAGCTGGTGACCCCGACCCCCTTTGGGCCCGAGTGGAACGATTTCCAGCAGCAGGTCGTCTCCGCGGTCAGCGAGGCCTTCAACAACCTCGTGCTGCACGGCTACGCGGGCCGGGGCGATGGGCGCGTCGACGTGCAGATCCATACCGGCCCGGGGGAGATCCACATCGAGCTGCGCGACTGGGGACGCGGGTTCAATCCGAAGGCGGTGCCGATGCCCGACCTGGACTCGCTGCCGGAGTCAGGCCTCGGCCTGTTCATCATGCGGTCGTTCATGGGGGTCACGTACCGCCGGGGCCGGCCCAACCTCCTCAAGCTGAGCAAGAAGCTGCCCGAGCCAGCCGCGAACCCGGCGCCCGCCGACTAGATCGTAGATCCCTGTCACTTCTCGATCAGCACCACCGCGGCGACGGGCGCGGGGGCGACCTGCTCGATGGCGCGGCGGAGGGTGCTCCCCGCGGACATCCCCTTGCGCGTCGCGAACACGATCGCGTCGGCGGAGTCCTGGATCAGGTTCACATCGCCGCCGGTCAGCACCGGGGGCGCATCCAGCACGAGGTAATGGAAGGATTCGCGGAACTTGCGCACCGCGGACGCGAAAGCAACGGCGTCGATGGCGGGCGCGCCATCGAGGGACGCCTCCGTGCCGCAAAGGCCGCAGAACTTGGCGTCCTCGGCCAGCACCGCGGCGCACTTCTGGCAGCAGCGCGGCTCGGCCGCCATGATGTAGAGCGGCGAGTTCGCGATCTGGACGACGACCCACGGATCGCCCGGGCGCAGCCGGTGCTGGGCGAGCTGCTTCGCAAAGCCGGCGGACGGCTTGAACCCGAACACCTCGCCCACGGCAGCGTTGCGGAAGCTCGTCTCGATCAGCAGCACGCGGTGCTTCCCGAGCTCGGCGAACGCCAGCGCCAGGTTCGTGGCGAGCGTGGTCTTGCCCTCGCCGGGGTTGGCGCTGGTGCACAGCACGATGCGCGGATCGCCGCGCTCGATGAGCCGCTGACGCAGCAGGCGAAATGCCGCCGCCGACTCGGTGTCGCGGCTCTCCCAGAAGATCAGCCGCGTGTCGAAAGGCGGCTGCGGCGCGAAGTGGACGAACGAGATCTCTGACCCGCCGTCCGCCCTGGGAACGAGGGCAGTCCCCCCCTCCGGGGCCGAGCTCTGGCCATTGCCCGCCACGTCCGCGTCAACCGCCCTTCGGGGGTGCGATCAAACCGAGTGTGACCTTGGGTATCACGACGATGATGCCGTCCTCGACGAATGACTCGATGTCGCGCGCAGCGTACAGCCGATCGTCGAACGCGGCGAATAGTCCGATCACGAGCAGCGCGAGCATGAAGGAGACCGCCGTGCCGAACATCGCGATCTTCATCCGCTGCCCGGCGACCGGGCGCATGGGCCGGAACGGTGGATCCGCGACGAGCAGCTGGCCGCCCAGGCCCCCCAGGATCAGCGTCGCGGCCAGCTGCGCCTGGAACTGCTTCATCTCCAGCTGGTTCTGACGTTCCTTTGCCTCGGCGACGTCGCGGTTGAGGCGCGTCCATTCGGTGTCGATGGCGACCAGCGAGCCGGACGTCTTCGGGACCTCCGCCCGCGGCGCCCCGCGGCCCCTCACCGCCGCGATCTGCTGCCGCACCGCGGACAGGGCCCTGCGGAGCGCGGCCGTGCGCGTGCTGTCGCCGGCTTCGGGCCCCGGCGGGGCGGCTCGGTCGACGGCCGCCTGCGGCGCGGGCCGCCAGGCCGCCAGGGCCGCCTCGGCCCGCCTCGCCGCGGCCTCGGCGGTGGCCAAGCGGTGGAGCGCGTTCTTGACGTCCGGGTGCTCGTTGGTCAGATGCAGCTGCTTTTCCGCCAGATCCTTCTGGATGGCCGCGACGTCCGCCTGCGTGCGCGTCACGGCGGCCGTCAGCTGCGGATCCGCCGCCGGATCCACGAGCTTGCCGCCGATGCGCGGCCGGGCGGCCGGGGCGAGCTGCTCCTCCAGCTGCGCGGCCTGCATCTCGAGCGCCGCGATCTCCCCGCCGCCCAGCCCGGCGGTCGCGCGATCGCGATCCGCCGCGCGGATGAGGCCCCCGGCGGTGGCGCCGCCACCGGTCTCGGACGCGAGCTGCGGGTGCTTGGTCAGGAAGGTGGCCAGCGTGGATTCCTTGTCCTTCAAATCCTGGTCCGCCTGTTTGCGCTCGGCGTCCAGGAAGTGCTTGGTCTCCTCGGCGTCCTGCTTGCGCCGCTTGTTGTCCTCCTCGAGGACGGACTTGGTGAGCGAGTCGAGCACGTCCTTGGCCAGGTCGCGCGACTCGCCGTCGTATGACACCCGGTAGCTGAAGCCTTCACGGCTCTGGAAGGTGATGCGCTTGCGCATCTCGTCGACGGCCTCCGCCATTCCCTTCTTGTCGCGCAGTTTTCGATACAGCTTCTTCTCGCTGATCAGGGACTCGAGGCGCTGGCGCGACATGACCATGTCGTTCAGGCGGCCCGCGACGGCGCGCGGCGACTCTCCCACCGCGGTGGTCTGCCCAGGCTCGAACAGGACGATGGCCTCCGACCGGTAAAGCCGGGTGGTCGACATCGTCCACGCCGCGGTCGCCGCCAGCCCGATGACCAGCGCGATCCCGCCCGCCCAGGCGGCGCGGAGGGCACGCGGCACGAACGACGCCAGCACGGCGAAGCTCCCCCGTACCGAATCAGGCCTTTTCATCTAGGCAAAACTATACACGCGGTCCGCGATCAGCGCTCGGTGGAGAGGCATCTGACACATTTCGGGGAGCCTCCGGTGGCCCGCTTGGTGGGGCCGGCAGCGGGGGCAGACGGCCGAGCAGAGGAATGCCGAGGTCCGTCAGGTCGCCCGCGTTGAGGACCCGCGGATCGAAGGCGCCCACCAGCAGGCACGCGGCCAGCAGCACAATCACGAACGCCACGATTCCGGCACCGATCACCCGACTCCGGCCGACCACCGTGGGCATCCGGCCCGGATCGACCAGCTCGAACCGGAGCACCTGCTTCTCCTCGGCCGCGCGCAGACCCAGTCGCGCCACGGCGGCCTTTTCCTCGGTCCTCCTGAGGCGGTCGAGCAACGATCGTCGGCCGGCGCCGGTCGCGTCGGTCGGCGCGTCATCAGAGCTCGCCTGGGCGTGGCCGACCGCCGACTTGGTCGCCGCCTGCTCGCGGAGCAGGGCGGCGCGCTGGCGGGCGAGCGCGGAATCCATCAGCAGATCAGCCAGCTCGTGCGTGATTTGCCAGACCACCTGCGGGCGCGAGCCCGTGAAGCTCAGCGTGACGCGTGCGGCCCGGGGCGGATCCGAATCGCGCTCGTCGTAGAGGATGTCGCTTTGCACGATCTCGACCTTGAGCTGTTCGAGGAGCTCGCCGTAGGCGGCGTCGGGATCCTTGCCTAGGTAGGCGGCATGGCGCTTGAGCAGATCGGCGAGGCGCGTGCGCGTGAAGGCCATGTCGCTCACGTGCGCGCGCAGGTCGCCGACCCCGAAATCGGCGTGCGTGCGGATCGCGCCTTCGCTGGCCCGCAGCGTGACGGTGACCTTGTATTTCGGCGGCTGCCGCGCCCACCTCACGGTGAGCGCCGCGCTGATGACGGCCGCCGCCGCCACCCAGAGCGGCCATGATGCCCGCGCCCGCTGCGTCAGCCGCCGGAGCTGCGCGCGGGCCGCCTGGCCGAGCGGACGCTCGTCGCTGGTCCACAGGGGCGCGTTCCGCGCCGCATCAGTCGAGGTCGGCGCCGGCGCCGTGCCTCCCACGGGGCGGCCGTGCCTAATGGTTCGAGCTCGATTGCTTCTGCGCGGTCGAGGGCGCGGCGATGTCGGTGCCGATCATCACGCGGTCCAGGCGCAGCCGCCGGAAGATCGCCAGCGGCTGATCGCGCAGGCCGATCATCACGATTTCTCCGCTGTACGCGCGCACGCGCTTGTAGAGCGAGACCAGCGCCCCCACGCCCGAGCTGTCCAGCATCCGCAGCGTCGACAGGTCGACCTCGACCCGCTTGGGTTCATCGGCGACCAGCTTGTCGATCTGATTGCGCAGGTCGGGCACGGTCACCGTGTCGAGCTCGCCTTCGATCTTGATGCGGGCGGTGCCTGCTTCCTTGGCGGAGATGGTGACGGTCACGCCTCACCCCCCTTGGTGGCTTCCGGCAGCACCCCTGCGTGGGAGTCGGTGAGCCGCTTCGACAGCGTGAGCACGTTGGGGCGGCCGGGGCGGTAGCTGATTTCCATCAGCTCCTTGATGATGAACATGCCCAGGCCCGATTCCGGCAGGCGATCGAGGTCCGGTTCGGGAATCTCGTTCGGGTCGAAGCTGTCACCGAAGTCGCGCAACTCGACTGAAATATGATTACGCCCGGTGCGAATGTTCATCTCGATGATGCCGTCTTCGCGACCCGCGTAGCTGTGCAGCACGATGTTGTTGAACGCCTCGCTGACCGCCGTCACGACCTGCATGCGGAAGTCGTTCCAGTCGGCGTCCGGGGGCAGGGTCGGCTGCGGGCGCACGAGCTTGCACGCCGCGGCGACCGCGCGGAGGACGATGTCACGATGTTGAACGCGTCCCAGCATCGACAGCTTTATCGGAACCGACCCGGGCATCATGCCACTTTGTGAGCCGCGGCTGCGCAGTTTTTCTGTTTCGTTGTAGGGTATCGCCGTGCGGCGTTCGGTTCGTCTGGCCAAGCGGTTCATCGACCTCGTGGGCGCGTCGGTGGGCCTTGCCATTGCCCTTCCCCTATTTCCGTTCATCGCCATCGCCATCTTCCTGGAATCGCCGGGAGGCGTCTTCATTCATCAGCGTCGGGCCGGCCAGCTGCGGGACGTGGACCAGCCTCCCACGGGCGGCGCGCCGCGTCCACGATTTCATGAGTTCCGCATGCTGAAATTCCGGTCGATGCGGCCGGACGCCGAGAAACACACCGGTATCGTCGTGGCCAGCGCGAACGACCCGCGCATCACCCGCGTGGGCAAGGTGTTGCGGAAAACGCGCCTCGACGAGCTGCCGCAATTCATCAACGTGCTGATGGGACACATGAGCATCGTCGGGCCGCGCCCCGAACGTCCCGAGCTCGCTGAACAATTGGCGATGGCCATACCGTTCTTCGAGGAGCGGATGCGGGACGTCAAGCCTGGAATCACGGGGTTGGCGCAGGTCAACCTCAGCTATACGGGGAAGCCCCTGGCGGGCAGTCTGATCTCGAAGTTCGAAGCCGATCTCACCAACCCGTTCAAGGTGGACGGCATCGAAGACGCGCTCGCCGATCACATGCGCATCAAGCTGCTCTACGACCTCGCTTACTGCGCGGCGATGGAGGACATGCGCTCGTTCCTGGCGGTGGAGATCGGGATCCTCCTGAGAACGCCCCTGGTCATGTTGCGCGCGCTCGGGACCTGATGGTCGTCACGCACGTACTCTCATCGCTGCACATCGGGGGCGGAGAACGGATGGCGCTGGATCTGGCGTCCGGTCAGGTCGACGCCGGCAATGACGTCATGGTCGTCAGCTTGGCGCCGCCCCCGGACGGACCGCTCGCCGACGCGTTCCGCGCGCGCGGCGTCGACGTGCAACGCGTGGCCAAGCGGCCGGGGTTCGACGTCACGCTGCCGCTGCGGCTGACCGCGCTGTTTCGCCGCCGCCGCGTGGGCGTCGTCCACACGCACAACCGCCAGCCGCTGATCTACGGCGCGCCGGCGGGAAAGCTCGCGGGCGCCAAGGTGGTGCACACGCGTCACGGCCCGGGGCGCGGGACCCGGCGCGAGCAATGGCTGCGGCGGGGCGCGAGCACGATGGTCGACGCCTACGTCTCGGTGTCGCCCGAGCTGGCGGCGCTGACACGCGAGCTCGGCGACTGCGCCGACGGCAAGATCAAGGTGATCGAGAACGGCATCGACCTGGCGACGTTCGGCGGCGCCGCCGTCGAGCGCGACGCCGCGCGCGCCGAGCTCGGCATCCCGGCCGACGCCTGGGTGGTCGGGTCGGTCGGGCGGTTCGCGCGCGAGAAGGACTATCCCTTGCTGGTGCGCGCGGCCGCGCCGCTGCTGGGCCCGGGGGCCCGGCTCGTGCTGGTGGGCGACGGCGGCGAGGCGGGCGCGATCCGCGCCGAGATCGACGCGCGCGGGGTGGCGCCGTTCACCGCGCTGCCAGGGGTGCGCCACGACGTCCCGCGCTGGCTGGCGGCGATGGACGTGTTTGCGCTGTCGTCGCGGATGGAGGGGCTGCCGCTGTGCGCGCTCGAGGCGATGGCGGCGGGACTGCCCGTGGTCGCCACCGCGGTGGGCGGGCTGCCCGGCTTGATCGAAGACGGGGTCAACGGCCTGCTCGTACCCTCCGGCGACGAGCAGGCGCTGGGGCGGGCGCTGGCGGCGCTGCGCGGTGATTCCGCGCGCGCGCGCGCGCTGGCCGAGCGGGGACGGGAGCAGGTGCGGCGGCGCTACGGGCGCGATGCGATGGTGCGGCGCTACCTGGATCTGTACGTGAGCGTGGGGGCGCGCGCGTGATCGCCTGCGTGCTGATCACGCTCCTGCTGCTCGGCTACACCTACGCCGGCTATCCGATCGCGATCGGTCTGCTCGCGCGGCTGTTCCCGAACCGGCGCGCGCCGGCCGCCGACCCGGCGACGCGCCCACCCAGCGTCACCGTCTGCCTGCCGGTCTACAACGCCGCCGCGTACCTGCCCGCGAAGATTCGCAGCTTGTTCGCGCAGGACTATCCCGCCGACCGTTTCGAGATCCTCGTGTATTGCGACGGAATCGGCGACGACAGCGAACGCATCGCGCGCGAGCTGGCGGCGTCGCCCGAGGCGGCGGGTCGGCTGCGGGTGATCGCGGCGACCGAGCGCAAGGGGAAGCCGACCGCCCTCAACGTGATGGGACAGGCGGCCACGGGCGACCTCCTGCTGCTCAACGACGTGCGGCAGCCGCTGTCGCCCAACGCGATGTCCGCGCTGGTGGCGGCGATGGCCGACGACGCGGTCGGGTGCGCGACCGGCAATCTCGTGCTCGCGGGTGGCGCGGGCAGCGGCGTCTACTGGCGCTACGAAAACTGGATCCGCCTGCAGGAGTCGCGCTTCCGCGGTGTGGTCGGGATGACCGGACCGATCGCGATGATGAGGCGTGCCGATCTGCGACCGCTGCCCGAGGATCTGATCCTGGACGATGTCTGGATCCCGATGCAGCTCGGGCTGGCGGGCAAGCGCGTCGCGTTCGTCCCCGAGGCCGAAGCCCACGACGCCGCCTTCGAAGACGACCGCGAGTTTCGCCGCAAGGCGCGCACGCTGGCGGGCAACTATCAGCTGTTCGCGCGCATGCCCGCGCTGCTCAGCCCGTTTGCGAACCGGATCTGGTTCGAGACCATCTCGCACAAGATCATGCGGCTTGCGGCGCCGTGGCTGCTGGTGCTGCTCGCCGTGACCTCGGCGCGCGCGGCGTTCACCAGCGCGTCGCTGGGCATGCGCGCGCTGTTCGCCGCTCAGATCGGGTTCTATGCGGCGGCGGCGGTGGGCGCGCGGGCGGGGCGGCTCGCCGGCGTCGCGCGCACCTTCGTGGTGCTGAACGCCGCGGCGCTGGTCGGCCTCTATCGGTACCTGACCGGACGGCAGCGGGTCACCTGGTAAACACCCGGGCGCGCACCCGCGCGGCGGCTGTGATATTTGATCCTCGTGTCGCGATCAATCTTGGCGCTCGCGTTCCTGGCGGTGGCCGCGGGCTGCGCCACCACCCACGGGCCTTACGACTATTCGCAGGAGCCCGATCCCCGCAAGGGAGAGTTCACGCTCGGTCCATCGGACGTCCTCCGCATCACCGTGTGGCGGAACGCCGAGCTGTCGACCGAGGCCATCGTCCGGCCTGACGGAACGATCTCGATGCCGCTGGTGGGCGATCTGCAGGCCTCGGGGCGAACCACGGTCCAGCTCAAGGAAGAGATCGTCAAGCGCCTCAAGGCCTATCTCAAGGACGAGGCCGCGATCGTCACCGTCGCGGTGACCGCCATCAACAGCTATCGGTTCGTCATCAGCGGCCAGGTGGAGCGCCCGGGCGCGTACGCCTCCAATCACTACGTGACGGTGAGCGAGGCGCTGGCGCTGGCGGGGGGCCCGAACCGGTTCGCCGACGCGGGCGGGATGGTGATCATCCGCGCCAATCCAGCGGGCGGCGTCCGGCGGATCCCTATCGACTATCCCGGCGTGCTCGCGGGGACCCGCTCCAACGAGAACCTGACCGTGGTCGCGGGCGACACGATCTACGTGCCGTAGCGCGCGCGGCGCTCACCGCCAGGGCGATCAGCGCCAGGAGGATCCACGGCGACGTCGCGGGCGCGCTCGCAACGGCGCATCCCCCTGCGCGCCTGGCGCGCGCGGCCGGGCGCGGCGCCGCGAGCAGCGCCGGGCGAGGCGCGGCGGGATCGACGCCGTCCATCGGGGCGGGGGCGTCCTCCGTCACCGGGCAGCCGTCGGCCGCGCGTCCGACGAAGAAGATCGCCGGGCGGTTCGCGACGCGCGTCGCGCCGTCGACGGTGAGCGCGACGTGGCAGCTGGCGCCCTGGGCTCGCGTCGTGACGCCGGTGCGGGCGGCGCCGTCCTCGGGGGCATCGAACACGACGTGGCGCGCGGCCTGTGCGCCCGGCACGTCGTAAGCGATCTCGGGCGGCGGCGCAGGGGAGGGGGAGCGCGTGGCGACGACGAAGCTGCGCTTGCCCGCGCGCAGCACCGTGGCGCCCGCGACCGACGCGGACGTCAGCGCGGCCACCTCGGCGGGCGCTTCCTTCTGCCCGAGGCCGTCGAGCACGTGCACGGCGAGGATCTCCGGGCCGGTCAGGCGCAACGCGTACTCCCCCACCGGGAAACGCGCGTCGGTGCACGCGCCCCAGCCCTCGTTGCCACACCCGGAGGACGCCGGGATCGCACGCACCACCGGCTCGGCCGGGGGCTCGCGGGTCACGGCGTGGATGGCCAGCGCGGAACCGCCCGTGACCCCGCGCGCCACCCCACCCGCGAGCGACAGCGTCGCCGGCGTACGGAAACGCAAATACGCGCTTCGGCCGCTGCCCCCGGTGACGGCACGGTCGATGATGACGATCTCGCCCTCGGGCAGGAACACCCAGTCGCGCCGCGCGAGCGGGACGTCGCTCGGCCGCTCCTGGAAGTCGAACGCGCGCGCCAGATCGGCGCGCGCCGCCACCGCGCCCGAGGCCGCGCCGCGCGCCCAGACCAGCTCGGCCTGGCTCCACGGCGTCTGGCTCGGCTTGTAGTGTTTGAGCACGACGTCGGAGTCGATGGTCAGCGCGTTGCCGGTGAGCGACGAGCGCGTGCCGTAAGGGCTGGGATCGACGACGAGCGCGTCGGCGCCGCGCGCGAACACGAAGTTCGACGCGTCGACATGCTGGTGGTCGTCGACCTGGCGCGGCGACGACGTGAACACCGCCCAGAACGCCTTGCGGTCCCAGCCGCTGCGCGCGTAGAGGTTGCGCGTCCCCGCCGCGAGGTACCAGGTCGCCGGCCTCGCCGCGAACGGATCGATCGGGGCGACCGCGCGCGCCGAGGCGATCGCATCGAATACGGGCGGCCCCCATTCCCTGACGTCCAGGCTGTCGCGCAGCGAGGCAGCCCACCCCGCGGCGCGCGCGCTGCTTGGCCCGAGCAGCGTCGCCAGGGGCACCGCGCCGCTGACGTCAGCGAACACCTTGTCATCCCCGAAGTCACCCCCGACGTACATCCGGTCGCGCCCGGGCAGCAAGCCGTGCACGAAGCGCAGCGTGATGTCGTCCGACCAGGCCGCGAGCGGCGAGAACGCGGCGCCGTGCTCGCCCAGCACGCGTGCGGCGAAGGCGTATTCGACGACGCTGAGTTGACCGTATTGCCAGCCTTCGGCCCAGTCGCCGCCGATCAGCACGCCGCGGCGCCGCGTGCTCACCCGCCCGCCGGCGTCGGCCGCCAGGCCGTTGCCGACGATCTGACGCGCGAACACATCGTCGACGACCTCGCGGAACTGGCGGTCGCCCGCTTCCCCTTCGCCGGCGGTGGCCACCGCGATCAGCGTCTTGGCGATCACGAAGCCCGCGTGGTAGTTCGCGCCCGGCTGCTCGTGCAGATAGCCGTCCTTCGAGTACCAGTCGACCCAGGCGCCCAGGCAGCGGCGCGCGTGTGCCCGAAACGGCTCCTCGACACCGGGCGCGTCGTGCAGCCAGTCGTAGGCGAGGGCCGCGTGCGTCGCGATGAACCGGATCGCGTAGCCGGTGTCGCGCCGGACCGCCGCGATCGTCTGCTCGGGCGAGGCCCCGGCCACACATCCCTTTCCGTCGCCGACCCGCTCGACATCCTCGAGCAGAGCGCGCAGCAGCCGGGTCCCCTTGGCGGCATAGGCGCGATCACCCGTGAGCTGGTAGGCGAGCCCGCACGCCGAGGCGGGGAACGCCCACTGGTCGCCCTGATAGCCGCTCGGCGCGCCGGTGGCGGGATCGCTGGCGCGGCAGGCACGCACCGCCGCCGCGACCGCGCTCCCCGGGCTCGCCAGCTGCCGCTTGAGTGTCGACAGCACCGGCGCCGTCAGCGCGATGCGCGGGTGAGGGCCCCGGGGAGGCGGGGGCGCTGCCAGCGCGGCGGTCGCGCAGCAGAGCGCTGCAACCCCGACCCCGGCGCGCACGAACGTCATCGCGGCGAATTATTCCCCATCCGGTCGGGCGTCGCACGTCCGGATCCAGATGCGCGCCGTGGCGATTGAAGTTTGGCGGTGGCTGCTGCATCCTCACGGTCGCGTCCGACACATGCGCGTGCTGGTGATGACGAAGATCTTCCCCAACGCCGAGGAGCCGTTGTCGGCGCCATTCAATCGTCAGCAGATCGCGGCCCTGGGCCGGCGCTGCGAGGTCGAGGTGCTGGCGCCGATCCCCTGGTTTCCGGGAGCGCGCCTGTTCTCTCGCTGGTCCGGGGCGGGACGGCTGACGAAGGTGCCGCGGCACGATCGGATCGACGGCGTGGAGGTGACCCATCCGCGCTCGCCGTACCTGCCCCGGTTCGGGCACGTGCTGTCGGCGGCGCTGTACGGCGCCGCTCTCTATCCGGAGCTGCGCCGGCGGCGGGGGCGCTTCGACGTGCTGCTGGGATCGTGGGCGTATCCCGATGGCGTCGCGGCGGTGGCGCTGGGGCGCGCGATGTCGCTGCCCACCGTCGTCAAGCTGCATGGGTCGGACATGGACGTGCTCTCCAAGCGTCCCACGCTGCGCCGCCAGCTCGCCTGGGCGCTGCCACGCGCGGCGCGGGTGGTCGCCGTCAGCCGGGCGCTGGGCGCGGAGGCGCAGAGCCTCGGCGTCGCGCCCGATCGCATCGATATCGTCACCAACGGCGTGGACGCAACGCTGTTCCACCCGCGCGATCGCGCCGCGGCACGCGCGGAGCTGGGCAGAGGCGGTGATGGGCGTAAATGGATCCTGTTCGTCGGGCGCGTCGAGGTCGACAAAGGGGCGATCGAGCTGGCGACCGCGTTTCGTGAGCTGGTTGGTACGGGCGCCGATGCGGCGCTGTTCGTCGTCGGGGACGGCAAGGCGCGCGCGGCGATGGAAGAGATCGTGCGCCCGTGCGCCGACCGCGTGACATTCACCGGTCCGCGTCCGTTCGCCGAGGTGCCCGTCTGGATGGGCGCCTGCGATGTGCTGACTCTTCCGAGCCATCACGAGGGCACACCCAACGTGCTGCTCGAGGCGCTGGCCTCCGGCCGCCGGGTCGTGGCGACGAGCGTCGGAGGCATCCCGGACGTCGTCCATCGCCCCGAGCTCGGCAGCCTCGTGCCGGTGGGCGACGCGGGCGCGCTCGCGGCCGCGCTGGGTGATGCGGTCGCGACCGCTTATGATGGGCGCGCGCTGGCGGCGATCGGGGCGCGGGGCGGCTGGGACGAGAGCGCCGCACGCCTCGAAGCGACACTCCGGCGGGCGTGCAACCTGGCCGTGGACGGCGCGGCGCAGGCCGGCAGCGCCGCGGGCATGGTGCAGAGTGGCTGAAGCGATGCCGAAGCTGGCGCCCCCGCGGGTGCCGCGCGACTGGCGAGGTCACCTCAAGAGCCTCGCCAAGCGGGTGATGCCCAGGGCCGTGCTCGTCGATCGCGGCGTGGGCAGCGAGCGCCGGGTCGCGCTGACGTTCGACGACGGCCCGCACGAGATGGCGGACGCGTATCTCGACGTGCTGGACCGCTTCGGCGCGCGCGCGACGTTTTTCGTCGTCGGCAAGGAGTGCGCGCCGCGCCGGGACGCCCTGGCGCGGATCGCGGCGCGCGGGCACGAGCTGGCCGGGCACGGGTACACGCACGATTCGTTTCCGACGATGACCGTCGCGGGCCTGCGTGACGAGCTCGCCCGGACCGCGGCGCTTCTGCCGGCGCCGACGACGCGGCGGGCGCTGGTCCGCCCCCCGCGTGGCGCGACGTCGTTGCAGTCGCTGGCCGTCTGCGCGCACGCCGGTTATACAACCGTGCTGTGGTCGCGCGACTCCGACGATTGCCGGACGTCTTCGGCGGACGACCTCGTCGCGCGCCTGGCCCCGGACGCGCTCGTCCCGGGCGAGATCGTGCTGCTCCACGAAGGGCAGGAGTGGACCCTGGCGGCGCTGCCGCGGGTGCTGGAGGCGCTGGCGCGCGCCGGCTGGCGCGCGGTGACGGTGGGCGAGATCATCGGGGCCAGGGCGCCGTGAACGCGCGGTCGGGACGGCGACCATGTGCGGGATAGCGGGCCTGTTCAACTTCGGGGGCGGCGTCAGGACCGACCCGGCCCTGATCGTCACGGTGATGCGCGATGCGATGGCCCACCGCGGCCCGGACGACGCCGGGTTGTGGCAGTCGCCCGATCGCAGGACCGTGCTGGCGCACCGGCGGCTGTCGATCGTCGATCTGTCTCCGGCGGGACATCAGCCGATGTCCAACGAGGACGGCAACGTCTGGATCACCTTCAACGGCGAGATCTACAACCACGCCGCGCTGCGCCCCGGCCTCGAGGCCAAGGGGCATCGCTTCCGCTCGCGCTCCGACACCGAAGTGATCGTCCATCAATACGAGGAGACCGGCGAGGAGTGCCTGCAGTCGCTCGACGGCATGTTCGCGCTCGCGATCTGGGACGACGCGCGGCAGCGGCTGCTGCTGGCGCGCGATCGGCTGGGGAAGAAGCCGCTCTACTACACGGTGGTCAACGGTTGCCTGCTGTTCGCCTCCGAGATCAAGGGGCTGCTCGCGCACCCCGACGTCGCGCGCGACGTCGATCCCGAGGGCCTGAACCTGTATCTGACGTTCGGCAACGTCCCGCCGCCGTACACGCTGTTCAAGGGGATCAAGAAGCTGCCGGCCGCGCACCGGTTGATCTGCGATCGGCTCGGCAACCTGACGGTCGAACGCTACTGGTCGATGGTCCCGGAG